>Ga0209207_1001051_pt1 | contig 13883 bp, 9 predicted proteins | sample SaghotsprinmetaG_FD_184140 | JGI IMG/M metagenome (GOLD analysis project Ga0209207, IMG submission 184140) | Hot spring microbial communities from South Africa to study Microbial Dark Matter (Phase II) - Sagole hot spring metaG (SPAdes) (version 3) | ecosystem: Environmental > Aquatic > Thermal...
ACGCAGCTAGCGCGCTCAGTGCAACCGCTTGGCCGAGGTGCGCAGCCCGATCAGCTGATCGGCCTGTCGGGCCAGCTCGTCGAGCAGCAGGTCGCGCTGTTTCTCGGCTGCCTTCATGGCGCTCTGACCGTGCTGCTTGACCAGGTAGCTGTAGATTTGCCGGACCTCCCTGGACTGGAAGATGGGCTGCAGATCCTGCACCGCCACCGCACCGTCTGAAGCCTGGCTCCGCGTGTTCATCAGCACCTGCGGGCCGCGCGCTACCAGCGGCATGAAGCCCTGCGCATCGAAGTACCCGGCCTTGCCCGCCACGCACGCCACCTCCGCATGGGGATAGCGCGACAGCATCCGTTCGACCATCGCCCGGCCGATGCCCTGCCGGCGCTGCTCCGCGCTCACGGCCAGGTAGACCAGGGCGCAGGCCTCGGGGTCGTCCACATACGGCAGGTAAAGCGCGAAGCCGAGCAGCGTCGCCGGATCTTCCGCATCCAGCGCCATGATCAACTCCGGTTTGCCGGGCTGCGCACCGTCCATGCTGTCGAGATAGCGATGCACCTCGAGCCCCACCACGTACTGATACAGCGGGTACAGCAGGTTGCTCGGCGTGAGCGAGACGGCGCTGATGTCGCCGAGGTAGTCCACCACCATCTGCAGCAGCTGGCCTGTCAGCGCTTCCGGCGGCGGGGTTTCCAGATGGGCGAGGGTGAACATGGAGGCTCCGGGCTGTGCGGCAAAGGCGGCATTGTAAGGCCCAGGGGCAGACAGGGGAGAGCGTAGTAGGCTCCGTATCGCCCACTATGAGCGGGAGGCTCCGCCCAGTCACGGCGACCGAACGCCGCTTCGCTCGCGTCGTCCGGCCGCCATACAGGCTCGCTAGCTCGCTTCGGCCTGGCGCTGACTGACGCGGGGGCGTGGCGCGGCGATGGTGCTCTGCAGCTCCGCCACCAGCGCATCCACCTCACGCAGCGCCTCGGCCACCGAATTGGCCAGCAGCTCGCCCCCCACCTCCTGGCCCTCGATGGCGATCTGGTGGATGCGGGTGATGCCGATGAACCCCAGCGCGGTCGCCAGGTTCGGCTCCAGATGGTTCATATGCGCCATCGCCCCTCCGGGGCCGAAGCCTACGCCGCCCCGGGCGGTGAGGATGACCGCGTGCCGCTCCCGATCCGCCAACATGGGCACGTAGGGATCAAGCGGGTTGCTCTCGTCCAGCCCGACCGTGCGATTCAGGCGCACCACCTGATCGACCCAGGCCTTGAGCGCCGCCGGCATGCCGAAGTTGTAGAGCGGCGTGCCGATGACCAGCACATCGGCGGCCAGCAGTTCGTCCACCAGCCTGTCGCTTTCGGCCAGGGCATCCCTCATCCAGGGTTGTTGACGCTCCTCTGGCGTGAAGGCCGACGCGATCCAGTCGTGGCTGACGAAGGAGGGCGGGTTCTGGCCGATGTCCCGGTAGGTCACGCCATCCTGCGGGCGACGCGCCAACCATTGGCTGATGAAGCGCTGGCTGAGGTTGCGGCTGTGAGAACCGTGTTCGTCCTTGCCGGCAAGGCCGGGGCGGGCGCTGGCGTCGAGGTGCAGAAGGTGCGTCATGGCGAATCTCCTCTGTGACTGAATTCATCTGTCGTTCGCAGTAAATCCAGCCTAGGGCTAGGCTGTACGAGCGACAAACGACCATTTCTTCCAACTACAGATGAGAGAAACTCAGCCATGGCGCACCGCCGCTTACCTTCGCTTTCTGCGCTACGAGCCTTCGAAGCCGCCGCTCGCCACGAAAGCGCCAAGCAGGCTGCGGAGGAGCTGTCCGTCACGGCTACGGCGATCAGCCACCAGATTCGCTCGCTGGAGGAATCCCTCGGTGTGGCGCTGTTCCTGCGTAAACCGCGAAAGCTGGAATTGACCGACCCGGGGCGCGAGCTGCAACAGACGCTGGAGGCCGCGTTCGACAGCATCAGCGCCACGGTCGAACGCCTGAGCGCGAAGCCCTGCCGCCAGGCGATCACCCTCAGCACCACACCGGCCATCGCGGTGCGCTGGCTGGTGCCCTGGGTCTGCCTGTTGCGCGATTCGCATCCGGATATCGACCTGCGTTTCCACACCTCCCATGAACCGGTGGCGCTGGATGGTGTCACGGCGGATATCGCCATTCGCTACGGCGATGGCCGCTGGCCCGGGCTGGTGGCGGAAAAGCTGTTCGACAATACCTTCGTCCCGGTTTGCAGCCCGCACCTCGGCTTGCGCAATGTTGCCGATCTGCCCAAACACCCGTTGATCCATTTCCGTGCGCAAGCCGCCTTGTCCGCGCCGATTCATTGGGCGTCGTGGCAAAAGCTCGCCAACGTGCCGGGGCTGGATGTGAGTGCCGGGCTGGTGTTCTCCGACGAGACCCACGCCATCTCCGCCGCCATCGGTGCGCAGGGTGTGGCGCTGATGAGTCGGCAGCTGATCGAGGACGAACTGAGAGAAGGGCGGCTGGTGCAGCCGTTCGGGCCGGAGATGGAGGGCAAGCCGTTTCATCTCGTGTATCCCGAGAGCCGTCGGGATGACCCGACGGTTCGGGTGGTAAGGGAGTGGGTGATGAAGGTGCCGGGTGGGTTGTGTGAATTGGTGGGCTGATGTCGGTAGCACTGCAGGTCTTGATGAAGACGGAGAAACCTTTTCCATGCGTCACTATTAGTGATGCGGTTAACAAGATTGCTATCTAGTAATGACCTCTTTTAATGAGTTAATAAAAAATGAATCCTAAGGTTACACCTTTGTCGATGCCAATATACGCTGAGGCGGGTTCAAACAGCGGCTTTGTAAATCTGCTTCTGGATCATAAGAGAGAATTGCTGTCTGGACTGAGTTTGTCTGGTCTTGGGCTGGGTTTTTGGACTCTATATTCTTATGCAAGTTTGATAGGTAGGCCTGAGCTGTTCTTAAGCTCTATCAGTATTGGTCCTAGTCTTTTTGCTTGGGTCGCTACGTTCGTTTTTTTCGTTTTTGTGTTCTTCTTTTTCGTATGTGCAAACTCCCTTGTGTTTATCTATTTGGTTAGCATAATTAATGCTAGGTCAAGTCTGAGGGAGTATGTTTCGCGCTGGATTTTAATATGCCTGATGGCTGTTTTCTCAGTAACTATTATGATTGCTCGTGGTACGAACTCGACGGTTCTTGCTATATCTGGTGGTTATTTTTTTTGCTTGGGATTACTGGTCTGGCTCTCGATGTTTAGTCGAGGAGGAGAGCTTGTTTTAATTAATGCTCTGAGGGTGAATAAATCTGCCTTCAAGGCCAGTGCTAATGTGGCTATGAAGAAGAGGAAAGAAGCCAAGGCTTATATCAAGGCAAAAAAAATATTTGATCAGATGATATCCAAAAAAATCATATTGTGGATATACGCCGGCTCGGGGTTGTATCTTTTTTTTCGTCTATTAAGAGCCTGTATTTTCTTATTGGGTGTGATGAAGATCCGGTTCCCGTTTTTTTTAAGAAAGAGCTTGTTGTTTGTGCTTTTGGCGCTGGCTATTACGTTGTTCTCCTTAGTAACTTTCTACCCGGCATACCTGGTTTATAAACTTGCTAATGCTTCTGGTGATGATGCGTTTCGTGCCTTTTTAGTGGCTGTTGTTGCGTTTCAGTATGGGATTTTGCCTGGTGTTCTTTATTATCGAAGCATAAGTAAGGGGTGGGCGAAAATAAGGCAAGTTGCTGTGGCTTTTCTAGTGTCTTTATTTGTAATTTTTGCAGTCGCTAAAGGAGTTTATAGCAAGCTTCTTGTGCATACTGCGCTGTCTATGGGGGTGCGGGTGGATGGTGTTGGCGTTTACTTGGTTGATAAGAAGTATCCGATGGAGTTAATGAAGTATACGAGTTGGTCTCCTGAGCAAGTAGGGGGGTTCACAAAAGTTCGAGGTATGATCGCATATCAATTCTCTTCTATAACCTACTTATGTCCCCCCGATTTTGATGGCACGGAGGTTGAGTTGTGGGCGAACCGTTCTAGCGAATGTCTACTCGGAGATAAGGAAAGCATTTTGCCGTTTGCCGATCGGCCTCAAGTATCTCAATAAAGGAATGCCTTACAGCCGACTCGGACTCCGATCCCCGTCAGGAGGCTGAGTGGAGGTGTTGCGTAGGGGGACGAGCCGCATGGATGCGGCGAGAGGCTTAAAGGGCCAAGGATGGCCCTTGTAAGCCGGCCCCCGGAGCAGCGCCGGAGCGAGGGAAGTCTGGCCGCAGGCCAGACCCGGATGCCGGGCTGGCCTTCTCTTTGGTTACTTTCTCTTGGCCAGACAAGAGATACGTAGCGTAGCGGAGTAACAGCCGAAGGCTGGCCCGAAGGGTGAGCGAAGCGAGTCAAGTGACTCGCCGTGCAAGGCGAAACCTGTCGGTGGGACCAAGGAGCGTGGCGGGGGACGTGGAACGGCGAGCCGGCAGCAGAAAAATAAATCTGTCCCCTTTTTTCTCGCAGCGTATTGGTCAAGAGCGAGGTGGATCTTTTGGTTCACGCTACTCGCTTGGGTCTGAGTCGCCTTTATTGAGTAGGTAAGGACGTGCCGCAGCATATGCTTTAAATAAGCTGTCCTTGAATCTGTAATATCTTTCTTGTGTTTTTTCTATTACGGATCCGTATTTTTCGCTGCCAAGATGGCCGACGTAGACTGAAATAACGGATGACTCTAGTGACAGTTGTTCGCTGAGTTTTTTATAGATTTCTGTTGTGTGGATTTCGTGCTCGTCTCTTTTTGCGAACTCTTTAAGAATTGTTTCGCGCGTGTAAGAGTGCCCTATCGCGTCTTTGTAGGATTTTTCTTGGGTTGGGGCATGGTTGTTTAGTGCAATAATGTTTAGAACAATTTCGCAGGATTCGCGCGAGATTTCCTCTGTGTGGCTGCGTAATGCCTCAAGTAGTGCGTGCTTTCCAAGTAGATGGATGTAAAAGGGGTGTCCGCGAGATACTTGGAACATATATTTTCGTGCGTCTTCAGAGAAAGATATTTTGTGCTCTGTATCCTTCTCTGCTTTGTTGATTATTTCGCAGGCGTCTTCGTATGTCATCGGTTTAACCTCAATCGAGCCATCGGCAATGGCCCGATCCAGGGAGCTATGGTCATTTAAAAGGTCTTTGACATTGGATGATACGCCAGTGAGTGAAAACTTAACTTCTTTGGAGGAGGATTTTATTAAGGATGCTATCCCGGTTTTGTCGCTAATTCTGTCGAATTCATCAATTGCAATAAGAACTGCGCTGCACTTTTCAGTTTCAATAAGATTTCTTAAAGCGTTGTTGAAATGACTGATTGTATCGGCAGAAGGGCCGTCTTTTCTCTCTGCAATTGTGCTTTTTCCAGAGAAATCAAAGAATCCTTTCCAGCCGACAGACGCGCCTAGTTCAGTTTTTTCCTCTGCTTTCGAGAGCGGCAAGTATTGGTATAGGTGTTCGTGAGAGGAAAGGAGCCTTATTAGTAAGGTCTCAATATTTTTAACGGAATCATCGCATTTGAAATGAATGACTTTGTAATTGAATTGAATAAATGGTTTGGTGGGTAGGAGTTTTAGTACTTTCTCATTGCCTTTTGCTAGCAGGCACATCTGGTTGGTAAGAGAGCTTTTCCCTACGCCTCTATTTCCATAAATAACTATGTGCGCTCCGTCTGTTTGCAAGGCAAGAGAGACTTTGTCTAGTTCGTGTGTGCGTCCCGAAAACCTCTCCGGGTCAGTTATTTCGCTTGAGGGTGTAAAGACGTTGATGGGGTTCATTTTTCTTGCCTTAACAAAAGCCCTGCACTAGGCAGGGCTTCAAGTATCTACTCGCTACCCTAAATGTTCATTTCAGGTAAAGCGTTTCGGATCTATCCAAACGGTTTAGAGCCACGAGTCAATCCCAGCTCAACGCCCCACCAGTCTGATACTCAATCACCCGCGTCTCGAAGAAGTTCTTCTCCTTCTTCAAATCCATGATCTCGCTCATCCATGGGAACGGGTTGGTGGTGCCCGGATACTCTTCCTTCAACCCAATCTGCGTCAGACGACGGTTGGCAATGAACTTTAGGTAGTCCTCCATCATCGCGGCGTTCATGCCGAGCACGCCACGGGGCATGGTGTCGCGGGCGTACTCGATCTCGAGCTGAGTGCCCTGGAGGATCATCTGGGTCGCTTCGTCCTTCATTTCGGCGTCCCACAGGTGCGGGTTCTCGATCTTGATCTGGTTGATCATGTCGATGCCGAAATTCAGGTGCATGGACTCGTCACGCAGGATGTACTGGAACTGCTCGGCGGTGCCGGTCATCTTGTTGCGGCGGCCCATAGAGAGGATCTGGGTGAAGCCGCAATAGAAGAAGATGCCTTCGAGTACACAGTAGTAGGCGATGAGGTTCTTCAGGAACTGCTTGTCGGTCTCCGGGGTGCCGGTCTGGAAGGTCGGGTCGGAGATGGAGCGGGTGTACTTGAGGCCCCAGCTGGCCTTTTTCGCGACGCTCGGGATCTCGTGGTACATGTTGAAGATCTCGCCTTCATCCATGCCCAGCGATTCGATGCAGTACTGGTAGGCGTGAGTGTGGATCGCCTCTTCGAAGGCCTGGCGCAGGATGTACTGGCGGCACTCGGGGTTGGTGATCAGGCGGTAGGTGGCCAGCACGAGGTTGTTGGCGACCAGGCTGTCGGCGGTGGAGAAGAAGCCGAGGTTGCGCTTGACGATGCGGCGCTCGTCTTCGCTGAGGCCGTCCTTGCTCTTCCACAGGGCAATGTCGGCGTTCATGTTCACTTCCTGCGGCATCCAGTGGTTGGCGCAACCATCCAGATACTTCTGCCAGGCCCAGTCGTACTTGAAGGGGACGAGCTGGTTGAGGTCGGCGCGGGCGTTGATCATGCGCTTCTCGTCGACGCGCACGCGAGCGGCTTCACCTTCCAGTTCGTTGAGGCCTTCGCGGACGTCCAGTTCGTCCAGCGCGCGCTTGGCGCGGGCGATGGCATCGGAGTCGTCAGCGGCAACGGCGCGGGCTTCTTCCACGGAGCCGGCGGCTTCGTTGTCCAGCTTGACGGCGGTCTGGCTTGCCGGCTGCGCGGCAGCGGTGGCCGGCGCGGCGGTGGTGGTGTCTTCTTCGTCGAATTCGTCCCAGCTCAGCATGTGCGATTGCTCCTGATCGGGGACCGGGGCTTGGCCGGTCGGATGTATGGGTGGCTTTTGGTTGTGCACGCAAAAGCGCGGAATCTGGTTTGGTGCTGCGCGCCATTTGGTGGCGCCCGGTGGATGTGCAAAGCGACATCCACCCTACGAATCAGCACCACTCGGTGCGCGGGCGGAGCTGGGCGAGTGAGCGCAAGGCGCCTGTCGAGTCGGAACCCCTGAGCGTACAGTTGTACGTGATGGGGTCCGGCTCGGCAGGCAACGCGGCGATCGCCGTCCAGATGCGTCCGCCTCCCTTTGTTACTGGCAGGCTTCGCAGTCGGGATTATCGATACTGCAAGCCAGCGGCACCGGAGCCGGCTTCGGCTCGGCAGCCGGCGCGGCGCTGGCGGAGTTCGCCGCCTCGCTGCCACCACTGGACACGGCGTTCAGCTTGCCGGTGTTGATGGTGGACTTCTCGGTGCTGGTCGCGGCCAGGGCGCGGAGGTAGTAGGTGGTCTTCAGGCCACGGTACCAGGCCATGCGGTAGGTCACGTCGAGCTTCTTGCCCGAGGCGCCGGCGATGTACAGGTTCAGCGACTGAGCCTGGTCAATCCACTTCTGGCGGCGGCTGGCGGCGTCGACGATCCAGCGGGTTTCCACTTCGAAGGCGGTGGCGTACAGGTCCTTCAGATCCTGCGGGATGCGCTCGATCTGCTGTACGGAGCCGTCGTAGTACTTGAGGTCGTTGACCATCACCGGGTCCCACAGGCCGCGGGCCTTGAGGTCGTGGACCAGGTACGGGTTGATCACGGTGAACTCGCCGGACAGGTTCGATTTGACGTACAGGTTCTGGTACGTCGGCTCGATGGACTGCGACACGCCAACGATGTTGGAGATGGTCGCGGTCGGCGCGATGGCCATGATGTTGGAGTTGCGGATGCCTTTCTTGACGCGCTCGCGGATCGGCGCCCAGTCCAGCGATTCGGTCAGGTCGACGTCGATGTACTTCTGGCCACGGGCCTCGATGAGGATCTGCTGTGAATCCAGCGGCAGGATGCCCTGGGACCACAGCGAGCCTTCGAAGCTGGAGTAGGCGCCACGCTCGTCGGCCAGGTCACAGGAGGCCTGGATGGCGTAGTAGCTGATGGCTTCCATGGACTTGTCGGCGAAGTCGATGGCTGCATCGGAGCCGTAGGCGATGTGCTGCAGGTACAGGGCGTCCTGGAAGCCCATGATGCCCAGGCCCACCGGACGGTGCTTGAAGTTGGCGTTCTGCGCCTGCGGCACGCTGTAGTAGTTGATGTCGATGACGTTGTCGAGCATGCGCACGGCGGTGCGCACGGTGCGCTCCAGCTTGGCCGCGTCCAGCTTGCCGTCGACGATGTGGTTGACCAGGTTGATCGAGCCCAGGTTGCAGACGGCGATCTCGTCCTTGTTGGTGTTCAGGGTGATCTCGGTGCACAGGTTGGAGCTGTGCACTACGCCGACGTGCTGCTGCGGGCTGCGCAGGTTGCACGGGTCCTTGAAGGTCAGCCACGGGTGGCCGGTCTCGAACAGCATCGAGAGCATCTTGCGCCACAGGTCCTTGGCCGGCAGGGTCTTGAACAGCTTGATCTTGCCGTACTTGGTCAGCTCTTCGTAGTACTCGTAACGCTCCTCGAAGGCGCGGCCGGTGAGGTCGTGCAGGTCGGGTACGTCGGACGGGGAGAACAGGGTCCAGGGGCCGTCATCGAACACGCGCTTCATGAACAGGTCCGGAATCCAGTTCGCGGTGTTCATGTCGTGGGTACGGCGACGGTCGTCACCGGTGTTCTTGCGCAGCTCGAGGAATTCCTCGATGTCCAGGTGCCAGGTTTCCAGGTAGGCGCAGACTGCGCCCTTGCGCTTGCCGCCCTGGTTGACCGCCACGGCGGTGTCGTTGACCACTTTCAGGAACGGCACGACGCCCTGGCTCTTGCCGTTGGTGCCCTTGATGTAGGCGCCCAGCGCGCGTACCGGGGTCCAGTCGTTGCCCAGGCCGCCGGCGAATTTGGAGAGCAGGGCGTTGTCGCGGATGGAGTCGTAGATGCCGCCCAGGTCGTCCGGCACGGTGGTCAGGTAGCACGAGGACAGCTGCGGACGCAGGGTGCCGGCGTTGAACAGGGTCGGCGTCGAGGCCATGTAGTCGAAGGACGACAACAGGTTGTAGAACTCGATGGCGCGCGCTTCTTTCTGCTCTTCCTCGATGGCCAGGCCCATGGCGACGCGCATGAAGAAGATCTGCGGCAGCTCGAAGCGGACGTTGTCCTTGTGGATGAAGTAGCGGTCGTACAGGGTCTGCAGGCCGAGGTAAGTGAACTGCTGGTCACGCTCATGGTTGAGCGCGGCGCCCAGCTTGGCCAGGTCGTAGCTCTTGAGCTTGGAATCGAGCAGTTCGAACTCGACGCCTTTCTCGATGTAGGCCGGCAGGGCCTTGGCGTAAAGATCGGCCATCTCGTGGTGAGTGGCGGACTCGGCTACGCCGAGGAAGCCCAGGGCTTCGGCACGCAGGGTGTCCATCAGCAGGCGCGCGGTGACCTGGCTGTAGTTCGGCTCGCGCTCGACCAGGGTGCGAGCAGTCATCACCAGCGCGGTGTTGACGTCCTTCTCGGCCACGCCGTCGTAGAGGTTCTTCAGGGTCTCGCGCTCGATCAGCGCGCCATCGACTTCGGCCAGGCCTTCGCAGGCCTCGGTGATGATGGTTTGCAGGCGGCCCATGTCCAGCGGCTGCTGGCTGCCATCGGCGCGGGTGACGCGGATGCTCGGGTGCGGCTGGGCGATGTCGCTGCTGCCGCTGGCGCTCTTGCGCTTGACGGCCTGGGCTTCGCGGTAGATCACGTAGTCACGGGCGACCTTCTGCTCGCCGGCACGCATCAGGGCCAGTTCGACCTGGTCCTGGATTTCTTCGATATGAATGGTGCCGCCGGAGGGCATGCGACGGCGGAAGGTGGCGGTGACCTGCTCGGTCAGGCGCGCGACGGTGTCATGGATGCGCGAGGAAGCGGCAGCGTTACCGCCTTCCACTGCGAGAAAGGCCTTGGTGATGGCGACGGTGATCTTGTCGTCGGTGTAGGGGACGACGGTACCGTTGCGCTTGATCACGCGCAGCTGGCCCGGGGCGGTAGCCGCCAGATCCGGTGCATCGGCTGATAGCGGGTTCTCGCGAGTGGATTGGTTTTGCATGGGGGCTCCGGATTCTCTTCTGGTCGCGGTTCTATCTGTCTGCGGGCTCGATTGAGCACGGCGTTGTCTGTTGCATAAGCCATGCCCCGCATGGCGGGCGCATGTGTGTCGCAAGGAAAACGTGACCCTGGCCATTCGCTGGCGGAGTCGGTGTCCGGAAGGATAGTCAGGCTGGAGGAACTGTCAACACAATATGTTGTGTTTTGTCGTGGCTCCGAGCACAGCTGCTAGATCCGGGCTTGAAGTCGTCATGGCGGCCTTGCGGTCTTGCTGTTGCGCTTGACCTGAGGCGCCGAACAATGTTGCAGAACTGATCGGAGGAGGGCTGCGCGCCCGGCTCGATATTTCTTCACTTGTGTCGTTTCGCGTGCCAGAACCCAACATCTAGGGGCTGGGACGCGCAGAGGCGACAAGATAATGCTGGCTCGGGGCCAATGCAAGACCGCCTCCGGGGATAAGCTGTGGATAAGGTGTGAGCCCTTTGTGGGTTAAAGCACAGCGCCCGGCCACAGCCCGCATGGCTTCGGCGCCTGCGCGAAAGCCGACGAAATACGCACCGCCGGGCGCATTTTCACGGATTGGGCCGACACTAGATGTTGTGTTTGCCCCTGCACGTTTTTTGTGCATCGTGCGCGGGCAGGCGTTGGGTACAATGCGCGCTGTTCGGTTTGTGGCCTGACGCGTAGACAGGGGGCGGGGATGGAACAAGAGACGTGGCGTATTCTCATCGTCGAGGACGATCGGCGACTGGCCGAGCTGACGCAGGAGTATCTGCACGGCAATGGCGGCTTCGAGGTGTCGATCGAGTCGGACGGCGCCTGTGCGGTCGAGCGCATCATCGAGGAGCGTCCGGACCTGGTGGTGCTCGATCTGATGCTGCCCGGCGAAGACGGCCTGTCGATCTGCCGACGGGTGCGCGACCGCTACGATGGGCCGATCCTCATGCTCACCGCGCGGGCCGATGATCTCGATCAGGTGCTGGGGCTGGAAACCGGCGCCGACGATTACGTCTGCAAGCCGGTGCGGCCGCGGCTGCTGCTGGCGCGCATCCGCGCCCTGCTGCGGCGCCGAGAGGCGGAAGTGCCGGCCAGCGCCAAGCGCCTGCAGTTCGGCCCGCTGGTGATCGACAGCGCCCTGCGCGAGGCCTGGTTGCGCGAACACCAGATCGAGCTGACCGGCGCCGAGTTCGATCTGCTCTGGCTGCTCACGTCCAACCCCGGGCGGATCCTCTCCCGTGAAGAAATCTTCGCCCAGTTGCGCGGCATCGAATACGACGGCCAGGACCGCTCCATCGATGTGCGTATTTCGCGTATCCGCCCGAAGATCGGCGATGACCCGGATCACCCCAGGCTGATCAAGACGGTGCGCGGCAAGGGCTATCTGTTCGTTTCCGAAGCGGCTGCGGCGCTGGTGTAGCGCCGTTCTCCATGAATTCGATCTTCCTGCGCATCTACGGCGGCATGCTCGGCGTGCTGGTGCTGGTCGCGCTGCTCGGGGCCGGCGGGCTGCATCTGCTCAACCAGTTTCGCGCCGACGATCACCGCGAGCGCCTGGCCAGCGGCACCTTCCGCCTGATGGCACACAACATGAGCGGCATGACGCCCGTCGAGCGGCGCCAGGCCGCCAACCTCTGGGGGCGGCTGCTGGGCATTCCGCTGCGGGTGCGGACGCTGGACGATGTCAGCCTGGATAGCCGGCTGGAGGCGCGCCTTCTACGCGGGCAGGTGCTGGTCGAGCAGATCCGGCCGCGCAGCACCACGGTATTCAGCCTGGTCAGCGCCCGCGATCGGCTGGTGCTCACCGGCGAGGTGGAGCAGCTGAGCGAGCAGCTGGCGCGCGCCACCATCTATCTGCTGATCGACGAGCTGATCCGCTATCCCGAAGTGGAGCAGCCCAGGCGGCTCGCCGAGCTGAAGCAGGCGCGCGGCTTCGGCTTCGATCTGGAGCTGCTGACCCGCGACAATGCCAACCTCGACGACGATCAGCGCAGACGCCTGGACGAAGGCGATACCGTGATGGCCCTGGCCCGCGGCGGTGATGCCGTGCGCGTGTTCGCCGCCATCGCCGGTACGCGCTGGATCATGCAGCTCGGCCCGCTGCATCAGATGAATCCCTATCCGCCGCAGCTGCTGGTACTGATCGGTGTGCTCGGGCTGTCGCTGATTGGCCTGACGGTCTATCTGCTGGTGCGCCAGCTCGAGCAGCGCCTGAGCGTGCTGGAAAGCGCAGCGACGCGCATCGCGGCGGGCAATCTGGAAACCCGCGTGCCGGATGTCGGCACCGACTCGGTGGGCCGACTGGCGGCGGCCTTCAATGGCATGGCCAAGCATCTGCAGCGCTTGCTGGCAGTACAGCGGGAGATGGTCAGCGCCGTCGCCCACGAGCTGCGCACTCCCGTCGCGCGCCTGCGCTTCGGCCTGGAGATGACCGCCGAGGCCCAGACCGACGAGGCGCGGCAGAAGTATCTGGCCGGCATGGATGGCGACATCGATGACCTCGATGCGCTAGTGGACGAGATGCTGGTGTATTCACGGCTGGAGCGCGGTTCGCCGAACCTGAGTTTCCAGCAGGTGGAGCTGGGGGCGCTGGTCGATCAGGTGATCGGCGAACTGGCGCCCTTGCGCCCGGATGTCAGCGTCGACCGCGGCGAGTGCGTGGTCGCCGAAGACGGCAGCGGTTGGGCCGATGCCGAGCCGCAGTACCTGCGCCGCGCGCTGAGCAACCTGATCACCAATGCCATGCGCCATGCCGAGCGGCAGGTGCGGGTCAGCTTCGCCATCAATGGGCAAACGGCGCGGCTGGATGTGGACGACGACGGCCCCGGTGTGCCGGAAGCGGACTGGGAAAAGGTCTTCACGCCATTCCTGCGTCTGGACGACAGCCGCACCCGTGCGTCGGGCGGGCATGGGCTGGGCCTGTCCATCGTGCGACGTATCATCTACTGGCATGGCGGCCGTTCCCAGGTCGGGCACAGCGAGCTCGGTGGCGCGCGTTTCAGTCTGGTCTGGCCGCGACAGCACGTGGATTGAGCTGACGTTCCCACAGCTGCGGCAGGGCGGGCTTCAGCCCGCTGGAAGCTGTGGCGAGGGCGAGGGCGAGGGCTGGTGGGCTGAAGCCCACCCTACGCGAATGCTACCTAGTGCCCGCGCCCCAATCTCCATCAACGAATCCGGCCTTCATCCAGCGTCAGCTCTTCCTTGGCGAAGTCATCCACGTCGATCACCTTGCGGCGCGCCAGCTCGGCCATGCGCAGCTGTTCGGCTTCGGCCGGATCGAGCGCGCCGGCGGTCAGCGCTGCATCGATCGGATGTTCGCCGGGCAACGGCCGCAGCGTGCCGCCTTTCATCGCCTTGGCCAGCTTCTTCGCCGCACCCTGGCTGGCGGCCAGGGCGTCGAAGGCATGCTTCAGCGCCCCCAGAGGCTGCTCGGGGTCCTGCGGGCGATACATGCCGTCGAGGATGCGCTCCAGCGCCGGATCGCCCTCGGGGCGGCCGAGCAGAGCGGCGACTTCGGCATCCAGCGCGTCGGACGGCCCCTTGTGCCGTGCACCGAAGGGGAACACCAGGGCATGCAGCAGGTGCCCGAGGAT
>Ga0209207_1001054_pt1 | contig 13846 bp, 11 predicted proteins | sample SaghotsprinmetaG_FD_184140 | JGI IMG/M metagenome (GOLD analysis project Ga0209207, IMG submission 184140) | Hot spring microbial communities from South Africa to study Microbial Dark Matter (Phase II) - Sagole hot spring metaG (SPAdes) (version 3) | ecosystem: Environmental > Aquatic > Thermal...
CTTCAAGCATACTGGGCACCCCAAAACTCCAAGCGGCCGCGTGCTCCGTCAGTTTATAAAAACGAACGTCGTCCACCGCGCTGTCAATGCGATCGAGTAGTTCTTCCTCGTGCACAGCCTGTTCGCCCTCGCTGGTGGGCAGCAAAAAAATACTCTTCTGAATCGGCCACGCACGAGCAGCCAGGTAATGATGTACCCGCTTTAGGCGGCGCGGGCAGCGTATGTCGTACCCAACAAGCCAGAGCTCTGTCATTTTTTCACCTCCCGATATCGGTGATTCATCAGGCTAAGGAAACGCTGAATAAATTGCTGCGCGGGCGAATCGCTGCGTTGCGCGGTGTTGGCTCCGGCCGCTTCGCTTCACATCGGCCTCAACGATGTGAGCCTTCGCCGAAACTGCGTTGTCTCTCCCTCGCCTATCTGTTTGATACGTCTTCGGTCGCTGCGCTCCGCCCGCCTTGCGCTTCATCCCGCTCGCTGCTTTCTTCAGCGTTTCCTAATTCCATCTGCGTTTGGCTGCATGGCGGTTACCCAACAATTTGGTTCAGCCAGCGCTCCAGCGCCCCCAGTAGCTGCCCAAGGCGGCCATGGCGATTCGGCGCGTGCTGCTCAATTGCGTTGATAATCCAGGCTGTGCGCTGATTCGCGCTCTGCGCGGGCGGCTCCGGCTGCCGAAGCAGCACCGCAATCAGCTCAGGCAGCAAAATTTCAGCAAACGCGGGCAGCCAGTCCGGCAGGGTAAGGTCGGGGCTGTTACGGTCGAGGTTGCCAATCTGTTCCGCGAGCCAGCTAGCAACCTCGCCTGTCCAAAAGTCTCGCAGGGCACGTAGCTCTATGGCGATCGGGCGCTTCCAGCGCTTCGACCAGTGATTGGCCAACGTAACGACAGGGTTTCTAACCGCCTCTGGCGACGCATTCCATCCGTGAGTCAGCAGGGTGACTTGCGCCTCGCGTAGCCTCATGTCTTGAATCCAGCGTTGTAGTCTCTGCGCGCCATCGGGCTCCTCATGCAGCAGCATGAGGAGCTCGCCCAGAGAGCTTCGCTGCTGCCTGGTTCCATGGCAGTAAGCGCAGGTGCGGCCATCAGGCTTGACTATGTGCACGGCGATGCCACGCTCGACGCAAGTCAGCAGGTCGCTTACGCTCCACTGACAGCGGTGGTCGGCGACAATGCGAACCACTCTGGCCAGAGGTAACTGCCGCACTTCTTTCTTCGGCACAGATGCGGACGAGTCATCTTGCAGTGGTTCGATCAGCAGACGACCCCCAACAACCCGGATCAATGCAGGTTTGAGGATGTAGAGCGGACGACGCGCTGTGGTGTCGATCGCAAAATCGCTTCGGCGGAGCATGCGCATGCTCATGGCTCGTCGTGATGACCTAGTTGAGGAAGAAGTTCTGCCTGAACGCGACGCAGGTGGCGCACAAGCCGACGTGCCTGGTGCATGAGCCGGCGCTGAAGTTGGTCACCCAGAGCTTCAATGGCGTCGTAGAAAATGCAGCGCCCGGTCTTTCCAAGCAGTACGCCTTGCTTGCCGTCTGTGCCAAAGTGTTCTTCTCGTAGCGTACGGTCAGCAAAGAGTCGCCAAACAAGACGGTCAATCGCCGGGCGCTCGCTTTCGATCAGGTCGCAGGCAAGCGCCGCTCGCCCATAGGCTAAGCCGTGAAGTGTGCCTATGGCCGGATCGAGACCAGTGACGCGGCAGGCATGCTCGGCTCGCGCATAAAGAAGGGTGTAGCCCAGGCTCAAGCAGGCATTAACAGGGTCGGTCGGCGGCCGCCGGGTACGGCGCTTTGCCCCAAGGGAGGGCGGAAAGACTCGAAAATAGGCATCGAAGTAGGCCGCAGCGGCCGCCCCTTCAATCCCTCGTAGCCGCTCCAGGCAGATCGCCTGACCGCGCTGCGACAGCATGCGCAGTCGCTCATCAAGATTGCAACCAGCATCAAAGATGGGTTTACGAAGGTCCGGGCGACTCGCGAGAAGTTCACCGATCAGGCGACGCTGCTCGCGCAGCTTGCGCCGCACGATGATGCGCGCAATACGCGCGGCCAGCCCCGGGCGTACAAACGCTAGCGTCTGGCTCAGCCGAATCGATGCATCGGCGTGTTGTACTCCTCCGAGCGTGGCAACTCTTTCGCCGTGACGGCCGCCAAGGGCAACAAACGCGATTCCGCGCTCGGCAAGTGCCGCAAGCGTCGAGGCGCTCACTTCGGTGTCACCGCGGATCACAATCCGCTCAATGACACGAGCAGGGACTTTGCCAGCAACTGAATCCGGGCCAATAATCCCAATGCGCTCATTGTGCAAGTGGATACGAGTGGCGCTACGATCAATGATCAGTGTGCTCATCACTCAAAGGTCAGGCAAACATGAAGTAATTCGGAAGTTCCGGCGCCTGAGCGGCCCCGAGCGTGCGCACACTTGCGCGCGGATCGAGACGCACAAACAAAATCTTGTCCTCTTCCGGCTCGATCAAAGTGCGCAGCGTGTGCATGAGCGATTGCATCTCTCCACTGGTCAGCCAGCATTCGTAGAACGACTTTTGTCCTCCGGTTGCGCTCGCACCAACGCCCTTGAGGACGTGGGCACGGCGCCGATCGTCCGCTATGTCGTAGGCGATGAGGATCAAGTGTCGCTCGCTCACAAGGCTGAATTCTGGCGAGCGGTCAGGGGGCGGATTCGTTTGGCCAGATGGCCATCGCAGGCTGCTGGTCCGCCTGCTGCGTCTTACCGACCGAAACGGTATGCCTTAAGGAAACACTGAATAAATTGCTGCGCGGGCGAATCGCTGCGTTGCGCGGTGTTGGCTCCGGCCGCTTCGCTTCACATCGGCCTCAACGATGTGAGCCTGCGCCGCAACTGCGTTGTCGCTCCCTCGCCTGTCTATTTGATATGTAGCTCCGGCATAACCTGAAGGTTAGCCTTCGCTGAAACTCGCTTCGCTCGTTTTCTCGGTCGCTGCGCTCCGCGTGCCTTGCGCTTCATCCCGCTCGCTGCTTTTTTTCAGCGTTCACCTAACAGGCGGTAATTGCCGTGGCCGAATACGACCTGCTTGCCAAGGCCAAGGACTTGCCCCAAAACAAGAAGATGGCGGAGCGGAGCGTCGAGGTCGGCCAGAAGCAGGCGACCGATAAGGCCGCCGAGCGGGACTTCGCGCCCTTGGCCGAATGGATGGCGCCACTCTTCATGCTCGCGTAGGTCTATCTTGTGCATTTGTGCTCGCTGAGCGGCCGGCAGTACGTCCTCACGAATCCGAATGCCGTGATCAAATCGCCCCAAGCAGTGCTCAAACACCATGGTGGCGCGCTTTGCAAGCGCGAGAAAGAGTTCGGTGCTGTCAAGCTCTGCGACGGTAAGCATCTTGCGGCGCGTCCTGCCAGAGACCAGCGGAGGCGTTTTGATCGCGCGCTCGATCCGCAGCGGTGTGATGAATTCGATCAGCACGCGCCTGTCGGGCAGCAAGTTGACCGGCTGGTACGGCGCGGGCGCCGTGCAATGAATCAGCTGCAGCCCTCCCGACACGCCAGGCAGACGGGCTGCACTGCGCCGCAGGCAGTTCAGCAGCACTTCGGCGTGAGCATGCGCAACGTCTCCAAGCAGGCGTAGTTCGAGATCGAATTCGCTGCCCGGCGGCAGGTGGCTCGGGAGCAGTCGGTCCGGAACGAGCATCAGCCGTGCGGGGGCGCTCGTAATTCCATGACGCGCCTCGTGTCCGGAGGGGAGGGCAGGGTCGAAGACGCCGCCGTAAGCGCAGCTGTTACGAATGGCGCAGCCCTCGCATGGGCTCTGCCAGTGTTTGATGCAAACCGTGCGCTTGAGATGGTTGCCAAGTCCAGCCCGCAGCGCAGCAGGCAGGTACTGTCTGGACGTCAGGCCGTCGGGCGCGCAGAAACGAATCTTTGCAATGTGAACGCCAAACGAGTCGGCCAGCGTATCGGGTGGCATGTCTGTCGTTGCGATCACTTATCAGGATAACCAGGGAAACGCTGAATGAATCGCTGCGCGGGCGAATCGCTGCGTTGCGCGGTGTTGGCTCCGGCCGCTACGCTTCACATCGGCCTCAACGATGTGAGCCTTCGCCGAAACTGCGTTTTGGCTTGCGCCGCAACTGCGTTGTCGCTCCCTCGCCTATCTGTTTGATACGTCTTCGGTCGCTGCGCTCCGCGCGCCTTGCGCTTCATTCCACTCGCTGCTTTCTTCAGCGTTTCAAAAGCTGCTATCGCGGCGGATCAAGCTCATTTAGGCGAAGCTTTTTGCGAAGGTTTTTGATGTCGTGTTCCTCTACCTTGGGTAGCCACTTCATGATGACATCACACAGTTGCCGCTTTTCTTCGGCAGTCCAGGCAGAAGCGGTAGCGAGCGCGTTATTAACGACCGACTGGGATTTGTCATAACATTTCTGAAAAGGTCTGTCCAGCTTCCCCTTGAGCGCCTCGTGACGTTGGCGCAGTGTCTGTTCGAGATCGAAAATCTCCTTGCCAGCTTCGGTCAGACTGGCTCGTCTAACCGCTTCCTGCTGCCGCTGCAGGGCCTGCGCAGCCTCTTTGGCCGCTTTTTCTTCCGCGTTCTTGTCGCGGCGCATGGCGCCGTAGCCCACCGCTGTTTTCGCGCCAAAACCAAGCCAGCTAAACGCGTGCTCGATGGCTGCAAGCATGAGCTGCTTCCACCGCGGCTGACCGGCTTGGTCCGCCTGAACGAGGTCAGGGGCTAGACGCCGGAGGCGCGCAGGATCGCAGGTTACGAATAACGTGAAGCCAGAACCCGGCGGTACGGTGAGGTAACTGATAGGCACCGGCTGGCCGGAGTCGTGGGGCGTGGTGCTGAGCCCGGTCTTTACGTCTTGTTTTTGCTGGTAGTAATGCCCCTGGTGCGGCGTCATGATCTCGACCAGCAGGCTTTCGCCGTTGATCCGGGGTATCACGTCCCAGAAGGTGAGCGCGCCCCGGACATGCTGCTTGCTGCCGTCTTCGCTTTCAAGCCCGAACAGGACGTCGAGCAAGGAGAGACCGATTTCTTCCCGGTCCACCTTCAGCAGGTAGGTTTTTTCTGCGCTCCAGCCTTTGCAGTCGCCCCAGTCGCCGCCGGCGAGTTCCCGCGCTGCCTGGCGAAGAACGCCCTTGACGCTGCTGCCGGGCAGATAGGGCAGGCCGTACGGGTTCAGGAAGGCGAAGCCGTTTTCGAGCGGATGTTCGTTGCCGAGGCCGGTGGTGAAGGGGCTGATGGCCTGGGCGTCAATGCGCAGGAGCTGTTCGTCGGGAACCGCGGCCGCCAGGGCGGTCTGGCGGGCGGAGAGGGCGGCGAGGTTTGCTTTGTCAGATCGGGTAAGTACTGTGGCCGCCTTCAGGGCCGAGACTTTGTTTTCCTCTCTGACCTCGCGCTCTTGTTGTTGCTGGCCACGGATTTCGTAACTAACGTCGTAGAACGTCCATAGCAATTCCTTGGATCGAAGGTTCTGACCCCAGAGTTTGAGGTACATACCAAACCGCAAGCCCGGCGAGGCATCCTTAAAGTCTTGGCCGAGGTATTGGGGTACCGCAGCGATGGGCATGGTGCGTCTCCTTTCTACTCGGCCCGCGTGGCCAGCGCAGACGCCATCTGTCGCAGCCATCGCAGCCAAGCGAAGGCCTCGGCGGTGATGGCCTGATAGCGGCGGGCATCCTGCATGCTGTAGAGGTGTTTCATGAAGCCTGCGAAATCCTTGGGCGTGCCGCATTGCTCGGCAAGCCAGTCGCGCATGTGCTGGGCAAGCTGTTCATGGCGCCCGCCTTTCTGGTGCAGAAAAGCCATGACCTGCATCAGGCCGCTGTTCATGATCAGCGCCGGCAGGCCCTTGGCGTCATTGACGTAATCCTTGCCGCACGCTTTGATGCCCTCCGACGCCTTTATCCAGGCGTGCTGTGCGCGTTGTTGTTCCAGCGTTTGCATGATCAGGCCTCCACCACTTTTGCCACCACGAGCCCGCGGCCGGTCGTGGCATCGCCACCAATCTGGATCAGCTTGCCATCGATGACGTTTTTGATTTTCGCCAGCACACTGACGGCGTCTTTCCAGTCTTGGTCGCCTTTCTTCTTGCCGGTGCGCGTCTGGCTGGCAAGCAGCGGGGCGACGAGCAGGGACTCAGGCGGCAGGTTTTCGGTGTAGAACAACCCCCCGTCGTCGGCGGTGCCGGTTTGCGGGTTGATGCGCACATGCGGCTCGACCAGCGTGGCGCTTTCGGCAAAGTAGGCAAAGTCGGTGTCCGACAGCAGCACCAGATCGCGCTTGAGCTTGTCGCGGAAGAATTCGTAGCCCTCGCCTTGCGGTAGAGCACGGGCGGCGAGGTCTTGGCCGATCTGCTTTACAGCGGCGCTTTCAAAGTCCGTGACGCGGTATTCGAAGGCTTCGAGGTGCAGGACTTTCGTCTTCTCCTTGTTGTACTCCCGTTCGGATGCAAGGGATGGGTTGGCAATCAGGCATGCCTGCTCCGGAACGGAAGGGATGTCCCAGTTGAGCCCAATGCCGATCAGCTGCAGCAGCCGCTTGGCCCGCGACAGGGCGAGCGGACAGGTGGCGTAGACGTAGCCTTCCTTAAGGCTGCGTACGGGGAAGCACACGAGCTGAGCGTCGCCGAAGCTGGTCGCACCCGCATGCAGCTCGCTGCTGCCCGCCTCAGGCCCAAAGAGTTGGTCGATGAGAGTCGGATCACCGCCAAGGGCTTCGAACCCATGCCGCACCGCCCCCTTGATGCCGGAGCCGGCGAACGAGGGGTGATGGGTGTGGCGTTCACGCTGGATGGGGTTGTCGATGACGCCGATGGCTTGCCCAGCGCCCATGTGGACGGGGCTGACGGCGTAGAGAAACAAGGCGGCGTGTCGTTCAAACATAGTCAGGTCTCCTCAGTAGGCGGCAATACAGATCCGGTTGAACCCCTCAGCGCGACGGCCAACGTCTTCGCAGGGATCGCTCCACAGGCCTTGCTTGACAAGGCCGCTTAAGGCTTCCGGGGTGGTGTCGAGTTGGTCGAGCCAGTAGACGCTGCCTGTCGGGGCGGTGCGGCCGGCAGGCTTGGGTTGCCAGCGGGCCAGGTCCCAGCCCGAGATGACTTCGGCACGCGGCACGGCGGCTGCCACCAGCCGCGCGCGCACGCCGGCCAGCGCAAAGCGCAGGCTGCCGTCTTCGGCGCGGGTGCAGCCGGTGGGCAGCCAGCCGTCGGCAAACAGCCCCGGGGTGGTCAGCACCAGGCGGCAGCGCCCGCGCTGCACGATGGCCGGGTAGTCGGGTTCGGGCAGCGCAGGCTCGACTTTCATTACGGCCGCGGCGCGGCCATCACCACCGAGGCGGACGCTGCCGGTGGCAGGAGGCTCGGCTCCCGCGACGCCGGCAAGAAAGCCCACGGTGTAATCGCACAGCAGCGCTGCCTTCGTGTGATCGGCATCCGCCGAGCGGATGGCGTGTCCGGGTTTTGCCATGGCCACGGCCTGCAGCGAAAACAGACGCCCGTCGGAGGCGCGGCGCATGGCAGGATCAAGCCCGACACCGACGCGAAAGTCGAGCTGCCAGAGGGCTCCGCTGGGGACGAGATCGGCGGCATCAGGCATCCGGCCAGAAAGGTAGTCTGCCCAGCCAGCCTGGGTGAGCCAGTAGCCGGAGACCGGTTTGCTGCGCGAGCTTTCGGCCAGCACCGGTGCGAGCGGCAGCAGTGCAGAGGACAGGAGCGCCGGCGCGAGCGCAGTCGGCGTCAGCCGGCTCAGGGTCAGCTTGCGGTTGTCTTTGCTGGCGACCAGGTCTGCCGGCAGCGGGTAGATGGCCTCAACCCTGCCATCGGCCCAGCGACGTGCGATCTGGAAGGTTGTGGTCTGGAAAGGGCCGGGCTGTTGTGGCGTTCCCAGCTCTGGATGCTCGATCTGGCCTCGGGCAAAGTCGGCAAGATCGGTGCCGGCGTCCGCCAGCATGCGCGAGCGCAGTGCGCCGGCGGCCAGCGACGGCCAGGGCGGCAGGAGCGCTTCGCCGTGGCTGCCGGGGTCGCCGAAGAGTTTGTTGCCGCGCAGCAGCAGCACGTCAAGGGGTTCGAGGAAGCGGTACTCGATGTTCATGCGTCACCTTTGCTACGGGTTTCGCGCGCCAGAAATTCGGCTACGGCAAGGAAGTTTTGCAACCACTTCAGCGGCGCTTCGGTCTTTTGCCCTGCCGCCATGGCAGCAAGACGGTTGGCGAGGCGGGGAGCGGAATCGCGCGCCTGACCTTTGGCCTGCCGGGCAAGCTGATAGCCCAGCATGCGCTCAAGCATTTCTTCGTTTTGCCTGGGGTCGGGCAGATCGCGGAGCCATTCGAGGCTGTGGTAGACGGCGCGGCGCGAGGTGTCTTCGTCGCGCAGATAAGCGATGAGACCGGAGAGGACGAGGAGCGGCTCGCCCCACTGCGCGGTGAGGTGCAGCGCGCCGCCCGAGCGTTTGAGCACGGTGATCGAGAAGGCGTTGCGGCCGCCGTCCTTGGCCCGCCTTTCTGCGACGCGCAGCTCGCGCATGACCGTCGATAGAGGGGCCTGATGGTGGGCGACGACCGCGCCACAGCTCGCCGTGACGTGCGCGCCCATCATGCGCATGACGCGCAGGCTGTCGCCGGACCGCAGCGCGGCAAAGCCCTGATGGAGCGTCAGCCCTTGCTGCAAGCCACCGTCGTGGGCCGGGTCGTGGCCGGAGTAGGCGTCGCGCAGCCGCGCCATGGCGGAGAGCAGATCCGCCACCGGCAGCATGGCCAGCACGTCATCGCCGCCGGCATAGATGAGGCGGCCGAGGTGCTCGTGCTCGACGACGTGGCGGACGACGGTTTGCGAAAAGTCGTTGAGCGCCCCCGAGATGGCCAGATGCCTGTTCGGCGAGATGGCGCGCCTTTGCGCACCATAGTCTTTGATCCGCCTCTGTCGGGCCGCCGCCTCATCAAAGCCGGCCTGTACCCGCGGATGGAAGCTGTCGCGGTAGGGGATGGCAGCGCGGATGGTTTCGTCGCCCGAGAGGATCGCGCCCATGTGGTCGCCGTCCATCAAGAGGAGGGCGTAGTAAGTCTCCAGAAGCACCTCGTCCTTGCCGAGCGCCGCTCCGAGGGTCTGCCGGATCCGCTGCTGTGCCCGCGCCAGCACGGCGTCGTCCTCGCTGTCGCGCGCCGCTTCCAGCAGCCCGGGGATGCGCCTGGCATCGGCCAGCGCAGGGTTGCTCCAGTGCTTGCGAACCAGCCCGCGCGGCAGCGCAACGCTGTCGGCGCCCGTGAGGTCCGGGTCGGCCATGGCCGGTCCACCGTCCATGGCCTTCTCCTCCTCCTTCTTCTTCTTGAGCCACTGGTCGAGCTGATGGGCGAGCGCCATGGTGTGAGTGGAGACGACGAAGCGGTCCATCGGCCGGTTGAGCGCCTTGCTCACCTCATCGCCGAAGATGGTTGGCCAGAGCCGCTTGATCGCCGGTAGGGCGGCCAGATGCTCGCCTTTTCGTGCCCAGGCCGGCTTGCGGTCGGCTACGCGGGTCCACAGAGTGTCTTTGCGGCTGCCGGGAGGGATGGCAAGCTGCGTCCGGTCGGTTGTGAGCCATTCCGCTTCGCCAGTGAGCGAGCAGCGCCAGCCGGTCTGCGCGCTCTGCGCAAAGGGCCGCGCGGCCTTGGCCGCGGCCAGCACGCGCTCGGCGAGGTCGTACACGGCAGGGTAGAGCACGCCGGGATTGGGGGCGAAAAAGGTGGTGCCGTCGCTCCACTCAATCGCTTTCTGCAGCACCTGCCATGCCGGCGTGGCAAGAAAGCCGCAGGGCGTGCCGGGTTCGACACCGAAGAAGGGCGCCATGGCCGCCGAGAGTGTCGCAAGGTCGAGGTCGGTCTGCGTTTCCCGATTGCGGGGCTGGATCAGCGAGAACGGTACGACGGCCCAGTGCACTTCGGGGAAGTCCGCAAGCTGCTCGCGCATCTGTGCATAGGCGGCCACGGATTCGTCGCGCGGATCGGTTTCCTGCCGCAGCCCGGCCGCTTCGAGCAGGCGGTCGACGGTTTCGAAGCCGCGGTCGAGCAGCCAGGCCCGCACTGCTGCGCGGCACGCTTCGGCAAGCTCCCGGGCGCGGCAGGCCGGCACCAGCGCGACGAAGCGGTTGGGCAGCGCCGCCGAGAAGAGCGGGTTGGCGTCGGTGCCACCCTGGTTCCACTCGCAGCGCTCGAACAGTTGCTCGGGCAGCGCCATCCGGTCGCGCAGCCACAGGTCCACCTGCGGAATGCCGCGCAACCGGGGAAACAGGATGGCGTCGGGCCCCAGTGCCTCGCAGATCGGGCGCATGGTCTCCCAGGCCAGGCGCGAGAGCAGGTGCGAACCGGCCCAGAGGTCGTCCGTCTTGCGCGCGGCGGCAATGAAGCCCTGCACCGGCCCGATGGAGAGGGCGAGGAGGGCCGCCTCGCCCTGCGGATCGGCGGCGAAGGCGCCGGCGAAGGCGCTGGTGAGGTCGAGGTGGTCCCAGATGGAGTGATCCGGCACGCGGGTGTCGGCCGGCAGCAGCTCCCACAGGGCGCCGAGCCTGCCGTTGTCGGCGGTGTCGGCCTGCGTCACCGACAGGTCGGGGCCGAAGCGCCAGCAGGCGAGCAGGACTTTGCGCCACTCCGGCGCGTCGTCTTCGCCCGCGCCGAGCCTGCGCAGCAGCTCGGCAAAGTGCTCGAAGCTGCGCCGCTTGATGTCGTGCAGATCGGTGCCGGTCAGTCCTCCGCGCTTGCTCAGGTCGAACTGGGTGCCGGTCAGCGGGTGGATGAGCACAGGCTGGTCGGCCCAGTTCACACGCGCCCACGGCGCCACGGCCAGCGTTTTCTGTTGGCCGGTGTTCGTAGTGATCTGGATCTGCTGCATCGGCCACTGTGGCCGGTCGGCCGCCGCGGCCCACCAGTCGGCGCGCTGGACATGACGGTAGATGTCGAGCGGCAGGGCCTTCTTGAAGACCACGCGGGCGAGGACTTCGTCGTTGTCCGGGTCGATGTGAGAGGCGAGCTGATCGAGGCCGAGCAGGCGCTTGAGCGCGCGGCAGGTGCCGTTCTCGTGGCCTTCGGGGTCGCGCAGCAGGACGAGCGCCTTTTCCGCCGGGTCGTGCAGCCGGGCGGCGAGTTTGGTTTGCCAGAGGAGTTCGTTGGCCATGGCTTACATCCCAATTCGTTTGAGGTTTTGTGCGGGATCGTCGAGAAAGCGATGCACCTCCGTCCAGACGTTGGTGATCGCATTGATGTTTGGAGCGAAGGCTGGCGGCGGCAGGTGCGGGATGTGGAAGATCACGCACACGAGCCCACCTTCGGCTGCGGGACGAGCCTTGAAGCGCAGGGTGTTGGGAAGACGTGCGTTGTTTCTTGCCCAAGACTCGACCGAGTGGTTGGTCACCGGGTAGCTCAGCCAGTGGCGCTCTTCCGGCGAAGGCGCGTTGTTTCCGTTGGTGAACCTGAACCGTGTCCGCAGCCCGATCCTGATGGTCGCCAGGGTTTTCATAAGCTCGCGCCAGTCCTTGTGTGGCGCGGTCTGCCAGATCAGTGCGCCCTCATCGTCCCTGCCGATGGCATGCGGCCAGTCGAGGCCTAGACAGTCCTTCCACGCCCGCTGCGGCACCGCGAATGCGTCAGCGGGCGCTTCCCCGGAGGACAGCGCAAGCGAATAGGAGCCCCAGCCATTGCGGCTGCGGCCGCCCACGGTGCCGTAGTGGTGCATCAGCCGGAGCGCCCGTTCGATGAGTGGTGCGTCTTCTTCCGGGTAGGCCAGGGACAGCCTGGCGTGCTCGCCGGCCTGGATGGCGGCGTTGGATTTGAGGGTTGGCGCCGTGCTTTGCCTGGGCAACGTCACCGGCCCGTAGCCAAGATAGAGGTCGCTGGGGACCAGTTGACGAACCTCGGGATGGCGGACGGTGGCACAGCCGCGCCACTGTTGACGGGTCAGCGATCCCACATTCCACTGATCCAGTCGCAGGCGAACCCTGCTCCTGCAGAAATCGCGCTCGAGCCAGGCATTGCCGAAGAGGCGGCCCTCCGTCGTTCGCATATCGTTGATGTTGACCAGAAAGCCTTTGGCGGCGGCATAAGCCATGCGCCAGAACTGCCGCAGCTGCGCTTTGAACGGCGGCGTGCGCCACTGCGCGTTTTGTTCCGCGTTGCCCGGAAAGGCAGGAGTGTGGTAGCGGAGTTCGAGGTCCAGGGTTTTCATGCGTGTCTGCGCTTCGGTCGGTGTGGCGATGGTCATGGGCGGATTGCGGCAGAAAAACCGTCGGGTGGGGTCGGGGCACAAGCTTGCCGATGGCGCACTGGTTTCAAGGCAGGCTGTTCAGGCGGTTGAGTGCAGCGTCCAGTTCCTGCCGCAGCCGCTGTGGGTTGGCGAGCAGTTGGCGATGCCCGGCGTGTAGGGGCTGCGTGCCGTGGGCGAGGGCGTTGCGGATGCTGTTGAGCAGCCGGAAGGCGTCGCGCTTCCACCCTGGATGCGGGTTGTCGGCGTCGGACAGTTCTTCCTTGAACTCGTCTCGCGCCTTTTCTCGCTGGTTATAGTCAGACGGGTCGCCGCCCCGCTCGACCACGAGCCGCGTGATCAGGCTCTCCAGCCCGAAGATGGCGGCGCGCAGCGTGTCGCCGCGTTTGAGGGCCTGTAGCGCCAGCAGCCGCTGCTGCTCGGCCAGTTGCGGCTCATTTGCCCAGCGCAGGGCCTTGCGCAGTCTGTCCCGGAACAGCAGGCTGGGGCCGCTGCGGATGTCGTCGAGGGCCTTGAGGAGGTTTCGCACATGGGGCGCAGCGGTCAGGACTTGGGTGTTGTTCAGCGCCTGCCAGCCGCGTTCGAGCTCTCGTGCCGCCTCAGGGCGCAGGCCGTCGCTTTCCAGCAACGGCGCAAAGCGGGAGAAGTCGCCGCTGGCCTGGTAGGCCGACAGGGCTTCGGTCCAGTCCAGCAACCGGGACAGGCCGTCAAGCATCAGCACCGGGGTGAGGCCGTCGCGGCTGAGGTCCAGCGCGCCGTAATACAGCGCGGCGATCTTGACCTGGCGCTGCTGCATCAGGTAACGCCCGGCGGTCAGGCCAAGCATGGCCAAATGCCGGAAGCCGTGCGTCAGATCGAAGGCGACGGTCTCGCCGGTGCCGATGCGGTCGAACAGCGTCGTCAGGATGGACTGTTGCCCATCGAAGTCGTCGGCATTGCCGATGAGCACCGGCTCCACCGGCCGGCCCACAGTGCGCGTCAGAAGGGGCCCCAAACGGTCCAGCAGCTCCTGGGTGACGGCGCTGGCGCGCACCTGGTCGATGAGCGTCAGGCGCAGTTCGGTGTCGGCGTCGTCGCTGGCCAGGCTCTCGACGAGCATGTCCCACATGCTGCCGGCGGTGCCCAGCAGCACCATGCGCCGCGCATTCAGCCGCTCGGCCAGGACCAGCCCGAAATAAGCGCTCTCGCGCGCAGTGTCGCCGTCGGGGAAGCAGTAGCGGGTGGGTCGGTAGCCGAGCTGGCTGCGGCCGAGAAAGGAGATCAACGTGGTCATGTCGGTGCTCTCATGGTTGGCATGGCTGAGGCAAAGGGAAACACCAAGGAAACGCTGAATAAATGGCTGCGCAGGCGAATCGCTGCGTGGCGCGGTGTGGGCTCCAGCCGCTTTGCTTCACACCGGCCTCACCGATGTGAGCCTTCGCCAAAACTTCGTTTTTGCTGCCTTGCCTATCCATGGGATGGGTCTTCGGTCGCTGCGCTCCGCGCCGCTCGCGTCTGGCCATCGTCGCTCGGTTTTTCAATAGCCTGCTCACGACTCGATCAGTCTTGGTTGTTGCTGCGCTTCAGCCTGCTTGCTGCATTCTTCAGCCGTTCCCGGACGGATTCTCTTGGAGCCAACGACAGATGGGAAAACGGCCAGA
>Ga0209207_1001069_pt1 | contig 13635 bp, 9 predicted proteins | sample SaghotsprinmetaG_FD_184140 | JGI IMG/M metagenome (GOLD analysis project Ga0209207, IMG submission 184140) | Hot spring microbial communities from South Africa to study Microbial Dark Matter (Phase II) - Sagole hot spring metaG (SPAdes) (version 3) | ecosystem: Environmental > Aquatic > Thermal...
CAGGCGGATATGCACTACGCCAGTGAACTGGCCCAGCATGCCGGCGAGAAGGTGCAGCACAGCGCCGGCAGCATCCAGGCCGCCAGTCGCGGTATCGAACAACTGGCCGAGCAGATGGCGCCGATTGGCCGGGTCTTCGATGAGTTGAGCGAGCAGGCCGAGCGTATCGGCAGCATCGTCAGCAGCATTCAGGACATCGCCAAGCAGACCAACCTGCTGGCCCTGAATGCCGCCATCGAGGCGGCCAGGGCCGGGGAACAGGGTCGTGGTTTTGCCGTGGTGGCCGACGAGGTGCGCAACCTGGCCGGTCGCGCTGGAGCGGCCAGCCAGCAGATCGGCCAGATCGTCAGCGGCCTGCAGCAGGCCGCCACCGAGGCGCGCAGTGGCCTGCAACAGGTGGCCGGCACCACCCACAGCAGCCTGGGCCAGTCCAGCCAGGCCCTGCAGAGCGTGGCCGAGATGCGCGAAGGCGCCGCGGCGCGCCTGCAGATCGTGCAGCGGATCATGCAGCGCCTGGTCACCCAGCAGCAGTTGGCCGAGCAGATGGGCGGCCTGTTGCAAAGCAGCTAACTAGTTCGATTATCGAACACTATGGCGATTATCGGATTGTTTGGCGCTAGCACCAGTCATAACCTGAAGCCATCGCCACCCCCGACGACCACCCAGCGAGTACAGAGCAATGGCTGAGATTCTTTCCCTCGGTGAAGCGGTTAGCCGCTTTATCCACGACGGCGACAGCATCGCCCTCGAAGGCTTTACCCACCTGATCCCCACTGCTGCGGCCCACGAACTTATCCGCCAGGCGCGCCGCGAGTTGACCCTGATCCGCATGACCCCGGATCTGGTCTACGACCTGCTGATCGGCGCCGGCTGCGCGAAGAAGCTGGTGTTCTCCTGGGGCGGCAACCCAGGCGTGGGTTCGCTGCACCGCCTGCGCGATGCGGTGGAGAAGGGCTGGCCGCAGCCCCTGGAGATCGAGGAACACAGCCACGCCGATATGGCCAACGCCTATGTGGCCGGCGCTTCCGGCCTGCCGTTCGCGGTGCTGCGCGCCTACGCCGGCTCCGACCTGCCCAAGGTCAACCCGCTGATCAAGAGCGTGACCTGTCCCTTTACCGGTGAGCAACTGGCCGCCGTGCCCAGCGTGCGCCCGGATGTCACCGTGATTCACGCGCAGAAGGCCGACCGCAAGGGCAATGTGCTGATCCAGGGCATCCTCGGGGTGCAGAAGGAAGCGGCCCTGGCGGCCAAACGCTGCATCGTTACGGTCGAGGAAATCGTCGACGAGCTGAATGCCCCAATGAACGCCTGCGTGCTGCCAAGCTGGGCGCTGACCGCCGTGTGCCGGGTGCCCGGCGGCGCCCATCCGTCCTATGCCCATGGCTACTACGAGCGCGACAACCGCTTCTACCAGGCCTGGGACCCGATCGCCCGGGATCGCGAATCCTTTACCGCCTGGATCGACACCTACATCCGTGGCACCGCCGATTTCGCCGCCTATCAGGCCAAGCTTCAGGAGGCCAAGTAATGAGCGCCTACAGCACCAACGAGATGATGACCGTGGCCGCCGCCCGCCGCCTGGGTAACAGCGATGTGACCTTTGTCGGCATCGGCCTGCCGTCCAAGGCCGCCAACCTGGCGCGCCTGACCCACGCCCCGGACGTGACCCTGATCTACGAATCCGGCCCCATCGGCGCCAAGCCCAGCGTGCTGCCGCTGTCCATCGGCGATGGCGAACTGGCCGAAACCGCCGACACCGTGGTGCCCACTGGCGAGATCTTCCGCTACTGGCTGCAGGGCGGGCGCATCGATGTGGGTTTTCTCGGCGCGGCCCAGGTCGACAAGTACGGCAATATCAACACCACGGTGATCGGCGACTACCACAACCCCAAGGTGCGCCTGCCGGGTGCCGGCGGCGCGCCGGAGATCGCAGGCAGCGCCAAGCGGGTGTTTATCATCCTCAAGCAGGGCCACCGCACCTTTGTCGACAAGCTGGCCTTTATCACCTCGGTGGGCCATGGCGAGGGCGGTGAGCATCGCCAGCAGCTGGGCCTGCCTGGCGCCGGCCCGGTGGCCATCATCACCGACCTGTGCATTATGGAGCCGGAAGCCGGCACCAAGGAGTTCGTGGTCACCTCCATCCACCCGGGGGTAAGCCGCGAGCAGATCATTGCCGCCACCGGCTGGCCGATCCGCTTTGCCGCGCAGGTGGCCGAGACCCGGGCGCCCGAGGATCATGAGCTGGAGGCCCTGCGCGCCCTGGAAGCACGCACCGCCGCCGCCCACGGCCAGGCCGGAGGTGAGGAATGAGCCGCGACGTATTTATCTGCGACGCCGTGCGCACGCCCATTGGCCGCTTTGGCGGCGGCCTGGCCGCGGTGCGCGCCGACGACCTGGCAGCCATCCCGCTCAAGGCGCTTATCGAGCGTAATCCCGGCCTGGATCCGGCGGCCATCGACGAGGTGTTTCTCGGCTGCGCCAACCAGGCCGGTGAGGACAACCGCAACGTGGCGCGCATGGCCCTGCTGCTGGCCGGCCTGCCTGAGAGCGTGCCCGGCGTGACCCTTAATCGCCTCTGCGCCTCGGGGCTGGATGCCGTAGGCACGGCCTTTCGCGCCATCGCCCTGGGCGAGATGGAGCTGGCCATCGCCGGCGGCGTGGAGTCCATGTCCCGCGCGCCCTATGTGATGGGCAAGGCCGATAGCGCCTTTGGCCGTGGGCAGAAGATCGAGGACACCACCATCGGCTGGCGCTTTATCAACCCGTTGATGCAGGCCCGCTACGGCGTCGATGCCATGCCGCAGACCGCCGACAACGTGGCCGATGACTACCAGATCAGCCGCGCCGACCAGGATGCCTTCGCCCTGCGTAGCCAGCAGCGCGCAGCCCGCGCCCAGGCCGCAGGCTTCTTCGCCGAGGAAATCGTCCCGGTGCGGATCAAGACCCGCAAGGGCGAAGTCGTGATCGACCAGGACGAGCATCTGCGCCCGGATACCACCCTGGAAGCGCTGAGCAAACTTAAGCCGGTCAATGGTGAAGGCAAGAGCGTCACCGCCGGCAACGCCTCGGGGGTCAATGACGGCGCCGTGGCCATGATTCTCGCCTCGGCCGAGGCCGTGCACAAATATGGCCTGACTCCACGCGCAAAAGTGCTGGGTATGGCCAGTGCCGGCGTCGCCCCGCGCATTATGGGCTATGGCCCGGTGCCAGCCGTGCGCAAGCTGCTGCAGCGCCTGCAGCTGGGCATCACTGACTTCGACGTGATCGAACTCAACGAAGCTTTCGCCGCCCAGGGCCTGGCGGTAACCCGCGACCTCGACCTGGCCGACGACAGCCCACGGGTCAACCCCAACGGCGGCGCCATCGCCCTGGGCCACCCTCTGGGCGCCAGCGGTGCGCGCCTGGTACTGACCGCCCTGCATCAGCTGGAAAAAACCGCCGGCAAGCGCGGCCTGGCGACCATGTGTGTGGGCGTCGGCCAGGGCCTGGCGCTGGCCATCGAGCGGGTTTGACGTTTTGCGCTGCTGCGGTCTGGTCGGAAAGGCAAGTCCCCAGGCCGTGGCGGCGCACCTATAGATGTGGGGTGCTTTATGTACACCACGAATAATCCTCGGTTTTTCCGGTGCGCATGGCGCACCCTACGCAAGCGCCGAGGCTGGTTTTAAGCTGTAGGGCAGCCCTGATATGGGCTGTATCCCTTATCGAGGATTTGCAATGCCCATGCTCCAACTCGCCGATGGCGACCTGCATTACCAGCTGGATGGCCCGGCCGATGCGCCGGTGCTGGTGCTGTCCAATTCCCTGGGCACCGACCTGCAGATGTGGGATGCCCAGGTGCCGGCGTTCAGCCAGCACTTTCGCGTGCTGCGCTACGACACCCGTGGCCATGGCCGCTCACTGGTCACGCCCGGGCCCTATAGCATCGAGCAGCTGGGCCGCGATGTGCTGGCCCTGGTCGATGCCCTGGATGTCCAGCGCTTCGCCTTTTGCGGCCTGTCCATGGGCGGTCTGATCGGCCAGTGGCTGGCGCTGAACGCCGCCGAGCGCCTGACCCGCCTGGTGCTGTGCAATACCGCGGCGAAGATCGCCAGCGATGAGGTGTGGAACAGCCGTATCGACAGCGTGCTGCAGGGCGGCGAGCAGGCCATGGGCGAGCTGCGCGATGCCTCCATCGCCCGCTGGTTCACCCCAGGCTTTGCCACCGCCGAGCCGGGCGAGGTGGAGCGCATCACCGATATGCTCGCCGCCACCTCGCCGGTCGGCTACGCCGGCAACTGCGCGGCGGTGCGCGATGCGGATTTCCGCGAGCAGCTGGGGGCCATCGGCGCGCCGACCCTGATCGTCGCCGGCACCGCCGATCAGGTCACCACGGTGGCCCACGGCCAGTTTATGGCCGAACGCATTCGCGGCGCCCGGCAGCTGGATTTGAGCGCCGCGCACCTGTCCAATGTGGAGGCGGGGGAGGGCTTTACCGCGCCAGTGCTGGACTTTCTGCGGTAGGGTGCGCCGTGCGCACCGCGGCACCTGGCCGATGGGGCGCGAGTCCATTTACAGGCCCTGGCCTGCGGCTGTTTGCCACTGGCCAGGGCCTGGCCGCTGGCGCAGCATAGGCAGCTTTCTTTAGGCGATATGCCCATTGGTTCAGGCCAAAGCACAGGGCCTGTAGGAGCCATGCAAAACGGGTAGATAGCCTTTCTTACTGCCTCGCCGTCTGCGGCGCTTCAGGATTTTCCCATGCCCAGCGCCCTCGCCAGCAGCCCATCGATACGCGGCATTGTCCTGACCCTGCTGGCGGTGCTGTGTTTCGCCAGCCACGATGCCATGGCCAAGTACCTGGCCGGTCTGTATCCGATTCTGCTGCTGACCTGGTTTCGCTACCTGTCCCACACCCTGCTTCTGGGCTCGCTGCTGCTGCCGCGCCATGGCCTGGCTGCGCTGCGCAGCAAACGCCCGGGGCTGCAGCTGTGCCGCGCCCTGGCGCTGCTGGGCATCAGTCTGCTGTTTGTCACCGGCCTGCGCTATGTGCCCCTGGCCGAAGCCACGGCGGTGATCTTTCTGGCGCCGCTCTTGGTGACCCTGCTTTCGGCCATCTTCCTGCGCGAGCAGGTGCGCCCGGTTCAGTGGCTGGCGGTGTTGCTCGGCTTTGTCGGCGTGCTGGTGATCGTGCGGCCCAGCGCCGAGCTGTTCGAACCGGCCATTCTGCTGCCCTTGGGGGCGGCCTTCTGCTTTGCCCTGTACCAGATCCTCACCCGCCTGAGCGCCCCCCACGACAGCGCCGCCACCAGCAACCTGCTGGCCGGGCTGATCAATCTGTCGCTGGTCAGTATGCTGCTGCCGCTGTTCTGGCGGGCCCCGGAGTGGGAGCACCTGCCGGCCCTGCTCAGCCTCGGGGTGATGGGCATGTGCGGTCACCAGCTGCTGACCCTGGCCTTCCGCCACGCCACGCCGGCGCTGCTGGCGCCCTTCAGCTATGGCCAGCTGGTGATCGCCGGCTTGTTTGGCTGGCTGTTTTTTGACCAGTTGCCCGATGCCATGGCCCTGCTGGGCATGGCCCTGGTAATAGTGGCCGGGCTGGCAGTGGCCTATCGGCGGGGCGCGGCGCAGTAGCCTTGCGACTTTTGCACTAGATAACCCCGGCCAAAGACTAATTGCCCCGGGCCCGGGGGAGGGCGATGCTCGTAGCTCCCCTGGACCGATGCGAAGCCCTGGCCATGGCCCCTTGTGCGCCTGTCGATGCCCCCAGCGAGCCGCTGCAGCTGCGCCTGGCCAATGGCCTGGCCGTGGCCTTGCTCAGCCGTCCGGATCTGCCGCGGGCGGCGCTCAGCGTGCGGGTGGCGGCGGGCAGCCATGACGAGCCGATGGCCTTTTCCGGCCTGGCGCACTTTCTCGAACACCTGCTGTTCCTGGGCGGCGCGGCCTTTGCCGGCGAGCAGCGCCTGATGCCCTTTGTGCGGGCCTGTGGCGGGCAGCTCAATGCCAGCACCCAGGCCCATCACAGTGATTACTTTTGCGAGGTGCCGGCGCAGCAGCTGGAAGACGCCCTGGCGCGGCTGCTGGATATGCTCTGGCAGGCGCGGCTGGACCCGGCGGCCCAGCGTGCCGAACGCGAGGTGTTGCACGCCGAGTTTCTCGCCCGCAGCCGCGACGGACAGACCCTGATCCAGACCGCCCTGGGCCAGGCCGTGGCCGCGGGGCATCCGCTGGGCGGCTTTTATGCCGGCAATCGGCAGACCCTGGCCGTTGAGCAGCCTGCCTTTCAACAGGCGCTTTGGGCCTTTTATCGGCAGCATTACCAGCCGACCAGCATGCAGCTGACCCTGATGGGGCCGCAGCCCCTGGTTGAGCTGCTGGCGCTATTGCAGCCCTATGGCCAGCAAAGATTTGAGCATGAACCGCCCAAGCCGCTGGTGCCCGCGCCTGGGCTATTGCCCCTGCGTCAGCAGGCGTTGCAGCTGTGCCTGGCGGATAGCCCGCCGGCCCTGCACCTGGCCTTTGCCCTGGAGTACGACTCGCCCCAGGCGCTGGTCGAGGCCCTGGATTTTCTGCAGTTTATGCTGGCTCGGCAGACCCCGGGCGGGGTGCTGGAGCAGCTGCGTGCGGCCGGGCTGTGTCGCCAGCTACGGGGGCAGCTTGTCTACCAGCATCAGGGGCAGGGTCTATGGCTGATCAGTTGCGAAGAGACCCCTGAGCCCGAGCGTCTGGCCGCGGCCTTGCTCGACTGGCTGCACTGGCTGACCGTGCAGGCGCCCTGGGTCGAGCAGCAGGCCGAGTATCGGCGGGTACGCCAGCGGCAGCTGGCCGGCCTGGGGCCTCTAGAGTTGGCCCGCACCTGGCAGGCGGCCCTGCTGGGCGAAGGCGCTCCCCATGGTGGCCTGTCCAGCACCAGCCTGGCCCTGTTGACTGATTTGCTGCAGCAGATGCAGCAGCCGGCGCGGCAGATTTATCTGCGCAGCAGTGCCGAGCCGGCCCCGGCCTGGCCCGCTGCCGGCTTTACCCTGGCCATGGGTACGCTGCCGGCGCCGCAGTTGCCGGTCTGGCAACAGCCCTGGTGCCTGCCGGCGCGCAACCCCTGGCTGGCGCGGCAGTGGGCGCGGCTGCCCGATCTGCAACTGCCGGGGCTGCTGAGTGTTCGTCCTGGCCCGCATACCCTGCTGGCTCATGATCAGGCCCAGATCCACTGGCGCTGTGAGCTGGGCCAGGCCCTGCCGCTGAGTGGGCTGAAGGCACTGCTGGACGAGCGCCTGCAGAGCTTGCAGCGTCTGGCCGCAGAGGCCGGGCTCTGCCTGCAAGTTAGTGCCGGACGGCGCTGGCTGGAGTTGCAGCTAAGCGGCGCCGAGACGCTGCTGCCGGCGTTGCTGGGGCAGGCCCTGGAGGTTTTGCATGAGGCCGAAGGCGCTGGGGTGCAGCCCCTCGCCGAGGCCGATGGGCAGTGGCCGATTCGCCAGCTGCTGGACGCCTGGCCGGCGTCCTTTGCCATGGCTGACGAATTGGCGGCAGAGCATAGTGCTGGGCACTTCTGGATGATCCGGCATCAGGGCCAGCTGTTTGGCGGCAGCGCCCATACCCGCCATGAACTCCAGCAGTTGCTGGCCCCCGGCGCGCCGCCGGCCGCCCCGCAACTGGGTGCCGTGCCCACAGGCTGGCAGCAGGTCGGGCAGCCTGGGCAGGAGGCGGCGTTGTTGCTGTTCTGCATGATGGATCAGGTCACGCCGGAGTTGGAAGCGGCCTGGCGGCTGCTTGCGCAGTCGCTGCAGGAGGCCTTCTACCAGCGCATGCGGGTCGAGTTGCAGCTGGGCTATGCGCTGTTCTGTGGCTATCGCCAGGGTCAGGGGCAGCGCGGCATTCTCTTCGCGGTGCAGAGCCCTAAGGCCGATACGGCGCAGCTGCTGGCCCATAGCGAGGCCCTGATCGCCGAGCAGGTGGCGATCCTTACCGACTGGCCGGCTGCGCAACTGCGTCAGGCGGCCGCTGAACTGGGCCAGCGCCTGCACAGCGAAGCGCCCCTGGAACAGGCCCAGCAGCATTGGCAGGCCTGGCTGGCCGGCTTGCCGGCAGGGCACCCCGATGCCGTGGTCCAGGCCTGTGCCGCGCTGGATCAGGCAACCTGGCGTGAGGCCCTGCAGCAGCTTGAGCAGGCGCCGCGGCAGATCCTGGCCAATCAGCCGGCACCACGCTGATCCCGTAGGGTGCGCCGTGCGCACCGAGACTTGCGCGCCTCTCCCAGACGACTTTCCCCGATGCGGCCGATTGGCCTGCGGTGCGCATGGCGCACAGCGTCCTGCGTCTTTTGCCTTGCTGCGCAGGTCGCACCTGGGTGTACGACCTTGGTGGCGCCCCGGGTCGTACGCCTATCCGCCTGCGCCGCAGGCCCACGCCAAAGCAGCGCCCAACCGGGTCCAAGGCCGCATACCAGGGCTGCGCCGCGCTTTTGATAATCGCCTTCGACCCGACTGCTTCAGTCGTTCCTCAAGCGGAGAGCGTTATGTACAACAAGAAGATCGCCAGCACCCGATTCCTGCCTCTGGCCCTGGCCAGCGCCGTGGCCCTGGCGGCCAGCCAGCAGGCTGCCGCGGAAATCGTCCTGTACGACCAGGACGACACCACCTTCTCCACCGACGGCTATATCAACGCCTTCTACGTCAACAGCCAGGTGGACCGCGAGGGCGAGCAGTTCGACCGTACTCAGTCGCGGGTGAAGATGGGCTTTCTGCCCAACTGGATCGGCTTCAACTTCGGCAAGCAGGTCGATGATCTCAAGCTCGGCGGCCGCGCCTCCTTCTGGGTAACCATCAACGACAGCGAAGCCAATGGCACCAGCACCGCCATCGACGTGCGCCAGTTCTACGGCACCGTGTCCAACCCCGAGTGGGGTGAGGTGCTGGTGGGTAAGGACTTCGGTCTGTTCGCCCGTTCCAATATATTCCTCGACGAACTGCTGGCCGGTTACGGCAATGCCAGCGACACCCTGGGCCTGGTCGACGGCACTGGCGTGTCCTTTGGCAATATCGGCAGCGGCTATCCGTACCCGTTCCCCACCTCGCAGATCACCTACCGCAACAACCACCTGGCCGAGGGCCTGCGCGTGGCGGTGGGCATCATGGACCCGGTGGACAGCAACGATTCCAGCGCGGTGGGCAAGGCCTATCAGGACAAACCGCGCTTCGAGTCCGAGGTCAGCTATCAGTTCGACCTGGGCCCCTCGACCATCTACACCTGGCTCAATGGCGCCTACCAGACCTCGGAAAACACCGACAACACGGTCAAGGACGTCACCTCCAAGGGCCTGGGCTACGGCGTGCAGGCCAAGCTCGGCGGCTTCTCCCTGACTGGCTCGGGTTTCCAGGCCAAGGGCATCAACCCCTTCTTCACCAACAACGCCGGCGAAGCCACCCTGCGCGATATCGACAGCGACGGCTACCTGTTGCAGGGCTCCTACACCTGGGGCAAGAACCGCGTGGCACTGTCCTACGGCAAGACCGAGGACGATGGCAACGGCCTGGGCGTGGCGGCCGACTACGAAACCCGTGGCGTGGCCTACTTCCGCAGCATCAACGACAACCTCAAGCTGGTGGCCGAGTACAACCAGTACCAGATCGACGCCGCCAGCGGCAGCGGTCTGAACGAGGACACCGACACCTTTGCCGTGGGTGCCGTGCTGAGCTGGTAAACCCCAGGCCCGGGATGCCGCTCACTGGTTGCCGGTGAGCGGCATTGTCGTCTGTATGGCCGCATTGCGAATGCGAGGTAGGAATGGAACTCCATGGCCTGGAACTGCTGGTGCTGCTGCCGGGCAGCCTGGTGCTGCTGGTGTTGCCGTTGTGTCTGCAGGGCTTTCTGCGGCCGGGCCAGTAGGCTGCGCCGTGCGCACCAAAGAGGCTGGTGCGCACGGCGCACCCTACTGTTTGGCACCCGCTACTTAGGAACTAGGGCGTCGCTACTCAAGTGGCATGGGGTGCGGTGGGCGAGCTTCGTAGAATGCTCTTGTACCAGGCGTTTTAGAGTGGGGCCGGCAATGCACAGGGAAACAAGCGAAGGCGTGATCACCGCCATGTCCAGCGCCACGGATGTGGAACTGGTGGCCCAGGAGCTGGCACGCCAGCTGATCCATCCGCACCTGGGCTTCGTGCTGTTCTTCTGCTCTGCCGAGTACGACCTCGATGGTCTGGGCCAGGCCCTGGAGCAGTATTTCGGCGGCATCGAGCTGGTTGGCTGCACCACGGCCGGGGAGATCACCTCCCAGGGCTATGGCCGTGGCTGCGTCAGCGCGGTGGGCTTCGACCACCGCAGCTTTTCCATCGCCAGTGCGCTGATCGACGAGATGGAGCGCTTCAGCCTGATCGACGCCCAGCAACTGGTGGAGCGCCTGGTCAAGGATTGCCGCAGTAACGAACTGGCGCCGATCAAGGGCCACAGCTTTGCCCTGACCCTGCTCGATGGCCTGTCCAGCCGCGAGGAACTGGTGCTTGGTGTGCTCAGCGCCGCCCTGGGCAGCATTCCGCATTTCGGCGGCTCGGCCGGCGACGACAATCACCTGACCCACACCCATGTCTACCACGGCGGGCGCTTCCATACCGGCGCGGCGGTGGTGGTGCTGTTCAATACCTGGCTGGATTTCGAGGTCTTCAGCACCCACCATATCGAGCCCCGTGCCGACAAGCTGGTGGTGACCCGCGCCGACAGCGCCAGCCGCCGGGTGTATGAGCTCAACGCCGCGCCGGCCGCCCAGGAATACGCCGAGTTGATCGGCGTGCCCCTGGAAGCTCTGGACCACCGGGTGTTCGCCGCCAACCCCCTGGCCGTGCGCATCAGCGAGCAGCACTACGTGCGCTCCATCCAGCGGGTCAACGAAGACCTCAGCCTGACCTTCTACTGCGCGGTGGAGAACGGCATCGTCCTTACCGCCATGCAGCCGGGGGCCTTGTTACCCAATCTGGAAGGCGTATTCGACGGCCTGCGCCAGCGCCTCGGCCCGCTGCTGCTGACCATTGGCTGCGACTGCTTTCTGCGCCGCCTGGAAATCGAAGGCCAGGACGGTGCCGAGCCGGTGTCGGCCTTTCTGCGCGAGCAGCCGGTGATTGGCTTCAACACCTACGGGGAGCAGTTCAATGGCATGCATATCAACCAGACCTTCACCGGAGTCGCCATTGGCCGCCCCGGTCGAGGCTGAGGCCGAGCTGCGGGCGCGCCTGGCACAGCTTGAGCGCGACAACCTCAAGCTCAAGCGGATCAACGCCGCGCTGATCGAACGGGTGGAATCGGCCCATGCCAGGGGCGACGATGCCTACGCCGCCTTCCAGCATTCGGTGGTGCTGGCCGAGCAGGTGCGCGAACGCACCGATGCGCTGAACCAGGCCATGGCCGAGCTGAAATCCAGCAACCAGCTGCTCAGCGATGCGCGCCTGCGCGCCGAGACTGCGCACCAGCATCTGATCGACGCCATTGAAAGCATCAGCGACGGCTTCGTCCTGTTCGACCGCGAGCAGCGCATCGTGCTGTTCAACAGCCGCTTCAAGTCATTCTGGCGCCACAGCCGCGCGCGTATCACCCCCGGCACCCGCCTGGAGGAAATCAAGCGCCTGAGCAAGAGTACCGGCCTGGTGCTGGAAGAGCAGCGCAGCCGTGACGGCGAGCAGATGCTTTATCGCCTGCGCGACGGGCGCTGGGTGCAGGTCAGCGAGCGGCCGACCCGCGAGGGTGGGCTGGTGATCCTCTATACCGATATCACCGAGGTCAAGCAGAACGAAACCCTGCGCCGCGAGCAGGCCCTGGCGCAGAAGTCGCGCCTGCTGCAGCGCGCCGTGGACAACCTGTCCCAGGGCATGGCCATGGTCAATGCCGAGGGCCAGCTGGAATTGTGGAACCACCGCTTTCTCGAACTCTGCGGCCTGGCGCCAATCAATGCCCATCGCCCCTTCGCCGAAGTGATGGCCGAGAGCGAACTGACCCTGCTCACCCCGGACAGCCGCGACGCCAACGGCAAGCCCATCGAGGAGCTGGAACTGCACCTGTTCGACGGGCGCATGCTGGAGGTGCGCACCCACGCGTTGCCCACCGGCGGTTTCGTCAACACCTTTACCGATATCACCGAGCGCCACCGCCACGCCCAGGCCCTGAGCGAGAGCGAGCGCTGGATTCGCCTGATCACCGACCATGTGCCGGCGCTGATCGCCTATCTGTCGGCCGACCTGGTCTACGCCTTCACCAACAAGGTCTACGAAGAGTGGTACTGCTGGCCGCGCGGCGCCATGCTCGGCCAGAGCCTGCGCAGCGTGCACAGCGAGGAGCACTGCCGGCGCCTGGAACCCTATATCGAGCGGGCGCTGTCCGGCGAGAGCGTGACCTTCGAGGTGGCCGAAACCAACCACAGCGGTCAGCAGCGCTACATGCTGCGCTCCTACGTGCCCAACCGTCAGGCCAATGGCGAGGTGCTCGGCATCTTCGTGCTGATCCGCGATATCACCGAGCGCCGACGTACCGCCGAGGCCCTGCACCAGGCCTATCAGCATCTGGAGCAGCGGGTGCGCGAACGCACCGCCGAGCTGACTACGGTCAACCAGCAGCTGCGCCGCGAGATCGACGAGCGTACGCAGATGGAGGCGCGCCTGCGCGAGGCCAAGGCCGAGGCCGAGCAGGCCAACCTGTCGAAGACCAAGTTCCTCGCCGCGGTCAGCCACGATCTGCTGCAGCCACTCAACGCCGCGCGCCTGTTCACCAGCGCCCTGCTGGAGCGCGAGCCCTGCAGCCAGCAGAGCCTGGTGCGCAGTATCAGCAACTCCCTGGAGGATGTGGAAAGCCTGCTCGGCACCCTGGTGGACATCTCCAAGCTGGACGCCGGGGTGATCAAGGCGGAGATCGGCAGCTTCGCCATCGCCGACCTGCTCGGCACCCTGGCCACCGAATTCCGCCAGCTGGCTGCCAGCGAAGGGCTGCAGCTGGACTTCGTGGCGAGCAGTGCCTGGGTGCGCAGCGATATCCAGCTGCTCGCCAGGATTCTGCGCAACCTCTTGACCAACGCCATCCGCTACACCGCCAGCGGGCGCATCCTGCTCGGCTGCCGGCGGCGCGGGCAGAGCCTGTCGATCGAGGTATGGGACACCGGCGTGGGCATCGCCGCCGACAAGCTGCAGGAGATTTTCCAGGAGTTCAAACGCGGCGAGGGCCAGCGCCACCAGGACCGCGGCCTGGGCCTGGGCCTGGCCATAGTGGAGAAGATTGCCCGCATGCTCGGCCACCGCATTCGCGTCAGCTCGCAGCCGGGCAAGGGCTCGCTATTCGCCATCGAGGTGCCGCTGACCCGCCGCGCCAGCGTACTGCCGGACAAGAGCAAGGCCGTGCCCATGGCCGTGGAATGCCTGCAGGGCGCGCGCATCTGGGTGCTGGATAACGACGCGGCGATCTGCGCCGGCATGCGCACCCTGCTCGAAGGCTGGGGCTGCCAGGTGGTCACCGCACTCTCCGAGGATGATCTGGCGCGCCAGGTGGACAACTACCACGCTGGCGCCGATGTGCTGATCGCCGACTACCACCTGGATGACGGTCGCGACGGCGTGCAGGCCATCGCCGCCATCAACGCCCGCCGCGGCGAACCCCTGCCGGCGCTGATGCTCACCGCCAATTACAGCAACGAACTCAAAC
>Ga0209207_1001079_pt1 | contig 13545 bp, 10 predicted proteins | sample SaghotsprinmetaG_FD_184140 | JGI IMG/M metagenome (GOLD analysis project Ga0209207, IMG submission 184140) | Hot spring microbial communities from South Africa to study Microbial Dark Matter (Phase II) - Sagole hot spring metaG (SPAdes) (version 3) | ecosystem: Environmental > Aquatic > Thermal...
CCTGCGTTTCGAGCTGTTCGCACTCAGCAGCGAGCAGATTCTCGAGCGACTCAGCCGTAATCTGCTGGATCTCGGCCTGTCCTATCTGGAGCGCCTCGACGACGCGCACTTCGCCAGCCTGCCCCTCGGCGAAACGCGCATGGGCCTGCTGCATGACGAGCGCCATTTCCGCTTCGATGCCCCTTCTCTGAGCTGGGAGGCCCTGGCTGGCCTGCCCCTGGGCCTGCTGACCGGCGGCATGCACTTTCGCCAGTCCATCGACCACGCGCTGCGCAGCCGTGGCCTGAGCCTTGCGCCGCGGCTGCAGACCGATGCCGTACATCACCTGCTGCAGGCCGTAGGCGCCGGACTGTGTTGCGCCATCATGCCGCTCGATAGCGGACTCGAGGCCCTGGACAGCCGGCTGACGCTGACGCCTATCGACAATGCCAGCACTCTGGCGCCGCTGGGGCTGATCCTGCGGCGCGACTCGCCGCGATCCGCACTGGGGGAGGCCTGTTTCAACGAGGCCAGCGAACTGCTGCAACAGCGATGAAAGGGGCTTGTGATCGACGCCATCGATCACACCATCGGACATAGCGATTGGACGGCCGGCACCGGCGCTCCTAGGCTGCCTGCGTCGACCTGTCGCAGGCAGCCGCCATGCTCTACGCCACTCTGAACTCCGCCGAACCGCACGATGCACGCGCTGCGCTGTTGGCCGAGGAATGCGCGCTGGCCATCAGCTACAACGGTCTGAACCACGCCGTGATGATGGTGACGCCGCAGGATCTGGAAGAGTTCGTCGTCGGCTTCAGCCTCGCTGGCGGGCTGATCGAGCGACTCGATGACCTGCGTGACCTGCGCCTGCTCGGCGACGGCAGCGCTCGCCGCGCGGACGTACAGGTCAGCCCGCGGGCGTTCTGGACACTCAAGCTGCAGCGTCGCCAGCTCGCCGGCACCAGCGGCTGCGGACTCTGCGGGGTGGATGCGCTGGATCAGGCACTGCCGCGGCTGGTGCCGCTGCAGCCGACAGCACTGCCGCCCGAAGGGCATTTCCATGAGCTGCGCCAGCGCATTGCGAGCGCCCAGCTGATGGCGCGCGACAGCGGTGCGCTGCACGCGGCGCTGTATGTCGACGGCAACGGAAAGATCGCCCTCTGCCGTGAGGACATCGGCCGGCATAACGCGCTGGACAAGCTGATCGGCGCGCTGACGCTGCAACGCCGCAAGCCGAGCGAAGGCTTCGTCGTGGTCACCAGTCGCTGCAGCCTGGAACTGATCCACAAGGCCGTGCGCGCCGGCATCGGCACGCTGGTCAGCCTCTCGGCACCGACTCAGCTCACCGTGCAGTGGGCGCGTCAGCACCACCTCAACCTCATTCATCTGCCCCACCACAGCGCTCCGCGGGTCTACAGCCCTGCGCCTGCACTGCCCGACCAGAACGGATGTCACCCATGAGCCGCATGTCCCGCTTCCATCCCGCCACCCGCTTCCAGCCCTACGCCGGCCCGGCTGGCGGCTGGGGCGCCCTGCGCAGCGTGGCCAGCGCCTGGCTCGGCAGCGGCAATGCGCTGAAGAACATCCGCGCCATGCTCAAGACCAACCAGAACGGCGGCTTCGACTGCCCCGGTTGCGCCTGGGGCGATTCGCCGGAGGCCGGTGCGGTGAAGTTCTGCGAGAACGGCGCCAAGGCGGTGAACTGGGAAGCCACGCGCCGCCGCGTGGATGCCGCCTTCTTCGCCCGCCACAGCGTCAGCCAGCTGCGTGAGCAGAGCGATTACTGGCTCGAATACCAAGGGCGCCTCACCGAACCGGTCCGTTATGACGCGGCCAGCGACCGCTATCAGCCGATCACCTGGGATGATGCGTTCGTGCTGATCGCGCGACACCTGAACGGCCTGGCCAGCCCGCACCAGGCAGCCTTCTACACATCCGGCCGGGCCAGCAACGAAGCGGCCTATCTCTACCAGCTGTTCGGCCGCAGCTTCGGCACCAACAATTTTCCCGACTGCTCGAACATGTGCCACGAGGCCAGCGGCGTCGCCCTCACCGAATCCATCGGTGTCGGTAAGGGCACGGTAACGCTGGAAGATTTCGACCACGCCGATGCGATCTTCGTACTTGGCCAGAACCCCGGCACCAACCACCCGCGCATGCTCGAACCGCTGCGCCAGGCGCTGGAGCGCGGTGCCCAGGTGGTCTGTTTCAATCCGCTGCGCGAACGCGGCCTGGAACGATTCCAGCATCCGCAGAAGCCCATCGAGATGCTCGCCAACCAGGACGCGCCAACCCACAGCCTCTACCTGCGCCCCAACCTTGGCGGCGATCTGGCCGTACTGCGCGGCATCGCCAAGTATCTGCTGCAATGGGAACGCGAAGCGCTGGGGAGCGGCGGACCGGCGGTGTTCGATCGCGACTTCATCGCCGAGCACACCCATGCCGTCGATGCCTATCTGGAGGCGATCGATGCCACGCCGTGGGCGCAGATCGAGCAGCAGTCCGGGCTCGAACGCGACGCGATCGACCAGGCCGCCGCGATCTACCGCGACGCCGGGCGGACCATCGTCTGCTGGGCCATGGGCATCACCCAGCACCATCATTCGGTGGCGACCATCCAGGAGATCGCCAACCTGCTGATGCTGCGCGGCAACCTCGGCAAGCCTGGGGCCGGTGCCTGCCCGGTGCGCGGCCACAGCAACGTGCAGGGTGATCGCACCATGGGCATCAACGAACGCCCGCCGGCCGCACTACTGGATGCGCTGGAGCGCCATTTCGCCGTGCCGATGCCCCGCCAGCCCGGGCACAACACCGTGGAATGCATCCAGGCCATGCTGGCCGGCGAGGTGCAGGTATTCATCGGCCTGGGCGGCAACTTCGCCCAGGCCACGCCGGACAGCCCGCGCACCCGCCAGGCGTTGCGCAACTGCGCGCTGACCGTGCAGATCAGCACCAAGCTCAACCGCAGCCACCTGACCATGGGTCGCGATGCGCTGATCCTGCCCTGCCTCGGCCGCACCGACATCGACCGCCAGGCCTGCGGCCCGCAGGCGGTGACCGTGGAAGATTCGTTCAGCATGATCCACGCCTCCCGGGGCCAGCTGGAGCCACTGTCGACGCAGATGCGTTCGGAACCCGCCATCGTCGCCGGTATCGCCGCCGCCACGCTGGGCAAGCGCCCGGTGGACTGGCTATGGCTGGTGGAGGACTACGCACGAATCCGCGAGCTGATCGCGGCGACCATCCCGGGTTTCGCCGGCTTCGACCACCGCCTGCATCGCCCTGGCGGTTTCTATCTGGGCAACGCGGCCGCGCGTCGGGAATGGAGCACCGCCAGCGGCCGCGCCGAGTTCAAGGCGCATGCGCTGCCGGCCGACCTGTTGCCAGAGCAGGCGCGCCAGGCGGGCATCGGTGCCGATCTGATCCTGCAGACGCTGCGCTCCCACGACCAGTACAACACCACGCTGTACGGCCTGGACGACCGCTACCGCGGCGTCAGGGGGATGCGCGAGGTGGTGTTCGTCAACCCCGCCGACATCCAGCGCCTGGGCCTTGAATCCGGCCAGCAGGTCGATCTGGTTTCGCTATGGGACGACGGTATCGAACGGCGCGTTAGCGGCTTCACCCTGCTCGCCTACGACACCCCGCAGGGTCAGGCTGCCGCCTACTACCCGGAAACCAACCCGCTGGTGCCGCTGGAAAGCTTCGGCGCGCGCAGCCATACGCCCACCTCCAAGTTCATCGCGATCCGCGTGCTGCCGAACACGCGGACGACCGAGCAGCAGCTGATCGCCAGCGGGCAATGACGCTCATTCGAAGCGACTGGAATCGTCACGGTCGTGGGGGTAGCGCCGGCTGAGCGGAAACGCTGGCAGCCAGGCTTCGCGGCGCACGGTCCAGCATTCGTAGGTCGGCGTCAGCTGGTCGGGCGCATCCAGTGCGCCCAGGTGTACCTCGATCTCATCGGCGAAGCGGGAAAAAACCGATGAGCCACAGCGGGGGCAGAAGTACCGTCCGGCGTATTCGGCCGTCTTGCCCTCGACGGTCACCGCATCCTGCGGGAACACCGCAGCGGCGTAGAACAGCGCGCCGTGATGCTTACGGCAGTCCAGGCAATGACAGATGCCGACTCGATAGGGCTGCCCCGCCGTCACGATGCGCACGTCGCCGCACAGGCAGCCACCGCTTAATGAATTCACCTTGTGTCTCCTCCGTCAGTGCCGAGAGCGCCGCGCCAGGGGTCGCGGGCGCACGGTCGTGGCTCGGCCGCCCGAGAAGCGTAGTCGCCTCCGGACCACCGCACTAACGAAGACCAGCTTCAGCTTCCCTTGCGCCCCTGGCCAGCGAAACGCTGGATGTCATGGGTCGGCCCCGAGACGATCAGCAGATCGCCCGGCAGCACCTGAGTGCTGGGCGTCGCGTGCTGGAAATCCTGGTTGGCCCGCTTGAGGCCGACGACGGTCACGCCGAATTTCTCGCGCACCGCCGCTGCGGCCAGGGTGCTGTTGTGGATGCGCTCGGGCGCATGGATCTTGGCGATGGCGAAGCCGTCGTCGAACTCGATGAAGTCCATCATCCGTCCGGAGATCAGATGGGCAACCCGCTCGCCCATGTCCGCCTCGGGGTAGACCACATGATGCGCGCCGATCCGCGTTGCGATCTGCCCATGCTCGGTGGTCAGCGCCTTGACCCAGATGTCTTTGATGCCCAGTTCGGTCAGCGCCATGATGGTCATCAGGCTCGCCGCCAGGTCACTGCCGATGCCGACAATGGCGTGGGGGAAATCGGCAACGCCAAGCTGACGCAAGGCCATGACATTGGTGGAGTCGGCCTGTACCGCATGGGTCAGCAGATCGGCCCATGCATGAACGGGCTCGGCGGCCTGATCGATACCCATCACGTCATGGCCAAGGCGTGTCAGCGAGCGCGCCACCGAGCTGCCAAAGCGCCCAAGCCCGATGACCACCACACTGTCGCCTTTGGAGAACGAAAATTGCTCTGAAAACAACAATTTAGCCAACAATTGGGTGTTCCTCCGGATAACGGTAAGGCATGCGGTGCTCGCCCAGCGCGAGCGAGGCGGCCAGGGTGATGGTGCCGACCCGGCCGACGTACATGAGCAGCGTCACCATCAGCTGGCTGGTCTCCGGCAGATCGGCGGTGATACCGGTGGACAGGCCGACGGTGCCGAATGCGGAAATGACTTCGAAGATCACCTGATCGGTGGGAATGTCGGTGTCACGCAGGATGACCAGCGTACCGAGCACGACCATGGCGCTCCCCAGCACCAGCACGGTGATCGCCTGGCGCTGGGCCGAACTGCCGACCCGGCGACCGAACGCTTCGGTGTCGGCCCTGCCGCGGATCTCGGCGATCACCAGCAGCGCCAGGATGGCCACGGTTCCGACCTTCACCCCACCGGCAGTACCGGCACTGCCGCCACCGATGAACATCAGGAAATAGTGCAGCGCCCAACTTTCATGGGTCAGCGCGCCGATATCGAGCGCATTGAAACCGGCCGTACGCGCCGAGACCGAAACGAAGGCTGCCGAAAGAAGCTTGTCGGCCCAGGCCATGGGACCGAGCGTACCCGGATTGGACCACTCGAACAGCAGCACTGCCATGAAGCCGCCCACCAGCAGCACTGCCGTCCCCGACAGCGTCAGCTTGGTGTGCAACGACCAGTGCCGCGGGTCCGACCACCTGCGGCGCAGGTCGTTGAGAACGGGGAAGCCGATACCGCCAATGATGATCGCGCTCATCACCGGCAGCAGGATGAATCCATCGGTGGCGTAGCGCACAAGGCCATCGACGTGGATGGAGAAGCCGGCATTGTTGAACGCCGATACGGCATGGAACAGACCGCTCCAGGCGGCCTCGCCCCAGCCAAGCCCGTACGACAGATGCAGGCGCAGGGTCAGCAGCAGCATGACCGCCAGCTCCATCACCAGCGTGACGACCAACACCAGTTTCGCCACGCTGCTGATGTCGCCCAGCCCCAGTACATGGGACTCGGCCTGTGCGATCAGCTTGGCGCGCAAGCGGAACGATCGGTTGACCAGCAAGCCCAGCAGGGTCGCCAGGGTCATCATGCCGAAGCCACCGAGCTGGAACAGCGCCATGATCACGACCTGGCCGAAGGTCGACCAGTAGGTGCCCGTATCGACCACCACCAGACCGGTGACGCAGACCGCCGAGACAGCGGTGAAGAAGGCCGTGAGCAACGGGCCGGTCTCGCCGCTGGCATGGGCTATGGGTAACGAGAGCAGCGCTGTGCCGCAGAGGATGGCGAACAGAAAAACGAGAGCAACGGTCCTGCCTGGGTGCAGCAATGATTTCATTCGACCCGCGCCAACAGATCCGGGAAAGGAGAACGGGCCGTCCGACCGGCGGCCCGTGAGCAGAGCGAGAGGCTATGCCCATTGATCCGTTTGTTCAACTGGCAGTGGCAGGCAGCAAGCGCCTAGCCGCGTAAAAGCTCGAGCACCCGGGTGGCAAGGATGTCGATGGAGAACGGCTTGGTCAGCACCTGCATTCCGGCACCGAGAGAGCTGTTGCCCAGCGCCGCGCTTTCCGCATAGCCGGTGATGAACAGGGTCTTCAGGCCGGGGCGCACCTCCCGCCCGGCATCGGCCATCTGCCGCCCGTTCATGCCCCCCGGCAGGCCGACATCGGTGATCAGCAGGTCGATACCGACATCCGACTGCAGCAGCTTCAACCCGGTGAGGCTGTCAGCCGCCTCGATCAGGGTGTAGCCCAGATCACCCAGCACGTCGGTCAGCAGCAGGCGTACCGTCGGCTCATCATCGACGATGAGGATCGTCCCGCAGGAGCCGGTGAGCGCTGCGGCCGACTGCGCCGGGGCCGCAGTGCTGGCACCCGCCTCGCCGTGATAGCGCGGTAGATGAATACACATCGACGTGCCTTTGCCGAGTTCCGAACTGATACGCACCTGTCCGCCGGACTGCTTGGCGAACCCGTAGATCATCGAAAGGCCGAGGCCGGTGCCCTCGCCGATCGGCTTGGTGGTGAAGAAGGGGTCGAACGCCTTGGCGATCACGCCAGGCGCCATCCCGGTACCGGTGTCGGTCACCGTCAACGACAGGTACTCACCGGCCGGCAGGTCGTTGGCCAGCGCCGCCTCCGCGTCCAGCCACTGGTTTGCCGTCTCGATGATGATACGACCGCCGTCCGGCATGGCATCGCGCGAATTGATGCACAGATTGAGGATGGCGTTCTCCAGCTGGCTGGCATCCACCGATGCCGGCCAGAGGTCGGGAGCACTGACGGTCTCGACCAGAATGCTCGGCCCGACCGTGCGCTGGATCAGCTCGGTCATGCCTTCGACCAGCAGGTTCACGTCCAACGGCCGCGGATCGAGCGTCTGCCGGCGTGAAAACGCCAGCAGCCGATGGGTCAGCGCGGCGGCGCGCTTGGCCGCGCTCTGTGCGGCCAGCATGTACTTGTCGATATCGTTGAGCCGCCCCTGGGCGATCCGCATGCCCATCAGATCCAGCGCACCGCTGATGCCGGCCAGCAGGTTGTTGAAGTCATGTGCCAGCCCACCGGTGAGCTGACCGACCGCCTCCATTTTCTGCGACTGACGCAGTTTTTCCTCGGCATGGATCAGCTCGGCCGTGCGCTCGGCGACGCGCAGCTCCAAGGTATCGTTCAGAGCGCGCAGCGCCGCGGTGGCACGGTCGCGTTCGGCCTCGATGGAGCGTCGGTCTTCCACATCGATCAGTACGCCCGGAAAGCTCAGCGCGATGCCTTCCGGCGAGTGGTCGACGCGGCCGTTGGCTTCGATCCAGTAGTAACGACCGTCGGCACGGCGGACCCGATACTGATGGGCGTAGGCTCCGCCACGGGCAATGACTTCGTCGATGGCAGCGATCAGTCCGGGGCGATCCTCCGGGTGCACGCTAGTGATGATCTGCTCCAGGCTCAGCCTCTCGCGCCCCAGCGCCGGGTCCAGGCCGAACCCACGGGCGAAACCCTCGTCGACGGTGAACCGGTCGGTCCGCAGATCCCAGTTCCAGGTGCCGATGATGGCCCCGGCCGCCAGCGCCAGCTGGACGCGCTGGACGTTCTCGCGCGCCAGGGACTCGCTGACGCGCAGGCGATCCTCGGCATCGTGCCGCTGGGTGACGTCGTTGAAGAGAATGGCGATGCGGCGGTCTGCCGGCGCACCTACCCGGACCGCCCGCACATCGAACCAGCGACCGAACGCTTGCGCGTAACTTTCGAAGCTGGCCGGCTCGCCGGTCTTGGCGACGTGGCCATAGGCATCGAACCAGAACCGTTCCAGCTCCGGCGCGAATTCGGTCACCCATTTGCCGTGCAGGTCGACGCCGGTCTGCCGCTCGAACGCCGGATTGACCTCGACGAACTGGTAGTCCACCGGCCGATCATCGGCGTCGAACTTGACCTGGACGATGGCGAAGGCGGCTTCGATGGTCTGCAGGATAGCGCTGAAGCGCTCCTCGCTCTGGCGCAATGCCGCTTCGGCGGCGCGAACGCGGGTCAGGTCGAGCATCGCACCGATCATGCGTACGGCGCGCCCGTGCTCGTCACGGATCACATGGCCTCGATCGAGAATCTCCGCATAGGAGCCATCCACACGGCGGAAGCGATATTCGTCGTTCCAGGCAGTCTGGCCGCCATCGAGTACGGCATGAATCGAAGCGTCGATGCGGCCGCGGTCGTCCGGGTGGATATGCGCCAGCCACCAGCCGCCGGTGCACTCGATGCTGGCCAGCGGATGGCCGTAGGCCTGCTCTAGCGCGTCGTTCCAGAGCACATGATCGCTGTCCAGGTCCCAATCCCAGACGGCATCGTTGGTTGCCTTGGCCGCCAGGCGATAGCGCACCTCGGTGTCGCCGATGGCGCGCTCCTCCAGCGCTGCGCGCAAGCGCACCACCTCGGCCACGAGCTCCTCGCGGGTAAGATTTTCCAGAGCTGCTCCCCCTCTTCCATAGCCTTGACCAGGGGCGGACCACTACCCGTCATGTAATGCCGGCAATCAGACCAGAAACGACCGGGTTTTGCACACCGGCAGTCGCAACCACGAGGCATGACGTCGAGTCGGCCAGTGCGCCTGTTGCCTCGCCTGCCCTCCACGTCCTGCCGCCTATCGGCTGCGCTGGCATGCCTGAACTTTCCCCGCCGTGGGCTGTCATTCAGCTGATGCACCATACGGAGCGGCAGCTGCGCGCTCCGTTGCGGGGCGCGCTGTGCTTCGCGCGCCCGGCTGCGGTCAACCGACCCGCCCGGCTGCTTCCGATGTGCCTGTCGTCCGGTATTCGACAGCGCCCCAGCGGGGCCAGGTGCAGCCAACCCCACTGCCCCGCCCCGGGGACTTATTCTTCTTCCAATATCGCGAATCTTTCATGTCCATATCTCTTCATCTTTCTGCCTTGCTTTCCCGCTTCACTTCGCGCCATTTCATCGGCGCCGGCCTGTTTGGCGCGCTGCTGGCCACAACGCCGATCCATGCCCAGGAAAACAATGACAGCAACGCTCGCTGGGTCAGTGACAGTCTGAATACTTTCGTTCGCAGTGGTCCCACCGATGGATATCGCATCGTCGGCACCCTGACCTCTGGCCAGAAGGTCGAGTTGATCAGCACCCAGGGTGACTACAGCCAGGTACGCTCCGAATCGGGCAGCACCGTGTGGATTCCCAGCAGGGAGCTGCAGGAAGTGCCCGGCCAGGCCGAGCGTCTGCCGCAACTTGAGCAGCAGGTCGCCGAACTCAGCGAGCAGCTCAAGACCATCGACGACAGCTGGAAGGTCCGCGTGCAGGGCATGCAGGAAACCCTGGATTCGCGCAAGGCGCTGATCGACGAGCTCGAAGCCCGGCGCATGACCCTCGAGACGGCACTGACCGAAGCACAGTCGGAACTGCGCGCCACCCAGGCCCGCCTCGGTGACGAGAACAAGCAGGTCCTCATGCAGTACATGGTCTACGGCGGCAGCATTGCCGGTGCCGGGTTGCTGGTGGGCCTGATCCTGCCGTCGTTGACCCGTGGCCGCAAACGCAACGATCGCTGGTTCTGAACCGCTCAGGCCAGATGGCTGGCCAGCAGATAGTAGATGGCAGCCGCCAGCAGCGTGCTGCCCATCAACCCGATGCGCCCCTGCACGGCCAGCACCGCGACAGCCATCAGCGCCAGCCCGCCGGCCACGGGTGAGCTGCCGATTTCGCTGTAGACGACATACACGGCGAGATTGACGAACACGGCCATCGGCATCACCTGTCCGACCAGGTGCAGCCCCCGTTCGCCCAGCGAGAGGCGAACGAATGCGGGCACTATGCGCACCAGCACGCTGGTGGTAGAAAGGGCAGCCATGGCGACCAGCGCTGCATCGTTCATGACCGACGCCTGCCCAGCAGCCAGGTCGCCAGCAGCACGCCGGGGACCCAGAAATACACCGGCCCGAGCAGCAGGATCAGCCCGCTCGCCCCTGCGACAACGACCGCGATCCGCATCAACGCAATCTGCCGATCGTGCTGCAACGAACCGATCCGGCTCCTGAGCTGCGACATGGCCAGATACAGCAACACTGCACTCGCCGGGAAGGCGAGATTCAGATCGTCGCCGAGCCAGGCTGTAGGCAGTGCGCGGCTCAGCCACGCACCCAGCACGCCGGTCAGCACCCAGGCGAGGAAAATCATCAGGCGAAGGCGCAGCACCACGCCGGGCCCATCGTCGTCGCGCTCGCTGGCGTAAGCCTCGTCGCCGAGCATGTGCGCGCAGCAGGCGCGATCCAGCGCTCGTTCCGGCAGACGGTCTACCGTGGTGAGCGCCATGGGCACGTAGCGGCTGTTGATCGAGGCCGTGACCAGCAAGAGGGTAAGAAAGCCTGCGCCGCCCTCGCTGAGCGGCAAAGCGGCAAACTGACCGCTGCCGGTAAAGCCGAGCAAACCGACCAGCAGCACCTCCCACCACGACCAATCGGAACGCGCCGCCAATATGCCGAACAGCATGCCCACCGGCATGACCGAAAGCGCGGCCGGCAAAGCACGTCGATAGCCAGCCAGGCTCGCCGCACGGCGCCCCTGCGGTCGAGCGAAATCCTCCGTTGCCTCTGTCACCTGACACCCCGCTGCACGAACCTGTCACGGCCAGTCTCGGTCGTGCCGCGCGGAAGCGTCTTGCACGATCGTGCAGACGAGGTGGTTCAGGATTGGCGGATCAGCCGCAGCCAATGCCCCGGCGAAAGCCCATAGGCCTGTTTGAACTGGCGGCTCATGTGACTCTGATCGGCGAAACCGGCGATCAGCGCGGCCTCGCTGGGCGAGATTGCTCCGAGCAGCAGGCGGCGAACCTGGTCGAGCCGCCGCAGTGTCAGATAACGATAAGGGCTGGTGCCGAACAGCGCGCGGAAATCCCGCGACAGGCTCCAGCGATCGCGGCCTGACACCTGCTCCAGCTCATCGAGGCTGACGGGCTGGGTCAGGAATTCGTGGATGTAATCCCGGGCCCGCTCGGCCGCGCGGAAATCGACGCTGCGCCGCCGCCCCTTCGTCCCGGCGATCGAGGCCATCACCTGAGCGAGGTCGTATAGCGCATCCTCTTCCTCCAACACCTCGAGTGGCCGGTCCAGACACTGCAACAGGCTGCCAATGGCTCGCTGCAGGCGCGGGTCGCGGGATACGCCTTCGTCGATGAAGGGCAGCGGCTGGCCGCCCAGCGGGCCCTGCAACAAGGCGGGCTCGATGTAGACGATGCGGTAGCGGAACCCCGCTTCATTACCGGCCTCGCCATCGTGCAGCTCGTCCGGATGCAGCACGAAGGTGTCGCCCGGCAGGCTGTGGCGCGCGCACTTGCGGTAGTTGAAACGATGCAGGCCCGCCAGCGTACAACCGATGGCATAGGTGTCGTGCCGGTGAGGAGCGAATCCGTAACCGGCGAAGTAGGCCTCCAGTCGCTCGAGCCGCCCCGGTTCGTGCGGGCGCCTGACCCAATCCTTGTCGTTCATGTGCGTCGCGTCATCGTCCGGCGTCCATCGTTTCGTTGCTGACCCGCGCTACGGTAGCGAGCGATGGCGATGACAGGCAACCACAGCCCGCGCAAGGGCATTCTTGAGCCGTTCCGTTCGTCAAACGGGCATCGCTTAAGCCCCGCGCGCCGACTATGCTTGGCGTAGAGAACTGCTAGGAAGCCAGGCACACATGGGCGCAGTATGGCGATCCGACAAGACACCCCAGGATGGGCGTAACACGCGCGCCCCCTCCCCTGCATCATCCCGTACATCCGGCAAGGGCCGTCGCAAGACGGCGCGGCGTCTGGCGCTGCTCGTGGGCGTTTCATTGCTGGCCGGTGGCGGCTATCTCGGCTGGCAGGAGCTGGAGAGTTCACGCTGGCAGTCGCAGTGGCTGAGCCGCTATGCCGCCGACCTGGATTACACCGTCAAGCCCGGGCCGAGTCCGCGCATCCAGTTTCCCGAGGATGGCCCCTTCGATCGTCGACTGGGTTACGTCGATCTACCTAATTTCATCGAACGGCTGGTGCAGCGCAATTTCCGCATCGAGGAACAGGCGCGCTTCTCGCGCGCGCTGCTGGATTACACCAGCCGCGGCTTCTTCCCGCCCTACCCGGAAGAATCCCAGGCCGGGCTGACGATCAACGACTGCCGTGGGCTGCCGCTCTATACCAACAGCTATCCTCGTCAGTACTACGAACGTTTCGAGGACATCCCCCCGCTCGTGGTGATGAGCCTGCTGTTCATCGAGGATCGTGGCCTGCTCGACGCCAGCCGGCCGAACGCCAACCCGGCGGTGGACTGGCCGCGGTTCACCAAGGCTGCCATCAGCCAGTTGGAAAAGCGCCTGGGCCTCGGCGGCCAGGCCGCTGGCGGCAGCACCCTGGCCACTCAGGTGGAGAAGTATCGTCACTCCCCCGAGGGGCGCACCGGTGATCCGCAGGAAAAGATCCGGCAGATGGTCTCCGCCAGCGTACGGACCTACCGCGAAGGTCCGCAGACGCTCGCCACCCGCCAGCGCATCGTGCGTGACTACCTCAACAGCGTGCCGCTTTCCGCCGCACCGGGTCACGGCGAAGTGCACGGTATCGCCGACGGCCTGCGGCTCTGGTTCGGTGCCGACTTCCGCGAGGTCAACCGCCTGCTCGATCCGCGCAGCCCGGAAGCGGTCGACCAGCAGGCCCGTGGCCTGGCGCTGCGTCAGGTACTGTCGCTGCTGATCGCTCAGCGCCGGCCCTCCTATTACCTGGGCGCGGGCCGCGAGGAAATGGCGGCCCTGACCGACAGCCATATTCGCCTGCTGGCCAACGGCGGCATCATCGACACGGCCCTGCGCGATGCCGCGCTGAGCCAGCGCGTCGTGGCGCAGAACCCCAATCGCGACGCGGCGATCCAGCCCGTGGAAGCCACCAAGGGCATCACCGTGGCGCGCATGCGCCTGGCCGGTCTGCTCGGCCTGCCGCTGTATGACCTGGACCGGCTGGACCTCACCGCCAGTACGTCGTTGCAGGGTGATCTGCAGAGCCAGATCAGCGAATACCTGGTGCGCCTGGCCGATCCGGCCTTCGCCGAGTCGGTC
>Ga0209207_1001088_pt1 | contig 13500 bp, 11 predicted proteins | sample SaghotsprinmetaG_FD_184140 | JGI IMG/M metagenome (GOLD analysis project Ga0209207, IMG submission 184140) | Hot spring microbial communities from South Africa to study Microbial Dark Matter (Phase II) - Sagole hot spring metaG (SPAdes) (version 3) | ecosystem: Environmental > Aquatic > Thermal...
CGTACCTTCTTGAGCTGATGGGCGGTGGCGGCCTTGCGGCAGATCTTGGCGATCTCCCGCTCCAGGTTGCGCACGCCGGCCTCTCGCGTGTAGTAGCGCACGATGTCCCGCAGGGCGCTCTCGGAGAAGTGCAGATCGGCATCGGTCAGGCCGTTGTTCTTCATCTGCTTGGGCACCAGGTAGCGGGAGGCGATGTTGATCTTCTCGTCCTCGGTATAGCCCGACAGGCGGATGACCTCCATGCGGTCGAGCAGGGGGGCCGGGATGTTGAGCGTGTTGGCGGTGGCGACGAACATGACATCGGACAGGTCGAAGTCCACCTCGACATAGTGGTCCTGGAAGGTGTGGTTCTGCTCGGGATCGAGCACCTCGAGCAGGGCAGACGAGGGGTCGCCCCGGAAGTCCATGCTCATCTTGTCGACTTCGTCCAGCAGGAACAGCGGGTTACGCGCCCCGGCCTTGGTCAGGTTCTGCAGGATCTTTCCGGGCATGGAGCCGATGTAGGTGCGGCGATGGCCGCGGATCTCGGCCTCGTCCCTGACCCCGCCCAAGGCCATGCGCACGAACTTGCGGTTGGTGGCGCGGGCGATGCTTTGTCCCAGCGAGGTCTTGCCCACCCCGGGCGGCCCGACCAGGCAAAGGATGGGTCCCTTGAGCCGGTCCACGCGTTGCTGCACCGCCAGGTACTCCAGGATGCGCTCCTTGACCTTTTCCAGGCCGTAGTGGTCATGCTCGAGGATGTCCTCGGCCTTTTTGAGGTCCTTGCTGATCTTGGTCTTCTTCTTCCAGGGTAGGTTCACCAGGGTGTCGATATAGGTCCGCACCACGGTGGCCTCGGCGGACATGGGCGACATCATGCGCAGTTTCTTGAGCTCCGCCTCGGCCTTCTTGGTGGCCTCCTTGGACATGTGCGCGGCCTTGATCTTCTTCTCCAGCTCGTCCAGCTCGGCGCCCTCCTCCATCTCGCCGAGCTCCTTCTGGATCGCCTTGACCTGCTCGTTGAGATAGTACTCGCGCTGGCTCTTTTCCATCTGCCGCTTGACACGGCCGCGGATGCGCTTTTCCACCTGCAGGATGTCGATCTCCGTCTCCATGAAACCCATCAGGTGATCGAGTCGGCCTTTGAGATCGAACATCTCCAAGATGGCCTGCTTTTGCTCCAGCTTGAGGGGCAGGTGGGCGGCGATGGTATCGGCCAGCCGACCGGCGTCGTCTATGCCGGCCAGGGAGGACAGGATCTCGGGCGGGATCTTTTTGTTCAGCTTGACATAGTTGTCGAACAGGGCGAGGAGGGCACGACGCATGGCCTCCACCTCCGTGGCCAAGGCCCCGTCCTCCTGCACGGGTTCTCCACGACCGGTGTAATGTGTCCGCTCGTCGATGAACTCGACGATCCGTACGCGCTGATTTCCCTCGACCAGGACCTTGACGGTGCCATCCGGCAATTTGAGCATCTGCAGGATGCTGGCGATGGCCCCCACCTTGTAGAGATCCTCGAACGCAGGCTCATCCTTGGCCGCCGACTTCTGTGCCACCAGCAGGATGTGCTTGCCGGCCTCCATGGCGCTTTCCAGGGCCTTGATGGATTTCGGCCGGCCCACGAACAAGGGAATGACCATGTGCGGGAAGACCACCACGTCGCGCAAGGGCAGCAAGGGCAGCGAGATGGGGGAAGTAAAGTTGACGGATTGGCTCATGGCATGTCCTTGACGGACTGGTCAGTGTTGCGGCGTATATGGTTCCGCCCCCTCCCTTCTCAAGGGGTGGGGGCGGCAGCTCGGGTACGGATCAGGAACTGGCCGCCTTGGCCTGTTCGGCGTAGATCAGCAGCGGCTTGCCCTCGTTGGCGATCACCTTGTCATCGACGACCACCTTGACCACCCCGTCCATGCTGGGCAACTCGTACATGATGTCCAGCAGGCAGTGCTCGATGATGGAGCGCAATCCCCTGGCACCCGTCTTGCGTTTGAGCGCGGAGCGCGCGATGGCCTGCAGTGCCTCGTCGCGGAATTCGAGCTCGACGCCCTCCATCCTGAACAGCTTCTGGAACTGCTTGGTCAGCGCGTTCTTGGGTTCGGTCAGGATCTGCACCAATGCCTTCTCGTCCAGCTCCTGCAGGGTGGCGATCACCGGCAGGCGACCGACGAACTCGGGGATCAGACCGTATTTGATCAAATCCTCCGGCTCCACCAGGCGGAAGACCTCGCCCAGGTCCTTGCGGTTGTCCTTGCTGCGGACCTCGGCCCCGAAGCCGATGCCGGACTTCTCGGTACGGTTGCGGATCACCCGTTCAAGACCGCTGAAGGCACCGCCACAGATGAACAGGATATTGGTGGTGTCGACCTGGATGTATTCCTGATTCGGGTGCTTGCGCCCACCCTGGGGCGGTACGGAGGCGGTGGTGCCCTCAATCAGCTTGAGCAGCGCCTGTTGCACCCCCTCGCCAGAAACGTCGCGGGTGATGGATGGGTTGTCCGACTTGCGCGAGATCTTGTCGATCTCGTCGATGTAGACGATGCCGGTTTTGGCCTTCTCCGCATCGTAATCGCATTTCTGCAGCAGTTTCTGGATGATGTTCTCGACGTCCTCACCGACATAACCGGCCTCCGTGAGGGTGGTGGCATCGGCGATGACGAAGGGCACATTCAGCAGCCGGGCCAGTGTCTGCGCGAGCAGGGTCTTGCCGGAGCCGGTGGGACCGATGAGCAGGATGTTGCTCTTGGCCAGCTCGACGTCGTCATTCTGGACGTTCGGCTGGCGCAGCCGCTTGTAATGGTTGTAGACGGCAACGGAGAGCGCGCGCTTGGCCAGCTCCTGGCCGATGACATACTGGTCGAGGACCTGGCAGATCTCCCGGGGGGTGGGCAGACGCTCCCCCTCACCCTTGCCCTCCTTGCCGCTCGCCACCTCCTCGCGGATGATGTCGTTGCACAGCTCCACACACTCGTCGCAGATGAAAACCGACGGCCCGGCGATCAGCTTGCGCACCTCGTGCTGGCTCTTGCCGCAGAAGGAACAGTAGAAGAGTTTGTCGTTGCCTGACTTGTTAGCCATCTTGCCCGCCCAAATACCCGATAATTCCGGTCAAGTTTAAGCGCTGTCGCTGCGTTTGGCCAGCACCTTGTCCACCAGGCCATACTCCACTGCCGCTTCGGCAGACATGAAGAAATCCCGGTCCGTGTCGCGCTCGATGACTTCCAGGGGCTGCCCTGTGTGCTGTGACAAGAGGCTGTTCAAGCGGCTGCGCAGGTAGAGGATCTCCTTGGCGTGGATCTCGATGTCCGAGGCCTGGCCCTGGAACCCGCCCATGGGTTGGTGGATCATGACGCGGGAATTGGGCAGGGCGAAACGCTTGCCCTTGGCACCGGCAGCGAGCAGGAAGGCGCCCATGCTGGCCGCCTGGCCGATGCACAGGGTGGAGACATCCGGCTTGATGAACTGCATGGTGTCATAGATACCCATGCCGGCGGTCACGGAGCCGCCGGGAGAGTTGATGTAGAAGTAGATGTCCTTATCGGGGTTTTCCGACTCGAGGAACAGGAGCTGGGCCACCACCAGGTTGGCGCTGGTGTCGTTGACCGGGCCGACCAGAAAGACCACCCGCTCCTTGAGCAAGCGGGAATAGATGTCGTAGGCGCGCTCCCCTCGGCCGCTTTGTTCGATCACCATGGGGATATACCCCAGCATGGCGGGGTCTTGAGTCCAGTTCGACATCAGATGTCCCCCATCAGGGCTTCGAGTGCAACGGTTTCATCCGTGACCTGGGCACGTTCCAGCACCCAGTTGACGATGTTGTCTTCGAGCACCAGCGATTCGGCCTCACGCAGGCGGTCGGCATCCTGATAGTACCACGCCACCACCTCGGCGGGGTCCTCGTAGCTCTGGGCAAACTCCTCCACCAGGGCCCAGACCTGATCGGCCTCGGCCCGGATACCCTGGCTCCTGGCGATCTCGTTGAGCAGCAGCGACAGGGCCACGCGCCGTTTCGCCTGGGATTTGAAGCCCTCCGCCTTGAGGTGGATGTCCTGTCTCTTCATGCCGCTCGCCTTGAGGCCATTGACCGCCCGTTCCAACAGTGCACGGCTCTCCATCGCGATCAGGCTCTCGGGCACTTCGAAGGGGGTGACCTCCAGCAGGCCCTGCATCACCTGTTCCTTGACCTTGGCCTTTATGCGTTTTCTTGTCTCGCGACGCAGGTTGACGGCGATCTCCTCGCGCAGTTTGGTCACGTCGCCATCGTGGATCCCCAGGCTGCGGGCAAAGTCTGCGTCCACTTCGGGCAGATGCGGCTCTTGCAGCGATTTGACGGTCACCTCGAAGCTGGCGGTCTTGCCGGCCAGTTCCTTGGCAAAGTAATCGTCGGGGAAGGTGACATCGAAGCGCTTGCTCTCGCCTGGCCGCATGCCCAGCAACTGCCCCTCGAAGTCCTTGAGGGTGCGACCCTCGCCCAGCACGACCGGGAAGTCGCGGGCCTCGCCACCCTGGAAGGGCTCGCCGCCGATCTTGCCGACGTAATCGACGTGCACACGGTCGGACGTCCTCGCGTCCCGATCCACGGCATGGTAGTGCAGACGCTGTTTGCGCAGCGTTTCCAGGGTGCGGTCCACGTCGGCATCGGTCACCTCGACCACGGGTCGGGTAACCTTGATCTGGCTGACATCCCCCAGCACGATGTGGGGGAAGACCTCGAAGGTCGCGGTGAAGGCGGCCTCACCGTCACCCCGATCGAAGTGGGGATGACCCGCCACATTCAGGTTGTTTGCCCGCGCCGCCTCGGCGAACCCGCGCTGCATGGCCTCGCTCATGACCTCGCCGCGGATCTCCCCGCCATAGCGCTGGGCAACGATCTTCAGGGGGGCCTTGCCGGGACGGAAACCGTCCATGCGCACCGTCTTCACCAGCTGGCGCAGACGCTTGTCGACCTCGGATTCGACCTCGGCCATGTTCAGTTGCAGGGTGATGCGGCGGGTGAGGCCGTCCAGGGTTTCCACTTGAGTTTGCATGCGTCGTCCTTGAGCTCGGTTCTGGGCTGGTGCGAAAGGAGGGACTCGAACCCTCACGGGGGTTGCCCGCTGGAACCTAAATCCAGTGCGTCTACCAATTCCGCCACTTTCGCGCAAATATTGAAGTGTATTATACCGACCAAGCCCATGCCAGGCGGCGAACCCGGCTGACTCCAACAACACCTGCCTTCCATGCCGAGCGCATCCACAGGCCTGAGCCTCCTGCAGGCCGGCCATTACGAAAACTTCCCGGTCGCCTCCTTCATCCTGCCGGGAAGGCTGCGCAGACCCGTGCGCGCCATCTACGGTTTCGCCCGCACCGCTGACGACATCGCCGACGAGGGGGAGCTTGCCCCTGCTGAGCGCCGCGCTGGGCTCGAGGCGATGCGGGCAGCCCTGGAGGAGATCGCGCGTGGAGACACCCCCGCCGATCCCGTCATGGCCGGCCTCGCCGAGGCGGTGCGCGATCACCGGCTGCCCCTGCAGCCCTTCCACGACCTGCTCGACGCCTTCAGTCAGGACGTCAGCAAGCACCGCTACGCCCATTTCGGCGAGGTCATGGCCTATTGCCGCAAGTCCGCCAATCCCGTCGGCCGGCTGCTCCTGCAGCTTTTCGGCGATCACGACCCGCGCCACCAGGCCTGGTCGGACGGCATCTGCTCTGCCCTGCAGCTCATCAACTTCCTGCAGGACGTGGCGGCGGACTACCGCAAGGGACGCATCTACCTGCCGCAGGACGAGATGGAACGCTTCGGCATCAGCGAGCGGCAGATCGCCGAAGGCCGCGTCGACGCCCTCTGGCAGCAGTTCATGAAGTTCCAGATCGAGCGCGCACGCCGCATGCTGGCCGCGGGCGCACCCCTGGGCCGGGCCCTGCCCGGCCGCATCGGGCTGGAGATGCGCCTCATCATCCTGGGCGGGGAACGCATCCTGTACCGACTGCACGAGCGCCAGGGCGATGTGTTCCAACACCGCCCCGTCCTGCGCCTGTCCGATTGGCTGTACATGTTGCGCCGGGCGCTGCTGCCGGGCAGGCCGAGCCGGCGCGAGCAAGCCTGCGGCGGCGGGGGCTGCGGCAGCCGGGGCTAGCCCGATGGACCCCCACAGCTACTGCGAGGAAAAGGCGGCCGCGAGCGGCTCGAGCTTCTATCACGCCTTCCGTTTCCTGGCAGCCGAGAAACGGCGGGCGATCACGGCCTTTTATGCCTTTTGCCGCGAGGTGGACGACATCGTCGACGAATGCCGCGAGGTCGACGTCGCCCGGATCAAGCTTGCCTGGTGGCGTGAAGAGATCGGCCGCCTGTATGCCGACAAGCCCACTCACCCGGTGACCCAGGCCCTGCGCGACGCCGTGGAGGGCATGGGCATAGCCCAGGAACAGCTGCTGGAGATCATGGATGGCGTGGAGATGGACCTCGATCGCTCGCGCTACGAGGACTTCCGCCAGCTGCGCCTGTACTGCCACCGGGTGGCGGGGGTGGTGGGCGAGGTCTCGGCCCAGATCTTCGGCTACACCGACCGGGCCACCCTGCGGTACGCGGCCCTGCTGGGACTGGCCTTACAGCTCACAAACATCATCCGCGACGTCGGCGAGGACGCGCGCCGGGGACGCATCTACCTGCCGCTCGACGAGCTCGCCGCGCACGGCGTTGCCGAGCGCGACCTGCTCGCCGGCCGGGAGAGCGAGGCCTTTCACCGGCTGATGGAATTCCAGTATCAGCGCGCCAGCGCCTTCTACGACCAGGCCCTGGAGCGGCTACCGCCGGCGGACCGCCGCAGCCAGCGCCCCGGCCTCGTCATGGCCGCCATCTATCGCACCCTGCTGGAGGAGATCCGGCGCGACGGCTACGCCGTGCTGCGCCACCGCATCGCCCTGCCCCCCACGCGCAAGCTGTGGATCGCCTGGCGCACCTGGCTGACCGGCCGGGTGGCGGGGACCGGGGCGTGAAGCCGGTCGCCGTCGTCGGCGGCGGTTGGGCGGGTCTGGCGGCGGCGGTGGAGCTCGCCGCCCACGGCATCCCGGTCACCGTGCTGGAGGCGGCCAGGCAGCTGGGCGGCCGCGCCCGCGCCGTGCATTGGGACGGCATTGCGGTGGACAACGGCCAACACCTCTTCATCGGCGCCTATCGCGAGACCCAGCGGCTCATGGCCCGGGTCGGCAGCCTGCAACGCCTGGAAAGGCGCCGGCTCGAACTGAACCTGCCGACCTTCGGGCTGAAGCTGCCCCGCCTGCCCGCCCCCCTGCACCTGGCCTGGGGGCTTTTGACGGCAACCGGCCTCACCCTGGCCGAGAAGCGGGCGGCCGCAGGTTTCATGCGCTCCCTCGCCCGACAGAACTACCGGCTGGCGGGTGACATGACGGTCGCGGAACTGCTCGCCCGCCACCGGCAGCCGCCCCGGCTGACGGACAGGCTCTGGGCCCCCATCTGTGTTGCGGCCCTCAACACCCCTCCGGAACAGGCATCGGCCCAGGTCTTCTGCAACGTGCTGCGCGACAGCCTCGGCGGCAGCCGAGCGGCCAGCGACCTGCTCTTCGGCCGCGGCGACCTCGACGCCCTCTTCCCCGCGCCGGCAGCCGCCTACATACAACGCCAAGGCGGCGAGGTGCGCCTGTCGTGCAAGGTCGAGGCCATCCTGCGCCGGGAGGATGGGTTTCACCTGCGCGGCGCCGGTGTCGAGGCCGAGCGCGTCATCCTGGCGGTGCATCCCGCCGGTCTGCATCGGCTCGTCGCCGACCTGCCGGAGATGACAGAGGTGACCGCCCAGCTGCGCGGCTACACCTGGCAGCCCATCCTCACGACCTGGCTGCGCTTCGCCCAACCGGTGCGGCTACCCTTCCCCATGCTGGCCCTGGGCGAGGGGCAGAGCCCCTGGGTGTTCGACCGCGGCGACCTGGCGCCCGGCCTGCTGGCCGTGGTCGTGAGCGCGCAAGGCCCGCACCTCGATCTGCCAGGGCAGGCGCTGTGTGACGAATTCCTGCGACAACTGCGCGCACGGCTGGGCAGGCTGCCGGCCTTGACAGGCTGGAAGACCATCGTCGAGCGCCGCGCCACATTTGGCTGCGAGCCCGACCTGCCGAGGCCGCAGCCCGTCACACCCGTGCCGGGGCTTTACCTGGCCGGGGATTACACCCGCGGCGACTACCCTGCCACCCTCGAAGGCGCCGTGGCGAGTGGCGTAGAATGTGCGCGCCTTATCCTCGCCACCGCAAGATCGCTCTCATGACCGCCCCTCCATTGCTGCAGGACCGCGTCATCCTGGTCACCGGCGCCGGCCAGGGATTGGGGCGCGCCGCCGCCCTCGCCTTCGCGGCCCAGGGCGCCACCGTGATCCTGCTTGGCCGCACCGTGGCCAAGCTGGAAGGGGTCTATGACGAGATCGTGCGCGCGGGCGGGCCGCAGCCGGCCATCCTGCCGGCGGAACTGTCCGCCGCCCGGGACAAGGACTACGATGCCCTGGCCGACACCATCGCCCAGCAGTTCGGCCGGCTGGACGGCATCCAGCACTGCGCCACCGCCTTTGCCGCCCTCTCCCCGCTCACGCTGCAGACCGTCGAGCAGTGGCTGACCCAGTTCCGGGTCAACACGCTGGCCCCCTTTGCCATCAACCGCGCCTGCACGCCGTTGCTCAAGCGCGCCCCGGATGCGTCGGTGATCCTGGTGGGCGAGACCCACGGCCACGCACCGGCGGCCTACTGGGGCGGCTTCGCCGTGTCCAAGGCCGCCCTGGAGGCCTATTTCCGCATCCAGGCCGACGAATGGTCGGACAGCCCCAACCTGCGCATCAACCTGGTCATCCCCGGCCCCATCCACTCCCCCTTGCGCGCGCGCACCCATCCCGCCGAGGACAAGACGGCGCTGCCGCCGCCCGAGGCCCTGTGCCCCCTGCTCGTCGAGCTCATGGGGCCGCTGGGGCGGGAGACGCGCGGGCAGATCCTCTCCTTCCGGCCTTAACGGACATGGCGACGGCCACCCCAGGGCATGAATGTCGCCGTGTCCGTTCCCTCTCCCCCCGCCCCTCCCCCCGCGGGGGAGGGGAGCATCGTGGTAGCGCTCGCGACTTTCACGATAATCGAAGGTCCTCATAGCCCGCGCAGGTGATCCAGCGCCTCCGCCAGGGTGGCCACCCCCTTGACCGTCATGCCGGGCGGCGGGTGGCGGGGCAGATTGGCGCGCGGCGCCAGGGCCTGGGTGAAGCCCAGCTTGGCCGCCTCCTTGAGGCGTTCCTGGCCGCGCTGCACGGGCCGGATCTCGCCGCCCAGGCCGACCTCGCCGAACACCGCCACACTGTGCGGCAGGGCCTTGTTGCGCAGTGAGGACACCACGGCCAGCAGGACGGCCAGATCGGCCGCCGGCTCGTTGATGCGCACCCCACCCACGGCATTGACGAACACGTCCTGGTCGTAGCAGGCGATGCCGCCATGGCGATGCAGCACGGCGAGCAGCATGGCCAGGCGGTTGGGATCGAGCCCCACGGTCAGCCGGCGCGGGCTGGGCGTGTGGGCGGTGTCCACCAGGGCCTGGATCTCCACCAGCAGGGGGCGCGTGCCCTCCTGGGCCACGACCACGCAGGAGCCCGGCACCTCGCGCTCATCGCGGGCCAGGAACAGGGCCGAGGGGTTGGCCACGCCCTTGAGACCGCGGTCGGTCATGGCGAACACCCCCAGCTCGTTGACCGCACCGAACCGGTTCTTGAAGGCCCGGATGAGGCGGAAGCTGGAAGAGGGGTCGCCCTCGAAATAGAGCACGGTGTCGACGATGTGCTCCAGCACCCGGGGGCCGGCCAGGGCCCCCTCCTTGGTCACATGGCCGACCAGCACCAGGGCGCAGCCCCGGGACTTGGCGTGGCGGGTCAGCGCCTGCGCGCACTCCCGCACCTGGGCCACGCTGCCCGGCGCGGATTGCAGCTGCTCGGTGTAGACGGTCTGGATGGAGTCGATCACCGCCACCTGCGGCCGCTCGTCCTCCAGGCTGGCGAGGATGGACTCCAGACGGATCTCGGTGAGCAGGGGGATGTCGGCCTGACCGAGGCCCAGGCGCTTGGCGCGCAGCGCGATCTGGTCGGCGGACTCCTCGCCGCTCACATAAAGCGTCCGGCAGCGTCCGGACATCAGCGCCAGCGCCTGGAGCAGCAGCGTCGACTTGCCGATGCCTGGGTCGCCGCCGAGCAGCACGACCCCACCCTCGACCATGCCGCCGCCCAGCACGCGGTCGAATTCGCCCAAGCCGGTCTCGAAGCGCGGGCTCTCCCGCGCCTGCACCTCGGTCAGACGCTGGATGCCGCCGGTGGCGGCCAGGCCCTGGAAGCGGGCGGGCTTGCGTTCCATCACTGTCTCGGCCAGCGTGTTCCAGGCCAGACAGTGCGGGCATTGCCCCTGCCATTTGCTGCTCTGCCCGCCGCACTCGCGGCAGACGTAGAGGGTCTTGTCCTTGCTCATGACCTCTTATAACCGAGGCGTCCGGCGGACTCAAACCGGAAGCATAATCCCCCTATGCCTGCTACCTCATCCCCCACCTGGGAATTGTTCTGCACCGTCGTCGACAACTACGGCGACATCGGCGTCACCTGGCGGCTGGCCCGGCAGCTGGCGCAAGAGCACGGCCAGCGCGTGCGCCTGTGGGTGGACGACCTCGTCCGTTTCCATGCCCTGCGGCCGGAGATAGACCCGGAGCGCTACACACAGATCCTGGAGGGCGTGGAGATCCATCGGTGGCGCGTTCCGTTTCCGGATGTAGCCCCTGCCGACGTGGTCATCGAGGCCTTCGCCTGCAACCTGCCGGACAACCATGTGCGTGCCATGGCGGCACGATCACCCAGGCCGGTATGGATCAATCTGGAATACCTCAGCGCCGAGGACTGGGTGGCAGGCTGTCACGGCCTGCCCTCGCCCCACCCGCGTCTGCCATTGACCAAATGGTTCTTCTTCCCCGGATTCAACCAAGGCACCGGTGGCGTGCTGCGCGAGGCAGGCCTCATGCAGGCGGTCCAAGCCTTCCAGGCGAGCCCTGCCGCCCAAGCTGCGTTCTGGCGGGAACTGGGATTACCGCCAGCACAAATCGATGAACTGCGCATCTCGCTCTTCGGCTACGAGAACCGGGCCGTGCGCGCCCTGCTCACGCAATGGATGCAGGGGCCCATGCCGGTGCGCTGCCTGGTGCCGGCGGGCCGGATCCTAGAGGACGTGCTGCACGCTTTGGGTCACGACGACCTCATGCCGGACCAGGTCTTGACCCGAGGACGGCTCAAGGTGCATTGCCTGCCTATGCTCGCCCAGGACCGATATGACAGGCTGCTCTGGGCCTGCGATTGCAATTTCGTGCGTGGTGAAGACTCCTTCGTGCGTGCGCTCTGGTCTGGACAGCCCCTCGTCTGGCAGGCCTATCCGCAGGAGGGAGGCGCACATTGGCCCAAGATCCGCGCCTTCCTCGGCCGCTATCTGCAGGACCTGCCCACCGCGGCCGCCGAGGATCTCGAAGCTCTATGGACGGCCTGGAATGCGGGCGAGCACCAAGCCCTGGACTGGGCGGCGTTCTGGCGCCACCGGTCTGTGCTCGCCGTGCATGCCCGGCGTTGGGCCGAGCGACTCGCAGGACTGGGCGACCTCGCCGCAAACCTGGTGCGATTCTGCCACGCGAGGTTATAATCCAAAGCTTTGTGATTTTTGGATCAGTCAGGATATTGCCCATGAAAACCGCACAGGAACTCCGCGCCGGCAACGTGATCATGGTGGGCAACGCCCCCCTCGTCGTGCAGAAGGCCGAATTCAGCAAGTCCGGCCGCAATGCCTCGGTGGTGAAGATGAAACTCAAGAACCTGCTCACCGGCGCCGGGACCGAGACGGTCTACAAGGCCGACGAGAAATTCGAGGTGGTGGTGCTGGAACGCAAGGAATGCACCTACTCCTACTTCGCCGATCCCATGTATGTGTTCATGGACAGCGAGTACAACCAATACGAGGTGGAAGCGGACAACATGGGGGATGCCCTCAAATACCTGGAAGACGGCATGCCCTGCGAGGTGGTGTTCTACGACGGCAAGGCCATCTCGGTCGTGATGCCCTCATCGGTGGTGCGTGAGGTCGAATATACGGAACCGGCCGTCAAGGGTGACACCTCCGGCAAGGTGATGAAACCGGCACGCATCAAGCCCACCGGCATCGAGATCTCGGTACCCGCCTTCGTCGAGATCGGCGACAAGATCGAGATCGACACCGCCACCGGCGAATACCGCAACCGCGTCAAGGCCTGACGGCCCGCTCGGGAAACACGCCGGGCCGCCCGGGTGTTTCTTGCGCACCCTCGCGGTGCGGCCGGGTCACGACATGACCCTGTGGGCGCAGGTACGTACGGATCAGCGTGCGGTGCTTGCGCTCGCGCCCAGTTGCCTCACCCGCTCGAAGAGGCAGACCGCGGCAGCGGCGGCGACGTTGAGCGATTCAGTCCGACCGGGCATGGGGATGGTGAACGGTCGGCACACACGCAACAGGGCATCCCCCAGACCGGCCCCCTCATTGCCGAAGGCGAAGGCACAAGGGCCCCTCAAGTCCAGCGCATACAACGAAGGTGCTGCGCCCAGCACGGCGGCGTGACATACCCCGCCAAAGCCACGGGCCACATCGGCGAGGTCGGCATGCTCATGGATATCCACCAGGAACTGGGCACCCTGCCCCCCCCTCAGGGCCTTGGGCGACCATGCCTCGCTGCAACCTGAAGAGAGATAGACGGCATCCACGCCGGCAGCGGCAGCGCAGCGTATCAGGGCGCCGAGGTTGCCCGGATCCTGGATTTCCTCCATGAGGACGACGAATTCCGCTGACCTGTCCCGCGGCTGGGGGATCGTCACCACGGCCATGACGCCGGTGGGGGCCTGTGTAGGCGCCAGGGCTCTGAACAAGTCGGCATCGACGATCACCCCCTCTGCGCCCGGACAGGCATCCAGCCAGTTGGCCAACTCGCCGGCTGCCTCAGGTGTGGCGAGGATGCGGCTGAACCGTGCATGGGCGGCATGCGCCACCTGCATGAGATGTACACCGTCGAGCAGGGTCAGACCGGTCTCACGACGCAGGCGCTTGTCTTGACCGAGGGCCTTGACTTCCCGGTAGAGCGGATTCGACCTGGAGGTGATGACCCTAGGAGCCTGTCGGACTTGAGGCTGATCTACTGCGCCGGTGGGAAGAGCGGTCCATTTTTGCCCGATTTCTCGTTGCATAGGCCCACTATGCGCCTCGAAATCGTGCAAAACTGTCCTCGCTCTCCCACCCGGCTCGCTACGATCGCTCAAGTCCGACAGGCTCCTAGGCGCAGACATCGACGGAGTGTGGTGCGCAAATCCGTCCGTCGGGCCAGACCGCCTTGCCCAAACGCGTGCGGAAAAACCTGACCCCTGACATGTGGACCCCGGTCAGGGTGGCATAATCCAGCACCGCCTCGGACAGATCGGCACCGGTCAGATCCGCCTTGCTGAGGTCCGCCCCGATCAGTCTCGCACCGCTCAGGTT
>Ga0209207_1001097_pt1 | contig 13430 bp, 9 predicted proteins | sample SaghotsprinmetaG_FD_184140 | JGI IMG/M metagenome (GOLD analysis project Ga0209207, IMG submission 184140) | Hot spring microbial communities from South Africa to study Microbial Dark Matter (Phase II) - Sagole hot spring metaG (SPAdes) (version 3) | ecosystem: Environmental > Aquatic > Thermal...
GGCGCTCGTCGGACGCCTATAATCTCCTGCAGCTCATGCACCACTGTTACAGGTTCTCGATGTCTGGTTTCTTGCGCGGCAATTTGCTGCTCGCCCTGATTTATGCGCTGACCGGCTGGCTGGCGTTGCAGATTGCCGTACCGCCGGGGTACGCGGCCCCGCTGTTCCCGCCTGCCGGGATCGCGCTGGCCGCCATGCTGGTCCATGGTCCGCGCAGCCTGCCCGGTATTTTCTTCGGTTCGCTGGCCGTGCAGATAGCGGCCGCCATGCAGAGCGGTTTCAGCGGCAACGTCTGGCCGATGCTCACGCTTTCAGCTGCCGGCGCAACCTTCCAGGCGTGGTTCGGCTATCGCCTGGCACTGCGCCTGCTTGGGCGCAACAACCCGCTCGACAGCCAGGAGAGCATCCTCGCCTTCATGCTGGTCGTCGCGCCCGTCGGCGCGCTGATCAGCCCGTCGGTGGGCACCCTCGCGATTTACCTGATGCAGGGGATCGCGCCCAACGACGCGGCATTCACCTGGATGAACTGGTGGGCCGGCGATACGCTCGGCGTGCTGATCATGGTGCCGCTGTTGATGGTCTTTTTCGGCCAGCCGGCCGCCGACTGGCGCAGCCGCCGCCTGAACGTGGCGGTACCGATGCTGATCGCGCTGGCCGTTCTCGCGGCCACCTTCATCCAGGTCAGCAGTTGGGAGGAGCGGCGTCTGCAGTCCCGGGTCAATCGCGATGCAGGACACATGGCCAGCCTGGTGCGCAAGCGCCTCGACGCGCAACTTGACCAGATGCAAGCGCTGGAGCGTCTGGCTACCGTGCATCCGGCACTTGACGCGGTGACCTGGCGGGAATTCGTCACGCCTTTGCTCGAGCGCTATCCGGGAACGCAGAATTTCGGCTGGAGCCCGCTGGTGACCGAGGCCCGGCGGCCGGCTTTCGAGCGTGCGGTACGCGCTTCGGGCATCCCGGATTTCGCCATTCTCGGGCGCGACCCCTCGGGGCGAACCTATGTCGTCGAGTCGCGTGCCGAGTACCTGCCCATCCTGTTTGTCGAACCGCTGGCCAGCAATCGCAGCGTCGTCGGTCTCGACCCGCTGGTGCTCGAACAGACGGCAATCGCCGCCCGGCGCACCCGGGAAAGCCGGCTGCCGGTGGCCTCGGCTTCGATCCGTCTGGTTCAGGAAAAGGGCGAACAGCGCGGTGTCGTGGTCTATCACGCCGTGTTCTCCGGTTCTCCGGCGCGTCAGGTCGGCATGATCTCGGGGGTGTTCCGCATGGACGACGCCCTCAACGCCACGCTGGGCCGTGAGATGGAGAAAGGCCTGGAGCTTTGCCTGATCGATCATGACGCCCAGGGGCAGCGGCTGTTCGGTCCGGGGGGCTGCGAGCGGCCGGAATGGCTGGCGCGGCGCATGCATTGGCAGGATACGGTGGATTTCGCCGGACGCAGCTGGCAGCTGAAAATTGCCGCTACCGATACCTATCTGGTGAATCTGCGTAGCTGGGGCGTGTGGTTGACGCTGGCCATCGGCCTGTTGACCACGGCGGTGCTGGGCGCCTTCCTGTTGCTGACCAGCGGCCGCGCGCGGCGCGTCGAACGCCTGGTCGACGAGCGTACCCAGCAACTGGCCGACGCCGGTCGCCAACTGGTCGAGCAGCAGGAGGAACTGGTCCAGGCGCAGCGCATTGCCCGGCTGGGCAGTTGGGAAATCCTGCCGGGTAGCGACGAATGCCATTGTTCGGAGGAACTGCGCAGGATCATGCGCTTGTCCGAACACGGACGGATCGTTTCTGACGACCTGTTGAGCAGGGTGCATCCGGACGACCGGGCCAGCCTGCAGCGGGCGCTGGAGCAACTGGCCGAGGCGCCGGGGCAGGCGGCTTTCGATTGCCGTCTGGCGGTGTCGGGGGCGATCGGCACCCGCCTGCATTTCCGCATCGAAAGCGATCAGCGGGCCGGTGGCGGCGTGCGCATCCGCGGTACCGCACAGGACGTGACGGCGGCCCGCGCCGCCGAGGAACACATCGCCTTCCTCGCCCACTACGATGTGCTGACCGGTCTGCCCAACCGTACCCAATGGAACGAACGGGCGAATCAGGAATTGCGCAACGCCTCGCGCCTGAGCGAGGGCCTGGCGGTACTGTTCCTCGATCTCGATCATTTCAAGTCGGTCAACGATTCGCTCGGCCATCCGGTCGGCGATCAGCTGCTGTCCGGCGTCGCCCGCCGCTTCTCAGCCTGCCTGCGCGAGAACGACTTCCTGGCCCGCCTGGGCGGTGACGAGTTCGTCGTCCTGCTGCCGCATCTCGAACATCCGGAGACCGCCGCCGTGGTCGCCCGCAAGCTGATTTCCGCGCTGCAGGCGCCGATGTCCATCGAGGGCCATGAACTGACCGTGTCGACCAGCATCGGCATCGCCGTATTCCCCAGTGACGGGGAGGACGTCAGCACGCTGCTCAAGCACGCCGACGTCGCGATGTACTGCGCCAAGGACCAGGGGCGCAATACCTATCACTATTTCAAGCCGGAAATGGACGTGCATGCGCTCGAGCGCCTGATGCTCGAAAACGCGCTGCGGCGGGCCATCGAGCGCCATGAACTGGTGCTGCATTACCAGCCGCAGGTCGCTGCCGACGACAGTCGCATGGTCGGCTGCGAAGCGCTGGTGCGCTGGCAGCATCCGGAACTCGGCCTGCTGCAACCGGTCCAGTTCATCGGCGTGGCCGAGGAAAGCGGCCTGATCCTGCCGCTCGGCAACTGGGTGCTGGCGACCGCGGCGCGACAACTTGCCGCCTGGCAGGCCCGGGGACTGGACCTGCTGATGGCGGTCAATATCTCCGCCCTGCAGTTCCGCCAGAGCGGTTTCGTCGATGACGTCCGCCGCATCCTGGCCGATACCGGTGCCGACCCGGCCGGCCTGGAACTGGAACTGACCGAAAGCGCGCTGATGCAGCCGACGCCGGAAGTGCTGGCGCGCATGAACCAGTTGCGCGAGCTCGGCATCCGCCTGGCACTGGACGATTTCGGCACCGGCTATTCCAGCCTGTCCTACCTCAAGCGTCTGCCGATCCGCCGCCTCAAGCTCGACCGCAGTTTCGTCAAGGATGTACCCGGCGATCAGGAAGACGTGGCGATTGCCATGGCCACCCTGTCACTGGCCCGCGACCTGGGCATGGACGTGGTGGCCGAGGGCGTCGAAACCGAGATCCAGCGGCAATTCCTCGCCGAACGCGGCTGCCCGGTGATGCAGGGCTACCTGTTCAGCCGGCCGTTGCCGGCCGACGAACTGCGGCGCTGGATGGACGAACGCGGCGTCTAGAGCCGGAAGGCGCCGGTCATGGCGGCGATCATGTCGGCATGGTCGATGACGCCGGCGCTTTCGCGGATGCTGTGCATGGCCCACATCGGCGCGCCGACATCGACGCTGGGGATGCCCAGGCGGGCGGCGACGATGGGGCCGATGGTGCTGCCGCAGCCGAGATCGGTGCGATGCGCGTATTGCTGGCAGGGGACGCCGGCCTGTTCGCAGATGGCCATGAACAGCGCCGCCGTGTCGGCGCCCGTGCTGTAGCGCTGGTTGCAGTTGTGCTTGATCACCGGGCCGGCATTGACCAGGACCCGGTGCCCGGGTTCGTAGGCCGACGGGAAGTTCGGGTTCCAGGCATGGGCCATGTCGGCGCTGATGAAGTAGCTGCGGGCGAGCAGGCGGCGCAGGTCTTCGCCGTCGAGGGCGAAGTTGCCGGCGAGCCGCTGCAGCACGTCGCCGACCAGGCTGCCACCGGCGCCGGTGGCGCTTTCCGAGCCGACTTCCTCGTGGTCGAAGAGGGCGACCAGACAGGTCTGGCCGGGGTTGTCCACCGCCAGCAGTGCGCTCAAGGCAGCGTGGCAGGAGGCCAGGTTGTCGAGCTGGCTGTTGGCGATGAATTCGCTGTCGGCACCCCAGAAGCTGCCTTTCTGCGTGTCGCAGGCGGCCAGTTCCCAGGTCATCAGGTTTTCCGGGGCGACGCCCAGCGCGTCGGCCAGCGGCCGGCGGAACTGCGTATCGGCCGTTTGCGCGTCGTCGCCGACGCCCAGCAGCAAGGGCAGTTCGGTCTGCTTGTTGAACTTCAACCCGCCCTCGTTGACCTCGCGGTTCATGTGGATGGCCAGGTTGGGCAGGCGCAGCAGCGGCTTGTCGATATGAACCAGCCGGCTTTCGATGCCGACATCGTTACGCACCATGACCCGGCCGGCCAGACCGAGGTCGCGGTCGGCAAAGGTGGCCAGGATCGGTCCGCCATAGACCTCGACGCCGAGCCGGACCAGGCCGCCGGCATTTTCCGCCGGGCGCGGCTTCAGGCGCAGTCCGGGGGAGTCGGTATGGGCACCGATCATGGTCAGGCCGGTCTCGGCCAGCGGCTGGCTGCCGATGGTGAAGGCGATGATCGACGAACCGCCGCGGATGACGAAATAACGGCCGCCGGCTTCCAGTTGCCAGCGATCGAATTCCTCCAGGCGGACGAAGCCGGCGGCCAGCAGGCGTTGCTTGCAGGTGGCGACGGCATGCCAGGGGCTCGGGCTGGCATCGATGAAGTCGAGCAGGTCCTGCGCCTGGGCGCGGGCGGTATCGGTCACTGGACGGGTCATGAGCGGCGTTCCGGAGTTGTGCACGCGTCTACGACGAGGTCGGCGACGCGGCGATCGTAAAGCATGGCGAGATGGCCGATCGGCGGCAGGTCCACGTTGTGGGCGCCGGGCAGCCGTTGGTGGTCATGGGGATAGACGTAATTGTCGCAGGGATTGCAGTAGGCGATGGTCGGGACCGTCGTCTTTTCCGCCGCCATGTCGCGCAGCCAGAGGGAGTCCGGCTGCATTTCGCGGGCATTCTGGCCGACGCCGAGACGGGCGAGCTCGGTGCCGGTGTTGGGCGTTGCCAGCGTGATCAGTGCGGCGACTCGTTCGTTGCCATGGCGGGCGAGGTAGGAGCGGCAGATCAGTCCGCCCATGCTGTGACCGACCAGGGTCAGTTTCTTGGCGCCGGTCTGGTGGCAGACAGCCTCGATGCGTTCGTTGAGCAGGGGCACCATGCGGCCCATGCTGATGAAGGGCGGGAACAGGCTGACCGTGGCTACCGTGCAGCCGGCATTTTCCAGGCGCCGGCGCAGGCGGTACCAGACGCCGCGGCTGCAGCCGTAACCATGGACCAGCAGGACCACCCGACCCATCGGCGCCAGCCGGTCGGCCGGCATCCACAGGCGTTCGAAAGGCAGGACCAGCAGGAAGGTACGGATGAAGGCGAGATACTCGCCGACCATGATGCGCAGTCCCGGTTTCTGTCCGGGTGCCTGATGGCGGCGGGCCAGCAGCCAGAGACCGGCATTCTGCAGCGCGCGGGCGAACAGCAGGGTCAGTATGGCGGCCAGTCCGGCGGCCGGTGCCGGCAGACCGCCCGGTCCCAGCGCCAGGTGGTAGTAGATGGCCAGTTCGGCAATCAGCCAGAGCAGCAGTGAGACGGGCAGCATGAGATCAGCCGGTGGCTTCGGCGGCGGCTTTGGGCAGCCACAGGCAGTTGCCCTTGGATTCCTTGTCGATGGCAGCCAGCACCGCGTCGTGTGCCGCCACTTCGTCGTCGCTGGCGCGTCGCACGACCAGCGGCTTGCGCTGACGGACCTTGCCGTCGGCGCCGAGCAGGGCGCGCGGCGCCTCCTCGGGTTCGATCATCAGCGCGTTCTGGCCACGGGTCATGGCCAGGTAGACCTCGGCCAGCAGCTCGGTATCGAGCAGGGCACCGTGCAGGGTGCGGCTGGAGTTGTCGATCTCGTAGCGTTCGCACAGCGCGTCCAGGCTGTTGCGCTTGCCCGGATGCAGTTCCTTGGCTTCGCGCAGGGTGTCGATGACGCCGCTGCAGATCGTTTCGACCGGGACCCGGCCGAGCCGGTCGAGTTCGGCGTTGAGGAAGCCGAGGTCGAAGGGCGCGTTGTGGATGATCAGCTGCGCGCCGTTGATGAATTCGAGGAACTCGTCGGCGATGTCGGCGAATTTCGGCTTGTCGGCGAGGAATTCGAGCGAGATGCCGTGTACTGCCTGGGCGCCGGCGTCGATTTCGCGCTCGGGATTGATGTATTTATGCAGGTGATGCCCGGTCAGCCGCCGGTTGACCATCTCGATGCAGGCGACTTCGATGATGCGGTGGCCGTCGCGCGGGTTGAGGCCGGTGGTTTCGGTATCGAGGACGATCTGTCTCATGCCGTTTCCTTCAATTCATCGATGCCGCGGTTGGCCAGCGCGTCGGCGCGCTCGTTTTCCGGGTGGCCGGCGTGGCCTTTGACCCAGATCCATTCGAGCTGGTGGCGGCGCGCCTGTTCGTCGAGCAACTGCCACAGGTCGGCGTTCTTGACCGGCTTCTTGTCGGCGGTTTTCCAGCCGTTGCGCTTCCAGCCGTGAATCCACTCGCTGATGCCCTTGAGCACGTATTGCGAGTCGCTATGCACGCGCGCCTTGACCGGGCGCTTCATCGCGTCGAGGGCGCGGATCACTGCCAGCAGTTCCATGCGGTTGTTGGTGGTGGTAGCTTCGCCGCCCCACAGTTCCTTCTCGTGACCGCCGGCGCGCAGGATGGCACCCCAGCCGCCGGGGCCGGGATTCCCGCGGCAGGCGCCGTCGGTGTAGATGTCGACGATTTCAGTCGCCATGTTGCTCCTTTTGCGCGACCGGACGCAGGGCTTTGGCGCGTACGGTCTTCTTGCGCCAGTTGGGGGTGATCAGGCGGATGCCGTGCACCCGCTTGACGGCGCGCAGCATATAGACGGCGCCGGAAAATTTCCACCAGCGGCGGCCGGCGCTTTCGGTGAAGCCCCAGCGCTGCAGCCATTTCTGCTGCTCGCAGGGCGGGGCATAGCAGCCGAAACTGCCGCGATCGACCTCGAAGCCGAGCAGCTTGAGCCAGTCCTTCAGCCGGGTCGGCGACAGGTAGCTGCCGTTCCAGGGGAAACCGCTACCGCGCCTGGCCTGCTTTTTCAGGCCCCACAGCGACAGCGGATTGAAGCCGGTGATGATCAGTTGTCCCTCGGGAATCAGGATGCGCTCGACTTCGCGCAGAATCTGGTGGGGATCGTCGGCGAATTCGAGGACATGCGGCAGCACCACCAGGTCGACGCTTTGCCCGGCAATCGGCAGGGCGGCCGGCGAACAGGCGATGGCGACCGATTCGCCGCTGCCGATGCGGATGCGCAGCGCCATCCGGTTGGCGCGCAGCAGGTCGCACTGTGGCAGGCCGATCTGCAGGGCGTTGAAACCGAAGATGTCGGGGACGGTCTCGTCGATCTGGCGGATTTCCCAGTCGAGCACGTAGCGCCCCTGCGGCGACGCCAGCCAGGCATCCAGTTCACGATTTGACATCCGGGCGCTCTGGTTCGATAGTTCCGGCATGTTCGAAATCTCGCTCATTCCCGCCTTCAAGGACAATTACATCTGGCTGCTCCGCCGTGACCGTCAGGCCTTCGTCGTCGATCCGGGCGACGCGGCACCGGTGCTGCAACGACTGGCGGCCGACGGCCTGGAACTCGGCGGCATACTGATCACCCACCATCACGCCGACCATCAGGGCGGTATTGCCGAATTGCTGGCCCACCGGCCGTGCGAGGTCTTTGCACCGGCCGATGAGTCTATCACAGGGCGGACCCGCCCCCTGCGCGGCGGCGAACGCCTCGATGTGCTCGGCGTTCCGGTCGAGGTGCTGGCCGTTCCCGGACATACGCTGGGGCATCTGGCCTACCTGGCGCCGGGCGCCTTGTTCTGCGGCGATACCTTGTTCGGTGCCGGTTGCGGGCGGCTGTTCGAGGGCACACCGGCGCAGATGAGCGACTCGCTGGCCCGCATCGCGGCCTTGCCGGACGAAACACGCATCTACTGCGCTCACGAGTACACGCAGATGAACCTACCGTTCGCTGTTGCGGTCGAGCCGGACAATGCCGACGTGCAGGCCAGGGGGCAGCGGGTGGCGGCGCTACGTGCCGCCGGTCAGGCGACCGTGCCCTTGCGGCTGGGCGAGGAGCGCCTGACCAATCCCTTCCTGCGCTGCCAGGTGCCGGCGGTCATTGCGGCGGCTCGGGCGCAGGGCGCGGCGGACGATACGCCGGTATCGGTGTTCGCCGCCTTGCGCGCCTGGCGCAACGTTTTCTAGCGCCGCTGGCGGACCCGGGTGGCGGCCTTCTTCAGGGCGTCGAGCACGCGCGCCGCGTTGAAAGGCTTGACGATGAAGCCGCCGGCGCCGTTCATGATCGCATCCTGAACGGTTTCCGGGTCGGCACTGCCGGTGATCATGATGAATTCGGTCTCCGGCAGCGACTGCTTGATCTCGATCATCGCCTCAAGTCCGTTCTTTTCCGGCATCAGCACATCCATGCAGACGATGTCCGGTTTCATGCGTTCGACCACTTCGACCGCCAGGGCGCCGTTACGGGCTTCGCCGACGACGTCGTATTCCTCGCCGCGCAGGATGCCGCGCAGGATGGTCCGCATCATGTCGTTGTCGTCAACGATGACGACGGAAACCCGGTTCTTGCTCATGGGCAGTCAGTAACAGTTGGCCTTGAAGAATAGCAGGGCAATGATGCAGATTCCGACGGCGCAGCAACCCCAGAAAATGCTCCAGCGCAGCGCCCGGCCGGCCTCAAGCCAGGCGCCGCGCTGCCGGGCCTGGAACAGGCGCTGGACCTCCCCGATGGTCAGGATGGCGGTCAGCGAGAAGAAGATCATGCCCGAGAACAGGGCGATGATCAGGCCGTTGTCCATGGTCCGGCAGCCGCCCCGGGTGATCCGCAGGTAGGAGAGGATGCTGTCGGTCCGGAAGGCATAACCGGCAATCAGGTAAACCAGACCGCCAAATAGCGTGATCAGGAAAATCGTCAGCTGCGTTTGCGCCTTGTGCAATTGCGCCCAACCACGCCTGATATCGTCGATAATCCACTTCATTGTTGCTGTTCGCCTGTATGTCCGCTTGTGCGGACTTGTTGAGTCAAATTTTTCGCCAAGATTACCATGTCCAAAGCGCTTCAGTCGGTGTTGTCAAAGCTGTCAACCTTACGTGGATTTGCCAGCCGGCCGAGCAGTCGCCGCCAGGGGAAGCGTGTTCTGGGGGGCTTGGCGGTTTTGCTGGCCGCCGGGTTTTTCCTGGCGCCTCCGGTGCTCGAATCGGTTCTGGAAAAACAACTGGCGAAGGCACTGAATGGCGAGGTCCGGATCGACGACCTGGCGATCAATCCGCTGGTGCTGTCGGTCACCGTCAACGGTCTCTCGGTGGTGCGCGGCGGTAACGAACAGGCTGCGTTCGACGAGCTTTACGTCAATCTTTCGGCGGCCTCGCTGTTCAAACTGGCGGTGGTCATCGACGAAATCCGGCTGGCCGGTCTGCGCGTTGCGGTGGCGCGCACCGGCGAAGGGCAATACGACATTTCCGATCTGCTCGAGCAGTGGATGAAACCGGACGAAACACCGGACAAGACGCCGCCCCGTTTTTCCCTGAACAACATCCAGCTGGTCGGCGCCAGCATCCGCTTTGCCGATCGTCCGCGCGAGCGCGAGTTCGTCGTGACCGACCTCAACCTGTCGCTGCCTTTCCTGTCCAGCCTGCCCTACCAGGCCGAGATTCTGGTCCAGCCGATGCTGTCGGCCAACGTCAATGGTTCGTCCTTCCGTCTCGACGGCCAGACCACGCCTTTTGCCGACGGGCGCGAGAGCGAACTCCGGTTCGACCTGGCCGGCTTCGACCTGGCCCAGCTGCAGCCCTATCTGCCGGCCGGTCTCCCGGTGAAAATCGCTGCGGCGCGTCTGGATTCGCAAATCCGGGCGGTGTTCCAGGAACTGCCGGGGGGGGTTAACTCGCTGGTGTTCGTCGGCAATGCCCGTCTGGCCGACCTGCAGTTGCAACAGGACGACGGTCAGGCGCTGCTGGCCTGGAAAGCGCTTGCCGTTGAACTGTCCCGGATCGATCCGTTCAACCGGCAGTTCGTCGTGCAGCGGCTGGGACTGGACGGGCTGGAACTCGATCTCTCGGTCAATCGTCTTGGCGAGTTGAACCTGCTGACGCTGGCCGAACGCCTGTCGACGGCACCGGCCGCCGGCACCTCCGCGGCACCGGCGGCCGCCCCGCTGCACTGGTCGCTGGGCGAATTCGCCTTGAACGACGCGACCCTGCGCTGGCGCGATTCGTCCGGCAGCAAACCGGTCAACGGCGAAATCCGCCGTTTCTCGGCGCGCCTTGGCCCGCTGGATGAAAAACTGAGTGCCGTCGAAGTGATCGAGGCCGGCGCGCAAATCGATTTCGGCGAGCAGTTGCAACTGCCCGGCCTGGCCGTGAAGGCGGTTCGCGTCGACCTGGCCGGACAGCGCATCGATATCGGCGAAGTCAGCAATCCCGGCGCCCGCATCGCGCTTCAGCGCAACGCCGATGGCGAAATCGAATGGCTGATGCCGCCGCGCTTGAAGCCCTCCGGCAAGCGCGGGCAGCCGCCGGCATCGGCACCCTGGTTGGCCCGTGTCGGCAGCTTGGCGGTCGACGATCTCGGGCTGCGCTTCGAAGACCGTTCGGTACAGCCGGTCGCCGTCCAGCTGATTGAAGGGCTGAGCCTGCGTGGCGAAGGCCTGGGCAACCTGCCCAACGAAAAGGGCCGGCTGTCGCTGCAGGCGACGGTCAACAAGCAGGGCAAGCTGTCGGTCGATGGGGATCTGCAGGCCGAACCTTTTGCCAGCAATCTGAAGATCGACGGGCAGGCGATACCGCTGACTTCGCTGCAGGGCTATTCGGGACAGTTTCTCAATGTCCTGCTGCAGCGCGGACAGCTTTCCGCCAAAGGCGACGCCGCCCTGCGCCTGGAACGGGGGCGCCTGCTGGCCGGCTACAAGGGATCGGCGACGCTGGGCAACCTGTTGCTGGTCGATTCCGAGAACAAGGCCGATTTCCTGAAGTGGAAGTCGCTGCATCTGGGCGGCATCGACTTCCGGCTTGACCCGATGCGTATCGACATCCGCGAAATTGCCCTCAGCGATTTCTATTCCCGCCTGATCCTCAACGAAGCCGGTCGCCTGAATCTGGCCGACATCGTCCGTCAGCCGGCCGCCCCGGTGGCAGAGGCCGAGACCTCGGCGGTAGCGGCAACGGAGAAGGCGCCGCTGCCCCTGAACATTGCCAGGGTGACGCTGAACAACGGGATGGTGAACTTTTCCGACCGTTTCGTCCGCCCGAATTACACGGTCGACCTCGGCAAACTCGGCGGCCGGGTGACCGGTCTGTCGTCGGTTGATGGCACGGTGGCCGAACTCGAACTGCGCGGCAGTTACGGCAGGGCGGCGCCGGTATCGATCAGCGCGAAGCTCAATCCGCTGGCGGCCAAGTCCTTTCTCGACCTCAAGGCCGAAGTCAAGGATGTGGACCTGACCGGGTTTTCGCCGTATTCGGGCAAATACGCCGGTTACCTGATCGACAAGGGCAAACTGTCGCTGAACCTGGTCTACAAGCTGGAAAACCAGCAACTGACCGCCAGCAACGGCCTGTTCCTCGATCAGCTCACGCTCGGCGAGCGTGTGGACAGCCCCGATGCCACCAGTCTGCCGGTGAACCTGGCAATTGCACTGTTGCGCAACAATCGCGGCGAAATCGACATCAACCTGCCGATCTCCGGTTCGCTCGACGATCCCCAGTTTTCGCTCGGCGGGGTGATCGTCAAGGTCATCGTCAACCTGTTCGTCAAGGCGGTGACCTCGCCGTTCGCGCTGCTCGGTTCGATGTTCGGCGACGGCGAGGAATTGTCGACCCTGGCGTTCGCGCCGGGGCAGACGCAGATCGATGCAGCGGCCGGCAAGAAGCTGGAGGCGCTGGCGCGGGCGCTCAACGATCGCAGCGCGCTGAAACTGGATATCACCGGCCACGCCGACCCGGAAACCGATCGCGAAGGACTGAAGCGTTTCGCCATCGAGCAGGCGATGCAGCGGGAAAAACTCGCCGATCTGCGCAAGCAGGGCAAGGATGCGGAAACCACCAGCATCGAGCCGGCCGAATATCCGGCTTATCTGGCGCGGGTGTACAAGGCGGCGAAATTCCCCAAGCCGAGGAACTTCATCGGCCTGCAGAAGGAATTGCCGGTCGAGGAAATGGAAAAGCTCCTGCTGACCCATTTGCCGGCCTCCGACGCCGATCTGGGGCAGCTGGCGCGGGTGCGCGCCGAGCAGGTCCAGGCCTGGTTGCTTGAGCAGGGCAAGGTGGCGCCCGGGCAGATATTCCTGGTGCCGCCGAAGTCGGGCAAGGCGTCCGGGCAAGGCGGGCGGGTCGAATTTTCGCTGAGGTGAGTCAATGAGCGAAACCATGGCGCTGGCCCTGCCGATCGGGGTGATGGTGGTCATCCTGCTGCAGGTGGTGCTGCTCTGGCGGGCGACGCGGCCGGCCGACGATGCCCGCTCGCTGAGCGAACTGCGCGACAGTCTCGAACGTGGGCTGGCGCGGCTGGAGCGCGAACTGCGCGAGGAAATGGCGCGCGGGCGGCGCGAGGATGCCGAGGAATCCTTCCGCGACCGGGAGGAGCGCGCCCAGTCGGCCAGCCTGCTCGGTCAGGCCGTCAGTACCCAGATGGGCCAGCTCGGCACCTTGCAGGCCGAACGCCTGGAGGCCTTTGCTCGCGAACTGAACCGTTTCTCGCTTGGCCTGGACGAGCGCTTCGAGCGTCTGCGTACTGGCGTCGAGAGCCGTCTCGGTGCGATGCAGGCCGACAATGCCGGCAAGCTCGAGGAAATGCGCCGTACCGTCGACGAGAAACTGCATGCGACGCTGGAGCAGCGTCTGGGCGATTCCTTCAAGCTGGTCAGTGACAGGCTGGAGCAGGTGCATCGCGGTCTGGGCGAAATGCAGAACCTGGCGGCCGGGGTCGGCGATCTCAAGCGCGTGCTGAGCAACGTCAAGACCCGCGGTACCTGGGGCGAAGTTCAGCTGGCAGCCTTGCTCGAACAGTTGCTGACGCCGGCCCAGTATGCGGCCAACGTGGCCACCCGGCCGGGCAGCAACGAGCGCGTCGATTTCGCCATCCGTCTGCCGGGGCGGGCGGAGGCCGAGGTCGTCTGGCTGCCGGTCGATGCCAAGTTCCCGATCGAGGATTACCAGCGCCTGATCGACGCCCAGGATCCGGAAGCCGTCGAGGCTGCGGCGAAAGCCATCGAGACGCGGCTCAAGCTGGAGGCGCGCAGCATCCGCGACAAATACGTGGCGCCGCCGCACACCACCGATTTCGCGCTGCTCTACCTGCCGGTCGAGGGGCTGTACGCCGAGGCCCTGCGCCGGCCGGGACTGGCCGAACTCCTGCAGCGCGAATACCGGGTCAGCCTGGCCGGGCCGACCACGCTGGCGGCCCTGCTCAACAGCCTGCAGATGGGCTTCCGGACGCTGGCCATCGAACAGCGCTCGGCCGAGGTG
>Ga0209207_1001102_pt1 | contig 13378 bp, 12 predicted proteins | sample SaghotsprinmetaG_FD_184140 | JGI IMG/M metagenome (GOLD analysis project Ga0209207, IMG submission 184140) | Hot spring microbial communities from South Africa to study Microbial Dark Matter (Phase II) - Sagole hot spring metaG (SPAdes) (version 3) | ecosystem: Environmental > Aquatic > Thermal...
ATTTTAGCTGGCGCACCGTGATGGCCCCCATCCAGGTTTTCGACTATATCCTGGTCCACGAGATGGCTCATATGATTGAAAGAGGGCACACGAAGAATTTTTGGCGCATTGTCTCTCGAGTGATTTCCGATTATGAAGATCGCAAAACCTGGTTACAGGTGCATGGGGTGGAGTTGAATATTTGACGGGTAGGATGGTCCGAGTCATCCTTATCTTTCAGGCCGGAACTTGAGTAAATATATTTAGGGGCCTTTATGACTATTTCACTAATGGTGCTAATGGTGCTAATGGTGGGATCAGGTCTATTTTGTTGACATGGACATTGATTTTGTAGTATAGGATAACCATGGCACGTCCATTGCGCATAGATTCGGCAGAACCTTCCTTAAAAAGGAACATTGTGCCCGATGCCAAAAGGTCTAAGAATTTTACATCTCTCCCTTGGAGAGCGCAACCTGACTCACTTTGGGGGCATCTTCCTGATTCATCAGTTTTGCAAAAGACGGAGATTAAAATCGTATTTGCAAAAAAAGATTTCTTTCTCTCAGCGTTTCAGTTATTGCTAGACTTGGGTACCCCAATAAATATGCATTCAAGGGAACGCTGAATCATATCATCCAAAACATCAAAAAAAGGAGCCATTATAAATTTTCATCACTTTGCTGCGTATTCCGATCCAAACCGGCCACCTATTCCGATGCAAATCGGCCGGGCATTCCGAAGCAAACCAGCCACCCCTTCGATAGGGTAAGCGACGCTGGATAATCAAATTCATAGCCATTATTCTCCCAAGAAAAACTTCAGGAGGTACAGATGGCTAACAGGAGATTATCCATGCGTAAGATTAAAGAAGTTCTAAGACTGCACAAAGAAATTGGCCTTTCCGAAAGACAGATTGCCAAGAGTTGTGGAATTTCCCGAAGCACCGTAAAAGACTATCTTCACCGAGTTCAAAGAGCAGGGTTGAGTTGGCCCCTGCCTTCCGATCTCGATGAGGCTCAACTTGAGAATCTGCTTTTCCCTCCCATTCAACCTATCGCTTCAGAGAATCGCGGAATGCCTTCCATGGATTATCTTTACCAGGAACTCAAGAAGAAAGGCGTTACCCTTCAGCTTCTCTGGTGCGAGTATAAACAAGCGAATCCTCAAGGGTATCAATATAGTCAGTTTTGTAAACTTTATCATAACTGGGTGGATAAACTCGATCTCTGCCTCCGACAGCAATATCGGGCCGGAGAAAAGTTATTTGTTGATTACGCCGGTCAGACCATCCCTGTTCAGAATCCCCTCACAGGACAACCCCAAGAAGCCTATCTCTTTGTGGCTGCTCTGGGGGCCAGCCATTATACCTTTGCTGAAGCCAGTTTCTCACAGGATTGACCCTCCTGGATCAATTCCCATGTCCACGCCTTTGAGTTCTTTGGTGGGGTCCCTGAAATCCTGGTTCCCGATAATACCAAAACCGCTGTCACCCATCCTTCTCGCTACGAACCAGACCTAAACCCAACCTACCAAGACCTGGCACAGTACTATGGTACTGTCATCATCCCTGCCAGGGTCGCTAAACCCAGAGATAAGGCTAAAGTGGAATCGGCCGTCTTACTGGTGGAGCGCTGGATCTTGGCTACTCTCAGAAACCGCACCTTCTTCAGTCTCTCTGAGCTAAATCAGGCCATCTCCGAAAAACTTGAAGATCTCAACAGCCGTCCCTTCCAAAAACTGAGTACCACGCGCAAAGCCCTCTTCGAAACCCTGGATAAGCCCGCCTTAAAACCCCTTCCCGAAAAACCTTACGAATATGCCGAATGGAAGAAGGCCAGAGTCAACATCGACTACCATATCGAGGTGGATCATCACTATTACAGTGTCCCCTACCAGTTGATCAAACAGCAGGTTGATGTGCGCCTCACCCAAACAACTGTCGAAGTCCTATTCAAAAACCAACGCGTTGCCTCCCATGCCCGAAGTTATCAAAAGGGAACCTTTACTACCCTTAACGAACACCTCTCTAAATCCCATCAGGCCTATCTCGACTGGACCCCCTCGCGCATGATCCGATGGGCTTCCAAACATGGCCCCCACACAGAGCAGCTCATCACCCACATCCTCGAAACCAAACTCCATCCACACCAAGGATTCCGATCCTGCCTCGGGATCCTAAGACTGGCAAAAGCCTACTCCCCAGAGCGCCTCGAGGCTGCCTGCGCCTTCGCCCTCCAGATCAAAGGCTACTCTTACAAAAGTGTCGAGTCGATCCTCAAAACCGGCCTCGACCGAAAGAACCGGTTCCCAGAACAAGTCAAACAACCCGTTCAGCCAATTCTTCACCCAAACCTCCGAGGAAAAGAGTATTACTCTAACCTATCGGTAGACACGCAATGAAAGGAGATCGATCATGCTGACTGAACAGACCCTCGATAAACTCTATGCCATGAAACTCTCTGGCATGGCAGATGCCTTCAAAGAACAACTCCAACAACCCTCGCTCGACAACCTCTCCTTCGAAGAACGCTTCGGCCTCTTAGTAGACCGCCAGTGGACCTGGAAAGAAGATCGAAAGATAAAACGACTACTCGAAGATGCCAAATTGAAAATCAATGCCTGCATGGAGGATATCGACTACAAATCCCCACGAGGCATTGATCGATCCGTGATGATGACCCTAAGCTCGTGCGATTGGATCAAAAAGTATCAAAATGTCATCCTCACAGGTCCTACCGGAGCGGGCAAAACCTTTTTAGCCTGTGCCATGGCTCAAAAAGCTTGCCGCCAGGGCTACCGGGCCTTCTATATCCGTGCCCCTAAGTTCTACTACCAGCTCGCCATGGCTAAAGCCGATGGGAGTTACTCAAGGATCATGTACAAGCTCAACAAAACCCATCTCCTTGTGATCGACGACCTGGGATTGGCTCCGATGACCGACTCCGAAAGAAGAGATCTTCTGGAAGTCATTGAGGACAGAAACGCTCATGCTTCCACCCTCATTACCAGCCAATTGCCTGTTGAACACTGGCACGAAAATATCGGAGATCCAACCATTGCCGATGCGATTATGGATCGCCTCATCCACAACGCCCATCGAATCCAGTTGAAAGGAAGCTCTATGAGAAAAAGACTCAAAGTTGACTCAAAGTGATTTTTATGTGAAAAAACTCATTAACCCCAGCGTCGCTTCGCTCCGACAGACAGGGTGGCCGGTTTCAATCGGAACAAGTGGCCGCTTTGGATCGGAATAGCCGGCCGATTTCAGCGGAATAGGCAGGCTTGGATTTTATCATTTTTTTTCTTTTTTAAAAGCCGATACCGAAGCCTGACCCTAATCCTTTTTAAACTACAAGATCAATGTCCATGTCAACAAAATAGACCTGACCCCCAATCGCACTTTTAAACTTTAAAATGTCCAGTTTTAAATTTTAGCTAACCGACGAGATTCTTCCGGAAAGAGTTAAGGTGGGGGATTAGGGGATCCCTCAAAGAGTGGGGCAAAGGATTCAAGGTTTTTCTCAATCTCTACCTGGAGGAGTTGAGAAAAGGTGTCTAAGATGACAACAGCATTACTGGTCGCATCCCCTTGGCTCTTGCTCTCCCGAATCACTGAGGAGATCCTGTTGCAGATGCCACGATTGACTTTCTGAGCCATGGAATAGGCCCGGTCAAGAAGGTCTAACGATAGATCCGATTGCCCACTCTTTTTTGCAATGAAATATTGGCTTAACAGGTGCATTGAAACGGAGCGGATTATGGTCTCCTCATCGGTTGAAAAAGGGAGATGAAATCTTGCCATGGGTTTCAAGAAGTCCATCACTGGGCAGTTGCTTGTGGCCATGATGATTCCAAAGATGGAGGAAAGGCCTTTCTGTACGGGACCTATTTTCCAATAGTTTCTCTCCGCCGTATAAACGGTGATCCGAACTATCTCGGTCGATTTAATCTCTTTGAAATGCCCAATGAGATCAGAAATATTGGCAGCAATCGGACAATGAGGCCTTCCCTCTTTAATGAGTGGGCACCCGTCACAAGGATAGTGCTCCAGTTTGGTCCAGGGGGGAAGGGGGACTTTTCGGTCTGGTATCAGGGAGACGGTCTTCTTATCCAGTTTCAAAGGATAAATGAACTTCTTCTCATCCTGAAATTCAAACTCATAGGTAATGTTAATGGTTGACATGAAATCCTAATATCTTCAGGGCAGAAACAAAGCCCCATTTAAGTTTCTAAGAGGATATGATTTAAATCCTCGAGACGGGCAATGACTGGATTCACTGGGCCACTGGCCTCGGGGACACATCTTCATCTTTTTTGTGCCAGGATCAACCTGAACGGTTAAAGCAAAGGAGATAGACCAATTGACTAAAATTAAAATAGAAAAGAATTTGGCTTTTTCTATGTTAAGAAATTTTACCCACTAAAAATTGACCCCAGTTATTCCAATCTTAATGTCAAAAGAGGGCCGGGTGGTCGTAACTTGAGTTGTGAATTAATTTTCTAATCCACCCTCCTCTACCTTTAAAAACGTGACCCATGATTCCCTCCTACACCTAAGTTAGTTTAGGCGGACAGGCGTATATGGTGAATAATATGAAGCATCGAGCAAAGCGCATAGGGCTTGGTGCATAGTTTTATTTACCCCGTTCGAAAGTTTTCAACTTTCGAACGGGGTAAACCCAAAGTATGCGGGTGAAATTTCGACATGACCTATTCTGCAACACGAGGTTAACTCCCGTCTTTCACCAGACATTCCAGGGCTGTGATATACTCTTCGGTCATACAGGTGGGAATCCGATGCTTCTGGAGACACTCAAAGCACTTGCTGGGCTCGTAGAGCGGAGTGCTCACATATTTTTCGCCGCCATCGGGAAAGAGTGTGACGATGACCCCTTGGTCCAGCTCCATCGCCTTCTGTAAAGTCCCCCACATGGCCGCTCCGGAACTGATTCCACAAAAAATCCCTTCGCGGATGGTGAGGACTCGGGCCATTTCAAAGGCATCCTCATCCTTTACATTGATCTTCTCATCCAACCGACTGGGATCATAGATTTCTGGAACGTATTGGGAGCTGAGGTTCTTCAGACCCTGGATGCTTGAGTTGGGATAAGGCTCTACTCCGACAATTTTGATCTCAGGGTTATGCTCTTTGAGCCGCTTTGACACACCCATCAGGGTGCCGGTCGTTCCGAGTCCAGCCACAAACATCTTCACCTCTCCCCGGGTGGCCTGCCAGATCTCTTCCCCAGTCGTCTCATAATGGGCAAGGACATTGTACTGATTCTCAAACTGGTGGGGCATATAATATTTAGGGTCTTTGGCCATCTCTTCAGCCAGATCAATCGCTCCATCCATGCCCCTCGACCCTTCGCTGAGAACGATCTTGGCTCCGTAAGCCGTTAGGATCTTTCTCCGCTCTATGCTCATGGTTTCAGGCATCACCAGTTCCAACCGATAACCCTTCACCGCGCAGATCATGGCCAGGGCAATCCCTGTGTTACCGCTGGTGGGTTCGATGACGATCTTATCTTTGGTCAGAAGGCCTTCTCTCTCTCCATATTCGATCATATACTTTGCGATCCGATCCTTCACCGAACCCGCTGGGTTATACTTCTCTAATTTGGCATAGACCTTTACCTTCTTGTTGGGGACGATATGATTGATCTTGACCAGTGGCGTAGCCCCTACTAAATCGACCATGTTCTCAGCGACGCGGTACATTAGTTCTACCTCCTTAAAAAAGTCAATGGTCTAACCCCTCCTCACCTCCAAAATCTTAACGCCCCCGGCAGCGCTGCCCCCTCTTCGTCTAAGAGCGGGAAAGGGGAAGTTAGGTAGGGTTACTTCATCGGTTATGTTAAAGCATGCTCAGTATTTCAGCCTTTCCATCTGTGATGGCAATCGTATGTTCGAAATGGGCGGAGCGCTTTCCATCTGCGGTCACCACAGTCCAGCCATCGGAGAGAATTTTCACTTCGTGGGTTCCTTCGTTCACCATGGGTTCCAAGGCAAAGACCATTCCTTTCTCCAGCCTCGGCCCCTGACCTGGAGATCCGAAATTTGGAATTTGTGGCTCCTCATGAAGACTTTTACCAATGCCATGCCCAACAAAATCCCTCACCACAGAAAATCCATTTGACTCCACCCATTTCTGGATGGCATGGGAAATATCATAGAGACGATTGCCCACTCTCGCCATCTCAATCCCGATCTGGAGCGCCTTCTCTGTGACCTCCATGAGCCTCTTTGCTTTTTGATCTATCTCACCCACGGGTAATGTGATCGCCGCATCTCCGAAATAACCATTGAGGTTGACACCCACATCGATGCTGACAATATCCCCCTCCTTCAATCTCCTTGGTCCGGGGATTCCGTGAACCACCTCCTCATTAATCGAGACGCAAAGGGTTGCAGGGTAGTTTCGGTATCCCTTAAAGGCTGGAATGGCACCTCTCTTCAGGATCATCTCTTCAGCGATCCGATCCAGCTCACGAGTGGTCACCCCTGGTGCAGCCGTCTTCTTCAATTTTTCAAAGATCTCAGCGACGATTGCATTCGACTTTTTTAACTGTTCAATCTCGCGGGAGGATTTAATCTCAATCACAACCATAGTATGCATTTGAGGCCGAGAAGTTGTCAATACGAGTCTATCCCGAACTAAGAGGACACGGGAGCTGCCGGTGGGGCGCCATTTCTTATTGACTTTATGGGCTTAACCAGTAAAAATGGATTTAATGATGGCCTAACAAAGGGTCGATAGAGATCTCCACCTGAAGTTGTGAATGAGATCGAGGATCAACCAATATGAAGAAAGATCAAAAGCCTCCTCCTGATCTGAAAGAACTTCTCCGATTGAAAGAGAGTCCTGATCGAGGAGGAAAGAAGCCCCTTTTCAAAAAGACAAACTTTACGCTCTGGTACTTTGTCATTGCCTTTCTTCTCATCCTTTTGGCCCAGCACTATTTCGTCTCAAAGGGTGTTGAGGATGTGATCTCTTATAGTGAATTTAAGGAGTCCTTGAGGGCAGGCAAGGTGAAGGAGATTACGATCACTGCCGAGACGATCTCGGGTGAGTGGACAACAGAGAAGGGAACCCGAAAGTTCCAGACCGTCCGGGTGGAAGATCCTGATCTGGTCAAAGAGCTGGAAGGCCAGAGGGTCAAATATACAGGGAAGGTTGACAGCAAATGGTTGACCAACATCCTCTCCTGGGTCATTCCCCTTATCTTTTTTGTCCTCATCTGGAGGTTTCTCTTCTCCCGAATCGGTCCTGAGACAAGCGTGATGTCCTTCGGAAAGAGCCGTGCAAAGATCGTAGCCGAGAAGGATAAGAAGGTGACCTTTGCCGATGTGGCCGGCATTGACGAAGCCAAGGAGGAGTTGAAAGAGGTCGTTGAGTTTCTTAAAAATCCGAGCAAATTTCAACGCCTTGGAGCCAAGATCCCCAAAGGCGTTCTCCTGGTGGGTACTCCAGGAACAGGAAAGACCTTGCTCGCCAAAGCCGTCGCAGGAGAGGCCAATGTCCCATTCTTCTCCATCAGTGGCTCCAATTTTGTGGAGATGTTTGTGGGCGTAGGAGCGGCCAGAGTGAGGGATCTCTTTGCCCAGGCGCAGAACCATGCTCCCTGCATCATCTTCATTGATGAGCTGGACGCCCTGGGAAAAGCACGGGGTATCAATCCCGTGGGCAGACATGATGAGCAGGAGCAGACCCTTAATCAACTCTTAGCCGAGATGGATGGCTTCGATCCCAACGCCGGTGTGATCATCATGGCTGCAACCAACCGTCCCGAGATTCTGGACCCTGCCCTGCTCAGGCCCGGCAGATTCGACCGGCATGTGCTCGTGGATAGGCCTGATATCATTGGTAGGGAGGAGATTCTCAAGATTCATACGCGGCAGATCAAACTATCTCCAGAAGTTGACCTGAAGGTGATCGCTTCCAGGACTCCAGGGTTTGTGGGTGCGGACCTTGCCAATATTGTTAACGAAGCTGCCCTTCTGGCTGCTCGAAAGAATAAGGATGCTGTGGAGATGTCCGATATCGAAGAGGCGATTGACCGGGTCGTGGCAGGTCTGGAGAAGAAGAGGAGGTTGATGTCGAAGAAGGAGAAGGAGATCGTTGCCTTCCATGAGTCGGGTCATGCGATAGTAGCCTCTACCCTCCCAGGTGCAGATCCGGTCCGCCGCATCTCCATCATTCCGAGAGGGATCTCCGCCCTTGGCTATACCCTACAGCTTCCTACAGAGGATCGTTACTTGATGACCCGCTCCGAACTTCTTGACCGCCTGGCTGTGCTTCTGGGTGGCCGGGTCGCTGAAGAGATCGTTTTTGGTGAAATCTCCACCGGTGCCCATAACGACCTTCAAAGGGCGACCGACATCGCCACAAGCATGGTGAAGGAGTTTGGCATGAGCGAGACTTTGGGATATGTCACCTTTGAAAAGGAGAAGAAACCTCTCTTTCTTCCTTCCTCCATGATCTCATCGAAGGACTATAGCGAGGAGACCGCTAAGAAGATCGATGAGGAGGTGAAGCGGATCATTGATCAGACCTACGCAAAGGCAAAAGAGATTCTTCTTTTAAAGAAAGACAAGCTGGAAGAATTGGCCCGCCACCTTCTTGAGAAGGAGGTGGTCGAAGAGGCGGATTTGAAGAGGATTCTCCAGACAACGGAATAGATCGGCATGGTGAAAAAATTCCTCAGACATCTTCGTACAAAGATCATCGCCGGTGTGCTCGTCATCCTTCCACTTGGAATCACGGTCTTCATTTTGAAGTTTATCTTCACCACACTGGATGACCAGCTCGGCCCGATAGGTCCTCAGGTAACCCGTTTTCTATTTCAACGCGAGCTCCATATCCCTGGATTGGGGATCATCATCTTCCTTCTGCTCCTTTACCTGTTAGGATTGATTGCAACCAATGTGATGGGCCGAAAACTGGTGGACTGGGGCGATCGTTTCTTCACCAATCTTCCGATTGTGAAGAACATCTACCTCTCTTCGAAACAGCTCACCGATGCGTTCTCCGCTACCCGGAAAGGCTCCTTCCGCCAGGCTGTCTTTGTCGAATTTCCCCAGGAAGGAAATTTTGTCCTGGGGTTTGTGACCAACGAATTGGCCGATCAAACCTCCCAGGCCAAAGTGACGGTCTTTGTCCCTACAGCCTTTGTTCCTCCCCAGGGCTTCACCCTCTTTCTACCCAAAGAGAAGGTGATCCCTTCCCATCTGACCATTGAAGAGGCGATCAAAGCGATCATGTCAGTCGGAATCGTAACACCGCCCCAGCTCACGATCCCCCTTTCGAATGATCCTGTTCGAAAGGATTCGATTGAAAATTTGGAAAAGATGAAGTATCCTAATCCAAAAAACGAAGGAGGACCGTAAAGATGTTTCTCTTATTCATTCTGCTTGCTGGGGTCGCTCTGATTCTCTCCATTGTGGTCGCCTTCGGCGCGGGCATGGGTGCTCCGGTTGCGCTCATCATCTCGCTCATCTCCCTTGGCCTTTCCATCCTTGCCTTGCATCGGACCGGATTGACCCTCGACCTGAAAAAGAAGATCGAATCTTCAGAACCTCCCGAGGATTTAAAGAAACAGGTTGATGCCATGATGGCCATGACCGACGCCTTGAGGGAGAAGACCGCCGATGCGCTGGATCGGCTCGAGAAAGTGATTCGGAAAACAGAGAAGGTTGAATAGGCAGACCCGTTCGACGAAAAACCTCCTATGGATGAGACGTTTAAAACCCTCACCTCCTGGCTCACCACCTCGGGTATTAAAATCATCGGGATCCTCCTGGCCCTCCTCATCCTCTCCCAGATGTCCCGATGGATTGCCAAATGGATGGAGAAGTTTGTTTATGAGAAAGACCCGCTTCTGGCCTCCGAGGCCAAGAAGCGAGCCCAGACCCTCGGCAACATCCTCCGGCACGCCCTTCTCATCATCCTCACCTTTGTCGCCGCGCTGATGGTTCTTGGCGAATTGGGAATTCAGCTTGGCCCTCTGCTCGCCACGGCTGGCATTGGAGCGCTGGCGATCGGTTTCGGAGCACAGAGCCTGGTGAAGGATATGATCAGCGGATTCTTCATCATTCTGGAGAATCAGTACCGGATCGGAGATGTGATCGAAGTGGCCGGTGTTTCAGGCCTTGTAGAGTCCGTAAGTTTGAGGAAGACCGTGCTTAGGGACCTTCAGGGCAAGGTTCACATCATTCCGAATGGAGAGATTAAGGTGGTGAGCAACCTTTCCAAGGAGTGGTCCCGATCGGTTTTGGACCTGGGCGTCAACTATGGGGAGGATTTCGATCAGATTCATGATCTTCTGACCCAGATTGGAAAGGAATTGGAGTCCGAGGAGCCCTTTAAGAGCGCCATCCTCGAGCCCCTTCAGATTCTGGGCATTGAACGATTTGATGAGTCCCAGATGGTCATTCGGATGATGGTGAAGACCGCTCCTTTGAAACAGTGGGATGTTGGAAGGGAGTTGCGAAGAAGGATCAAAATTCGATTTGATGAAAAAGGGATCCGGCTTCCCTATCCCCACCGCATCCTCCTGTGGGGAGAAAAAGAAGAAAATCCCAATCACCAAATTCCAAACACCAAATAAATTCCAATGATCCAATTTTTAAAAAGTTTGGCCATTTGGATATGGATATTGGTCATTATTTGATTATTGGTGCTTGGTTATTGGTGATTCATGCTCCATAGAAATTTAACAGGAGAGTCTGTGATGGATAAACCTCTAAAGATCCTATTTGCAACTCCAGAGGCAGTCCCTTTTGCAAAGACCGGAGGATTGGCGGATGTGGCAGGAGCCCTTCCGAAATACCTTCAACCCCTCGGTTGCGAGGTGGTCCTGATCATGCCTTACTACCGGATGGTCAAACGCTCCGGGCTGCCGATTCAATATCTTGGAGAAGAGATCGAGGTGCCCTTGAGGGAAGAAGCCCTTCGAGCAGAAGTTTATCAAAGCCAGCTCGAGCCCAATATTATGGTCTATTTCATTGGGAGAGATGAATTCTTCGACAGGGAATACCTTTACAGCACGCCGAAGGGCGATTACTTTGACAATGCGGAGCGCTTCGTCTTCTTCACCCGAGCAGTCCTTCGTTTGGCCCGCCACATCGGATTCTCACCGGATCTCATCCATCACCACGAGTGGCAGACCGGACTGATCCCCGCCTATCTCAAGTCAATCTACGAGAATGACCCCTTCTTTGCTCACACGGCAACGGTCTTCACCATCCACAACATTGCCTATCAGGGTCTCTTTAAAAAGGAGAAGTTTCCTCTCACCGGCCTTCCATCAGAAATGTATAATCCAGAGGGGGTTGAATTCTGGGAGAGAATCAACCTGATGAAGGCAGGGATCGTCTATGCCGATGTGATCAATACGGTAAGCCAGAAATATAGCGAAGAGATACAGAGCCCAGAATATGGTTATGGACTGGAGGGCATTTTAAGGAAGAGGAACGCCGATCTCTATGGGATTCTCAATGGAGTGGATTACCAGGAGTGGGATCCCGCTCACGACTCCCATCTCATCGCCCGATATGATCTAAGGGATCTCTCTGGAAAGCAAGAGTGTAAAAGGGATCTGCTCAAGGAGTTTGGCCTTCCTGCGGCTCTCGAAAAGGTTCCCTTATTGGGAATGATCTCGAGGCTGGCAGACCAGAAGGGGTTTGACCTGTTAGCTGAAATCTTGGACCAACTCTTCTCTTTCGATCTCGGTTTTGTGCTCCTGGGAACTGGTGAGCAGAAATATCACGACCTCTTCCAACAAGTCGCCCAAAAGTATCCGCAAAAGGCTGGCATCCGAATCGCCTACGACGACCGATTGGCCCATAAGATCGAGGCAGGAGCCGATCTCTTTCTCATGCCATCGAAATACGAGCCCTGCGGCCTCAATCAGATCTACAGCTTGAAATATGGGACCATTCCAGTAGTGCGAGCCACCGGGGGATTGGATGATACGATCACTCACTACGACCCTTCCAAAGGGACGGGAAACGGTTTCAAATTTGCTCGCTATGATGCGAAGGAGTTCCTTAACCAGATTAAGACAGCCATCGTCTTTTATGCGCAACCCGAACACTGGACAAAACTGGTTCGGAATGCAATGAATTCTGACTTTTCCTGGCATCGGTCGGCAGAAGCCTATCTTCAACTTTACAGGAGGGCCATCGAAAAGAGGAAGGGTAGCATTTAAATTGCAACGCTCAAGGGACGAATTGAAAATTAGAAAAAAAAGTAGGCAGAACTTCCATCTTCTGATGGGATTCCTAATTTGCCTCTGCCTTTTCTTTAGCCCGGCCTTTCTCTCTGCCCAGACCCTACCCTTTAAAAACGTCTCCTTTCCGAGACCGATCGAGACAGGAGAACTGCTTCCCCATCTCCATCACCCTTCTGTTCGCATCATTGATATGCGAAGCTCTCTTTTAGACTATCTGAAGGGCCATCTTCCGAATAGCGTCTATCTCCATTTCGAAACCCTGATGGTCCCCAGAGGAGGAATCCCTGCTCAAGGCCCGGATCGAATCTACTTGGAAAAGCTGATCCGGGAACATTTAGGTGTTTCGAATCCGATGTGGGTTATCCTCTATTCTGAGAAATCGAATCCCAATGCCACTTTTCTCGCATGGGTGCTCGACTATCTTGGCCATAAAAAGGTGGGTATTCTCAATGGAGGATGGGAGAAGTGGGTTATGGAGAGGCATCCTGTGACACAGCAGTACCCCACTTTCTTGCCTGGAAAGTTCTTTGGCAAAGTGATGCCTGATACTTTGGCCGAGAAGAAATATGTTCGGGACCGTCTCTCATCCAGAGGGGTCGTGATTGTGGATGCCAGGCCACCCAAACAGTATAGTGGCGAAGAGGGCGAAGAGATCCGAAAAGGCCATATCCCTGGAGCGAGAAGTCTCGCTTGGGAGACAACCCTCGAAGGGGATGAGGTAAGGGTTTGGAAGAAAAGAGAGGATCTTAAGAAACTTTTCATCGAATCCGGTATCACAAAAGAGAAGGAGGTGATCGTTTACTGCCGAACCGGAAGGGAGGCCTCTCACCTCTACTTCACATTGAGTTTCATCCTTCACTATCCCAATGTCCGTCTCTACCGGGGATCGTGGGTCGAATGGTCCGCCGATCCCACTCTGCCTATCAAAACAGGACCCGACCCTTAAGAGCACTTCTTTCTGACACAGAACTTGTTGAGGATGGGGGGTGTTCTTTTGAGCTATCCATATCACATTTCTGAAGAGATCCAGAAATGAAATAAGAATCTTTATTCAACATCGATGCAATCGAGAGAAGGGAAAGAAGTTTTTCAGCGTTCTCCCAAAATGAGATTTCTGAAAAGTATTTAAAAAAGTATTTTTAGACCGAAGTTCCCCCGCA
>Ga0209207_1001110_pt1 | contig 13332 bp, 9 predicted proteins | sample SaghotsprinmetaG_FD_184140 | JGI IMG/M metagenome (GOLD analysis project Ga0209207, IMG submission 184140) | Hot spring microbial communities from South Africa to study Microbial Dark Matter (Phase II) - Sagole hot spring metaG (SPAdes) (version 3) | ecosystem: Environmental > Aquatic > Thermal...
GCCGGGGGGGGTGAGGACCAGCCACCCATCGCACTCCAGACGAAAGCGCCCGGCGAAACTCGCCGGGCGCTTCCTGATGCCTTATTTGTTGGCTCCCCGACCTGGATTCGAACCAGGAACCTACTGATTAACAGTCAGCCGCTCTACCGTTGAGCTATCGGGGAACGGGTTGTTACGCACCGCCGCATAGTATACCATAGCTGGTCCAGAGGCGCAAATCGAAAAAAGCCGATACGTGTTCACTCCTGGGGTAATACCAATTACCGTTGATGATACCGCATTGCTTGAAGCGGTTTTAGGCGTTATGCTGCCCAGCGTGGCAATCCGCAATCCAAAATCCAAAATCTAAAATGGTATAAGGCATCACCCCGGGTGCGCGGGCGTCCCGCCCCGCACATGTGAACACTATCGAGCGAGAAGTGTCGCACTACCTGGCAAGCCGGCAGCGACCGTGGCAACGCGCAGTGCAAACCGGCGGTCGGACAAGCGTGTCTTCCGGTTGGGCGCGGATATGCCGTCGATACCAGGCGCGCACTCGCTCGATGCGCGACGGCGGTGCGGCGGATTGGGTGGGAAAGGTCATTGGCGGCGGCTCCTGAAATCACTGAGTCACTGAGGGCGTGAGGGCGCTGAGCCGGGCAACACCCCACGGTGAGGAAGCCGCCACAGGCGACCGTGTTCATTCCGGCGTTCATGTCACCCGAGCTTTCCAGGCAACCTGCGCCGCACAACGCCATAGTGAGGAGCGGTTCAGTGGTCCTCGCCTCAGTTCTGCGTACCGGGCGGACACACGATCTCCGACGGCGTGCGTTCCATGCGGTGCGTACGTGTTCGGTACATGTGAACACGTACCGCTCTGAAGGGGTTTGAAACCACGGTGACGCCGCCGTTGGGGTCGATCTGCTCGACCAATCGTCCTCCTGCCCCGCTCTGAAGGGGTTTGAAACCCGCCCTTGCTACCGGACCACGCAGGCGGGGCAGCGGAAGCGTCCCCTCGCCCCGCTCTGAAGGAGAGCTTCGGGTAATTAGGGGCGTGGGTGGCCTTGACAACCAGGGGGGTGTTTTTTCAGGCTGAGGTAGCAGGGGTGTTGCGGAGGAGGGCGCGCGGAGCGCTTGCGGTTAACGCGGTTTGGGGCGAAAAGTGTAGCGGTTCGTATGGTTTAGGGCAGCAATCTGCTCGTTCAGCGTAGAGTATCTGCGCTGGCGCGTACGCCGCGGCCAGCCCCCGCCTCGGGAGCTCACATGCGCCGTGCGGCGCTGGCCGGCTCGCGCTCCTGGTCGGGGGGCGAGCCCCCGCCGTAGCCGGCTCAGCCACATCAAGAGGTTCCGCATCGCGCAGGCCATAAACAGTTGGAACTGCGCCGCCGCCTGCCCCGCCCGCCGCGCCCGCCGGCACCCCTGGTAGCGCACCAGAAACGCAATCACCGGCTCGACCTGCCAGCGCCCGTGCAGCAGTGCCCGTCCTACCGCCGTCTGGTTGAAGTCCAGGGCCTGGCGAAGATACACGTGATCGTCACTGATGAACACGCTCCGGTGGCCATTCGGGCTCGCCTCTGTGTCGCGACAGCGCTGCCAGCACGGGCATCCCCGGCATTGGGAAGCCAGAAAGCGGAAGCTGACCCCATCGCCATCGCCGTGGCGGTAAGCCCTGGTCGAGACCACCCCATTGGGACACCTACCGCCGAACCAGCGCACGAGCAGGTTGGAGGAGAGGAGTGCTTCGAGGGCGGGGTAGGAGCAGCCCTCGGCCCAGGCGCGAACGAGCCCCATGCGCACGAACTGCTCGATGGTGAGGGTGGGGGCGGGGCGCGCTCCGCGGCGCCGCCCAGGCCCGACGGCTGTACGGGAACGCTGCGGGGGCCGCGGCAGCGCCGCCGCGGCCCCGTGGTTGTGCGCCGCCCGGCATGGATGTGTCGGCCTGACCCCGCCCCCGAACGCCGGGGCGCGGGGCGACCCGGTGCGGCCCGGGGCGACAGGGCGACCCCCACCGTAGAGACGGCCCGGCGGGCCGTCTCTACGGTGACGGGACGCCGGCCCTCGTCGTGGGGGGAACGGGGGCGGCCACGGCGCAGCGCCGGGACGACCCGGGGCGTGGGGGCGGCGCGGCGCTGCGCGGGACGACCCGTAGGGCCGAAGCATTCGCTAGCCGCGCGCGACGGGAACGGGCGCCCCCGCCGGGGCGAATGCTTCGGCCTGACCCCGCCGCGGAATGGGGCAGGGCACCGGGGCGACCCATGGCGCCGGGGCGCTTAGGGGCGAACAGCACATCCGCGCCAACGTGGCGTGTACCGCATTGGAACGCCCCCGCGCGCGGCTCTGGTCTCCCCGCTTCGACAGGCTCAGGCTTCGCCCTGAGGCCCGCCCCTTCGGGCTGAGCCTCAGGGCGAAGCCTGAGCCTGTCGAAGGGGGCCGGGGGTGAGGACTAACGCGCGACGCGAACGGGCGCCCCCGCCGCGGCGAACGCCTCGGCCCGACCCCGCTTACCGTTGATGATGCCGCATTGCTTGAAGCGGTTTGAGTCGTTGTGCTGCCCAGGGTGGCAATCCACAATCCAAAATCTAAAATGGTATTAGCCTTATTCCAATCATAACCACTTCTTCACCTCTTATTGAAATTAAGTTAAAACGCACATTCTATCCTTTTACGTGGTGAGTCTAAAAACTCTGCGTATGCACCGGGCTGGAAAAGCAGGTTTCTGGGAAAGTTTTCCCCTTCCAGACAGGTCTATCCAGCAGGAATGCGCTGCGGCAGGCTTACCGTAAGTGGAGCAACGTTGTTTCTCCACTCCTCCTCATTGGACGGTTCCCTATCCCGGGATCAGTGCCGGCGGACATTCTCCCGCATAACACCCCCTCCCGTCTGGCAACTGCAACCTCGTGGCCGATCCCCGGAAACGCCGCAGGAGATCCGAGCGCCTCGCTCCTGCGCGATCACCGTGGCAAGTCACGAGACAGTCGTTCACGGCGCGTCATTTCTGCGTGCGCCTTTCAGGCAACCCCGACAGCCTGAGTGCCGTGCGGAGCTTGTTGCAATCCGTCTTTGACTGCTCTGATGAACACGCTGCAACAGGTTCAGGCAATTAAGAACGGACGTCGAGCGTATCGCAGCCCGTCGCGTCCCGAGCAGGAAGGCTCTGGCGCCTGGTTCAAGGTGCTCACACGCCGGAAGCAACGAAAGGATCAGTGCTGTTATGGGTATCCAGAAGCGCATCCTCAGTCTGGCCGCTGTCGGACTCCTGATCGTCGCGACCGTCTCGGCAACGGTCGCCAGTACGGTTGTTCCAGAACTTCGCGAGCAAAGGCGTACCGGTAACGTCATTTTCATTCACCCCGACGGCTCCGGCATTAACCACTGGGGGGCGGCCCGCACGTTCTGGTATGGTCCTGATGCGTTCAGCCCCTGGGACATGCTGCCCGAAATGGCGGCCTATCGCGGCCATATGGCCGATATTCTGACCGGCACGTCGAATGGCGGTGCGACCACCCACGCCTTCGGCTACAAGGTTGAGGGCCTGGGCTCGTTTGGCAAGGACGGCGATGGTGCTGCGGCGCGCAGCATCCTGGCTCTCTCCGGCTATCCCGGTAGCATTCTGCGCGAGGCGATCAACAATGGGCATCCCGTGGCGCTGGTTAACGACGGTGATGCCGCTGAGCCTGGCACCGCCGCCTTTGTCTCCGAGGTCGGCAACCGGAACCTGGACAATGAGATCGTGCGCCAGTTCATTGATGGTCGTCCGGGCTTCGAGGGCGAGGCGCCGCCGCACATTATGCTGAGCGGCGGCGAGGCCTTCTTCCTGCCGCGCGGTACGCCGCAGTGCACCCCCGATACTGTGACCCTCGATTGTGCCGTGCACGTCGATCCGATCACCGGCGCCGGTCCCAGCCGCGAGGACGGCCGTAATCTGTTGAAGGAGTTCGAGGCTAGAGGCTACGTGATCGTGCGCACTCGCGCCGAGTTCGAGGCTCTGCGCGAACGGGTGCAGAGCGACCGCCAGTACGCGCCCCTGGTGCTCGGCCTCTTCGCTGCCGATGACATTTTCAACGATGTGCCGGAGGAGCGCCTGATCAGCGCCGGCCTGATCGATCCCTCCATCCCCGCCGACGCAAAGGGCACCAACCTGATCCTCTTCGGCAGCGCTCCCGGTACCCTCGGCTACAATCCTCCCACCGCGAGCGAAATGATGGCCCTGGCTCTGACCATCATTGAGCGTTGTGCGCGACAGGCCGGCAAGCCGTTTATGATGGTCGTTGAAACGGAGAGCGTCGATAACTTCGGCAATAACAACAACGCAATTGGCACGCTCACCGGTCTGAAGCACGCCAACGAGGTGATCGCTCTGGCGCAGCAGTTCCAGGATCGCCGACGCAACACGATGATTCTCACGGCCGCCGATAGTGACGCAAGTGGGATGCAGATCGGCGCCGTCAGGCCGGATCAGAATGTTACGACGTACAACGCTAATCCAACCGGGGTCAGCGCCCAGAACGTTGCGGCGCCGCTGGACGGCCGGTACGGCCGGGGCACCGCTCCGTTCCTGTCTGAACCTAATGCCTATGGTCAGCCGATGGCCTTCGCGGTGAGCTGGGTGGGCACGCCCGATGTGATGGGGGGCATCGTTGCCCGTGCCCAGGGCCTGAACGCGGTCGAGCTGCGCCGGACCTTCAGCGGCCGCTTCGATAACACCGACGTCTATCGCCTGATGTACCTGACCCTGTTCGGGCGCGCCCTGCCCTCCGCAGTTGGTCAGACCGCGCCGAGCCGCTGATCTGCGCGCCGATACGCCTTCTACGGGGTACAGGCAAAGCTGACCCCCAATCCCCTGCTCCTTCTGTGCAGCGCCGGTCCGGGAGGGTATAGCCCTCCCGGACCGTTTGCGTCATACCCCCGTGCGGCGCAGCCGCACACGGACAGCATGAACACAGGTAACACAGGTAACACAGGTTTTTTTTTGAGAGGGCGTAGAGGCGCGGCGCCGCCGCGCCTCTACGCCCAAACCCTCCCCACAGGCAGGGTGTGAGGAAACCCGGGTTCCCCATATTTTCACAGTAACTACATTGATTAACTATAAATACTAGTAAAGCCTTGATCCTTATACCCATATGGACTATCGTTACATGCCACTATCAGGCTATTTGCAGCGCCGCCTCTTCTTGTGTACACTGATTGTAGGAATTTGCGCCTCGAAAACACGCAATACAGCAGCGAAGGTCGGCCTTGCAGCCGTGTATCGTCTCTTCACGGAGCTAGTGGTTTGTCAACCAGGTTGTGATGGATAGTTTTTTGCGGGGAGGGCTTCGCCCTCCCACGCCCCCTCCCGCCACGTTCATCACAATTATCGTGGCAGACCACTAGTCTTGCAACGGGACTTTTGCTTCTGGGGATTACGGAGGAGCGAAGTTTCCCTGTAATCCCCTTTACAGTGCGGTGTGACGCAGCCGCGCCGTCTTGCCAGGGGCTGCCGGCCCCCCAAACGCCCGTCAGGACCGAGGTTGATTGGAGTACGAACTCAGAGTGAAACATGTATGGCCAGCATCCTCATCGCCGAAGACAACGCCACGATTTTCAAACTGATCAGTTTTCGTCTCGAAAAAATGGGCCATGAGACGATCTGGGCTCAGGACGGTGAGCAGGCTCTGGTCGCTATGCGTCAGTATCAGCCCGATCTGGTGCTGCTCGATGTGCTGATGCCAGTTTACGATGGATTTCAGGTGCTTAAACAGGCCAGAGCCGATCCAGCGCTCAAAGACATCCCGATAATTATATTAACGGCGCTCGCGCATGAGAAAGACATCGTCACCAGTCTGAGCAACGGCGCAGACGATTATGTGGTCAAGCCGTTCAGCTTCGCGGAGGTGCTTGCGCGTGTGAATGCCGCGCTGAGCCGGCGCGGGGCCCGGGTGCCTGCGGCCTGAGGGTTGGGCGATGTCTGTCTCATTCATCCTCAGCATCATTGTCGTGTGCCTGATCTTGATCATCGGGATGATCATCTTTGTCATCCTTGAGCGGCTGATGCTGAAGTTGGTGAGTGCATACAACCAGACACGAATTGCCTTCTTCGAAGATCTCGTATTGCAGGCGCTGTTTGACCTGGAGGGTGGGCAGCGCCTGCACGCGATCGCGCGCTGTGTCTATGCACGCTGGCGGTGTGGAAGGCCTGGCCTGCGCCGCTTCGATATCTGGTCGCTCGATCGCAGCCTGCTCGAGACCGCCGCTGAGTTGCGCGGGTCGGATCGTCAGATTCTCGTGGCTGTTTTTGAGGATGCCGGTGGCCTTGCGCGTGAGTTGCGCAACCTTCGCGCCCTCTGGTGGCACAAACGGCTCGCTGCCGTCCATAAGCTGCGCATCATGCACAGCCGCCGCGCCGTGCCAGACTTGATCAGGGCGCTCAACGACCGTAATCGAACCGTGCGTAATGCCGCCTTGCGGGCGCTGGGCGAACTCGGCGATGAGCGCGCCTTCCCCTTCCTGTTGAAGGCCCTGGAAGACCAGACCCGCTGGTCAACCTTGTGGGCCGCCCATAGTGTGCTGGCTGCGGGACCCGCTATTGTGCCCCCTATGCATGAGCGCCTTACGAGCCTGCGTGATCCGCAGCTCCGCGCCCTCTATCTGTGTCTCGTTAGCCTGCTCGGCGATCCTTCGGCGACCGATCAACTGTTCACTGGCTTGCAGATGCTGAGCGAACGCGCGCACGGTCTTTCGTAGTCTGGTGTGGCTGGTATGCTCGCGTGGGATCCCGGCACGCTCCTGCTCCCGGTGGCTGAGGGGTTCATCCTGGCTTATTTCCTGCTGCTGCAGGGCAGTTATCTGATCTTGCTGCTGATCTCCTATGTGTCGGTGCTGCGCTATCGCCACGCGGTAGCCTGTGAGCACTGGCGCAGCATTATCCAGTCACCGCTCACCCTCCCCATTTCAATCATTGCGCCGGCCTATAACGAAGAGCGGACGATCATCGAGAGCGTGCGCTCGTTGCTATCCCTGGAGTATCCAGAATTCGAAGTGATTGTGGTGAATGATGGCTCACGCGATGCCACCCTGCTCACCCTGATCGAGCACTTTGAGCTGACCCCGATACCGGTCACTATCGAGTATGCCATCCCCTGCCGGCCCATCCGTCACGTCTATCGCTCGAGCAAGTATCCCCGGCTCGTCGTCCTCGACAAGGAGAATGGCGGCAAGGCCGATGCGCTGAATGCCGGTATCATTATGGCCTCCCACTCCCTGTTTTGCGCCATTGACGCCGACTCGCTGCTGGAAGGGAATGCCCTGCTGCGGATTACGCGGCTGTTTCTCGAACAGCCGGATACCGTCGCGGTCGGCGGCGTGATACGGATCGCAAATGGCTGCCGGGTTGAGCGTGGGCAAGTAACGGAAGTTGGACTGCCCGGCAACCCTCTGGCCATCTTTCAGAGTGTGGAGTACTTGCGCGCTTTTCTCTTCGGGCGTGTCGGCTGGAGCGCCCTTGGCGCCCTGCTGATCATCTCAGGGGCCTTTGGCGTCTTCAGGCGCCAGGTGGTGCTCGACGTCGGCGGCTATCGCCACGACACGGTCGGCGAAGATTTTGAACTGGTGGTGCGGATGCACCGGCACCTTCGTGACCGCAAGATCCGCTACCGCATCGTGTTTCTACCCGACCCGGTATGCTGGACCGAGGCGCCGGAGACGTTGCGCACGCTCGGAAGGCAGCGCAACCGCTGGCAGCGCGGGTTGATCGATACACTGAAGATCCACCGGCGCATGTGTTTGAACCCGCGCTACGGACGGATCGGCCTGCTCGCAATGCCCTATTTTGTCCTTATTGAACTGCTCGGCCCGCTCATTGAACTCTCTGGCTACCTGTTCGTCATCGTCGGTTTTTGCTTGAACCTGATCAATCTGCCCTTCTTGTTGCTCTTTCTGACCCTTGCTATTCTCATAGGGACCGTTCTATCGGTGGCTTCTGTTGTTCTCGATGAAATCGCCTACCGGCGGTTTCCCAGGCTCAGCCAGGTGCTGACGCTCATCGTGTTCGGCCTGGCCGAGCATTTCGGCTATCGGCAGCTAACCGTCTGGTGGCGGGTCAGGGCCTTCCTGGATTACTGGCGAGGAAACAAGAGCTGGGGAGCGATGGAGCGAAAAGGGTTTACACGTCCGCGCGCATAGGTGGGCCGGGAGGCGTGGGGTTCTACTACAATCTTCGCGACCGGCCAGTCACCCCTGGCAGCACCCCGCGCCCGCCAGGCGTATTGCCGCACGAGTTGCTATTGCCGTGCAGCCTGTGGGCTGATCCAGCAGAGTTGGAGAGGATACGTTGGTAGTGTTGTTATAGTACAATTTTTTTGTACACCCCTCACGGTAGCTCTCCCTGGTCAGGTAGCCTTTGACGCGCAGAGGAGGTCGGGGGAGGCCCAACTCCTTCCGACCTCCCTGCGACAGCAGTGAAGGCAAATAACAATGTAGAGATGTATTGTCGTGGAGAATGCAGTGGCTATGTTGCCTTTGTCGGGTAATGAACCTGCCGGAATCGCCGACACGCACCAGCTAGCTATGGAGTCAGAAGCGAAGCACAGACCTGTCCGTGACAGCCAGACTGACCCGCATGCTGCTGTGTTTGCACGAGCGTTCGAGATCATTCCTCAGTACGCCCAGGCCGCAATCATCATCACCGAGACCGAACCACTCGATTCGCCCGGGCCGCAGGTTATTTATACTAACCCAACCTGTGAACGGATGACCGGTATCCCTGCTGAGCAAGCTGTGGGCCAGAGTCTCGAAGCTCTTGTTGGCCCCGCAATCAGCGCGGAGATTATGGTGTTCCTGCGCCAGGTGTGCGCCGATGGCACACCGTTCCGCGCCGAATTTGCTGCCGAACAGCTTGACGGCTCGTTTCTTGTCTTTGATCTGGAACTTGTTCCAGTTCAGGAACCCGCTCTCAGCCAATCGTGCGTCATCCTGTATTTGCGCGATGTGACAAACTACCGCCGTGCTGAGTTTGAACGTGATACCCTCATCAGGCGACTACAGGTTACCAACCGGTATCTGCGTGAGGAACTGAATACCCGCCGCCGTATCGCTGCCGAACTCCAGCAGAGTCAGGCCCTCTTGCAGAGCTTTCTCGATCATGTGCCAGTGGCCCTTGGCGCGCAAGATCCGCAGGGGCGCTTTATCCTCGCCAATCAGCACCTTCTACGAACCGTCAATCGCCACGCGCTAACGCAGGTGCTGGGCCATTCACTGGACGAGATTGCCACCCCGGTCATTGCGAGCCTGGGCCAGGAACAACTGCAGTACATTCTCCAAACCTTACAGCCAACGAGCGGTGTGTATGACGATCTTACCGGAGAAGGAACCAGATGGCTCACCCGCAGCTTCCCTATCTGTACTCCTGATGGGGCGATTATTGCCGTCGGGCACGTTGCCATGGACATTACTGAGCATCGCCGTCACGAGGAGGCGCGGCTGATGTTCGAACGTCGTCTTCAGGAGGCCCAGCGACGCGAAAGCATCGGTGTTCTTGCCGGTGGTCTGGCCCATGACTTCAACAACCTGTTGACCGCTATTAGTGGCCACGCTGAATTATTGAGCCTTGACCTGCCCTCCGAATCGCCGCTCCACGAACATGTCGAAGCGATTCTGCAGGGTGTGCAGCAAGCCTCCGAGCTTACTGCCCAGATGCTTGCCTATGCCGGCAAGGGGCGTTTCGTTATGCAGATCGCAAATCTTAATGATCTGATCCGCGATGTGACCTTTCTGCTTGAGTCGTTGCTAAGCCGCCGCGCCTCTCTGCACTTCCGGCTTGCCGAGTCGCTCCCACCCATTATGGCCGACGTTTCCCAGATTCGTCAGGTGATCCTTAATCTCCTGGTCAATGCTGCGGATGCGCTGGGTGACGCTTCAGGCCAGATTAGCCTGGAAACAGCCAGCGAAGAGCTGGACCGGACCCGTCTCGATACACTGATTCTCGGTGCGGATCTGTCGCCAGGGCGGTACGTGCGGGTAAGTGTGAGCGATACCGGTTGTGGGATGGACGAGGCTACCCGTGCCCGGATCTTCGAGCCGTTCTTCAGCACTAAAGCCCACGGTCGCGGTCTGGGAATGGCTGCCACCCACGGCATTATTCGCAGCCATAAGGGCGCAATTGATGTCTGGAGCGCGCCGGGGCAAGGCACAACGATCCACGTGTATTTTCCCGAAGCGTCACCGTGACCATTGCATGCTCGATACCACATGAGCATCACGGGTCGTTCGCTTACCCGGGGGAGAGTTGGAGCAAGCGTGGCTCTCCCGGGGAGAGGCGCAGCACCGCTGCGCCTCTCCTTTTTGCATCTTGTCGTGATGCGGCGCAGCCGCGTGGACGGCTGAGGTGAACATAGCCCGCGCGCGGGAGGGTTTGGGAGGGCGCAGCCCTCCCAGAAACAAGCCCCGGCGGGGAGGGTTTGGGAGGGCGCAGCCCTCCCGGGAAACAACCCGCCAGCGGGGAGGGTCTGGGAGGGCGCAGCCTCCCAGAAACAAGCCCCCAGGGGGGGTGTTGGGAGGGCGCAGCCCTCCCAGAAACAAGCCCCGGCGGGGAGGGTTTGGGAGGGCGCAGCCCTCCCAAGAACAATTAATATGTTCATTCCGGCATTGTGCGCCATGCGCATGAGCGTCTAAGAAAAAAATCAGCAAACCCTCGTTAATGTGGGCATACAGATCCATACGTAACCCCGATCAGGGCAGCACGGCGCAGGCAGGCCGTTGCTCGTCGCGCATCGGCACGACCGAACGCACGCCCGATATCTGCTCCTGGAGGGATCATGGTCTGCTACCACGCGCAATTGATCGACCTGTTTGTGCCGCTGCTGTTGCACGACGATCCGCGTGTGCAACAGCAGAGCGCGGTGATCCTCTACAGCAGCTATGGCGACGATGCGATGCAGCGCCTGCGGACTATGCTGGCCCGTGGCGATGCTGAAGAGCGCCAGCGGGCGCGTGTGGCCCAGCAGGTCCTGGCGCGCCACGTACCGCGGGCCGACGCCGGGCCACTGCCCGGCTCGGGGTTGCAGGTGGCCTGCCTGGGTGTGTTGCGGGTCTGGGTGGAGGGTACGCCTATCCTGGTTCAGATGGCAGAGCGCGACCGGGGCCGGGCGGGGAGTCACAAGCTCCGCGCGGTACTGGCGGCGTTGATCCACGCCGGGGGGCGTGGGATCAGCCGCGAGGCACTGGTGGCGACGATCTGGGGCCAGGCGAGCGGCGCAAGCGGGCTGACGCGCAGCCTCAGTTCCCTGCGCGCGCTGATCGTCGAGGCCGGCGGCGAAGAACTGGCCGATGCCGCCCTGGTGATCGACGAGGATCGGTGCTTGCTCCACCCCGACTATGTGCAGAGCGATGTGGAAACCTTTCAGCGGCTCTGCACCCTCGCGGTGCAGATTGAGGAGCAGGAGGGGCTGGCAACGGCGGCGCCCCTCTATGCCCAGGCGCTTGAATTGTACCGCGGCCCGTATATGGCCGATGTCTCAGGCGCCTGGAGCGCCTTGATCGAGCGACGCAACCTCCTGGCCGGCGATTTCTTGAACCTCGTCGAACGCCTGGCCGAGCACGCCTTTACCGAACGCCGCTACCACGAATGCGTTCGCCTCTGTGACCTGGCCCTGGCGGAGGACCCCGCCGCAGATGATCTGACCGTCTGGCTGCTGCGCGCGTATGCCGGACTGGGATACACTGCCGAGCTGGAGCACGCCTTCCAGCACTACCTGCGGGCTGCCCGCATTGATCCCCGGGCCGCCAACGACCCTGTGGTGCGCGTCTACACGCAGTTGCGGCGCGAACGCGCGGTGGGCTAGCGCCTTCGCTGTATTTCATGCCGGGGCGCGGAGAGAGGAGGGGCAAACCATCGCTTGCCCCTCCTCTCTCCGCGCTCTGCCTTTGTGTGATGGTAAAGAGATTCTCCCGGGAGGGCGCAGCCCTCCCAATCCCTCCCGATAGGGAGGGGCGTGGGGAAACCCGGTTTCCCCAACCTTCAACCGCCTGAAGGGCTACGCTCTCCCAAACCCTCTCCTCAGGGAGGGGAATGGGGAAACCCGGTTTCCCCATTCCCCAACCGCGATTGGGGGCAGCTGGCGCCCCCCAGGCAGGGGTATGGGGAAACCCGGTTTCCCCGTATGTTCATCTCAGGCTCCGTGCGCGGGGCGCACAACGCCGCGATGAACATGGGGTATCTTTGGGAGGGCTACCCCCTCCCTGGCCCTCCCCCGCTGGGGGAGGGAACCGGGCTCCTCCCCTCAGGGAGGGGGTTGGGGAAACCGGGTTTCCCTATGTCCCAACCTCCGTTGGGAGCGGCTGGCGCCCCCACAGGCAGGGGTATGGGGAAACCCGGTTTCCCCATATTTTCACATCAGTGCTGGCAACTAACAAAGCAGGGGTTGTAGTACTGATTCGGAGAAATAAAGCTCCTGCACGCCTCTTTCAAAGCATATTTATCATTGTAGTACTAACAGAAATAACTAGATTACGAGAAGATTACAACGAAAAATATCAATTTCTGGTAACAAATCGGTAATACACAATCGCTACCTTATAAACGAAATTAAATAACGACGCTACGCTCCCTTCCGAACCGTCTTTCTACTACATCCAATCCCAGTGACGAGGAGGAGCCTGTGGTCTCGACGACCCTTCACCGCTATCCGCCCCTGTCCAACGCGATCGAGGATGCCCTCGCACCTGTCCACACGACGGTCCTGATCCCCGTCTACAACGAAGAAGCGGCCCTGCCTCGTGTGCTCGAGGATGTGCTCGCCAGCATCGGTCCGGGCTACGAGATCCTGGTCATTGACGATGGTTCCAGTGATGGCACTGTTGCCATCGCTCGGAGTTACCCCTGTCAGGTCATCAGCCACGCCACGAACCGCGGCAAAGGCGCCGCAATGAAGACCGGTCTTGCCCACGCTCGCGGCGAGAAGGTCGTGTTCATTGATGGCGATGCCACCTACCCTGCTAGCGCCATTCCCGAGATCTCCCGCCAGCTCGACCGCTACGATGTGGTGCGCTGCGTGCGCCACACGGGGCGCGACAAGATCCCGCTCGTGAACCGGCTGGGGAACCTGTTCTTCGATCACCTGATCCGGAGCGTGCATCAGGTCGAGGGCAGTGATATGCTCAGCGGCCTCTACGGGTTGCATCGGCGCCATCTGCTGGCGATGCAACTCGAAGCCGACGGCTTCGATATCGAGACAGAGATCATGGTCAAAGCCGGCATGCTGGCTCTCTCCACCCACAGCATGCCCATCCAGTACCACGAGCGCCTCGGCGAGAAGAAGCTGAAGCCGTTACGCGACGGTTGGGCCATTCTCCTGCGCGTGCTGCGATTGGCGGCGATCT
>Ga0209207_1001112_pt1 | contig 13330 bp, 18 predicted proteins | sample SaghotsprinmetaG_FD_184140 | JGI IMG/M metagenome (GOLD analysis project Ga0209207, IMG submission 184140) | Hot spring microbial communities from South Africa to study Microbial Dark Matter (Phase II) - Sagole hot spring metaG (SPAdes) (version 3) | ecosystem: Environmental > Aquatic > Thermal...
TTTCAATGTCTAGGTGCTGACGCCCCCGGTTGGCTCGCTCCCGCTCGCCTCCCCTCCTGAGCGCTTTTCTAGCTTATCTATCCCAAACAACCCTGTCAACCCCCTCAGCCAACTTTTTTTGGAAAAAATTTCCCTAGATGCGTCAAAGCTTTGTAGAGTGGGACTTACAGAGTTTTAGAGGGACCGCGATGGTTGGGGGCGATGGGGTGGTGGGGATACCGCCGTTGATTTTGTTGGAGGCGGATCTGCGCCGTTGGCTGCGGGAGGACTTGGGCCGGGGCGATCGCACGACGCAGGCATTAATGGGGAATCGTCCTCATCCCGGCAAGGCGGTCTGGGTGGCCAAACAACCGGGAATTGTGGCGGGGTTGCCGATCGCAGCCGAGATTTTTCGCTTAGTCGATCTGGGGATTGAATTTTCGGCGTTGGTAGGGGAGGGATCGCCGTGCGATCGCCAGCAACCGATCGCGCGGATGCAGGGTTCCCTGGCGGGGTTACTGATGGGGGAGCGGGTGGCGTTGAATTTGGTGATGCGGTTGAGTGGAGTTGCGACGCTGACCCGGCAGTATGTTGAGGCGATCGCGGACTTGCCCACGAAGTTGGTGGATACGCGGAAAACGACACCGGGGTTACGGCTGCTGGAGAAATATGCGTCCCAGGTGGGGGGCGCGACGAATCATCGCTTGGGGCTGGATGATGCGGTGATGCTGAAGGATAACCATATTGCGGCGGCGGGGGGAATTGGCGCGGCGATTACCCAGGTGCGCGATCGCATTCCCTATCCGTTGGCGATCGAGGTGGAGACGACGACGCTGGCGGAGGTGACCGAGGCGCTCCAGTACGGGGCCGATATCATTATGTTGGATAATATGGCGCTCCCCCTAATGCAGCAGGCTGTGGTGCAGATTCGGCAGGCGAACCCCAGGGTGAAGATTGAAGCCTCTGGCAATATTACGTTAGAGACGGTGCGATCGGTGGCGGCGACCGGGGTGGACTATATCTCTAGCAGTGCCCCAGTGACGCGATCGTCCTGGCTGGATCTCAGTATGAGAATTGACTAGAGGGTTAACGAATGGAGTCCACGATTTCCCAATTACAAACCCGCTTTGCCCAGGCGTTGGTGGCGGCCTTTGGTGAGGCGGTGGCGGGGACCGATCCGCTGCTAGTTCCGGCCAGTAATCCTAAGTTTGGGGACTACCAGGCGAATGTGGCGATGTCGTTAGCGAAAACCTTGGGGCAACCGCCGCGGGCGATCGCGGAACAGGTAGTGCAGCAGTTACAGGTAGCAGACTTATGTGAACCACCGACGATCGCAGGGCCAGGGTTTATTAACCTAACGCTGAGGACCAGTTATTTGCAAAGGTATTTGGGAGCCTTACAGGCCGATCCCCGACTAGGGGTACCCCTGACGGAGCACCCGAAGCGGACGATCGTCGATTTTTCCAGCCCCAATATTGCCAAGGAAATGCATGTGGGCCATTTGCGATCGACGATTATTGGTGATGCCTTGGCCCGGACGCTGGAGTTTTTAGGTCATGACGTGCTGCGGCTGAATCATGTGGGCGATTGGGGTACCCAATTTGGGATGTTAATTATCTATTTGCGAGAAGCCTATCCCCAAGCCTTGACCACTTCCGATGCCTTGGATTTAGGGGATTTAGTGGCCTTTTATCGCAAGGCTAAGCAACGGTTTGATGAAGATGTGACCTTCCAAGAAGCAGCCCGCCAGGAGGTGGTCAAACTTCAGTCGGGTAATCCGGAAACCTTAAAGGCTTGGCAACTCTTGTGTGAACAATCGCGACGGGAATTTAAGGTGATTTATGACCTACTCGATATTCACCTAACGGAACGGGGGGAGTCTTTTTATAATCCCCTATTGCCAGCGGTGGTGACTGATTTAGACAAACTGGGGTTACTGGTAGAGGATCAGGGAGCCAAGTGTGTCTTTTTGGAAGGGTTTACGAATAAAGAGGGAAAACCGCAGCCGCTGATTGTACAGAAGTCGGACGGGGGTTACAACTATGCCACGACGGATTTAGCGGCGATTCGCTACCGAGTTGAAAAGGATGGGGCGAAGCGCTTGATTTATGTCACTGATTCCGGCCAAGCGACCCATTTTGCCCAAGTATTCCAAGTGGCACGACGGGCTGGGTGGATTCCGGCTGATGTGGAGGTGATCCATGTGCCCTTTGGCTTGGTCTTGGATGATCAGGGCAAGAAATTCCGGACGCGGGCGGGGGAAACGGTGCGGTTGCGGGATTTGCTGGATGAGGCGATCGCCCATGCGCGGGCAGATTTGGAAAAACGGTTGCAGGAAGAAGATCGGGTCGAGACGGAAGCTTTTAAGCAGCATGTGGCGCAGGTGGTGGGCATTAGTGCGGTTAAGTATGCTGACCTTAGCCAAAATCGCACCAAGGATTATCGCTTTAGCTACGACAAAATGCTGGCGTTGCAGGGAAATACAGCTCCCTATTTGCTCTATGCCTATGTGCGGATTCAGGGGATCAGCCGCAAGGGCGGGGTAGATTTTGGGCATTTGGGCGAGGGACACCCGATCGCGCTTACGGAAGCAGCCGAGTTAGTGCTGGTCAAACATTTGCTGCATTTGGGTGATGCGATCGCGGCGGTTGAACAGGAATTATTGCCGAATCGCCTGTGCCAATATTTATTTGAACTGAGCCAGAAGTTCAACCAATTTTTTGAACAATGCCCCGTCTTGCAATCCGAAGAACCGGCTCGGACTTCGCGGTTAATTCTGTGTCACTTGACGGCCCGCACGTTGAAGCTGGGCTTATCCCTGCTGGGGATTCCGGTACTAGAGCGAATGTAGGGGCAGGGTTGGCAACTGGAGTTGGATAAATGGATGCATCTGCACCAAAATCAGCTATAACAGGGGGCATAAAACTTCTGCCTCGGTACTGGGGATAAGCCATTCCGACTGCCCAGTTGCCGCCCACCCATTTCACAAGGAGCCGTTATATGGCAAACCTGGATCATGTGGCTAAACTCAGGCAAGGTGCGATTGCCTGGAACGAGTGGCGTGACCAAAATCCTGAGATTAAACCCGATCTGAGTGGTGCGGATTTGGAAGGAATGCTGTTGCAGGGCGCTAACCTACAAGCAGCCAACTGTCTTCAAGCCGACCTCATTGAGGCCAATTTAGAAGTTGCCAACCTGGAAGGAGCTAACTTTGTCCAGGCGAATCTGAAGGGGGCGAACCTCCGCTATGCCAACCTCAAGGGGGCTGATTTGGGAGGAGCTTATTGCAGTGGGGCCAACTTTGAAGGGGCCAATTTATTTATGGCCGATTGTGTGGAAGCCAATTTTGAAGCCTGTAACCTCCAACAGAGTAATTTGGGGGGAGTAGATCTGTACAAGGCAAACCTGCGGCGGGCACAGCTCAAGGAGGCGGATCTGCGGGAAGCCAATGTGCGGCGAGCGGAGCTAATCGAGGCGGATCTCAGCCATGCCAATCTTTTTCGCGCCGATTTCCTCCAGTCCCACTTAATCGAGACCAATTTGAGTTATGCCAATCTGGAAGGGGCCAATTTTCTTCAGGGCAATCTGATCCAGGCAAATCTCACAGGAGCGAATGTGCTGGACGCTAACTTTAACCAGGCCAATCTGCGACGGGCCAATCTCACCGATACTAATTTCCGTTTGGCCAATACCTTGGGCGTGGATCTCCGACGGGCGACCATGCCGGACGGGAGGGTGCAGAGTAGCTAGGGTTAGGCATGATGGACTCACAATCGGAACCAATGCGCTCCATGTCGCGCAATAGCCTCGTATGGCTTTGGTCTGTGTTTACCCTGTTTGCCCTCGGCATTCTGAGCCGCTGGTTATTTCGCAGCCAACTGATCCAGGAGTGGGACGCGGGTAATTTTGTGATGGCGGTCAATCACTTTGACCTGCGCCAGGGAATTCCCCACCTACCGGGTACTTTTGTCCTGTTCGTGTTTGCTGGACGTGCTCTCACGGTCTTTTGGCCCGATCCCCACACCAGCTTGGTGATGGTCAGCGTTTTCGCGTCGGGGCTGGCGGCAGCGGCTCTATTTATCCTGGGTCGGGCCTGGTTTAATCCACGGGTGGGCTGGGCAGCGGCTTTGTTGATGCTGAGCAGTCCCTCGGTTTGGTTTTATGGGGAAATGTCCCTGTCCTATATGGCCGAGTTTTTCTGGGTGATCCCGATCCTGTTCACGGCTTACTATGCAGGTCAGGGTGATCGCCGTGCCCTGTGGATTTTAGCCGCATTGATGGGATTGGCAGGCGGCATTCGTCCCAATACACCCGTGTTTCTGATGCCGTTGGCGATCGCGACGTTGGGGCGGGGGCTATGGTTGCATAAGTTTAACGGGCGGGATGCGATCGCCGTCCTCGGTATCGGCTTGGGGAGTGCCCTAGTCTGGATGATTCCCATGTGGGCCATGTCGGGAGGTCCCCTGAGCTATTGGCGGTTACTTCAAATCTGGATGCATGATCACCGGCAGGCAACCCGCACAATTGATGACGTGCTGGGAAACTTCACCTTTTTACTGCGGGCGATCGTCTTTGTTCTGGGGTTTGGAATTTTGCCAGGGTTATGGGCACTGGGTCGATTTCGGCGATCGCTCCTGCCCTTGCTACGGCGGGATTGGCGTGCCCAAGTGCTGCTACTGGCGATCGTGCCGGGATTCTTGTATTTCTTGGCGGTACACATTAAACGTCAGGGCCATAGCTTTACGATTATGCCTGCCCTGATCATCCTGGCGGGGATCGCGATCGTCCTGCTTGTACAAATCCTAGAGCCGCGTTATCCCAAAGCCTGGCCGATCGTGCTAACCCTGGTGATCGGCGGCAACACGGCCTTTTTCCTGTGGGGACCCGCAGAGTTCCGCACCCGCGCCAAAATCCAGGACTTTGACCGCACCTACGTCGAACGCTTAGCCGTGATTCGGGCTAACTTCCCACCAGCAACGACGGCGGTCTTGGCCAGTAAACCCTATGGTCGCTTGCCAGAAGTGTATTTACCGGATTACGTGTTTCCGAATCTGTCCGATCGGCGTAGCGAGATTCCAGTGGTTATCCCAACACAGGCCGAAACCCTGGTGTTTCTGGATGACAAAATTTACAGCAAACCCGAACAGGATCGGGGCTTCCAAAGCCTCCCGTTGGCAAACAATAAAGCCCTACGCTACCTGGTCATTCCCCGCGATCGGCAAGCAGTTGTCGCGAAGGACACGGTGGAACTGGTGACATTGACTGCACCGGCTGCATTCCCTCACCAGACACCCTGGACTGGGGATTGGTAGGATGAGACTATCGGTTACAGGGCTAAAGCACACAGAACACTTGGGAGGATCGATCGTGTTACAGTTAGCGCTGATTGTGATGTATGGGGCGGGGGTTTGGATCTTTTGGAGTGGCTTTAAGCGCACCCAATTTGAGCAGAATATGGGCAATCGCCTCAAGCTCTCATTGCTATGGCCGATCTTGCTGATTGCCAGCCAAAGCTATCGCCAGAATTTTAATCGGGCACTTAAGGGCAAGTAAAATCCCCACGCATCTCAAGTGGACAGAGTGTTCAGTGGCGTATTAAGCGGTGTGCTAAGCAGTGGGATTGACCGCATTGACGATCGTCGTAACAAAACGTGAGTTCGATAACCGTGAATGGCCCTCACCCCCCAGCCCCCTCTCCCACAAGGGGCGAGGGGGAGTAAGGCCACCCTGATCTCGGTAATCGCTCCCTAAACCATGGGCTGAACAGCCCCTTAGGCAGAGTGGATCTGCTTGCCCGACGATCGCGGTACGGGAATCTTGGTGTGTTTGACAGGAGCTGGGGTGGCTCGCACCGGACGGTTTTGGGACCGGGGTTGCTCACGACCGCCACTACGATAGCGCTGACTCGGTGCACGGCGGCGGCTAGGGGGTTCAACCTCTGAATGCAGGGGAGCCGTGGGTTCATATCCCGGCACCACATCCTTGGGCAGATCACGCTTGAGCAGGCGTTCAATCCCCCGCAATAGCGTGTACTCTTCTGGACTCACCAGGGAAATGGCTTGCCCTTCTTTCCCTGCCCGTCCGGTGCGGCCAATCCGATGCACATAGTCTTCCGGCACCATCGGCAGTTCAAAGTTCACCACATGGGGGAGGTGATCAATATCCAAACCACGGGCGGCAATGTCGGTGGCCACGAGTACCTGAACCGATCCCTGCTTGAACTTGGCTAGGGCACGCGATCGCGCGGCTTGGCTCTTGTTACCATGAATCGCTTCCGTCTTGAGGCCGTCCTTCGCCAACTGTTCCGCCAGTCGATTGGCCCCATGCTTAGTCCGGGTGAAAACCAGAACTTGGCCCCAGTTGCGGTAGCCGATCATGTGGGACAGCAATTCCCGCTTACGGTGACGATCGACCGGATGCACCAGTTGCTCCACGGTTTCCGCCGCTGTGTTGTGGGGAGCCACTTCCACCTGGACGGGATCGGTGAGTAAATCCGCTGCCAACCGCTTGATCGCTGGGGAGAAGGTGGCAGAGAAAAGCATGGTTTGCCGCTGTTGGGGCAGTTGGGCCAGGATTTTGCGGATATCCGGCAGGAAGCCCATGTCCAACATGCGATCGCCCTCATCCAGCACCAACACTTCTACCTGTTCGAGAGTGAGGGTACCCTGGCCGAGGTGATCCAAGAGGCGACCGGGCGTAGCGATCAGGATATCCACGCCGCGCCGTAGCTTTTGAATCTGGGGACCAATTTTAACGCCACCATAGACGATCGCCGATCGCATAGGCAGGTATTGGCCATAGGTTTGAACGCTCTCACCCACTTGGGCGGCCAACTCACGGGTGGGGGTCAGGATCAAGGCCCGTGGGGAAGAGGAACGGCGCTGGGGACGGCGGTTACTCCCCAGGCGATGAAGTAGGGGTAGGGTAAAGCTAGCAGTCTTACCGGTGCCTGTTTGGGCAGTGGCGAGGAGATCCCGCCCTTGCAGAATCAGGGGGATCGCTTGCTGCTGAATTGGCGTTGGTTCGCTGTAGCCTTGGTCGGCGACAGCACGAAGAATTTCGGTCGAAAGACCGAGGGTTTCAAAGGTCATAGAGTCCTTAACGATGATTGTGCTCCTGGGGTGCCCTTATCCCAAATCAATCGTCTGGGCCAGCCAAAGAGCAGTGAACGAACAAAACAAAGTAGTATGGCATCCACACAGAGGGGTCCCTGGTGGGGAAACAAAGGCCATTGACCCACGTTAGACCGGAATGGGCAGGTCGTTACTTATTGTAACAAAGCGTATCACACTTTGACCAAACCTGAACCGAATCTTTTTGATCTATTCTCTGATCGGTACCAGAATGGGGTTGTTTGGCCACGACTAGGTTAACGATGGTCAGCGTCACGAGGCCCACCCGTCCCCGTCCGAACCCATCTCGACGGGTGGGGTAAGGCCATAGGCTTGGTTGACGAGCGTTGACGAGATCGGAAACTTGATGTTCGAGTTGCAGAATTTCGCGGTTGCGGTTTTGGCTGGGTAAGCCGTAGCGCCATAGTGTTGTTTGATTTCCTAGAGGGCTGAGGACCGGATGTAAATGCGGTAGGGGTTCACTTGTGCTGTTTGTGGGGAATAGGGTGAGTCGCATGGATGGGATTGAGGGGGGATCGGTGCGATCGTAGACGGTTGGGCCTGGTTTTGGCTAGGGATTCGGTGGGGAAATGACAATCTGAATAAACCGGCCCTGCTAGGGGATGGGCGGGTTTGCGGGGGTGAGACTGCTTGAGAAGTATTCCTGGCATGGTGGAAAGTATACAAGCTGCTCGTCTTGAACCGATGGAACAGGGTAAACGTCTTGAGGATCTCGATTGGTAATGTATCGGATTTTATGCATGATTCAAGCTCAGAAAGACAAAAAAAGTGAAGAGATGTTCATAGGCTCTACAGTATGGCCTACGACAACTCTCCCGCTTTTCTTAGCAGTTGTTGAATCAGTCTTTCCGAAAGATATAGTCCTGCCTTTTGGAGTGCATCCAGGCTAGGTTTAATACTTGCAATCAATCCTACTTTTTTAGCAAGAATAAGGATGGCTCCAGTACCCATAGTGGGAATCTGCATGACGGTTGCACATCTTCTTGCCGCACGATCGTCAAGTATGGCGGTGTAGCCCATTTTTTGCTGGGCAAGGCTTAAAACTTCTGATTCTCCTCTACCTAGATCCCAGGCAATGATGAGTTCAGAGATTGGGGTATTTTCGGCGATTTGAAGCCAGGTTGTTGCTTGAATTTTTGATGTAACGGGATCATCGGGTTTAGCGTTAATCTCTGCTATAGCAATCCTAAGTCATTTATGAGAATGGGAAGGGACATAGTGAATCTCTATCAGTAGATATAGGATTGGCTTCTCTCATGAATCATCTGGGATTGCTATAGTACTCCTCTAGGAATGAGAATTTCTGCAAAGAGTTGGGGTAGAAGGTTGGCTTGGTTACTTTTGAAAAGGGCGAGCAGTGGCGAGGTATTAATAATAGCCTTGGGATGAGACATGATCTAAATCGGCTTGTAGTTCTGCTTCAGAATATTGCATAAAGTCAACTTTATAGTGAGCAAATGCTTCTAAAAGCTCGGCTCTGCTAATTCCAGCAATTTCAGCGGCTTTACTCTGGGAGATCTCTCCCATTTCATACCACTTAATTGCCGCAACAAGGCGCATCTCCTGCACAAATTCTTCGGGAGATTTGCGACGGGATGAGAAAATCGTTTCTGGGAGTTCAAGGGAAATGGTAATCATGGGCTATTGCCTAGGTGTTAACAGCGCGATCGGAAATAGGCCGATCGCAGTTGGGGAACTAAGGACGATCGTAGGCGGTTGGGGCCGGTTTTGACTAGGGATCGGTGGGGAAATGACAATCTGAATAAACCGGCCCTGCTAGGGGATGGGCGGGTTTGCGGGGGTGAGACTGCTGCTGGGGTCGGGGGTTTGGGCGAGTTGGGCGATGACGGCGGCTAGGGGGAGGGTGGGGCCAGAGGGAGTTGATGTGACGATCGCATCAGCGAGAGGTTCCTTTGGCTGCTCTCCCATTTCTCCCCTGATGAGGTGCAAATCCTCGATCAATCGGACTATAGCAATCCCAAGTCATTTATGAGAATGGGAAGGGACATAGTGAATCTCTATCAGTAGATATAGGATTGGCTTCTCTCATGAATCATCTGGGATTGCTATATATCAGTGACGATGAGTACCTGAGAAGTATTCCTGGCATGGTGGAAAGTATACAAGCTGCTCGTCTTGAACCGATGGAACAAGGCAAAGGTCTTGAGGACCCGATTGGTGATATATCGGCTTGTGTTCATGAGCCAAGCTCAGAAAGATGAAAAAAATTGCAGAGATGTTCATAGGCTCTGTGGAAGTTTAGTTGTTATAAAACCAGATGGCTGATCAATCGCATCAGTGGCAATGTCTAAATCATAGTCCATTTGTAAGCCTAACCAAAAGCGGGCGGATGTATTAAAGTATTGTGCTAGTCGCAAGGCAATATCGGCTGTTAGCGATCGCTGGCATTGGAGGATTTCATCTAACTGTTCTTGGGAAATACCGATCGCGATCGCGACCTCCTGGGACGACAGGTGCATTGGCTTGAGGAATTCTTCTAAAAGAACCTCACCGGGGTGTATGGGTAGTAGCTTATATTGCTTCATCTGAGTCTATGTCACTCAATTTCTCCGACGACGGTATCCCAGTTTAACCAACCGGCTTTTTCACGATCGCCGTCACTTGCTTCGAGTTCAGCCGCAGATTGACGCAAGATTTGCAGATCTTCTAAATTTTCGAGCCATTCAATAATGGCTTCCCATGCTTCTGCATCTACAACTGCAAAACGTTTACCTTTGGCGTTGATGAATTGAACAGATTGCAAAATTTCTAATATGCTCATGATGAATCTCCTGTGCTGTTTGTGGGGGATATGGTGAGTCGCATGGATGGGATTGACGGGGGGATAGGTGCGATCGTAGGCGGTTGGGGCTGGTTTTGGCTAGGGAGCAGTGGGGGAATGACGATCTTGAATCAACCGGCCCTGCTAGGGGATAACCCGCCCCTACGAATCATTGCCGATCGCTCAACGGCACTTTCGGTTAACTGTGCGATCGCGCTTGAATATAGTCGGCGACTAGGTTGCGGAGTTCTTGGATACTGGCGGTCAAAACCTGGATGCTCTCCTGATTTAGGGCAATTTGGCGAGTATTCGCTTCGATTTGGTGGGTATTAGCGGCTTGCTGTTCGCTGATCCGGTCTAGGGCTGCGTTAAGCCGACTAAACTCGTTATCGTGCCGGACGCTGGCGGTGGCCAGTTCGAGCATGAGGGCTTCGATGCGATCGAGGCGACTGCCGTTTTCGGGGGGGTTGGACATGGTGACCTGAATGTTTTGCTAATTACATCGCGTCGGGGATGGTGAGTTGCATGGGCGGGATTGACGGGGGGATAGGTGCGATCGTAGGCGGTAGGGGCCGGTTTTGGCTAGGGATCGGTGGGGAAATGACAATCTGAATCAACCGGCCCTGCTAGGGGATGGGCGGGTTGGCGGGGGTGAGATCGCTGCTGGGGTCGGGGGTTTGGGCGAGTTGGGCAATGACGGCGGCTAGGGGGAGGGTGGGGCGAGGGGTGGAGGTGGGGGCGACGGGATGTTTGCCGTAGCTGATTAAGCGTCCATCGTGTTCGTAGAAGACTTCACGGATGGAGTAGCGACCTGATCGATCGCGGCAGACGCGGTAGCTCCAAAGCATTAGGGAGTTTCTCCTTCTGGAAATTGAGGGTGTTGTTGGGTTGACTGCCAAGCCAATTGTGGGGTAGGCGTCCCGCCTGCCATATTCTAGAATTACCTAACCAAGAAATGCCTCTAAGGGCTAAGGTATGATTAGGTTTACTGGCAATTGATTCAGGCTGGACTATGCGAACGATTACCCTAAAAATTGACGATCGCATCAGCGAGAGGTTCCTTTGGCTGCTCTCCCATTTCTCCCCTGATGAGGTGCAAATCCTCGATCAATCGGACTATATCAGTGACGATGAGTACCTGAGAAGTATTCCTGGTATGGTGGAAAGTATACAAGCTGCTCGTCTTGAACCGATGGAACAGGGTAAACGTCTTGAGGATCTCGATTGGTGATGTATCGGCTTGTGTTTATGAGCCAAGCTCAGAAAGATGCCAAAAAGCTGGCTGCTAGTGGTCTGAAGCCAAAGGTGTTAAAGCTGCTGGAAATTATTCAGCAGGAGCCTCTACGGTATCCACCAAACTATGAAGTTCTTAAGGGAGATATGCAAGGGCTGATTAGCCGTCGTATTAATAAGCAGCACCGCCTAGTCTATGAAATTTTTGAGGAAGAGAAAATGATCAAAATCTACCGAATGTGGAGTCACTATGAGTAGTCAATACTATTGACGGCTTCTAGGAAGATGGCAGGGGCATCAAGGGCGTCGCGGTACCATTCCACGAGTTGGCTGAGGTCTGCGAGGGAGGCGGCGAGGGGGGCGACGGGGTGTTTGCCGTAGCTGATTAAGCGTCCGTCGTGTTCATAGAGAACTTCACGGATGGCGTAGCGACCTGATCGATTGCGGCAAACGCAGTAGGGTCCAAAACTAAAATCCACTCGAATTCCTGAGCCTTCTAATCCTCCTACCACCCACTATCCCAGTTGCCTGGGCAAGGAACAGGTGTACCCAAATTAAATGCTGTAACTGGCCCATCAATTGGCCTTGTCTTGCATCCTCCGCGATGAGGGGGTAAGTCTCCAAAATATAAGTTACAAACTCCGCAGGCTGAGGTTCCATCAACCATGCCCTCAGCAGTCATGACAGGTCCTTGAATGACACAAGCACCAGGGTTAGTCCCTCCAGGTAGTTGCAGATTAACACGGCAATTTTTAATAGAGCTGACATTTGTTGTACTACTTGCTGTATTAACTGGCTGTTGGCAATTAGGAAAATTAGGAGTTGAAAACCGCCTTTCTGAAAGATCTTCAATAACAGATCCTCCATCTTCTCTAACTCGCTCACCTAAACCTTTCATAAAATTCTGCCATAGGCTAGATTGGCTGTTTGAACCAAAACTAGCTAGCGGATTATTCCATTGATCTGCTGCTCTAGTATAAAATCGAGTAGTTCCATTCGGATTTTGTTCAAACCCAAACTCTCTAGACCCATTTACAGGGTGTCTTCCAGACCTTTCTAATTGTTGTATCGACACTGGACTATCAATGGTAGTTACTTCGATATATTGATTGCTAGGATTCTGGTAGTTAAGATCAGTCACAACAACATCACCACCATGTTCTATGGTATTGATTAAGCCACTACCTAAGCGTAGATTCCAAATATCACCAATTTCAGGCATTGTTGCTAACTTTGGAAAACCTGCTAAGCTATTAAAATCTGTTGCAAACTTTCCACGGCCAATCGAATTCATGTCTTTAATCATCTCTTGGAAAAAGGCTCCCGGTGTTTTCCCTTCTGGAAGTCGAACAGTTGTGGAATATTCATCATAATTGACTGGCTTATTAGGATCTACTTCTTGGATTTTTGAGTTATTTTGGTTGATACTAGACTTAACCTCATCGGATATAAATCGATCCAGTAGACGTGAATATGAAGGTGAGTTGCACAACAACATCTCTTGAGCAGCATCAGTGGCAGCCCTATTAACAACATCATCAAAATCGGGTCTACGCACAGGAAAATTGGGGCCGGGATTCACGGGATAGGGGGGTGGGGTGACCGTGTTCGAGGGGGCTGGCGTCATGGGGACATCATCAAACTCACTCGATCGCTGCGCCACCAACCCAGATTCAGCCTGCGCCACCGCAACCTGGGGCATCGCCGCCACCGCCCGTCCCGTCATCCCCTGCGGCAAACACACCTGATCCGTCGTCAGCACCGTACACAGCGCCACCGCCAGCAGCCGATTTAGCCACTGCCCCGGCGTCAGCAGATACGCCACGATCGCCGTACAGAAACCCACAGCCAGAAACCAGAAACGACGAACCTGGCGCATAGGAACCCCTTAAAAACAAAGTCGGAGCCAATAGACCTTATATATCAGATCCCCCTGAGCCTTCCCCCCAACCCATTACAAAATTTTATTTTTGATACCTTCCCCCGCAAAAGTGTTGAATCTTAAGATTTCCTTTTCTAACAATAGACACACTAATCCTGTGGTAAGCTAGTTTTGTCAACAAAAGACTAATTTTTGCAGCCAGTGGACATAACTGATATTTTCACACATAAAAGCCTGTAAATATCGTAGCTTATCTAATACTTTATGGCCAAATTCTTGCGGAATTGTCACCAATTGCAAAATCACATAAGCGATCAAACA
>Ga0209207_1001119_pt1 | contig 13292 bp, 12 predicted proteins | sample SaghotsprinmetaG_FD_184140 | JGI IMG/M metagenome (GOLD analysis project Ga0209207, IMG submission 184140) | Hot spring microbial communities from South Africa to study Microbial Dark Matter (Phase II) - Sagole hot spring metaG (SPAdes) (version 3) | ecosystem: Environmental > Aquatic > Thermal...
TTTTCCACCGATCGCCCATCAACCCCCACCGATGCCAGCGCCCCTTCACCGACAACCTCGCCCACTCACGACCCTGGCGCTGGCAACATAACGGCTAAGTTGAGCGGCAAACGATCGCGTCTCCTCCCAACAAAAAGCCTACCAATATTGTCCGCTCCAATGGTGTGTTATGCCCGATCGCTTAACTATACTTTAGTTTTCACGATCGCGTCTAACCTCTCTGGACTGAACAACAAAGCGAGTCGTGACGCGATCGCCTAATCTCGAATGGAAACAAGCAATCTTCACGGACTTCGCTATTTGGCATAACGTTGGAGTTGTGCGGCAGTAAACAAACCCAACTCCCACCGATAACCTTTGTACTGTCCGCACCAACGACTTGTTAGCTGGCTGTTGCTTACCAAGATTTAGGTTTAACCTTCCTCTGTCCCCGTCTCTGCTGCTTGTCTCATTGCCAAAAAGGCTTCTTTGACTGGCTGGCTCACAGCACTTTGAGGTTCTGACAAAATCAATGCTTGATAAGCCTCAAGAAATCTAGTCCTTAACCTATGAAACAGATGTAGAAAATGCCGAATGAAACCAATGCAGTCTAAAATGACAAACTCAATACCTCCAGTTTCGTGATACAAGGAACGTGCATAGTCTTGAACTTCCTGATCCACTGACTCGGTGGTGATAAAAATGTAATTGTTGACTCGCCTATTGCTTAAAAGCAATTTCTGTAGGGCACGGTCTATATCTTCGCGACTAACTCGCTTATTTTTCATCTCATAACTGGTTATGACTTCATCATCTGCAATAAGAGTTATTTCAACATCCCCTAAGGCACCGGTCTGTACATCAGCAGCATTGTGTGCTTTCAGTGTGAGAATTCTTTCTCCAAGAAACTCTTCGGCGGATTGATAAGCAGCAGCCACAACAAGTACAGGAAGACGGCTCGTTCCTTTGAGGCTCATGTGTTTTTCAATCAAGTTAACAATATCCTCAGAAGATAAAGGCACTGCATCTTTGGTTGTATTCAGCGTTGCAACTAATGCCTCAATGCGTTGCTGCCGTTCATTTCTGTCAATTAAAAGCAATCTGACTATCTCAGCAATCAGAGTGTCGGCAGTCACGCGACCACTGTGAACATCATCAAGCAGACCGAGAACCGCCTGATATAACTGCGGTGGTTTACCGACAAGATTCACATCTTTAGTTAGCGTCGTATTTCGGTTTCGTAACGCGGGTGTAAGAAAAGCAGTTGTGTTATTGCATGGCAAATTATTTTCATTAATAAAAGTTGTAATATAACGCTCATCGTAAGTTCTGCCTGAGAAGGCATTAGCATCTCCAATTTCCGTGTATGGTTTCCTGATATCGACATCAGGACGGTGAAGTTTTGCAAGTAAACAAGCCATCAAAAGACGCACTCCTGCCCGATTCTTGAGGTTACGGGCAACATAGTCAGCACGTTCTCTAATCTGCGGATCAGAAACGAGTGACTGTTCTAGGTTTGCATTAGCGCGTCGAAGAGCGGCATCGAGGATTTCAGTTGGTTCTGCCATTCACTTACATCTTTTGGAACATCGTAATTAGTCCAAAGTACCTCCGTTCTAGGTTGTTTGACTGATAAACATTGTTTTGACGGAGATTCAATACAGTTCCAGTCCTTGTAGAGTTTATCTAGTAATTCACAACGGTAGCCGGACAAAGCAACCTTACCTTTAAGGTCAGTCAGAACTTCGGCAAGCTCCCGGTGATCGTTGTCAGTCATTTCATACCCGTAAGCATGAATATCGCCCCGCGAATCATGGGGATAGGGAGGGTCACAATAGAACAAAGTTTCCTCGCTATCGTATCGCTGAATCACTTCGATGGCAGGCGCGTTTTCTATCTGAACCCGCAACAGTCTTTGGACAATTTCAGATAGTCCTTCAACACTTCCAAGCCAACGAGAAACTGCTCCTGCCATTCCCGCTCGACTGGTCAGCTTGCAGTGTGCCCACCTTCCAGCACTAGCTGTCTGTGCGAGACCAGTCCTTACTTGACGAGCACGAACAAAGAAACGACGCGCCCTTTCTAATTCCGAAAGATCATCAATGGATTCTTCAACTGCAATCCTCAGTTCTTCTCGAGAAAACGGTGTTAGCCCAATTGCTCGAATCAGGTCTTCTTGCTGATCGCGCAGAACTCGAAAGAAGTTGACAACCTCTCCATCTATGTCGTTATAGGTTTCAACTGGAGAAGGTTCTCGATTGAGTAGTACGGCAGCGGAGCCTGCAAACGGCTCACAGTAATGGGTCGCTTGGGGCAATAAAGGGAGCAACCAGTTTAGGTGATTAAATTTTCCACCGTACCACCCGAATGCAATTAGTTTGCCCATTTACCTTCCCAGTGTTGACTCTGGACAAGCAGTATACACGCACTAATGCCCTTGAGACGGAGATCGTTTGAAAATTTTATTCTCAACCAGAAACTTTGGCTACCATCCTACAGATGACTTGAAGCCAGCTAACGGTCTGCGTTACCTGCGTGTGGGCGGGCGTGGATTCTGCTTGGGAGCAGGAAAAACTCGAAGCCAGAAAAATGCCTGAAAATGCCGCAGAATCCCACACGTCAGGTGCACACTTTGTTGGCTGGCGTTTTAAGGGTTACAAAAATTTGTCCGTAGGTAATTTCGTTGTTTCATCAATAACTGCACTTTCTAGAGCGTCGGGGGTTATTGTTGCCATTCTTAAATCTGCACCAATCAGGATAGCTTTTTCTATATTTGCTTCTAATAGATTAGCACCTACTAGACTCGCGCCTACCAAAATTGCTTCAGACAGATTTGCCCCCCTTAAATCGGCTCCTTGTAAATTAGCTTTACTTAAATCGGCATGTCGAAGGTCTGCTAATCGAAGTATTGCTTGATAAAGTACAGCGCCTTTTAAATTTACTCCCCTAAGATCAGCACGTTTTAAGTCATTATTACTAAAGTTACCGCCTTGTAAATTAGCCCCGCGAAAATCGGCTTTTACGATAATTGAGTCTAAAATTTCCAGCATTTCGATACCAAACTCAATAGATAGAGTTTCTGCTTTAGCTTGCTTTATTTTTTCTATTGCCTGTTCAGAAAGTAATACCTTAACAATGATGCTACCTTTTCTTATTTCAGTTATTAATACATCGTCAAGTTTCAAACCAAAATAATTCACTAACGATTTTTTTAGTTCATCTAAAAAATCATCCACGTTAGGTTTTTCTAAATCAATATCTCCACGTAGCCGTAGCTCTACAACTCCCCGATTAATTATTAAACTTGCTTCCGACTTAGAATTCTGTGAAAATAGTTCTTGGCGAAATGCTCGGAAGTTGTCAGGATAATCACGCTGGATTATTTCCACCAGATTATCTAGGTTTCCATTCTCGTCACAATAGCTTATTAAGCTTTGAATTTCAACAGATAATCCTTTTTCCGTTACAGGTTGTGTACTTGTCCTAAAATATTTGCGTCTAAAATACTTGATTTCATCTACCGTGTGGAATATGTCCCGCATTAGCGCAAAGAGGATGGCTTTATTAATATTTTGGGAATTCGGTATTAATGATGCATGACTTGCCCTTTCCCCTTTTTTCGTTATCAAAGCAGGTATTTGGCTCTGTGAAATATCTGTCTATTTTATTGCATTGCAAGCAAGCCGATATGCAAACTCAATACTTTCCCCTGCACCTAATGCGTCATAAAATGCAACAGAAAATTCTAAAGCTACATTATCCCCAATGCTTTTTTTCATGCCTATAACGTAATCTATGTGTTTCGCAATTGCTTTAGCTTGAACATTTGAGAAACAGGCATTTAGAACTACACAGTCAAGTTTATCTGAAAAAAGTTCAAAAAATCCTGAAAGGGCGTCTGCGCTTATTAAATTTGTCTTTCCATTGTCATCTTCAAACGCAATGCCTTCTGCGCCCGCACCGTGACCACAAAAATGAACAATATTAGGTTTTTGGTCAAGCATTGCCCTTCTAACATCAATAGGACGAACTGCCCAGACTTGTCTTAAAGTGAATTCATCCCGTTTTTGCGCTCGTTGCAAACCATTGTCAATTTCTCTGACTTCTTGATCCAATCGCAGTTTTGGAGTGTCTTTTGGATTTGCTGCCAAAATCAAAATCGTTTTTGTCATTGAACATACCTTTTGTTGATTTTGTGATAATCACGAAGCCAGCCAACTATGTATTCAACGTCAGATCTGATGGATAAGTCCGGATATTGGGATCTTATCATGCAGGTCCGCGTGATAATACCTCGGTGTGGGGTGTTATCCGTCGTTTTTAAACGATAACACCTGAGATTCGGGTGTTATCCGTCATCGGGAAGTCGCGAGATCCCCGCCACCGCCAGCAAGACGGAATCTATAGTTCATCTAAAGCTTAGGTCGGGCCACCCAGTAATCTCCCTAAGATAGAGGCAGACAGCGATCGCGCCCTAGCGATCGTTGCCCTTTCACCTGTTTTAAGGAGACCGGTATGGTCGTTGAGGCAAAACCCATCGTCGAAGAACATACCCTAGACCGGGACTGCACCACCCTGTCGCGCCACGTCCTCCAGCAAATGCAAAGCTTTTCCGCCGATGCCCAGGACCTCAGCGCCCTCATGGGCCGGATTGGGTTAGCCGCCAAATTGATTGCCCGTCGCCTCAGTCGCGCGGGACTCATGGAAAACGCCCTGGGGTTTACCGGTGATGTCAACGTCCAAGGCGAATCCGTGAAAAAGATGGATGTGTATGCCAACGAGGTCTTTATCGCCGTCTTTAAGCAAAGTGGCCTCGTCTGTCGGCTCGCCTCCGAGGAAATGGAAAACCCCTACTACATTCCCGAAAACTGCCCGATCGGTCGCCATACCCTGGTTTATGACCCGATCGATGGGTCCTCCAATGTCGATATCGACCTGAACGTGGGGTCAATCTTTGCGGTGCGCCAACAGGAAGGACTGGATGAAGACGGCACCGCCCAGGACCTCTTGCAACCGGGCCGCAAACAAATCGCCGCCGGGTACGTCCTCTATGGCCCCAGCACCCAACTGGTCTACACGATCGGCAAAGGCGTTCATCTCTTCACCCTCGACCCCAGCCTCGGCGAATTCATCCTGTCGTCCGAGAACATTCGCATCCCCGAACACGGCCCCGTCTACAGCGCCAACGAAGGCAACTTCTGGCAATGGGAGGAACCGATCCGCGACTACATCCGCTACGTCCACCGCCACGAAGGCTATACTGCCCGCTACAGTGGTGCCCTAGTAGCCGACATCCACCGAATTTTGATGCAAGGCGGCGTTTTCCTCTACCCTGGCACCGTGAAAAAGCCCGAAGGGAAATTACGCCTCCTATACGAATCGGCCCCTCTGGCCTTCGTGATCGAGCAAGCTGGGGGACGGGCCAGCTCTGGCAGTCAGGAAATCATGGACGTAATCCCCGATCGCCTCCACCAGCGCACCCCCCTGATCATCGGAAGTCCCGATAACGTTGCCCTCGTCGAGTCCTTCATCCAAGAACGGCAACGGGAAGCCGCCACTGAGTTGGCGATGAAAACCTAAACACCCTGATCGGGGTCAGCTAGGGGGGCCTCTTCCTCTCGCCGGGAAACCGGCATCCTTTGTAAACCCGCCGTAAACCCGCCGTAAACCCGCCCTCAGCAAACCCTGAATCGAGCCTAAATCTGACCTAAATCTGATCTCAGCCTCTCAGCCCACCTTAAAAAATGTTGGCGGGGAGACAGACAATTCCCCGGAACCTGTCACCATATCGCAAAGATAGCTGTGTACCGTCGCCTGGTCGCTTCCACCGAACATCCTGCCCTCTGCTTAACCGGAGTTAACTCGCATCTATGGTCAGCTTACTCGAAAATCCCCTACGAGTTGGGTTGCAACAGGAGCGCACCCCCGATCCCGCTATCCTCGTGATCTTTGGAGCCTCTGGCGACCTCACCCAGCGCAAACTGGTGCCCGCCCTCTATGCCCTCAAACAGCAACGTCGCCTGCCCCCAGAAACCACGATCGTTGGCTTTGCCCGCCGCGAGTGGAGCCATGACTATTTCCGGGAGCAAATGCGCGAGGGGATCGAGCAGTTTTCCACCGGTATTGGTAGCGAAGAACTCTGGCAGGATTTTGCGCGGGGCTTGTACTACTGTTCCGGTGACATTGATCGACCGGAAAGCTATCAGAAACTCAAGGCATTTCTGGCCGAATTAGATGAGGAACGCCGCACCCGTGGCAATCGGGTTTTCTATCTGGCCGTTTCCCCCAAATTCTTCCCCGAAGCCATCCAACAATTGGGCAATGCCCAGATGCTCAGTGATCCCAGCAAGCAACGGCTGGTCATTGAAAAACCCTTTGGCCGCGATCTGCGATCGGCCCAGACCTTGAACCAGGTGGTCCGCCAGGTTTGTCGCGAAGATCAGGTCTATCGGATTGACCATTATCTGGGCAAAGAAACTGTTCAAAACCTACTGGTCTTCCGCTTTGCCAACGCCATTTTTGAACCCCTGTGGAATCGCCAATTTGTCGATAATGTGCAAATCACCGTAGCCGAAACTGTAGGTGTCGAAGATCGGGCTGGCTATTACGAAAGTTCCGGTGCCCTGCGCGACATGGTACAAAACCACCTGATGCAACTGTTCTGTCTCACCGCAATGGAACCCCCCAACGCCCTCGATGCCGACAGTATTCGCGGCGAAAAGGTGAAAGTTGTCCAAGCCACTCACTTAGCCAACATTCACAGTCTAGATAACTGTGCTGTGCGTGGTCAATATCGAGCTGGCGTGATGCGTGGTCAGTCAGTCAAAGGTTATCGTGAGGAGCCAGGGGTTAGTCAGGAATCCATTACCCCCACCTATGTCGCCCTGAAGTTAATGATTGATAACTGGCGCTGGCAGGGCGTGCCCTTCTACCTCCGTACCGGCAAACGGTTGTCCAAAAAAGTCACCGAAATCGCCGTCCAATTCCGCGAAGTCCCCGTCCTCATCTTCCAATCCGCTGCCCAACAGGTCAACCCGAATGTGTTGGCCCTACGCATCCAGCCCAACGAAGGTATCTCCATGCGCTTTGAAGTGAAAATGCCGGGACCGGATCTGCGCACGCGATCGGTCGATATGGACTTTGGCTACGGCTCCGCCTTTGGGATTACGACTTCTGATGCCTACGATCGCCTCCTGCTCGACTGCATGATCGGTGACCAAACCCTCTTCACCCGCGCCGACGAAGTGGAAGCCGCCTGGGGCATGCTCACTCCGGTTCTGTCTGCCTGGGAAGCGCCCACCGATCCCAGCACGATCCCCACCTACGAAGCAGGCACCTGGGGACCAGCAGCAGCGGAAAAACTGGTTAACCAGGATGGTCGGCGGTGGCGACGGTTATGACATTTTCCGATGGACTCGTCACAATGGGGATGGAGCGAATTCAAAATTCAAAGGTCAAAATTCAAAGGTCAAAATTCAACCTCTTAGGCAGGTTGGTCAGGCAGATCGGTTACCCGGCAAACCTGAGGCACAACCCGCCCCTACCCGCCCATGCCAAACGACGATCGCCCCCTTCCTGATTCCCACTCAAAACTCAAAAAGAAGCCTCTCCCGGCAGGCAAGATGTCTACCCCACCCATTCCCGATTCTCTGTCCCCTATTCCCTAACCCCTATCCCCTATGATGACCACCACGACCCCCCTGATTTCCCTGCAAAGCCCTAAGGATGTGTCCCTGGGTGAAATTGAAGCTGAACTGAGCGGCCTGTGGCAAAACTATGGTCCTAATGACACGAGTGTAGGGATGCCCACGCGGGCTTCAACGTTCACGCTGATCATCTATGAACCCGATGCCACCCAGCAATTACTGGCGATGTTGGGGTATTACCAAGGTCCCCTGGATGGGATTACCGGCCCCCGCACGGAAGCGGCTTTGCGACAAGCGCAAACGGACTACGGACTGAAGGTGACTGGGCGCAGCGATCGCGACACCCTCAACGCGTTGTATCAGGCATTCCTACAACGACAAAGTCAAGCCGATGGTGCGACGAATGGCAGCACACCGTCCCTTGGTGCTGACCTGAGTGCATCGGGATTTGCCGACGCGATCGCCACCCAAAACCCTTGCCGCGTCATTGCCCTGTGTGTCCTGCCCGGTGAGGATGAGGGAGTAACGGCCCAGGTATCTGCCTATTGCCCCATCCATAAGCAAAACCAGAGTTCCCTGATTTGTTGTGAGTACATCACCCTGCGGGGAACGGAAACTGCCCTAGCCCGGAACAGTGCCCTGGTCACCTCCTTGCTAATTGGGCAGTTACCCAAGTTCCTCTGGTGGAAAGCGGCTCCCCAAGCCGATCCGGAGTTGTTCCAAGCCCTGGCTGAAATTTGCGATTGTACGATTCTGGATTCCAGCAACTTTGATGAACCGGAACCCGAAATCCTGCGTTTGCACACCCTCATCAAGGAAGGGACCTATATCGCAGATCTGAACTGGCGACGGTTGGCCGCTTGGCAGGAACTCACCGCCGAAGCCTTTGATCCCCCCGAACGGCGGGCGGCCATCTACGAGGTCGATCGCGTCACGATCGACTATGAACATGGCAATCCAGCCCAAGCCCTGATGTATCTGGGCTGGCTGGCCAGTCGGCTCAACTGGAAACCGCTGCGGGCGGTCCATGAAGGCGGCGACTATGACCTGAAGCGGGTGTATTTGGAAGCCACCACAGGCCGGACGGTCGAGGTGGAATTGGCGGCGATCCCGGTGGCCGATGTGGGCGAAGTCATTGGGGACCTGATCGACCTGCGGTTAAGTTCAACCAACCTGAATGCGGACTGCTGTACGGTCCTGTGTTCGGAAACAACGGGCTGTATGCGCATGGAGGCTGGGGGCGGTGCCCAGTCCTGTCGGATTCAACAGGTAACGCCCTTAACGGATCAGAAAGCGGAAACCCTCTTGGGGCAGCAACTCCAACGCTGGGGCCGGGAATTGCTCTACGAGGAAAGCCTGGAGGTAACGGCCCAGATTATTCGCCTGTTTGAGGCCAGCTAAGGGCGAGGTCGTTCGTTTTAACGCCGTTGTAATGCTAAGTAACAGAAGATTGCCAGATCGGTCTTGCCCCCGGTGAAAAGGCTACAGTGGACGTGGACCATTGACGGGCGATCGGCGGTTATTTTCATGCTCTTTCATCCCGCTAACCTGACCTACTGGATTCTCTTGGGCCTAGGGGTCGCCCTGCTGCTGCTGGTCATCTTTGCCGGGGGAGGCGAGACGGACACCGGGGCCGATGTCGAGGTGGATCTGGATGTCGATGCCGACCTGGACATGGCGATCGAGGCGGGCACCCCTGAACATCTATGGGACTTGGACACCGATGCGGATCTGGACGCGGAGGGCGGTTTCACTCCCCTGCAAGTTCTGGGTTGGCTGGGGGTTGGCAAAGTCCCCCTGGTGTTACTGCTGGCGATCGATCTTTGTTTCTGGGGTCTCATGGGCTGGGTCTTAAATGTTATTTTGGGGCACCTCTTGGGGGAAATTCCCACCCGGATCTTGGGCCTCGGCGGGCTGATTTTCTTCGGCTCCCTAGCCCTGAGTTTAACGATCGGGGGGCTGCTGGCCCGGCCCCTAGGGGCCTTATTTTCAGCTTTTGGGGAAGATGCGAGCAGTGAACGGTTGATTGGCTGTTTGGGCACCGTGAGTTCGGCTGCGGTCCCCCCGCTCCTGTCGGGCAAAATTGGCCAAGTGGATGTGGTGGATGCGGCCCATAACCTGGTCACCGTCAATGCCGTGTTGCCGGAGTGGGCCACCGTTGTCCCCCGCCGGGGCACCCCCATTGTGGTGATTGACTACCAAGACAACCAGGGCTATTTCGTCATTGCTAAGGACAGTCCTGATGAACAGCAGTGGTTTGCCGAGGGACCCACTCGTCTAACGACCAAACAACGATCGCGTTAGGTATTTTTTATGCGCTACTGGCCTATCCTTTCCCGTACTTTGTTAACCGCCGCCGCCCTGCAAATCGCCACAGCCCTGCCAATGCGCGGTGCGACTCCACCGGGAGGTCCGTCCCCACTGGTTGCCGCCACCATGCCCCTTGCCGCCGAGGTCACCCCTAAGGCGACGATGCCGCTCCTGACGGGGCAAAATTTACAATTCACAATTCACGATTCACAACATAACCCCAGTTTGCTTGTGGTTGCCCAATTGCCAAGAGCGGGTGGGTTCAGGATTGGGGAAGTGCCATTCTTTGCGGGCGCGTTTGCGATCGTCATTTTGCTGATCCTATTTGGGGTGTGGGCCTACACACGGGTGTATGTGATTACGCCAACGAATGAGGCGTTTGTTCGCATTGGGATTGGCAGTAGCAGTAATCGCAAGAAATCGGTCTTTCTCAATGGCGGTTGTGTGGTGCTGCCCGGATTCCATGAACTGACGCGGGTCCCCTTGCGGGAAATCTCGATCGATGTGGAACGGACGGGCAAATTAGCGGTGCGCACCCAGGACTATCTGCGGGCTAATATGCGGGTGACCTTCTATGTGTGCGTCAGTCCCAATGAGCAGGATGTGCTGACGGTGGCGGCACGGCTCTCCCGGCAAGGCCGGATCACGCCGGAGGATATCAAAGATGCCCTGGAAAAACGAGCAGATGATGCTATTCGGGCGGCAGCTAAACGCAAGAGCTTGGCGGAAATCGACTCGGATAAACTGGGCTTTGCCGATGAGGTGTTGAACCTGATTCAACAGGATCTCAAACGGGTGGGACTGACCCTGAATAATATCGCCATTTCCGAAATTGAAGAGAGTGATACCTACGATACCAATAACTTCTTTGATGCCCAGGGGGTACGCCTGCGCACGGAAACCATCCAGCGATCGATCCAACAAAAACGTGAGGTGGAATTGACCACCCAGGTGGCGATCGAACAACGGGAACTGGATGCCGAGAAACAATCCCTGCGGATTGCCCAGGAAAACGAGAGTGCCAGGCTGGCGCAACAGTTGGAAATTGAGGCCCTCCGGGCACAGCGAGAGCGGGAAATCCAGGAAGCGAAGGACAAGGAAGCCGCCAAGATCGAACGCAATAAAATCTTGCAGGCCCAAGCGGTGGAGGAAGAAAAAATCCGGCAACAGTTGGCAGTGCAACAGAGCCAAATTGACGCCAACATTGCACTGGAGGAACGGCAGAAGCAGTTTAAGGTCGCCCAAGCGGTGCAGCAACAGGAAGCCGAAGTTGCGGATATCCAGCGGCGGCAAACCGTGGAGTCGGCTCGGCTAGAATCCCAGGTACAGGTAGCAGAAGCGGAACGACTCTCCCGGATCGCCCAACAGGAAGCGGCGATCGCCATCGCGGAAAAGGAACAGCAACGCTTAGCGGCGGAGGCGGAGCGGGCGAAGGCGGAAGCTGGGGTGCAAACCGCGACCGAGATTGAAATTGCAGAACGGCAACAACGGCTCGCTGTCATCGCGGCTGAGCAGGAGGCCCAGAAGCAGCGGATTGCCGAACAGAACGTCGTGGAAATCGATGTGTTCCGGCGGCGACGGCAGGCAGAAATTGCCCGTCAAGCAGCGGAACTAGAAGCGGCCTCCATTCGGACCCTGGCCGTAGCCAACCGCGATCGCGCCGTGGCCGAAGCCGAGGGTCTGGGCGCACAACTGGCAGCCTGCAACCGGATCAGCACGGCCAATCTCACGGCGGAACTGATCACCGCCCTAGGACCGCAGTTAATTGACAAATTGCCCGAAGTCCTCCTGTCCCTAGCACCGCAACCAGGGGTACTGGGTGATGCCCGCATTTATAGCTTTGGCAGTGGTGTTGGCAATGGGGCTGCTGGGGGGAATGGCGTGGGCGTGCACCAGGATATCCGCCAACTGCTCCTGTCTACGAGTGGCCTCCAGTTTGTGGATACGCTGCTGGACGAGGGTAAGTTGGGTGCCCTGATTGAACAGGTTAGTCGGCTCCTACAGGACCGATCGCGGACCGATCGCCCAACCCCAGAGACCGATCCCAGTGGCACAGCTCCTCCCAGGGCCGATAGCGATCAGGAAACGTCAAAAAACTTTGCATCGCCAGCAGCATCGCCCCCGCCCCCGCTGAGCCTTGTGCCGCCGCCCGAATCCCATGTGGAGCAAGCGCTTGACCCGGAAGACCCCGCTGATCCCGCCTAGGCGATCGCACCCGTGAGATGGAGAAATGCTACTAAAGACATGACCGGACAGAAAATCTGAGCGAAGATAAGAATGGCGGTCAAACGTATGCAGCGTTCAACCGCCCTCTTCTCACATCAACACCCGCCAGACGGCGGGTTTTCTTGTGCCATAGAGTACACCATCCCACTCGAAATGGGCGGTGTTTCCCCAGATTCTCGAAAAATTTTATTTCCCCGGCGATCGCCTCCCAACACTAGGGCTAGTGCAAACGCGGCGAAAAGCCGCCAGGATTGGGGGTTACCGAGGGGTGCGCATTCGTAAGGGTTTAAGCCATGAGGGCCTCAGCCAACGTCAGTTCGATGCCCCTCACTCCAATCCCTCTTCCCCAGGGAGAGGGGCCGAAAACCTTGATGATGCCGGACTCTCGCCCTGCCCCCCTGGCCCCCGCGAACGGGGGGATGGGGAGAGGGGACTGGGGGGTGAGGGCAATGGGGCTGTTATCGAACTCACGTTAACCGGCATTATCCATGAGTAGCGGCAGGTTGACCGCCTGACCCAGTCTGGAACGTAAGCTGGGCCAAGTCTTGGCCAAAAAGCGAGTTCAAGCAGGTGCAAGGGTCCTCAAACCAGCACAAATCACCCTGATTCCGGTTCCCTAGACATACGCCGCCTATCGCAGAAGCGAAATTGGCCGACAAACCCAGCTTGGGGCTGGCCTCAATCCCAGTGCGGATCGCGGCCGCTTCCCGCTTACCTGACCTTCCAGGCGGGTCATCGTCGGTTGGCTGGCCAAGCATTCGGCAGGGGCGAGTGGTAAGTGGCCACAGGCAATTTTGTAAATTGGGTCATGGCGCAGTTGGTTGCTATCGTTGGCAGCTTCGCAGCCCCCAACCAACTGGTACACCCGTTGACTCACTCACGGATACAGGCTGTGGGTGATTTTGTGCGGCGCACGCCATTCCTCAATACAGGCAGCAACTCGCTGGCAGACTTGCACCGTCGCCTTGGCTTGGTGGGTGAGTAAAATCCCAGCATCTGAACTCAGTGTAGCAAAACCGAACGGCGCAGAACCAACAACTGGGCGTTCTACCAGTTGAGGCAATTTGTCGAATACAAAGCTGCGATTGCTGGCGTACAGGTGATCTTGGTTCCGCCAGCCTACACGTCCCA
>Ga0209207_1001122_pt1 | contig 13287 bp, 12 predicted proteins | sample SaghotsprinmetaG_FD_184140 | JGI IMG/M metagenome (GOLD analysis project Ga0209207, IMG submission 184140) | Hot spring microbial communities from South Africa to study Microbial Dark Matter (Phase II) - Sagole hot spring metaG (SPAdes) (version 3) | ecosystem: Environmental > Aquatic > Thermal...
AGAAAGCCCCCAAGCAGGAGGGAACACAAGGCGCACGCCGCGCAGCAACCAATGTCTCTCAAAGAGAGAGACGATGAAACGAGCACCACGCCGTTGAAGCGCCCGTGCAACAATTTATTCAGCGTTTCCGAAGATTTTCCGCTCGGCACCTTGCACCAGCAAGGTGAGGAACTCGATGCATCGCTCGGTATTGATACGGCCCTGGACGATCTTGAAGGCCACTTCACCGCGCGCGGAAATCGCCGAGATCCTCGACAACTTCTCCCAGCGCGTCGGCATCTCGAGCACCGATGTTCGGCCACGAGGGGCATAGCCCCGCACCCAATGGGCGTCTTCCTTCACCGCCGTCTCATCCCCCCACAAGATCGTCGCCCCTTCCGCATGCGCCCGCGCCGCACGCCCGGCCACGTCTCTTCCAACCACGCCTTGACTTTGACCGGGTCTCGTTCCAGCGCCCGCTTCATCGGTCGTCGAGGCGTAAAACCCCAGCGCTTGAGAATTTCCCCACCAACCGGTCTTGAACCTCGATCCCAAACTCCTCTTTGCTCAACGCCTTGATCGCCGGTCGCGTCCATAAGGCAAACGGCAGCTTCATCTGCCCCGGCATCTCGAGGCTTGAAGTTCACCTCGCCGCCCGTGTCCAGCGTCGTCAGCGCACCCACCGGAAGGGAGCATGAGATCGAAGCGATCAGGCTCTTGATGCGTTCCTCATCCCACCCCAACTACGTTGGAAATCCGGCAGTTGCATGATGCCGCAATGACATTATTCTAAGAGTTTGTAAAGGTCGTATGGATTGGTCTGGAAAGTCGATCCGACCATAGAAATTTTCTGTTCGTGGTCAGGCGGGTATTGAGTTATGCTGTATAACTTATTGAATTACTGTGATTGTCAAAAAGTACGAACACCAAAGGGATCGGTGTTTTTGCCCTACGCCTTGTGACCGAAGGGCGATCATTGCGCGGTCGAGAACGTCCGCCGCCGTTCGATGCCAGCGGTGCGGGCTGTCCGCTGGCCGCGATCGCAGCCGCAGTGATTGCCGCTGGACTCCGGATCGACCGACGATTGACGCCGTCGGTTGTCTGGAATGACGCCTCGCCCCGCTGATCCGGGTTCCACGCGGCGCATCGAGCCGGCACACCGTCACGACATCCTCGCCCACTGTTTCTCTTCCCCCGCGCCTTGCGACCAAAGAGCGAATACTGCCCCTCTCCGTCAGCCCATCGTGCCTGCAGCGCCCGGCATGCCGCCGTGTCAAACCGGCTGGCCGGGTGGGGGCCGGCTTCACGCCCCGACCCGATCGGAATTCGCCGGTCTGAAGGGCCGTCGTCGGCGTGCGCTGCTTCAGCAGGCAGTCGCGACCGTGCCGACGTTGCGCGTCGGCAGCTGCACGGAACGGCTCATCGCTTCATCCTCGACCTCGTCGTCGATGGTGATCTGCAGCAGATCGAGCACCTGGGTGGCGACGGCACGGCAGGCGTTGGCCACCGGCGTCGGCAAGCTGGGCGGAACGTCTTTCTGTAACAGCAGCTTGGTTGCCGACAGGGCCGCCACCGGCGCCAGGATGCGGTCGCGGTAACTGGCCAGCAGTTCATCGACCGAACGGTCGGCCGCCTCGCGCTGCCAGACATTGGTCGGCCACTGCGTCGGGATGGCGTAGGCGCGGGGGAACATCTCAAGATCGCGAATCACCGTGCGAATGTCCTCGTGCGAGTCGCGGAACGGCAGCAACACCAGATCGGCGACGCCATAGAGCCGGCGGTCCATCTCGGTGCGGTTGCCGCCGCCATCGATGACACCCATCCACGCCTTGAGCGAACGGATCTTGTCCACGACCTTGGCCAGCGCCTCGCGCGAGCGGGCATCGGCGACCAGATAGCGCCGCCCTTGCGGATTGAGCGGTTCGCGACAAGTATCGGTCAGCACGCAGACCGAACGCTGGCCGTAAAGCCCCATGCCTTGGCAGAGCATGTGCGACAGCGTCGTCTTGCCGGTTCCGCCCTTGTTGCCGATGATGCAGATGATGTCCGCCATGAAAATCTCCGCAAGCGTGTTGACTCGACTCGTCCGCCGGCGGTGGCGGCGAAACGCGCGACGACCCGCCAGCATCATTGTCCGGATGAGATTATTGGCCAGATCGAACGACGGCGATGACGCGAAATGCACGCCTTAGTCGGTGCTATTTGCGCTACTGGCGCTAGCGGCGCGATAGTGGAAACGCTGAAAAATGGCTGCGCGGGCGCATCGCGGCGTTGCGCGGTGCTCGCTCCCTCGCCTAACGATCATGGTGGTTGCCACTACCCCTAGATGAAAACCGGCACTGCCGTGGGAGCGGCCCCCGGGTCCGGGGGCCTCGATGACCGCGGTGGCAGCCCGTTCGACCGCCGCCGCGCTCGCGCGCGTCCAGCAAGTTTGCCTGCGCCGGGAAAAAATGTTCGCTACCGCGAACGTGCTGTCGCGGGCAAGCCCGCTCCCACAAAATATGCTTTTCGAGTGATTTTCACGCTAACCTATTGATAGGCTACGGTCGCTGCGCGCCGCGCACCTTGCACTTCATTCTGCTCACCGATTTTTTCAGCGCCTCCGTAGCAATACAGCTGGGTGCGGCGCCGGTCGGCCACTTCGACCGTCTCGGCAGCCCAGTCGGGGATGGGAAAGCTGTTGCTGACTAGCAGTGTGCCCGGGCGCATTTCGGCGGCGGCCTTCTCACCCAGGCGGGCCATCGGCGCCGGCGAAAGAAAGGCATAGATGACATCGTATGGCGTCAGCGCGTGCCGCCAAAAATCGCCGCGCAGCACGCGCACGTTCGGCAGCGAAGCGCAGGCGATGCGCGCCCACAGCCAGGGCAGCGGCGCATGTTCGATGCCGGTGAACTGGCAGTCCGGCCGTGCGCGCGCCAGCGCGCGCAACGGCCCGCCCAGACCGCAACCGAGATCGAGCACCTGACAGGGACGGCGCGGCAACAGCGCGAGCAGCGCGGCGCAGGTCGCGGCATTGCTCAGATAGAGCGGCACCCGGCTCTCGTCGGCGCGCCAGTAGACGAGCAGCAGGAGTAGGAAGGCAACGAGGAACCAGTGCGGCGAGAACGCCGCGGCGAGCAGTTGCGCACCGAGCGGCGGCAGCAGCAGGTGGAGCGGTAGCCACCAGCGGGGGGCGCGCTGCACCAGGGCGATGACCGCCGCCACGGCGCCCTGCAGCCAGATGGCGGAAAGTTGCGGCCAGGAGGCCGGCCACAGGGCAAGCAAAGTCAGCCCCACCGGCACGGCGAGCGCCTGGGCGAGCAGCGCCTGGGCGAGCGGTTTCACGGCCGGTCAGCGACGAAGGCTACGGTCAGCGGCGCTCGCGGGCCGTGGCTGAGCGTGGCTCGACGCATGTTGCGGTAGCGCCCAAGGCGGCGACCGGTGCCAGCGTTCCTTCAGCACCGTGTAACGGCACAACGGTAGGCCGCGGCGTTACCGTCCGGCAGGACGAGCCGGCATCAGTGCCCTTCGGCGCCGACGCGCTTGAGCAGATAGGCGATGGCCGACCTCAGCTCTTCGTCGGTCAGATCGGCCATGCCGCCGCGCGCCGGCATCTTGCCGTGGCCACGAATGACCGTCTTGGTCACGGCATCGAGGCCCTTGGAACCGCGCTGCGCCCACGCCACCTTGTCGGACAGCTTCGGCGCTCCCTGCTCGCCGGTTTCGTGGCATTTCAGGCAGGCCGCCTGGGCGATCTGTTCGCCGCTACGGTCGCTGGCCGCGGGTTTGGCGCCGGCGGCAGGCTCCTTGAAATTGGCGCCGGACTGGTTGGTCATGAAGACGATCGCGCGCGCCAGTTCGGTCTCGGTGGCATCGGAGCCGCCATTGGGCGGCATGGCATTCTTGCCGGCCTTGACGGTCTTGACCAGCACGTCGAGACCGACGCCGATACGCGGCACCCAAGCTGCCTTGTCGCCCATCTTCGGTGCGCCAGCGGCGCCGGTGTCGTGGCAGGCACTGCAATACGTCTTATACACCGCCTCGCCGCTGCGATCGCCGGCGGCGGCCTTCGGCGCGCTGGCAGCCAGTTCGACCCGCGCGACCGGCTGGATGCGGGCGGCAACGGCGTCGTCGCTGTCCTTCGGTTTGCCACCCATCGCGCCAGCCAGAGGAGCGGACAGGGCAAGCGCGCTCGCCACGGCGAGCGAGAGGTTGTTCAGCTTGGGCATTTCGTCACCTTGTGCTAGAGGACTTGGATAATCTAACAATTCTAGCCCATTTATGGCCGGCTCGATGGCCGAACATTCGGGTAGGGCCGTGGATCGCCGTTGCCGGTCAGCGAACGCGGTCGTCGGCATCGTCCGAAGCCGAATCTCCGCTGCGGCGTGCCTTCCCCGTACCCCCTGCGCTGGGGCACGCCGAGGCGCGCGATACAATGACGCCCCGTTTCGGTCCGATACGCCATGTCTCACACCCCTCCCGTCGCGGTCGCCGCCGATCATCCGGCTCTGGCCGGTTCGCGCCATCTGCAACGGTTGCTGGCCGCCCGACCGGCCCTGGCTGCCGATCTGATCGATCCACCCCACGAAATGGCAACCTGGACGGCACGCGTCGACGAGTGGCTCGCCGGCCCGGTGGCCAATGAGGATGCGGTCAAGCGTCGGCTGCGCCAGGCCAAGCAACGCCTGTTCGCTGCCGTGGCGGCGCGCGATCTGGCCGGCGGTGCGCCGCTGGCCGAAATCACCGGCGCGATGACGCTGTTCGCCGAACGGGCGATCGCCGCCGCCCTCGCCTGCGCCGAGGCGCAGCTCATCGCCCGTTATGGCCGGCCGTGCAACGCCGCCGGCCGCGAGCAGAAACTGATCGTCGTCGGCATGGGCAAGCTCGGCGGTGGCGAGCTGAACGTTTCCTCGGACATCGACCTGATCTTCATCTACCCAGAAGACGGCACGACCGACGGCGCACGCCCAGTATCGAATTTCGAGTTCTTTACCCGTCTGGGCCGGCTGGTGATCAATCTGCTCGCCGACGTCACTGCCGACGGTCAGGTCTTCCGTGTCGACATGCGCCTGCGGCCCAACGGCGAGTCCGGACCGCTGGTGGCGTCGTTCGAGATGCTGGAGACCTATTTCGTCGCCCAGGGGCGCGAATGGGAGCGCTATGCCTGGATCAAGGCGCGGCCGCTCAGCGGCGAGCGCTGGGACGAACTGGAAGCGATCCGCCGGCCCTTCGTCTTCCGCCGCTATCTCGATTTCGCCACCATCGGCGCGATGCGCGAACTGCATGCCCAGATCCGGCGCGAGGTGGCGCGCAAGGATATGGCCGACAATGTCAAGCTCGGCCCTGGCGGCATCCGCGAGATCGAATTCATCGCCCAGGTCTTCCAGCTCATCCGCGGTGGCCGCGACGCGGCGCTGCAGCAGCGGCCGACGCTAGCCGTGTTGCGCCTGCTGGCCGAGCGCGGCCAGCTGACCGCCACCGCAGTCGATGAACTGACCGCCGCCTACGACTTCCTGCGCCGGCTCGAACACCGTCTGCAGTATCTCGACGACGCCCAGACCCATGTCTTACCGGAGAGTGAAGCGGATCGCCTGATCGTCGCCCGAGCGATGGGCTTCGCCTGCCATGCGGCACTGCTCGAGGAACTGGACGATCATCGCATCCAGGTCAGCCGTCATTTCGAAGCCGTGTTCGCCGGCGGCGACGATGGCGAGCATGAGTTCGACGCGATATGGAAGGATGCCGAAAGTCAGTGCGGCCGGCTCGGCGAGCTGGGCTTTGCCGCGCCCGACGAAGCTTGTCGCCGGCTGACGCTGGCGCGCGCCGGCAGCTGCTACCGCCAGTTGTCGGACGCTTCGCGCGCCCGCTTCGATACGCTGGTGCCCCGCCTGATCGAGGCCGCGGTGGCGACGGCAGCACCCGATGCGACACTGGCGCGCGGCCTCGACCTGCTCGAAACCATCGGCCGGCGCGGCGCCTATCTGTCGCTGCTGCTCGAATATCCGCAGACGCTGCGCCGGGTCGCCGAACTGGCCGCCACATCCTCCTGGGGGGCCGAATATCTGCGCCAGCATCCGGTGCTGCTCGACGAACTGCTCGATAGCCGCCTGCTCGAAGCCGAGCCGGACTGGCCGGCCTTCCGCGCTCAGCTCAGCGAGCAGATGCGCGCCCTGACCAGCGATACCGAGCGCCAGATGGACGTGATGCGCGAGGCGCACCACGCCCAGGTCTTCCGCCTGCTGGCGCGCGATCTCGCCGGCCTGATGCCGCTCGAAACCCTCTCCGACCATCTGTCCTTCCTCGCCGATGCCATCCTCGACGTCGCGCTTGTCACCTGCTGGGACAAGCTGCTGCGCCGTCACCGCGAGCAGCCGGCCTTTGCGGTCATCGGCTATGGCAAGCTCGGCGGCAAGGAACTGGGCTATGCCTCCGATCTCGATCTGGTCTTCGTCTATGACGACGAGCACGAGCAGGCGGCGCAGGTCTATGCCAAGCTGGCCATGCGCCTGTGCACCTGGCTGTCGACGCAAACCTCGGCCGGCATGCTCTATGAGACCGATACCCGGCTGCGTCCGAATGGCGATGCCGGCCTGATCGTCGTCTCGCTCGCCGCCTTCCGCGATTACCAGCAGCGCTCGGCCTGGACCTGGGAGCATCAGGCGCTCACCCGCGCCCGTCATTGCGCTGGCGATGCTGCGGTCGGCGAGCGCTTCGAGGCCATCCGGCGCGAAGTGCTGACGCAGCGGCGCGACGCGGCGCGCCTGCGCGACGAGGTGCTGGCCATGCGCCGCAAGATGGTCGACAACCTGTCCGGCAAGAGCGCGCTCTTCGACCTCAAACACGATCGCGGCGGGCTGGTCGATGTCGAATTCATCGTCCAGTATCTCGTCCTCGCCCACGCCTGGCACGTTCCGGAACTGTGCGGCAACCTGGGCAACATCGCGCTGCTCGGCCTCGCCGCCCGTCACGGCCTGATCGACGCCGACGCGGCGCAGGCGGCACAGCAGGCCTACCGTCACTTCCGCCGCCTGCAACACAGCCAGCGCCTGAACGGCGCCCCCAGCCGAGTCGAGGCGGAGCGCGTCGCCGCCGAGGCCGCCACCGTGCGCGCGCTGTGGCAGAAGGTCTTCGGCGAAGCCGCGGCCTGAGCAGAAATTCATGGCCGTCAGGTGCGTTACATTGCGCCGCATGAAGCGCCGCGACTTCCTGCTCATTGCCGGCGCCGCCGGACTGGCGTCGTCCTGGCTCTGGCCCCAGGCGGTCGCTCTGCCGACTTCAATGAGTGGCGCAGCGCAGCGATGGCTTTCGGTATCATCGGCGGATGTGTGTAGCCGAGCCTTTGCCCACGCTCCTGATCATCGAGGACGAACCCGATCTGGCGGCCATCCTGGCGCGCATCGTCGAGGCCGGCAAGGCGTGGCAGGCGCGGGTGCTCACCGATCCGGCCGGTCTCGATGCGGCGCTCGCCAGCTTGCCCGATCTCGTCTTCACCGATCTGGTCATGCCGGGCATCGACGGTTTCGAGGTCATCCGCCGCGTGCGCGAACGCGATGCCGACCTGCCCATCGTCGTCATCAGCGCCCACGCCAGCATCGAAAACGCCGTACGCGCGGTCCGGGCGGGCGCCTTCGCTTTTCTCGCCAAACCCTTCACCGCCGAAGCGGTGGAGCTGATCCTCGTCAAAATCGAACGCGAGCGGGCTTTGCAGCGCCGCGTCACGGCCGCCGATTCGGAGCTCGCCGCCATGCTCGGCGAATCATCGGTCATGCAGCGGGTTCGGCAGTGGATCGCGCTGGTGCGGCCGACGCGCGCCAACGTGCTCATCGAAGGCGAGAGCGGCACGGGCAAGGAGTTGGCCGCGCGGGCGATCCATGGCCAGCGCGGGCCGTTCATCGCCATCAATACGGCGGCGATTCCCGAGGCACTCGCCGAGGCGGAACTGTTCGGCTACCGCCGCGGCGCCTTTACCGGCGCGACCTCTATCACCGCATCAACGTCCTCACCCTGCGCCTGCCCAGCCCTGCGCGAGCGCCGGGAAGACATCGCCCTGCTGGCCGAGAACTTCCTGCAGCGCTATGCGCGCACCCACGGACGCAACTGCCGCCGCTTCGCTCCCGAGGTGCTCGACGCCCTGTCCGCCGCCGACTGGCCGGGCAATGTGCGGAAACTCGAAAACGTCATCGAACTGGCCGTCGTACTGTGTCCGCCGGCTCTGGCGGAATTGCCGCTTTCGGTTCTGCCGCCCGCTCAGGGCGGGCAGCAGTGGTGCGAAGCCGCGCCCCGCCCGGAACCTTCGCTCAAGCTAGCCGATGTCGAGCGACGCCGTGTGCATGAGGTACTCAGGCGTACCGGCGGCAACAAATCGGAGGCAGCCCGCCTCCTCGCCATCGACTACAAGACGCTGCTGCGCAGCCGGCAAGCCGTGAGCGCAGTCAGTGCAGCGTGCGCGGCATGGCGAGGACGAACTCGTCGATCGGCGCCTCGAACTGGGTACCATCCTCGGCAGTGAGCTGATAGCTGCCGCGCATCGTGCCGACCGGTGTGGCGATCATGCAGCCGCTGGTGTACTCGAAACGCTCACGCGGCTGCAGCAACGGCTGATGGCCGACGACGCCCAGGCCGCGCACTTCCTGCACCACGCCTTCGGCATCGCGGATCAGCCAGTGGCGCGAGATCAGCTGGGCCGCGACGGTGCCGGTATTGGTGATGCGGATGGTATAGGTGAAGAAATAGCGCCCGGCCAGCGGATCGGAACGTTCGCTGACATATTGCGTCGCGACCTCGATGAGCATCTGGTATTTCTTCGCTTCGGCCATGATGTGAGGGAATGCGGACGCGATGGTCTGATGTCGGCGCATGAGCCATTGGCTATGCACGGTTGGCGCGGTTAGAATCCGGCGTCGCCATTGTAATCGCAACAGTGCGGCATTTCCCGCCCCGGTCCGTCCACCCTCTTCACCATAGGTTTGCCATGACCGCGCCCGTTTATCGCATCGCCCCGTCCATCCTCTCGGCCAACTTCGCCAAACTCGGCGAAGAAGTCGATAACGTCCTCGCCGCCGGTGCCGACATCGTGCACTTCGATGTCATGGACAACCATTACGTGCCTAACCTGACCATCGGCCCGCTGGTCTGCGAAGCCCTGCGCAAGCATGGCGTAACGGCACCGATCGACGTGCATCTGATGGTCAAGCCGGTCGACCGCATCATTCCCGATTTCGCCAAAGCCGGTGCGACCTACATCACCTTCCATCCCGAAGCCTCGGAACACATCGACCGCACCATCGGCCTGATCCGCGATTCTGGCTGCAAGCCCGGTCTGGTCTTCAATCCGGCCACGCCGCTCGACGTGCTCGAATGGACGCTGGAGAAGCTCGACATGGTGCTGCTGATGAGCGTGAACCCCGGTTTCGGCGGCCAGAAGTTCATCCCTTACGTGCTCGAGAAAGCGCGCCGCGTGCGGCGCATGATCGACGAGCGCGGCCTGAAGGTCGAGCTGGAAATCGACGGCGGCGTCGGGCCGGCGAACATCGCCGAGGTGGCACGCGCCGGCATCGACACCTTCGTCGCCGGTTCGGCGGTATTCGGCGCCGGCAAGGACAGCGATCCGCACCGTTACGATACGGTGATCGCCGCGATGCGCGCCGAACTGGCCAAGGTCGGATGAGCGCGCGCTGCGAGGCCGTCCTCATCGACCTCGACGGCACGCTGCTCGACACGGTGCTCGATCTGCACGCCGCGGCCTGCGGCATGCTGCGCCAGCTCGGTCGGCCAGAAGTGGCCATCGAGGACATCCGCGCCTATGTCGGGCGCGGCATTCCCAACCTCGTCAAGCGTGTGCTCGCCGGCTCGCTCGCCGTTGCCGATGACCCGGAACCGCCGCCGGCCGAGGCACTGGCGGCGTTCAAGCGTCATTACGCCGCTTGCAATGGCCGGGCCGCGCGCCCTTTCGACGGCGTGCTGACTGGGCTGACCATGCTGCGCGATGCGGGCTTGCCGCTTGGCGTGATCACCAACAAGGCGCGCGAATTCACGCTGCCGCTGCTCGAACGCACGGGCCTTGCGCCCTTTTTCTCGGTCATCGTCGCCGGCGACATGCTGCCGAAGGCGAAGCCCGATCCGATGCCAGTGATCTGGGCCTGTGGTGCGCTGAAAGTCAGCCCGGTGCAGACGGCGATGATCGGCGATTCGGTGCATGACTGTGAGGCTGGCCATGCCGCCGGCTGCCGCGTCTTCCTCGTTCCCTACGGGTACAACGAAGGACGCGATGTGCGCACGCTCGCCGCCGAGGCCATCGTCGACAGCATCGAAGAAGCCGCGCGCCTCATCCTGACCCCTGACGCCTGACCAGCTTGCTGTGCCCGCCGGTGAGAACGACAATGACCGAAGCCGACTTCTACCGTCTGGCCGCCGAGGGTTACAACCGTATCCCGGTGGTGCTGGAAACCTTTGCCGACCTCGACACGCCGCTGTCGGTCTATCTGAAACTGGCCGATGGGCCGCACTCCTACCTGCTCGAGTCGGTGCAGGGAGGCGAGCGCTTCGGCCGTTACTCCTTCGTCGGCATCGATTCGCCGACGCGCATCGAGGTGCGCGGGCGCAAGGTGCTCCTGCTCTCCGGCCAGCGCGTGCTCGAGCGGCATGAAGACATCGATCCGCTCGCCTATCTGTCCACCTTCCTCGCCCGCTTCAAAGTGCCGCGCCTGCCGAATCTGCCGCGCTTCTGCGGCGGGCTGGTCGGCTACTTCGGCTATGACACGGTGCGGCACATCGAGCCGCGCTTGGCGGCGCACGAAAAGCCCGACCCGCTCGGCCTGCCGGACATGCTGTGGATCCTGTCCGAAGAAATCGCCATCGTCGACAACCTTGCCGGCAAACTGCTGCTCGTCGTCTATGCCGAACCCGGCTATCCCGGCGCCTTCCGTCATGCCCAGGCGCGGCTCAAAGAGCTGCTCGCCCGCCTGCGTCAGCCGGTGCGCCTGCCCGCCGATACGGTGGTCGACAGCGCACCGGCGATCTCCGAATTCGGCGAAGAAGCCTTCAAGGCCGCGGTCAAGCGGGCCAAGGATTACATCCGCGACGGCGACATCATGCAGGTCGTGCTCTCGCAGCGCATGAGCCGACCCTATCGCGCCACACCGCTCGCGCTCTACCGTGCGCTGCGCACGCTCAACCCATCGCCCTACATGTTCTACTTTGCTTTCGCCGACTTCCATGTCGTCGGCGCCTCGCCGGAAATCCTCGTGCGGCTGGAAAACGAAGAAGAGGGCCGACGCATCACGCTCAGGCCGATCGCTGGCACGCGCCGGCGCGGCCGCACCACCGCCGAGGACGAGACGCTGGCCAAGGAGCTGCTCGCCGACGAAAAGGAACGCGCCGAGCATCTGCAACTGCTCGACCTCGGCCGCAACGACGTCGGCCGGGTGGCGAAGATCGGCACGGTGCGCGTGAGCGAAAAGTATGTCATCGAGCGCTATTCGCACGTGATGCACATCGTCTCGAACGTCGAAGGCTGGCTGAAGGACGATGAGGATGCGCTGTCGGTGATCCGCGCCACTTTCCCGGCCGGTACGGTCTCCGGCGCGCCAAAGGTGCGGGCGATGGAAATCATCGACGAACTCGAACCGACCCAGCGCGGCCTCTATGCCGGCGCGGTCGGCTATCTCGGCTTCGATGGCGGCATGGATCTGGCCATCGCCATCCGCACCGCGGTGGTCAAGGACGAGCGCATCTACGTGCAGGCCGGCGCCGGCATCGTCGCCGACTCCGACCCGGAACGCGAATGGCAGGAAACGCTCAGCAAGGCGCGCGCCCAGCTCGTCGCCGCCGAGATGGCCGAAAGCGGCCTGGATCGTCGACGGGGTGAGGGCCGTGCTTAGCGCTCGTAAATCGCCGTAAAACTCGCTTCGCCGAGACGAGCGAAATGGATGTGGAAACCGATCGCCGCCGCGCTCGCTTCGCGGGGTAGGTCGAGGCACGGCACTTTGAGCGCATAGAGCGTAAACACATAGCGGTGCGGCCCATGGCCCGGCGGCGGACAGGGGCCGCCCCAGCCGTATTCACCATAATCGTTGCGTCCCTGCACGGCACCAGCCGGCAACAGGCCCGAAGTCGGATCGCCCGCCCCTTGCGGCAGCGCGTCGATGTCGGCGGGCAGGTTATAGACGAGCCAGTGCCACCAACCGCTGCCCGTCGGCGCATCGGGATCGAAAACGGTCAGGGCAAGGCTTTGCGCACCGACGGAAGTGCCGCGCCAACGCAGCGCCGGCGAAACGTTCTCACCGCCACAGCCGCGATAGGCAAAGCGGGCCGGAATGACCGAGCCGGCAACGATGTCCGGGCTGGTCAAGATGAATGCTTCAGTCATATTTTCTCCTGGGCTAGATCAAGGGCCAGCGGGCAATGGCTGGCGAGAGTTGGGAGGAAGCTGAAATAATCGCTGCGGCGGCGCAAACGCGGCGATGCGCCCGCGCAGCAATGGATTCTGCCCTATTATCGCCGTGCTTGCCTGACCATGCACTGCGCCCGCAGTATCGGCGGACCATTCGGGATCATGGACAGATTGGAAAACGCCGAAGAAAGCGGCGCGCGGATTGACTGATGGCCTCCGGCGCGCCAAGACGGCGATCATCCTGACGATCGTCGAGGCAGCGAGCTCAGGGCAACGCCGCCATCGTCGTTGCTGATCAACGCGCCGACACCGGCGGCAGGCATGGACCTGCAGGTCGATGTTTCCTGGGCGACCTGCGTTCAGGCGCAGCGACCGTTTTCACTGCCAATGGGGCATCGTCACCGTATCGATGGGGGGCGCCTGCGCCAAGCCGGCTGGCGGCGAATTGTCCGCGTTGTTCGAAGAAGCCGACGTGCGCCTCTACCGCGCCAAGGTCAAAGGCTGCAATCGCGCTGAACTGAGCTGAGCGCTTGTGAAAAATTCTGCTGCGCGGCCCGATGGCAGCGTTGCCCGCCACCCGCTTCCTCACCAATCGCCTGGATCGGCGGCGGTCGCTGCGCGCCTGGCCCTCGGCCCGCGACGAATTTTTTCAAACCTCTAACAAGCCGTTGAAAAACGTAGCGAGGATGGCCCGATGCACGGCGCGCAGCGACCGAGACCTATCAAATAGATCGGCGAGGGAGCGAGCACCGCGCAACGCCGCAGATGGCCCACCGCAGTAGTTTTTCAACGGTCTACTAACGACGCCGTGGCGGTGGTTCTGACTTTCAGCCCACCAGCGTCTCGACCTGCATCGCCACCACCTGTCGCTTCTCCTTGCTGAACTCGACGCCGATGAGATGAATGGGCTGGTCGATCGCCCGATACTTCTCGGCATA
>Ga0209207_1001124_pt1 | contig 13281 bp, 14 predicted proteins | sample SaghotsprinmetaG_FD_184140 | JGI IMG/M metagenome (GOLD analysis project Ga0209207, IMG submission 184140) | Hot spring microbial communities from South Africa to study Microbial Dark Matter (Phase II) - Sagole hot spring metaG (SPAdes) (version 3) | ecosystem: Environmental > Aquatic > Thermal...
CTCTTCAAATCGCATCTTCCGTATCTTCTGTAGCAATTGCGTCCGTCTCATGCTCACCTCCTCGGTGAACTATGAAACCGGACAATTCTCGTGCTACAAGTCCGGACAGTTTATTTGTCGCTTACACCCACGCCACAGAGTCTTGCAGGGGCAGCGCTTTGCGATATAATTTGGCCCTTTAGCGCGCCCGTAGCTCAGTTGGATAGAGTACCTGGCTACGAACCAGGGGGTCGTGGGTTCGAATCCTGCCGGGCGCGCCAAATAAAACAATAGGTTACGATGTTGTGGCCTATCCTGAAATCTAGCGGGCTAATGCCGGGCTAATGTCCGGTGGAGCTGCTAGATTTTTTTTCGCCCTCCATCCTGACGTACCGATACACCACCTGCCGATGTTGTGGATGGATGCCAATCCGCCTCGGAATGCATCAGCAACATGCTTGATCGTCGTTGACCTCAGAGGTACTTCTTGAGGTAAGTCCACTGCACCCGCGCCAGCAACCCTGTGAGCAACGCCAGCGGCAGCACAATCCTCTCCGGCCGGATGCTCACCGGCCACATGAGATAGACCATCGCCCCCGTGGCCACCCCCGCGAACTGGAAGAACTTGGCGCGGTGGTACATGGAGGAGGATTCCCTCCCCGCGCAGGCTCTGCGGATGTGGCGCTGCGTCAGCCCGTCCACCAGCCCCAAGGCCCATATCAGCAGGAACAAGGGTGCCGCCCCCATCAGGATGGCCAGCCGCACCCCGAAGATCTGCGCCCGGAGCATGGCCAGGTAGAGCTCGTCCTGCAGGGGGTAGACCAAGTCCTTGCGGGCGATGATGTCGCCGCCGTAGTAGGTGACGTCGGGATTCGCCGGCAGCAGGGCCGCGTTGGTCATCCAGCGCTCGATGGGGATCAGCTGGAAGAAGAAGCCGTACACCCCCCTGGCGCAGGTTCGGGCCAGCCCGGTCAGGGGTGCGTCCGGACGCAGGTCGTGGGTCAGCGCCAGATCGCGGCTCAGGGTCTGCTGCGCCTGGGCCAACCCCTCGGCCTCGCCCCAGACCTGCTTGGCCAGAATGACCTCCATCCCCATGGCCGCCAGAGCCATCAGCGCCAGGGTCAGCCAGACATAGAAGACCAGCTTCAGCGGCCACAGGAACACGTTGTGGGCCGCCAGCCCCTCGTCTCCCCTAGAAGCCACTGCCCTTGCCCTCCACCACCATAGGCCTGAGCCAGTCCGGGCCGTCGAACGGGGGTGTTTCCCCGGTGGCCCAACCGGACCCCGGCGCGAACTCCCCCCGCGTCACCCGCACGTACTGCCCCCGCATGTCCTCCGCCACCGCCTCCAGGTCCTCCGGCATCATCGGGTCGTGCTCCGCATCCGGCAGCGGCAGGCGCAGCTTGTACAGCCGGCCGCCCTCGATCAGGGCGAAGGCCTGGCCCTTGGGCAGGCGGGTGAGATCGGCCGGGCTGATCATGGGCGCGACACGGGCGCTCAAGCGGTCCTCGTTGCGGCTGGTGAAGTCGGAGAAGTCCAGAGGATCGTTGCTGTCCGAGGCCTGGCTGGCGCTCATGGTGGTCACCAGCTCCAACTCGTCCAGCTGGTCGGTGAGGATCTTGGCCGTGTCCGCGTTCTTCACCCGCAGCATGATCAGCGTGTTCAGGTTGCCGCCGATCTGCTGGGCCTTGGCGCAGGAGCCGATACGCGCCTCCACGTCCGACCAGGTCTGGGTGTAGACGGTCACCTAGTAGCCCGCGCCCCCCGCCTTGTTGAGCAGCGGGATGAATTCGTCGCCGATCAGCTCGTTGAACTCGTCGGCGTGGATGGAGATGCGCCGCTTCGGCGCCGGCGCCGACTGGCCATAGGTCTCGCCGTGCTTGTAGATGCGCCCGGCGGTGGAAGTGAGGTCGGAGAACATGGAGTTGCCCACCGCGCCGGCCACCTCGTAGTCGCTCAGGGCGTCCAGGCCCACGTAGACGATGCCACCCCGGTTGATCACCCCCATCCAGTCGAACAGCGGCCGGGTGTCATCCAGGTTGCCCATGTCGGGTGAGACCAACTCCGCCACCTTGCCGGTGGTGAGCTTCTCCAGCAGCGGGATCAGGGAGGCCACCAGCTTGTTGAAGTAGCTCTGCTCGTAGCTGATGATCTTCATCAGGCTCGCCGCCGTGTCGTCGTGCAGGTCGTTGGCGCGGAGGTACTCCAGCAGCTTCACCACCTCCAGGTTCCGGTTCTTCATGGCCCGATCCAGACTCTTGGGGTCCACCTCCAGGGCCTCCACCGCCTCGCGCCAGCCCGCCGCGCGCGGCTCCCGGTCCAGCCATAAGCGGCAGTAGTCCAGCACCAGGGGCTCGATGTCGTTCGCGTAGCGGTAGATGTCCTGGTAGGAGGGCGTGCGCCCCAGGGCGGTCATGGCCTTGGACATGGCGTTGACGAAACCCCAGACGAACTGGGCGAAGTTGGCCCCCTCGCCCTCCTTGGGCAACTGGTTGGTGATGCGGGTGGCCACCTCGGTCACTCGGGAGAAACTGCCCACCGGGTTGTAGCGGGCGGAGAGTTCCGGATAGCCCAGGTGGAAGAAATGGAACTCGCCCGCCCGGCCGGCACGCCGGGCCTCGGCATACATGCGCTTCAACAGATCGGCGTCGCCCTTGGGATCGAAGACGATCACCACATCGCCGCGGCGGATGTCCTGGGTGATGAGCAGCTCCGCCAGCCGGGTCTTGCCCACGCGGGTGGTGCCCTGCACCAGGCAATGGCCCACCCGCTCGCCCAGGTCCATCCACACCGCGTCCTCGTCCGGCTCCACACCATGGATGGCTGCGTCGCCCCCCACCGGTGGCAGGGGATCGACCGGATTCCACCAGGTCTCGCTACGGGTGAGCCGGCCCAGCCCGTCCAATGCCGTGCCCTCCACGCCCCGTTCCAGCCGCCGAGCGGCCCGGTATAGCCATCCCGGCCGCAGCAGCGCCCGATAGGCCGGATCGCGGGTGTCATGCAGCCGCTGGGAATGGCGCCGGTCCCAGGCGAAGCCCATGCCCAGGAACAGTCCCCGTTCCGACCAGGGAATGGCTTCGGCGGCCAGGCGGTAGCGGGGCAGGCGGCGCAGGTTGGCCTGGTAGCGCAGCAACCGGCTCGCCTGGGCAAGACGCCAGCCGGCCAGCAGCATCAGGCCAGCGGCGATGAGATAAGCCAACACCGGCGGCAGCAGAAAGGTCCGGGGGCTGAGGACGATCCCCAGGGCGGCCAGGAAGAACACCCCGGCCGGGATGAACTCCACCGGCCGGCGCAGCAGGTTCTCCACCGGGTAGGCCATGGGCCGCTACGCCACCCCGGCGGCCCGCAGGTCTTCCTGAAGCATGGCGGCACTGACCTCACAGTCATACGTGCCCACGAAGACCGCCTCGGGGCGTTGCAGCCAGCGCGCCTCCAGCTGGCCACCGGAGGGGCAGGAGACGATCACGCCGTCGAGCAGGAACACCGCCCGCGGCGCTGGCGAGGATCCGCTCCATCAGGGATTCGAGTGGGTCGGGAAGGGTGGGGCGTGGGGTCATGACAGGATGTCCGGGGGAGGTTCGTGGTTCACCTTGACGAGGTGGGGATTGGCCGGGGGCACGGGCTCGATGAAACGCTGCGGCGCACGGATGATCATCACCGACAGGGAGCTGCCGGCCTGGCCGCCGCGGCGCACCACCTGGTAGCGGTGCACGTTGGTCTTCCTGGGGCCCAGTTCATGCCAGCCGGCCTTGATCACCTCCCGCTGGATGCCGGTGCCCAGCTTGTCCGTCGCCAGGGTGGAGGGCGTGCCGTCGCCCTTCTCCCCGAAGCGCTCGGCGAAGTGGCGGAAGATGCGTGGTGAGACCAGCAGCATGCCCTCGGCCGCGAAGTGCATCATGGCGCCGGTCTCGTTGTAGGCGATGGCGCCACCGGCCAGGCCTTGCTGAAGCCAGGCCATGAAGCGCAGGGCGGCCTCGGAGGGGGACTGGGGGGCATTCCTGGACGATTTCTCCACCTGGGTCCTGGCGGGCCGGTCCGGCTTGTCCGGCAGGCGCATGGGCGCGATGCGCCCGCCCACTGGCGGGCTGGGGAGAAAATGCTGAAGGTCGCGCTCCGTCTCCAGGAATTCCTCCTCCGGCGGGGAGACTTGACTCCCATCCTGGTTCGGGGTGGACATGGGGGGCAGTCGGGCGTCCCCCTCGGCTGAAGAGACTGCCGCCACCTCTGGCGTAACGTCGGCAGTCGGAGCCTCCCTGGGCGCCTGGACATTCCCCTGGGGCGAGGATTCGTCCTCAACCTCCGCCGCACTCGTCAACGGCATTACCTGACCGGCGAACCCGGCCGGATACCGCTCCACCTCGACATAGAGCGTGTCCAGGGGAAAGCGCAGCAGGGTCAGCACCTGGTCGAAGCCCTCCGTCCTCACCCGCGCCCGCCAGATGGCCCCACCGGTGTCCGGGTTGGGGATCAGGGCGCCATACTCCTGCCAGACGTCGAACAGCCGGTCGTTCTTCTCCGGCCCCGGGATGACGGCGGCGGACTCGTAGGCCGCGAGATAGGCCCGCACCTCGTCCGCCAGGCGCTTGGAGACGAACCAGACACAGCCGTCGGCGACGAACCCGGCCGCGCCCGGCCGGTTCAGGGGCAGACGCCCCCCTTCCGCAAGCATGCGGCGCAGGGCCTCCATCAGCCGTTCGATCAGGGGCACCGCCCGGGCGCTGGCGAAACGGGTGCGGGGGCCTTCCAGCAGGTTGCGGCGCACCGATTCCCGGTCGGCCTCGATGACGATGCGGGCCAGGGCACCGGTCTTGTCCTCGCCGGCGAGAAAGGCGGTGAGCTGGGCCAGCAACTCCGCGTCCTCGGCCAGCCAGGCCAGGGTGGGCTGGGGCACCAGCCATTGCATGAGCAAGACCCCCAGGCGCTGGTGAGCGGTGTAGTCCCGGCCAACGTGCAGGCCCGCCACGGCACGGGTCGCGCCATCGAACGTCACCCGGTAACGCAAGGCCCCACAGGCCGCCATGTCCCCGGCCAGAGGTGACCAGGTCCCCTCGCCGCGCCGCTTGGCGAGGATCACCCGCATGTCCGCCAGCGGCTTGCCCACGTCATGCAGCAGGGCCGCCAGGAACACCCCGAAGGTCCAGCGATGCTCCCGGCGCTGGATGTCCTCCGGGGCCACGCCGGGGGGGAGGACCCGGGCACGCCGCAGATGCAGGGCGATGTCCGCCGCCTCCAGTGCGTGCAGGAGCAGGCCGCCGGGCTGGGCGTGGTGGTGGGATTCCGAGGCGGGCAGCAACTGGACAAAGGCCATGAACCGGCCGAGGGTCTGTCCCTAGTCCCGCTCGAAGTTGGCGGGCGAGAGACCGGTCTTCGTCCGGAGGGCTTCGATCTGGACCTGCGCGCCCAAGTGCCGGGTCAGATCCTCCGCAGCCAGAACCGGCATCCAGCCTGCGGGCAGGGCGAAGCCAGGGGGCTTCCTGAGCCGCAGTGCGCGAGTGGCGAAGGCGACGGCCACCCCCGATACCACGCTGGCCGTACCGAGCAAGACGGCGAGTGTGGCCATCATCTTCCATGGCGTTGAGCGGGGCCATGGCCACCGTGCCGTGTGGATTGGCATCCACGGGGACGGACATGATTCGCAGCAACACTGTCGGGTGTGCGGGTCGTGCTTGGCCCGTTCATGGCTAGTCGGCCCTTGCAGGGAGGGTTGGCGGCGGGACTCTATGCGGCTTCCCCAAACCCCGACAGTGAAAAACCGCGATATCTGGTTTTTGTTTTACTCCCGACGCTTGGCCATGGGCTCGACAGAATCTGGCCGAAGGGTCGGTGTGTGGGGTAGATATGCCGCTTGTCAGACGGCGCGAATATATAACACCATTACTTATCAATATAAATGTTATATAGTGACGTTTGGATGATTCAACCATGACACCCGACCGCACCTACACTCTCGACGAACTTTGCACCTTGGTAGACCTGCCCAAGCGCACGGTCCGCTATTACATGCAGCAGGGTTTGGTAGACCGTCCGGAAGGCATGGCCCGAGGCGCGAAGTACTTTGCCCGCCACTTGGAGCAACTCTTGGCCATCCGCAAGTGGCAGGACGCTGGGCTATCGCTGGAGCGAATCCGTGAATTGCTTGTTGCTCCAGATGTTGATGCGCCACCCCTGAGGCCTCGGCCACCAGGCAGCGTGGAAGTGTGGAGCCACCTTGTGGTGACCCCGGGCGTCGAACTCACGGTTGAACCCGGGCAAGCCAGCCTGTCCCCCGAACAGGTGCGAGCCCTGTTCCGCGCCGTTATGGCCGCCTACGAACAGATCAAGGAAGGAGAAAAACATGAGTGAACCGCTCGGGCTGATTTCCCGGCAAGGCGAAGCCATCTCCCTGCGCGGCGTCGAAGTGGACGCCCGCCTGATCGCCCTGGTGGCGGAAACCACCCTGCGCCAGCACTACCGCAACGATACGGGCTCCAACCTGGAGGTGGCGTACACGTTCCCCTTGCCTGTTGATGGAGTCCTGCTGGACTTTGAAGTTACCTTGGGTGGACATACACATCGCGGCCATGTTTTGCCGCGCCGGGACGCGGAAGAACACTACGAAGATGCTGTCGGCCAGGGCGATGCCGCCTTTCGCCTGCAGCAAGTAGAAGATGGCCTTTACACCGCCAGCCTGGGTAACCTGAAGCCGGGTGAGGAAGTGGAAATCCGCTTGCGCTATGGTGAAACCCTGCGCTGGCAAGCTGGTCGCCTGCGCTACCGCTTGCCCACGGTCATCGCCCCTCGCTACGGCGAACCCACCGGCATGCAACCCTGGCAGAAGCCGATCACGTCGCTCGTCGCGGAATATCCCTTCGTTCTACGCTTGCAGGTGCTGGGCGACCTGTCCCATGCCGCCTTCGAATGCCCCAGCCACCGGCTTGCCTTTGCCGCCGGTGAGGGCTGCACCACCCTCACCCTTCAGGGGCAGGCCGCCCTGGACCGGGACTTCGTGTTGGACATCCGCACTGGAGAAATCAAGTCGCTTGGTGTTGTGGCCGACGCAATGGGCGCGCGTGTGGCATTGCTTAACCTGCTGCCGGCCGAGATCTCTGTTGAAGGCCAGGGTCGGAATTACGTGCTGCTTCTGGACTGTTCCGGATCCATGGCCGGGGACAGCCTCACCCACGCCAAGGAGGGTGTGCACCTGGCCCTAAAGAGTCTCAAGCCAGCGGACCACTTCGCCGTCATCGGCTTCGGCAGCACCACGCAGGCCTTCGACCAAGCCCTGCAACCGGCCAACCGCAAGAACCTCCAGCTCGCCGAATCCTTTGTCACCAATCTGCCCGACTTGGGCGGGACCGAGATGGCCGAAGCGCTGGAGCAGGCCCTGGGCTACGGCTGCCCGCTGGACATTCTCCTGCTCACCGATGGAGAGTGTTGGGACCTGGAGGCCACAGCCGAGAAGGCCAGGGAGCAAGGTTCACGCATCTTCACGGTTGGCATCGGCAGCGCCGTGGCCGAGGACACGGTGCGCATGCTGGCCGATACGACGGGCGGCGTGTGCGAACTGGTGACGCCCAACGAGGACATGGCCGACCGCATCGCCGCCCACTTCGCCCGCATGCGCCAGCCCCGCATCACCGCGCTGGATGTCGACTGGGGCCAGGATCCCGCTTGGATCGCCCAAAGCGGCCAGGCCCACTTCGCCGGCGACAGCCATCTGATCTGGGCGCAACTGCCTCAGCCTGCAGGGGAGGTTCGTGCCACCCTACGCTTCGAGCAAGGGCTGGCCCTGATTGAGCGCATTACCCTTACCCACAGCCCGGAACTGGCCGACACCCTGGTGCGGCTGGCTGCGGCCGTGCGACTGCCAAACTTGGACGATGATGCGCAAGTGGACTGGGCTCTGCGCTACCAACTGGTCAGCGAGGAAACCGACTACCTGGTCATAGTGGAACGTGCCGAAGCCGAGAAGGTTGATGGCCTGCCGGAACTACAGGTGGTACCGCAGATGCTGGCAGCGGGATGGGGCGGGACAGGATCCGTCATGGATACGGGTATACGGTTCAGTCTGCGTCGCGGGCCTGCGTCCGCATTCCTGGCAGAACCTGCCTTCGATATGGCATCGCCAATGCGGTGTAGTAGAGCGCGGCAACCTCGATCTGGCCGCTGGACGACCTTCTTGCAAGCCTTGGAAGCTTACGTCCTGGCCGAAGCCGCCCTCCCGCCTGACGCGCAGCAACTGGTCCGGCTGGGGCTACCCGATATGGTGGCGGAAATCGTGCGCCGGTTCTTGAACAAGGGCGATTCCGAATCGCTCATCGTCCGCATCGCGCTCTACCTGCTCCAAGACTACCTCGACATCGAGTACCCCGAGCATGTCGAGCGGCTGGTGTTTGGTGCACCCCCGGAACGGACCGCAGTGGAACAGTCGATGAAGCAGGCCTTTGATGCCCTGGATAACGAGGTATGGGAGGACGTGGATGGCACGCTAGTCACCGACGAACTCGATATTCCAGTATTCCTGCGCAAGCAGGCGGAGTGACGGGTCAGGACAAGTTAATCACAAACTACTTGACACCTATGCTGTCTCGTATAGAATTCAGTTACGCGCCGATTTGAACAGTTCAGCTTGCGGGCGCTTTATGAATGCGGCTAAAGCGAGGGAAACCCGTTTAGCCGCCAAGCCGAACGGGTTTTTTGCTTTGGGGCTCAGGTATTGACCAACGCCCCGCCGCCGATTTGAGCGACAGCTTGCGGGCGGTTGAGAAATGCAGCTAAAGCGGCGGCCTCCGGGAACCGGGACCGTCAGTTCGCGGGATGTTTCGGAGGCCGATATGAAACAGTTGGAAACGCTCCTCTCGATTACGGAAGACACCAGGCTCATGCATACCTGACCAGGAAAAACAGATCGCTGAAGGCCATCGACGGACACGGGAAAGTTGCGTCCGCCGGAAGCCAGCGATCGTTGACAACCTGATGAAAGGAAACAGCATGAGCAAGCTCATCCGCTCCACCACCGTGAAGTCTCGCCCGGCCGACCAGCGCAGCCGGAAGGCCCCCGTCTGGGTCATTGCCTCCGGCGGCGAGGTGTTCGTCATGAAGCGCACCCGGGGCGCCATCACCTGGGTGCCGGCGCGCGAGCGCGACTTCCCGGCTCCGGCCGGGGTCGCGGCGAACGATGCCGTCTTTAACAACGCGTAGCAGTACCGATCCGGGGCGGGGCGAGCACCCCCGCCTTGACGGATCACCCATCAACCCCGTCCGGGTAGCGCGAAAAGGCGCGTACCCGGACCAGCGGTCTGACCAGGAGGGTCCGACAGGCATGGATGGCGCTCACGGTGCGAGCGAGGCACCGAACAGACTAAACATGGACTGGCCCACCGCACGGGCCGGGGGGATTTGATCCGGCTTGCGGCCCCCGCCGATTCGGCAAAGCCGCTAAAGAGGAGCTCTAAAGATGATGTCACTCGGAACCATGCTGCCCATGCGTGAAGACGCCGCCCGCAAGGCGCGCCGCAATCACATCAAGCCCGCCTACTGGCTGCGCTCGAAGGGTGCGCTCAACAAGGCGGTCCCCTTCATCGGCGACTACCGGCCGGAGGACTTCGAGCCGGTCGAGCCGGAGACCCTGGCCATCCCCGAGGGCGTGCGCCCCTGGGTGGTCACCGACCCCATCTGCAACCTGCCCTACCTGGAGGTGGACATCTCCGGCTGGGGCAGTCCCGAGGAGCCGGTCCTTACCCAGGACGAGTTCCTGGCCCTGGCCGCGGCCAACCCCGACATCGGCTGGGCCCTGGTGGAAGTGGGCCAGTTCCAGGGCGTGGTGGGCGCCTTCCGCATGGCCGGGATGGTCACCCGGCAGTAACCGACAAACAGGAGATGAACATGGACCAGACCTACACCCTCTCCCTCTCCCGCTGGCACAAGGTGGCCGAGCGGCTCGCCAGGGAATACACGGAAACCGTCGGCGCCGTGCGCGGCGCCTACACCAACACCACCGTCCCCGCCTGGCTGGGCGAGAGCCAGGAGGAGGAGCTGCAAGCCCAGTCCCGCCAGGCCGAGGAGCGCCTGGCATGGGCCTTCCGCCTGCAGGATGGCATCGCCGCCGTGCGCAAGGGGCTGGGGGACGCCAACGCCGCCGCCGGCGTCACGGCTGATCTCGCCGACCACGATCGGCTGGCTCGCCGGCTCAAGGTGCTGACCGACCTGGTCGTGCTCCAGTCGCCCGAGATGGTCGGCATCGACCAGCTGAAGAACGTGCCGGAGCGCCTGCCCTCGGAGCCGGACCGCTACGACCGCAGGCAGGGCATTCGCGTGCGCCTCATGGGCCACGACACCCTGGGGAAGCTCAGGGAGCAGGCCGAGTCGGTGCGCTTCGAGTATTACGCCCTGGCCGACCGGATCAACGAGAAGAACCGGTCCAGCCTGACGCTGGCGCTGCCCGCGGACATCGCCCGGGCGGCGGGGCTTTAAGGAATGGGCGCCTCCGGCCCTGAAGGAGGCCAGGCCGTCTTGTCGCGGGACGGCCGGGTGACTGCCGACGCGGCCGTGGAAGGGGCATCTGCCAAATCTGGACCGAACAGGCCCAAGCGCTCGGAAAGCATCGCCGCGCTGCCCAACACCCTCTTTGCTGGTTGTCCGGGGCGCCCGATGTCGGAACGAGACCGCAAGGCGCGTTTGCTGGATGCGGGTTGTCCGTTGATCCGTCCCTTCCACGCTTTCTATTCTGAGACGAGGTCATGATGGACAAACGTCATTCGAACGCCGACCGGCTGCACCGGCTGGCCTCGGCGGAGGGGCGCACCGCGACCGTCCTCGAGGTGCGCGCCCGCTGCCTGCTGGTGGAGTACGAAGGGCTGCGCTTCAAGGTGGCCTCGACCCCGGCCGAGCGGCGCGACCACTGGATCGGCCAGCGCATCGAACTGGAGGTAAGCGACGCTTTCTGGGACCAGAAAAGCCAGGACGAATCCCTGCGGAACCTGTTCAGCAACCTGAACCTCGGCAGTCGCGGGCCGGCATGGTCCGAGGCCGCCGAAGATCCCGAACGCTGGGCCTGGCTGGAGGGCAAGCCCCACGGCACGCTGATCGAGGGGCGCGTGATCCGCCGCATGCGGCGGTCCATCCTCCTGGACCTGGGGCACGGTTGCGAGATATCCACCTATCCCGGCCATTTCATGCGGACGGTCTGCAGGCGCTACCGAAGCGATTGCCTGCCCGCCATGGGTGAGCCTCTGGCCCTGTCGTTTCATGGTTTCCACCGGGACGGCTCGCCGAAGCTATACGCCTGGCTGCACGAACAGGATGCGAAATACTGGCGTTTCGACGCCGGCTACCGCAGCCGCTACCGGGGCGAGGACGGACCCTTCGCCCTCCTGCCCTGGGAAAGGCCGGACAACGACATCGAACCCAACGACTACAGGAGCAAGAAGACATGAACGAAGACACCCTGCTCATCGCCCGCGCCCTGGACTTCGCCGCGCGCAAGCACGTTGACCAGCGCCGCAAGGGCGAGGCCGAGGAACCCTACATCAACCACCTGTCCGAAGTGGCCTACCTGCTGGCCGAGGCGACAGGCGGAGAAGACGCCGTCCTGGTCGCGGCCGGACTGCTGCACGACACCATCGAGGACGTGGGCGTCACCCACGCCGAACTGGCCCGGACGTTCGGCCCAGAGGTCGCGGATTTGGTGCAGGAAGTCACCGACGACAAATCCCTGCCCAAGCAGGAGCGCAAGCGCCTGCAGGTCGAGCACGCCCCCCACAAGTCCGGGCGCGCCCGGCAACTGAAGATCGCCGACAAGACGAGCAATCTGCGGGCCATCCGGAACAGCCCGCCGAAGGACTGGGACAAAAACCGCAAGCGCGAGTATTTCGATTGGGCGAAACAGGTGGTGGACGGGTGCCGCGGAGTCAACGCGCGGCTGGAAGCCGCCTTCGACGAGGCCTGGAAGGCGGGTGTGCAGTGACCGAGAAACGCAACCCGCCCGGCACCCCGGACCCGCGGCTCCAGGACGAAGTCGCCGTGTTCGCCCGGTTCCCCGCCGAACTCGCCGCGAACGCGTCCTACATCCGCGGCGAGCTGGAGAACCTCGGTTGCTCGTCCGACCGGAAGTCCGGGATCGAACATCTGTGCGGCGAACTTGACGGGCTCGCCTACGACCTCCGCGCCGAGGTGCACAACCTCCAGGACAAGCTCGGCCTCCGGCCCGGCGAGGAACCGTGGGATCCTGACATCGTCAACCCGGATCCGCGCGCGACCCTGGGCTTTTTCCGGGAATGGCCGGGAGCGGTCTTCCAAGAGATGAACGACCTCGTCCAGGCGCTCGACAAAGACGGGAAAAGTGGAGGGAGCTCGCTTCCCTTCATCCTGGTGACCGAGTCCGGCGTCAACGTGCTCAACGCCCACAAGGACGTCCTCGACGCCATCGAGCGCATCGAGGCCCTGCTGCAGGAGAACGCGTCCCGGTCCTGACGAGGCGCCGTCCCCGATTTAGCCCGACTTGCGGGGGACGCTAAACGCATACCGCTAAACAGGGCGTGTCCCAACAAGGAGTAACGGACATGTGCGAAACCTATCCCGACATCGACCTCGGCTACCGTCCCGCCGGTTACTTCTGGCCGCTGGACCTGGCCACCCACCTGCTCGCCACCGTGAAGGGGGCCGAGCGGCGGAAATACGTCCAGTCCCTGATCGACGCGGGCCGGCTGGATCAGCTCGAGGACTTCATCGCCCGCTCCGGGCTGAGCGCCGAGCTGCGAGACCACGCCGGTCGCATCCACCCCCGCTTCATGGGCGGCGAATACCTGCCCGACCTGGCGGCCGTGGAGGTGGAGATCGCCCGTATCACCCTGGCGTCCGTCCTCCAGGACGTGGTCAGCGTCCGCGCCCACAAGGGTCGGGGCCGCATCCGCTATCGCGTGGTGGACGAGTACAACGGCGACACCCTGACCGGCCGCAATACCCGCACTTCCAGCCGCCCGCTCACGCTCGGCCAGCTGGTGGACTTCCTGGACGGCGCCTGGCCCATGCGTGAGGTGATCGCCATGAACGGGCTGGAGGACAGCGTGGAAGGGATGCTGGATTTCATCTCGGTCTCGTCGCCCTTCTATCCGGAGTTGGCGAAGTACTACGCCGGCCGTTTCCGGGCCTGGGCGGAGGAGGCACGCCATGTATGACCTCGAAACGCTGAAATACATGGTTCATCCGACTTTCGTGTGGGTGACGGGAGCGGGATACAGGTTGAGGCCGCCGCAATGGAAATAGACAGCGATCTTGAAGTGGTCGGGATTGCGATAGCCACAGGCGCGCTTCTGGACGGTGGCG
>Ga0209207_1001130_pt1 | contig 13265 bp, 13 predicted proteins | sample SaghotsprinmetaG_FD_184140 | JGI IMG/M metagenome (GOLD analysis project Ga0209207, IMG submission 184140) | Hot spring microbial communities from South Africa to study Microbial Dark Matter (Phase II) - Sagole hot spring metaG (SPAdes) (version 3) | ecosystem: Environmental > Aquatic > Thermal...
TCTAATGAAGCCTTGACGATGTACATGATTTCATAATTTCTCATGTGTTCACCTCCTTGTGGTCAATTGGCCTTTTCAGGCAAGGAGTAAATAATTTTTATCTACTCGTGCTTAAGATTATACCATTGTAAGATTGAAATGTAAACAATTAGCTCAGCTTAAGATTTACACTCATAGAATAGTTTTATCTCTCTCATATTATACGATTATTGATATTCATTTTCCTTAATAATAAGTATATATTTATGATTATATTTCAATATAATTCAATATAAACTTCCCAAAACCAGATTCATTATGATCAATCGCAATATAATCTGCTTTACTCTTCAAGAATTCATCCCCATTATCCATCACAACTCCAATATGACAACCTTCAATCATCTCTAAGTCATTTAGATTATCTCCAAAAGCCATAACATTCTCTAATGTAAAATGTGAATACTCACAATAAGTCTGAATACCAGCACATTTATTGACATGAATATCCATAAATTCAAATAAATGTTCTTGTGATCTAAATCCTCTGTATCTCGGATCATTCTTCTGTTGACAGAATTCTTCAATTGTTTTCATATCATTAGGATCACAAGCCAACAATAGTTTTTCCACATCATGCTTAATATAAGTATAAAGATCCTCAACATGTGCCACAATATTATTCTTTTTGCTTACTCTATTCATGAAATCATCCAACTTTTGTCCGACAAGTTTTCCTTCATAATATAAACAAAAGTTTCCAGGCATTTCTTTGTATTGATCTAAAATATCAAATACCAATTCTTTTGAGATAGAATTTGAAATGAACTTTGGTCCTGATTTTACCGCAACTTCTAATCCATTATTCGCAATAATCACATCGACATACTCTTTTATACCCCACAGCTCTAGAAAAGGTTCTATAGAGAAATAAGGTCTTCCAGTTGCTAATCCAAATTGAATATTATTATTTTTCAATTTAATAATAACTTCTCGATTAATATCACTAAGCTGTCCTTGTTTATCAAGTAATGTTCCATCAAGGTCTGAAATAATTAGTTTTATTGAGTTCATATACTTTTCCCTGTACGATTATAATCTTTTACTATTAGTTATAGTTATTTCATTATAAATCCTTTTATCTGTTAAATATCTACCATAATAATAGAAGCGCCTTAGTATTTAAGGCGCTTTGTTAATCATTAATTGTGTGCTTGTTCAGCTTCTTGTTCTAATTTAAGGTTGTCAGCATCCATCTTTTTGATGAATGGGTAGTAACCTACACATGACCAAACGATAATTGCGACTTGAAGTAACGCCATTTTCCAACCACCCGTTAAGAAACCACTGATAATAGGAGGAGTTGTCCAAGGAACGTTAACACCAGCAAAGTAAGGAACTAGACCTGTTGCGATTGCGAAGTAACTTGCGACAGCCGTTGCGACTGGAACAAAGATAAATGGCAATAACATGAATGGGTTCAATACGATAGGTGTACCGAAGATAATTGGTTCATTGATATTGAAGATTGCGGAAGGAAGAGCCAATTTACCCAATGTTTTGAATTGTTTTGACTTCGCAAATAACATCGCAATAACGATACCAATCGTAATACCTGAACCTGTCATTTTGATAAGTAAACCATCAAATTGAGTTGTCCAAATGATCGCTCCATTAGCTGCTGTTAATGAATTACCAGCATCTAAAATAGCTTGGTTTGTTAATAAGTTAGCTGCAGCGATACCACTTACAACTCCATTGACTAGAGATGAACCGTGAACACCGAACCACCATAATAAGGATACTAAAGTATAGATAACAATAACTCCACCTAATGATCCAGATAAACCAGATAATGGTGTTTGAATAGTAGTATAAATCCAGTCAACTGCTGTAACACCTAAAACGTTGATGAAGAAGGTATTAACTAACATAGCCATGGTGAATAATACAGCACCAGGAGCTAAAGCAGAGAATGAGTTAGAAATATTAGGTGGAACGCCTTCAGGCATCTTGATTGTATAACCCTTTGTTAAGAAGAAGTCATAAACCATACCGACGATAACCCCAATAATTAATGCAGCAATCATACCTTTTGATCCTGTATAGGACATAGGCAATATATTTGCAGCAGTTAATTTAACAGCTTCTTGTGATACTTCCGCAACACCAGTAACAACTTGTGTATGTGGAATTAATGTAAAGAATACAACAGTTGCTAGGATACCAGCACCTAATCCATCTTTACCAGAATGCTTTGCATATTGGAATGCGATTGAGAATACCGCAACAACCGCTAAGATGTTGAATGATGCACGGTATACTTGTAACATATGCCCTTGAACGCCAACAGTGATAAAGAATTGTTTGACAGGTTCATAAGGAAAGTTAGCTAATAATAAGAAAATAGAACCAATGATAGTAAGAGACATAGTTGCGATCATACCATCTTTGATTGCAGAAATAGGTTTTGATGTAACAAACTCCATTACCGCTGGAAACACTTTGTCATTGATGAAAGTTTTCATTTAGTTTCTTCTCCTTCTTTCTAATAAGTGACGACTACTTAACTTCTTTTGCATTAAATAACTCTAATGCGTAATCCAATACCCCTTCTCCGTTTACCATTCCATAATCCTGCATACGAATAACCGCTACAGGAATATTATGTGGAGTCGCAAATCGCTTTGCGTCTGACATAAGGTAAATAAGTTGTGGCCCCAATAACACCACATCCGCTGAAGGAACTTCTCTTTCAAGCGTATTGGCCGAGTACGCTTTGATAAAACAAGAAAGTCCTCTTGCTTGAGCCGATTGATTCATTTTATGAACCAATAATGAAGTAGACATACCAGCTTGACAGAATAATTTGATGATGACCATACTTCCTCCATTCCACATTCAATTAACGAAACGTTTTATAAATGTGTAATATCTCTTCGGCAACTTCAGACATCACAATCGCCATTCCCAAGTGATCCTGTGCATGAACCATGATAATATTCATATCAACCGGTTCCCCACAAATTTCAGCTTGACTAAGTGTCGTTTGAATTAAGTGAGCTTGATTTAGATCTTCATGGGCTGATGCGATAAGTTCAGCCGCTTCATCCATCTCACCTGCTCTTGCTTTCTTCATCGCTATCATAGATTTCGACTTTGAGTTCCCTGCATGTAAGATGATTTGAAAGGCTAATTGATATCGGGTATCATCCATCTTTTATTCCTAGCCTTTCTAACATTAAACAAAATTAAGACTTTGTAAGTCATTAACCTAGTCCTATTCTATCGAATCTAGATTTTGATTCAATTTGTATTTTTTCCATAAGGTTATGGCATTTTTACACTTCGAATAATATTGTTTGTTAAAAAATAAACTTTATACTATAATGAGTCGGGTTAAGCATATATATAAGGAATAGCGAAATGAAAGAAACACGAATTAAGAAGTTATTTGATCTTCTTAGTGAACATCACACCTATATTACAGGCGAGAAATTAGCTCAGCTTCTTTCAGTTAGTACAAAAACAATTCGTAATGAATTAAAAACATTAGATACCATATTTAGTAAGAATGGCGGTAGAATCGATTCTAAATCAGGCTTAGGCTATCACTTTGAAGTAACCGATATGGAAGTGTTTCGAACCTTTATTGCAAATAAATGGCATGAATATGCTTTTGAAGAAGATACCTTGGTCTATAAATCAAATCGTGTTATTTTCTTGTTAAAGATTATGTTATTTGAGAAAGATTATATTAAAGCAATCGATCTATGCGATCGATTACAAATATCTAAATCACAACTTAGTACTGATTTACAATTACTCAGACAAAAAATAGAACCTTTCCAACTTCATCTTGATGTAAGGCCACATCATGGAATGAAAATTATAGGTAAAGAACTAAATCTAAGATTATGTATTGCGAATGTTGTTTACAACGAAAAACAACTCCTTGATGAAGAAGAATTTGAGACTCAGTATATCTTAAGTGAAATTCGTTCTAATATCTTACGAGTCTTTAATCATTACCACTATGAAACAAGTGAGCTTGTTTTCCATAATCTTGTGATCCATTTATTTGTCGCTCTTGAAAGAGTCAAGATTGGCGAATCAATTATAATGGATACTCAAATGCTCACAACATTAAAACAAGATAATGAGTATCAAATAGCCCATGATATTATTCATGAAATTGAGAAATTATTTGGTTATTCATTCCCAGAAGATGAAAAAGGATATGTGTCGATGCACTTATCCGGTAAGCGTGTCTTTGGACAATCTGAACAAGAATCCAATGTTGTAAGTAGTGAAGTGGATGAACTTGTTATGAATATGTTAGATCGAGTACGAGTCGTTATGGATATCGATTTAACCAAAGACTTAGATTTGCGTATCGCTTTAGGTTTACATAGTGTTCCTTTGGTAAAACGTATTAGTTATAACCTTATGATGAAGAATCCATTATTGGATGACATTAAGAAACATAAACAAGCTTATCTGACCGCTGAAATTGCGTCTGAAGTGATTGAACGTCGTTACTTAATAAAACTCAGTGAAGATGAGATAGCCTATTTTGCACTCCATTTCTATGTCGCATTAGAGCGACATAAAGTCACCATCAATCGCAAGAAAGTCTTACTTGTTTGTTCGACCGGACATGGCACTGCAAAACTCTTACAATTTAGATTTAAACAAGAATTTGATCCATTCTTAGAGAATATTGTGACGAAGGATGCATTATCATTAAATCAAATTGATCTTAATAATTTCGATTTAATTGTTTCAACTGTCCCTTTATCGGTTAAAACAGTCACCCCAATTATCTATGTTTCGACATTACTAAGTGATCATGATTTACAAACCATTCGTCATCGTTTTAATCAGAATGATATGTCAATTGCGGAATACTTTGATCGTAAATTATTCTGCAAAGATATTGTGGCTAACACTAAAGAAGATGTTATATTCTTTATGGCAAATAAGATTAGTGATTTATATAACTTTAAACCAGGATTCTATGAATCCATATTACGCCGTGAAGCATCTGCTTCAACTGAATTTGGTAACTTAATCGCGATCCCACATCCAGATAAGGCCTTTAGTCATACTACCTTTGTATCGGTTGCGGTATTAAAAAAACCAATCTTATGGAATGAAAGAATGGTTCAATTAGTCTTTATGTTGTCCTATGGAGATAATGAGAATGATAATCTGGATGTCTTCTTTGCGAAGAGTGCACAGTTCTTAACCAGTGCAAAAGATATTCAAGCTGCGATAGATGCCAATGATTACGATGATTTTATTCGTTTAATTGATAAGACTTAATTGGATTGTTTCTCTAACTCTATTTCTTCAATAATGAGGAAGTAGAGTTTTTTATCGATTGTTGTTTTATAAAAAATATCTTTAATCTGATATGTTACTATTCCTTCTTTATTGATAAAATACATTTCATTTTCTTTATCTTCAAATTGAAAGTTAATAAAAACTGAATCAATCCCAAACAGTAAATCATCACTCAAACTTCGATTAAACTTTGCGGAATGAATCGCATCATAGACTGTTTGACAAATACCTTGGTTCGATTGTCCAATAAAGCTTTGAATAAGTATTCCATAGTGACAGGACTTAACATCAGGTATTTTTGCACAGGATGATGTTAGTATAATAATCAATCCAATGATTAAACGTTTCATTCAACTTCCCCCAAGTTAAATATCATCGAACATCTTCTGGTGTCGTAATCTTAATATTATCGTAAGATCCTTTTACGACTCTAATTGGCACATGACTGTATCGTTCGATAAGTTGAGCATCATCGGTTGCTTTGAAGTTATCTTCTTGAGCTTGGTGAATACAGTCCAACAATAAACTAGTCTTAAACGCTTGAGGTGTTTGTGCATTTTTTAAGCATTCACGATTAATAGTCTTTACGACATAACCATCTTTGACTTCTTTAACCGTATCTTTCACATCTACGGCCAAGAAAGCAGCTTGTTCATTTTCCATTGCGAGTAGTAATTCATCAATTAACTCAATCGTACAATAAGGACGTGCAGCATCATGAACTAATACGATATCTTCAGTGACACACATCAAACCATTATAGACAGAATCTTGGCGTGTCGCTCCACCTCCAACATTTACAATTCGACCCATTTCATGGGTTTGTGTTACCTTATGCAAATCATGAGGATTGGTTACAATCACAAGTTGTTTACAACGTGCATCATCCACAAATAATTTAACAGTCATATCTAACACTGTCATTCCATCTTTTAATGGATAAAACACTTTATTATAGCCAAGCCCCATCCGTTCGCCTTTTCCACCTGCTACAATTAGTACCGAATAGTTCATAATGTCCCTCTTAATTTATTCTATTCTATCAAAATTCAAAGCGTTTTCACATAATTAATATCTCTATTAACATTGTTTATGCCTAAAAACTAGCCTATAATGAAGGTGCTTAGATTGGTGCTAACGCATAATAGGGAATTCGCAATAAACGAAGCTGTCCCAGCAACTGTAGATCTGGACAAGAGGAAGTATCCACTGTAAAAACGGGAAGGATCCTTGAGGATGAATGATCAGCCAGTAGACCTGCCAATGATAAGCGTAGTTTTATCTTCTGGGAACAAGATAAAAAGACATTAGCCTGTCTTTTTTGTACACATCCCGGTGTGTATTTTTTATTGTAAAGGAGGCTCAGTTCATGAAGAAAAATTTAGTTCGTATTGGTATAGCAGTCGTATTGTTAGTTGGATCGTTGTTTGTTTATAATCAATTCTTTAGACAAGGAAATGAAGGTTCTAAAGAGGTTCAAATCATCTTAACGGTTGATCAAAATGGTCAAGATGTCATTATTTTAGATATAACTCAACGTACAGATGATGAAATGTTAGGAACATTTTTAGAAACTGTATTAAAAGAAAAATCATTAGAGTATAACTTTTCTGGTAACGTATCAGATCCTTATGGACGATATATTGTAGGGATTGGTGAATATGAGACAAAAGACAGTTCTGTGGGTCCTTGGTGGCTATTTAATTCCACAACGAACGAAAGTTGTGTAAGTGCCGGTTTCTGTCCTGGAATCGACTTAACTCCTCTTTATGACAAAGATGTGTTTACATTTGAATTTACAGCGAGTTATTAATGTATGATCAATGTCCGTAAACTCGTACTATTAGCCTTACTTGCGGCAGGAGCTCTTGCTTTACAAGTATCTCTATCTTTTATTCCAAATGTGGAACTTGTCACATTGTGGTTTTTAATCATCGGATTAAGTTTAAGTTTTAAGGAGAGTCTTATTGTCGTATTTGTATTTACTCTTCTGGAAGCTTTAGTCTGGGGATTTGGAGATTGGGTATTAGGTTATTTATGGATATGGACAATATGGATTATTATCGTTCGTTGTTTTAAACCAATCTTAAAAGACAAAACTCATTTATGGGCGCTGCTGGGTGCGTTCTATGGTTTTGTCTTTGGTTTTCTGTTTGCGGCTCAACACGCCCTCCTTTATGGCCTTAATATGGGGATAGTTTATTGGATTCGGGGCATAAGTTTTGACATTATTCACGCTTTCTCGAATTATAGTCTTATACTAATTTTATTTGCACCGATTTTAAAGGTGTTTAATAATTTAATCAGAAAGTGGGGTTAATTATGCCAGTCACAACAAAAACAGGAGATCGTGGGTTTACGAGCATTAAAGATGGACGTGTTTCTAAGGATGAACCGGTTATTGAAGCGCTTGGGAATTTAGATGAGTGTAGTAGTTTAATTATTCATATGCAAGCTCAATGTGAGTTTGATAAAGAACCTTGGGAAATGATTGTTAGGGAATTGTATGATATTTCTGCATATGTCGCAGGATATAAGAAAACGATTGATTTAGAGAATAGCATTAAACGTTTAGAAACGTTTATTGAGGCCAATCAATCTCGTTATTCTAATTTTATTTATCCATTTGGCCAAAAGAAAGCTGCTTTCTTACACTATGTTAGAACCGTTGTAAGAAGAGCTGAAAGAAGCTTAGTTAAGGTGAACGAAACACAGCTTATTGATACAGCTGTTTTACAATATATTAATCGATTATCGGATTATTGTTTTGTGAATGAATTAGTTTGATGAAATTTTGAATGTAAACAACTTTCAAGATTTAGTCATTATTTTGTATGTTAGAATTGAAAGTACAAAAAGGGGTGTTTTTATGAGCTATACACAATCAACTGTCGAAAAATTGAATGCGGATATACGACAACATTTTCATCATATCTTCCCGATAGAGAATGAATTCAAACTAACTCATGCAGGTGTGAGTCGTTTAGTCATGTTAGATCGATATTCACAAAAAGATCGTAGTTTAAAAACACTGGGTGTAAATGATATTGTTGTAACGATTGTTAAGGAAGATCCGAAATTTCCATCACGTGGAATCGGTTTAGTTCTTGATGTCGATTATGTGCATGAGTATGTCACGCTAAAACTTGAAGAAGAGTTTAGAGCTTCTCTCGAGAATGAAGTAGAAGCAAGTACTGGAATTATTACGCGCCCATTTAAACAAGTCGATAAACCATTAGAGATATATTATGAACAAATTGCGAAGCGTGTGGGTAAATCTTTAGCATCGACTGAATTGTCAGAAGACTATAGAGATCAATACGGTAAAGTGTTTGCGGAAGAATTAGCTGAGATGAATGTTATTCCTGCAGGACGTGTACTATACGGTGCAGGTTCTCAGACTCAAGTAACGTATTTTAATTGTTTCGTTATGCCTTTTATCCATGACTCTCGTGGCGGCATTTCCAACCATCGTAAGGAAGTTATGGAAATTATGTCACGTGGAGGTGGTGTTGGGACGAATGGTTCTACATTACGTCCAAAATCAGCGCCTGCTAAGGGTGTTGGTGGTAAGTCCAGCGGTGCAGTGAGTTGGTTAAATGATATTGCGAACTTAACGCATCTTGTGGAACAAGGCGGTTCACGTCGTGGGGCACAGATGATTATGTTAGCGGATTGGCATCCGGATATTATTGAGTTTATTATCTCAAAGATGCAGAATCCAAAAGTACTGAAGTGGCTCATTGAGAATTCAAAAGATGAACAAATTAAATACGAAGCTGAGAAAAAATTAAAATTTATACCTCTCAGTCGAATTGAAAAAGAAATATATGATTCCTTAGCAGACAATAAGAATGTGCCTGTTCATGTATCGGATTATGCACGTGAACAATTAGCCAATGGTGGTACGCTTAGTGTTACAAATCCTGAGTTCTTATCAGGCGCAAATATTTCTGTCACATTAACTAAAGATTTCATGGATGCGGTCAAGAGTGATTCTAACTTTGATTTACGTTTCCCTGATTTGGAACATTATAATCCTGAACAAAAAGCTACCTATGATGAACATTGGCATGAAGTGGGTGATGTTCGTGAATGGGAAGCACTAGGTTACCCGGTTAAAACATATCGTACCATTCGTGCTCGTGATTTATGGGATTTAATTAGCTTCTGTGCAACCTATTCTGCAGAGCCTGGCATCTTCTTTATTGATAATGCGAATGAAATGACCAATGCGAAAGCCTATGGTCAGAAAGTTGTCGCAACAAACCCTTGTGGTGAACAACCATTAGCACCTTATTCTGTATGTAATCTTGCGGCAATTAATCTTGCGAACTTTGTGGATCGTAAGACTGGCGAGATTTTATATGACAAACTTAAGACAACTGTTGCGGTTACGGTTCGTATGCAAGATGACGTTATTGATGATACACCTTACTTCCTAGAACCTAATAAGAAACAAGCTCTAGGTGAACGTCGTATTGGATTAGGGGTTATGGGTCTACATGATTTACTGATTTGGGCTCGTAAACGTTATGGTTCTCCTGAGTCAATTGAAACCATTGATTCTGTATTTAGAACCATCGCGGAAACTGCATATAGTACATCTGTAGAACTCGCCAAGGAAAAGGGTTCGTTCCCATTCTTAGATGATCGAGAAGCCTTTATCAATTCTGGGTATATGAAGACATTGGATGAATCCATTCGTCAAGATATTCTAAAATATGGTATTCGTAATTCTCACTTATTAACGATTGCGCCTACAGGTTCTACTGGAACCATGGTTGGGGTTTCAACAGGTCTTGAGCCTTACTTCTCGTTCTCTTACTTTAGAAGTGGAAGACTCGGTAAGTTTATCGAAGTCAATGCGAAGATCGTTGAAGATTGGTTAGAACTTAATCCTGGTTATACCAAACAAACTCTTCCTGATTATTTCGTAAGTGCTATGGAATTAACTCCAGAGGAACATGCGGATACACAGTGTGCGATTCAACGTTGGATTGATTCATCCATCTCTAAGACAGTTAATGCGCCTCGTGGCTTCTCTGTTCGTCAAGTCCAAAAAATTTATGAGCGTCTCTATGATGGCGGTGCTAAAGGTGGTACCGTTTATGTGGATGGTTCACGTGATTCTCAAGTTCTATCATTATCCAATGATGATGAAAGTAATTGGGCTCAAATGGATATCGTTCATGACTTTGGTATTAACGTAAAAGAAAAACAAGTTGAAGAAAAGAAAACAGATTTAAGAGCTGACCGTCAAGATCGTAATATCGGTGTTGAGGTTGGAGATATCTGTCCTATCTGTTTAGAAGGTACCGTAGAAGAAATCGGTGGATGTAATACTTGTACCAACTGTAATGCACAGTTAAAGTGTGGTCTATAAGCTAAAGTGTTTCGAAAGAAACACTTTTTTTAACATTATCTTAATTGACTTTAATCAAGATGAATCCTAAAGTATAAAGTAGAGAATTGGAGGATTTATGATACTAGAAGTAAAAGGAATTAATAAGAGCTTCTCTGGTAAACAGATCTTACATGATGTTTCATTCACAGTCACATCCGGTAAGGCAATGGGATTTCTTGGAAGAAATGGAGCAGGTAAAACCACGACTATACGTACTTTAATGGATGTATTCAAAGCAGATAGTGGTGAGTTTATCCTTGATGGAAAACCATTTGTACCCACTCATTATCGCGTTGGATATCTACCAGAAGAAAGAGGCTTATACGGTAAAGAAAAAATTCTAGACCAATTGATTTATTTCGCTACCTTAAGAGGAGCTACTCATAAACAGGCTAAAGAAAGTGCAGAATATTGGATTGAAAGATTCGAATTAACGTATGCTAAAAACCATAAGTTAGAAACTCTTTCTAAAGGTAACCAACAAAAGATCCAAATTGCGCAATCCTTATTGAATGATCCTGAAATTGTGATATTAGATGAACCTTTTAGTGGATTAGACCCAGTTAATTCACAAATCTTAAAAGAAGTCATTATGGAATTAATTCAAAAGGGTAAGTTGGTAATATTCTCAAGTCATCAAATGAACTATGTAGAAGAATTTTGCGATGAGATTACCTTGATTGATAAGGGAAAAGTTATCTTAAGTGGTAATCTTAAAGAACTTAAATCTGTTATGGGTCAAAGTCGTTTAAGACTTAAGGCAAATCATGTCAGTCAGAATGAATTGATTCGTACATTAAAAGAAAATGTAAATGATATATCGATTGATTATGATAAACACTCGCTTATTATTGAATGTTTAAATCAAAAGACTAAGCAAGATTTATTAGAAGATATTGTTCGATTAAAAATAGATGTCGAATTATTCACCCATTATGAGCCAAGTCTAAATGACATCTTTGTGATGAAAGTAGGTGAGGAACATGCATAATGTATTCAAAGTATTAAAGTTTGAATTGATGAGTATTTTAAATAAGAAATCTGTGCAAGTCACAACCCTCATTATGTGTGTTGTGGTAATACTTGCGACAAGTATTCCTACTGTCATGAGTTTCTTTGATAATAATAGTAATACAGATAATTCCACCGTTACTTATGATGATTTAGGCTTTATGTCAAAATCAGAGAATTTCTCAATTGAATCATTAACGATATACTTCGGAAATGAATTGAATATATACACCAATGAATCCAAACTTAGAGAAGACGTCCAAAGTGGTGTTATAAATAATGGTTATATTATAGAAGATACTCAAACGATTCGAAGTATTGTTCAGAATAAAGGGATGTATAGTTCAACAGATCAAATGATGATCTCTATCTTACAGCGTATTCAAAGAGATAAATCATTTACTGAACTTGGTATTGATCCGATGGTTGTGGATAACTTATCCAATACGCCTATTACAATCAATGAAGAAGTACTCGGAAAAGATGCTCAATCCAGTTTCTTAATCTCTTATATCTTAATGTTTGCGGTGTATATGCTAGTTATTATGTATGGTTCATTTGTGTCCACTTCGGTTGCACGTGAAAAAGATAACCGTACGATGGAAATACTTATAACATCCACTCAACCTAGTGCTTTGATTGTTGGTAAAGTACTTGCGAATGCGATTGGTGGTTTAGCTCAATTCTCATTAATCCTGGCAGCTGGATTTATAGGGTATTTTATTAACCAAGCAAGCTATCCTGAGTTTATTAGTCAAATGTTGTTTACAGGATTATCCTGGGATTCTATTCTTATTTTCTTAATATTTACAGCGATTGGATATTTATTATATCTATTCCTATATGCATCTTTAGGATCGCTCGTATCTAAGGTGGAAGATGTTGGTACATCTGTTACTCCAATTACTTTATTGTTTATGGTTGCGTATATTACCGCATCAATCGGAATTAACGCACCAACCAATATATTTGTTCGTATTGGATCATTTGTCCCATTTGTCGCAATCCTAGCGATGCCGATACGTTACTTCTTAACATCTGTTCCATTCATAGAATTGCTTATATCTATGGCATTAATGATTCTAACCAGTATTGGATTAGCTTATTTATCGATTAAGATTTATCGCTTAGGATCACTCAGTTATGGAAATAAGTTAGGATTCGTGAAGGCACTTAAGTTAATCTTTGCGAAAGATAATATTGATATCTAAAGGAAATAAATATTCTATAGACTACCACACAGAAACAATAATAAGCTTAATAAAATTTAAACTATCTTATCAAATGTTAATAACTATCTACCCGTAAAACGGGTAGTATTAGTTTCGCCCTCGAAGGGCATCTTGCTTACGTTACCTCTAAAGAGGTCTGGTATGACTGACAACCGCTAACGCTTACTCACTATCCCTTGAAGGGATCAATGTATTCTTGCTTCGTCATATTGTCACGTAATTTGTCTTCTCCTTCTTGGTTGCGTATATATTCTTGTACTGTTTTTTCATTCAATCCAACTGTACTC
>Ga0209207_1001141_pt1 | contig 13185 bp, 14 predicted proteins | sample SaghotsprinmetaG_FD_184140 | JGI IMG/M metagenome (GOLD analysis project Ga0209207, IMG submission 184140) | Hot spring microbial communities from South Africa to study Microbial Dark Matter (Phase II) - Sagole hot spring metaG (SPAdes) (version 3) | ecosystem: Environmental > Aquatic > Thermal...
TTGTGCCACTATTACATCCAATACCGACAAAGAGGTTTTTTGGACGTGCTATAAGTTGTTCCTTTACTTTACAACCACAGATATTAAATCTTATCTTATTGGTTATTAACATATCTGCAAATGCAGGGCCTACTGTCAAAAAATCTTCTGGTAATGTAATATCAAGACCTTCATCTAAATAAACCCTCAAAGTCCCATTATTTATAAATCTTGTCATTACCATAGGTAAGACTTCAAGGTTTTCTATAAACAATTTCTGCCCTTTTAACCATAAATCAAGTGGTGTAAGGTTATTCAAATCTGACGAAGTGGTGATTACAGGCTCAGCATTTAATATTGCAGCTATCTCTTTTGCAAATTCATTGGCACCTCCAAGGTGTCCACTTAATAAACTTATGACATATCTTGCCGTTTCATCAATTACCAATACTGGTGGGTCAATTTTTTTATCATTCAATAATGGTGATATTGTTCTTATGACAATACCTGTTGACATAACAAAGATAAGCCTTTGGTCTTTCTGCCAAACATCTTTGAGGTAATCACTGTTAAATCTCAAGACAATAGAATCTTTCAGATTTTGTTTGATTTTATTAGCTACTGATTGCCCCCTTTGGGTTATAAAGAATATGGTTGTTTCCACTTTTTTTCTCCTTGATGAGTTAATAATCTCTCCTTATGCTTATTGAGGTTTTTTAATCAAACATTTGGCTGCAAAGAAGGAAAGGATATGAAGGCATAAAATAGGCATCTTGAGGCATCTACTGATTAAATTATTAGTTTACATGAGTCTTAGTCTTGGGTCAGTAAAGTCTTTAAGTTCCAATAATTGATGTTGAAGTGCAATTATCTTAAAGGCATCAATTATAGGTATTTTACTTGCGAGCCTTTCAAAGTTCTTTATCATTTTATCAATCTGTTCAGGTTTTTGATTATAAGTTTGCCCTCTCATCTTTATAAATAAGATAGCCCCTTCTTTTGTGAGTTCATCATTGTCGTACATAAACTTAATACTTTCAAAGTTAGTGTCTCCTAAATTTGAGAGTTCAGGAGTATAGTCATTTTGTAAATTACTGCCCTCATTTACTTTAGCAGGTTTGCCCTCTGCTGTTTCTTGGGCTGACAGATTTGGTTTTGCAAATATCATAAAAGCTCCATAACCAGAGCCTACACCTAAAAAGGCAGATATTAAAATTGCTAAAATTATTTTCATAGATAAATTTTACCCAAAAATAGCGATAGGAAGGGCTGTTTCGGAATTTTTATAATCGATGAATTCATTGTTAATTTTGCTTTTATAATGCAATGCCTTTTGCTAAAGTTTCTCAAGATTTCTTTTATAAGGTGTCGTATAAAAATTTTTAACCAACCCTTCCTACTTGATTTTGTTAAGTTTTCAGTTCTATCGCTGATTTTGTGTTTTGTTAAGATGGTGAAATTAACTTACATAATATATTATACTTTGTCATAAAATTTCAAAGGATTATTTATAAAAGATGATAAAAGGGACTATCTTAATTTTGTTCTTGTTTTTAATCTATGCTTCAAATGCCTTTGCTGAGGATAAATGGTATCTTTCCTTTTATGCAGGGCAATCAAATCATAAAAAATATATTGACTACTTTAAGTTAAAGGCTTCACCTGAGGCATCTTATATTTATGTGATTGGTGCAGGGAGGCAGATATTTAGGCTTACAAGTAATCTTACTATTGATGCAGAAGCCCTTTTAGGTCAACATAGTGGAAAACAAACAAATCAAGAGGTTGCTTTTGCCTTGTTGCTTCGTTCAAGGTTTAATCTCTCTGAGACTGTAAATATTGGTATTACTTTTGGAGATGGTTTGTCTTATGCAAGCACTACTCCTAAGATTGAGACTGATAACTCAGAGGATACCTCAAGACTTCTCAATCTTCTTCTAACAGAAATAACAGTTGGTCTGCCCAAATCAAAGATTGATTTATTTTTTAGGATACATCATCGTTCAGGTATATTTGGGCTAATAAATGGTATAGAAAAAGGTGGTTCAAACTTTCATACTTTTGGCATTAGATATTTTTTTTAATAATCCTTCAAACTAAATTAATCATCACAAAAAAATTTAAAATATCAAAAAAAGGAGAGGTAAGATGATTATAGGAAAGACACTTTTTACTACTGAACAGATTCAATCTAAGGTTATTGAATTGGCAAACAGGATTTCAAAGGACTACAAAGGAAAAGAGATAGTTATGGTAGGTATGCTAAAAGGTGCATTTATGTTTTTTGCAGATATTGTTAGACATATAAAGGTGCCTGTTTTAATTGATTTTATTATTGCTTCAAGCTATTTAGGGACAGATTCCTCAGGTGAGGTAATAATACATTCCGATTTGAAAGAAGATATTGAAAATAAACATATAATAATAGTTGATGATATTATTGATACAGGAATAACTATGAATCTTATTAGAGAAAGGTTATTGATGCGAAACCCTGCAAGTTTAAAGATTTGTGTCTTTCTGGATAAAGAAGAGAGGAGGATTGTAGAGGTTCCAGTTGATTATATAGGATATAAAATACCAAATGAGTATGTCATTGGATATGGCTTTGATTACAAAAATAATTACAGAAACCTACCTTATGTTGCCATCTTTAAAAAGGCACATAATAAGGTTAAATAGATTAAATGTTTAAGCTTATGATTGAGACATCCTTTGCCTCTGCTCATCAGTTAAGAGGATATAAGGGTAAGTGCGAAAACATACATGGACATAATTGGAAGGTGAAGGTTTGTGTCGTTGCTCGTGAGTTAAATGACATAGGAATTGCTATTGATTTTCATGATTTAAAGAGACATACCAATGAGGTTATTAATCAATTAGACCATAAGAATGTAAATGAGATCTATCCCTTTACAGAGATAAATCCCTCTTCAGAGAATATTGCAAAATGGATTTACGAGATGTTGAAGGAAAGATTGATAGATTATTCCAATATATCTCTTTACTCTGTTACTGTTTGGGAATCCAGCACTGCCTCCGCAACTTATCAAAAGGAGTGACATGTGAAGTGGCATTTTTTAAACAAGGTAATTGATGAAGCCTTAAGGGCAGGTGCTCAGGAGGCTGAGATTTATTTTATTCAGTCAAAAGGCATTACCATAGAGGTAAAGGATAAAGAAACAGAGGCATTTGAATCTTTTGATGAGTCTGGTTATGGTCTTCGCATAATCAAAGATGGTAAGGTGGGGTTTTCATATTCAACTCAAGAAGAACAGTTCAAAGGGGTTATATCTAAGGCCTTAGCATCTTCAAAATATGTAGCAACACAAGAGGAAAACAAACTCCCAAAGAGGAATAACAAAATTTTCCACGATGATGTGGAAATCTTTGATAAAAAAATAAATTTGTTAACTCCAAAGGATGCCTTTGAAAAAGTCCTATCAATGGAGCGATCAGCCCTAAAAGAGAAATATGTAAATAGGGTAAGGAAGGCAGTGGGTTCATTTTATGAATCATCAACATTTATCAAAAACTCTTTAGGTATTGAGGATAGTTTCAAATCTACCGAAGCAGTGGCAAAAATTCTCCTTGTAGCAGAGAATGGTCAAGAGAGTTATACAGGTTGGGACTTTGAGGCAAATCGTTTTATTGACAACATAGATTTTGAGCAGATTGGTATTACCGCAAGTAAGAGGGCAACAAGTATGTTTGGTGCTCGTAAGATTTCATCTCTAAAAGGATATGTTGTCCTTGACAGCATTTCAGCTATAAACTTTCTTACCCTTATGTCTTCATCTTTTAGTTCTGATTCAGTTCAAAAAGGCAGGTCTATCTTAAAGGGTAAGATTGGCGAGAAGATTATAAGTGATAAGATTGATATTATTGATAGTGCCAATAAAAAAGGGCTTATTGGCACAAGACCTTTTGATGCAGAGGGTTTATATACAGGCGAGACGGTGGTTATTGAAAAGGGCTATTTAAAATCCTTTCTATATAATTCTTACACTGCCTCAAGAGAGGGTGTGCAATCAACGGGAAATGCTGTAAGGGCAGGCTTTAAGTCTCTGCCTTTAGTTGGTATAAATAATCTTTATTTAAAAGCTTCTGATGCTACACAGGTATTAAGTAAAGATGAGATTATAAAGGCAATTGACAGAGGTGTATATGTTACAGAAATCTTAGGTATGCACACAACAAATCCAATCACTGGCGATTTTTCTGTTGGTATATCGGGATTATGGATACAAAAAGGTGGTTTTATTCATCCCTTTAAAGAGGCAGTTATATCTGGTAATATTTTTAAGTTATTTAATAAAGTTGCACTCATTGGAGATGATTTAAAATTTTATGGTAATATAGGAGCGCCAACTTTACTTATAGAACAAATTGACATTAACGCCTAAACAAAATTTATCCAAAAAGAAATCAAAGAGGAGGAATTATAAAAGTGGATTATTTTTTAAATGAAGAACAGATCATGATTCGTGACCTTGCAAGGCAGATTGCAGAAGAAAGGATAGTGCCAGTGAGGGCATATCTTGATGAACATAATGAATATCCAAGTGAGATTATTAAGGTACTTGCCCAGTCTGATATGTTTGCCCTTTTTATCCCTGAAGAATATGGAGGACTTGGAAAGGGTTGTTTTGAGTTATGTTTAGCAGTAGAGGAATTATCTTCTGCTTGTCTTGGAGTGGCTACAACTTTTGCAGCAAATGCACTTGGCACTTATCCAATTATTCTTTTTGGTTCAGAAGAGCAAAAAAAGAAATATCTGCCTAAGATAGCAACAGGTGAGAAGACCGTTGCCTTTGGACTTACTGAGGCAAATGCGGGGAGTGATGCAGGCGGTATTCAGACTACTGCACAACTTCAAGGTAATGAATATGTGATTAATGGTACTAAACAATGGATAACTAATGGCGGTGAGGCAGACATATACACTATAATTGCCATTACAGATAAATCAAAGGGTGCAAGAGGTGCTTCTGCATTCATAGTAGAAAAAGGTGCAAGTGGTTTTACCTTTGGCAAGAAAGAGAACAAGATGGGAATTAGGGCATCAGCGACAAGGGAGTTAATATTTGATAACTGTAGGGTACCAAAAGAGAATATCATTGCAAGAGAGGGTGCAGGCTTTATCGTCGCCATGAAAACACTTGATCAAGCAAGGATTGGAGTTGCTGCACAGGGGGTAGGGCTTGCTCAAGGGGCTTTCAATGAAGCTGTTAATTTTGCACGAAAGAGGATACAGTTTGGACACCCCATAATAAGTTTTCAGGCAGTTCAACATATGCTTGCAGACATGGCAATACAGATTGAGGCATCAAGGGCACTGACCTATGCCGCTGCCCGTTATCTTGATAGTGGTGCAAAAGATGTATCAAAAGAATCAGCAATGGCTAAGACACTTGCAACAGATGTTGCAATGAAGGTTACCACTGATGCAGTTCAAGTGATGGGTGGGGCAGGTTACATGAAAGAATATCCTGTGGAGAAGATGATGCGTGATGCCAAGATACTACAAATTTATGAAGGGACAAATCAGATACAGCGAAATGTCATTGGGCAGGCTATAATCAAGGAATTTGCAAAATCAAAAGGTTAAAGCTATATTTTTCTCATATCAATTTTATAACAATTACCACCACTAAGTTTGGCATATTTTTTCATCTCTGATGCTAATTCAGCTACTTCTCCATAGTGTGTAAAGTTTCTGATTTGATTATGTGCAATACCTATTGAAAGACCCATTATGGGATATTTTTTCTTCATACCTTCACGGTCGACAGAGTCAATGCATTTCTTTTTTTTGTCTTCATCGTCATAAAAGGTAAGTACAATCTTACTAAATGTGTCTATTATCTCCTGTGAGAGTTTTTCAGCTATATCTATGGAGACTATAAAGACAAAGTCATCGCCACCAATATGTCCAACAAAACTATCATGGGGTTGCCATTGTCTTACAAAGTTGAGAACAAGTCTGCCAAGCATTCGCAATACCTGATCTCCTCTACTGAAGCCATATTTATCATTATAGGGTTTAAAATAATCCAAATCAGTATAAGCCACAGCAAACTTCTCTCCTTTGTCAATCATGTTCTGAATCTTTTTTTCAATAGTAATATTACCGGGGAGACGACTTAAGGGATTGGTTTCGAATACCCTTTCAGCACGGAAAAGACAAAGTTTGACTACATTTTGTATTTCTTTATCTACATCGTGTTTTCTTATATAGTCGTCAATTATCAACCAATTATCATCACAAAAGATGTAGTCTTCTTCAACGATGACAAGGAATGGTATTTGTCCAAAAATTGGGTCTTTTTTTACTTCACTGATTATTTTCGAGATCTCAGTTGCATCGCTTGAAAAATCTGTAATAATCAAATCAGGCAGGGAATTGTAGATGCTATCTAAGGCATTGGAGATTTTTTTGAAACTATTAATATTGTAAAATACACCTAGTTTGTCGTTTATAGTAGTAGAGATGGCGATGTCATTGATAACAAGAACTATATTTTGATTTTTAATCATCCTCTAGGTTAAACTCCCCTGATTCAGCTAATGAATCTTCCATCTCAGCAATGACTTCCTTTAACTCGTCTTTGCTAAGACCTACCCTTTGCCATGCAATAGGATTAATTGTAGGTATGAGATAATCACCTGCAAAACCAAATCCTTTTGCCCTCACAAGTATATCAGCCAAGTGAACCACTGCAGTCTGAATTGCATAATTTTTTGATAGTTGAGGCTTGTGATGATATTCTATAATCTCAATAAGGCTTTTTGGAAAATTCCATCTTTGGCCAATCCATGCCCCTGTTTCTGAATGAGTCACAAAGAACAATTCTTTTTCTAAATCAATGAGCAATACATTTTTGTCAATTGCTTTTTTTATAAGCCCCTTGTATTCATCTAAAAATTTAAGTCCCATGGCAACCTTTCCAATATCATGAAGAATGCCTGCAACAGATAATTCCTCAATATCAGCTAAACCTTTTTTAGTGCCGATTATCTTTGAAGTGACCGCACAACCAATTGAATGTTCCCATAAGCCTTCCATAGTCTTCTTCATGGCCTCAAAGACAGATACGCCCAGTAACATACCTTTAACAACATTTAAACCTAATAGTATTAATGCCTGATTTACAGAGGAAATTCTGCCGGGAAATCCATATATTGGTGAATTAACAACCTTTATCACCCTTGATGTAAGGACAGGGTCATTAGATATAAATGAACCTATGTCACTTAGAGATACCTTTGGGTCTTCAATGACAGACAGAAGTTTTCTTAAGGTGCTTGGTATTGTTGGCAATGTATCAATCTTTTCAATCTGTGACCTTAGGTTTTTAGTATCAATCATTTATAGGTCTCCTCAATATGTTCAATCATTAATTTATGAAGTAACACCATTTGTTCATTAGTGCCCGATTTTTGAAATCTTTCATTAATCTCATTTATTAATGCTTCTTTGCTTTTTGTCTTTGCTTGTGAGCCTTCTACATACACAAAACTTATGTTCATGTTGTTGAGTTTATTAATCATTTGATCAGTAAGGATTGTTCCTTCTCCAAGCATTACCATACCTGAATCATTGATTACTGGTTTTAGAAGTTTCATCCCTGTTTTAACGTTAGCTATTGCAACTTTTGCCACGATAGACCTCCTATGTGCAAATTAATAGGATAAATATTATATCATAAAATAAAATTTTGCTTATTCGTTATTTTATTTTAGGCTTTTTTTATCACAAATCCAAAAGCAGCGATAGAACTGAAAACTTAATAAAATCAAGTAGGAAGGGCTGGTGAAGGATTTTTATACAACACCTTATAAAAAAGTTCCTAGGGGGGCTTTGTCGTAAGGCATTGTTTTATAATGAATAAAGCAAAATTAAATAAAATTTGTCGATTATAAAAATCCTGAAACAGCCTTTCCTAAGCGCTATTTTAAGGACAAACCAAAAATCAGCGATGGAAGTAAAAAGCTTAGTAAAATCAGCAAGTAAGATAGGAAGGGCTGGTGAAGGATTTTTATACGACACCTTATAAAAAAGTTCCTAGGGGGGGCTTTGTCGTAAGGCATTGTTTTATAATGAATAAAGCAAAATTAAATAAAATTTGTCGATTATAAAAATCCTGAAACAGCCCTTACTAAGCGCTATTTTAAGGACAAACCAAAAATCAGCGATAGAAGTAAAAAGCTTAGTAAAATCAGCAAGTAAGATAGGAAGGGCTGGTGAAGGATTTTTATACGACACCTTATAAAAAAAGTTCCTAGGGGGGGCTTTGTCGTAAGGCATTGTTTTAAATGTATAAATCAAAATTATAAATAAAATTTGTCGATTATAAAAATCCTGAAACAGCCCTTACTATCGCTATTTTAAGGACAAACCAAATACTTGACAATACAATGAGATATTGTTGTACAATCACGGTTTAAAAGAGACAAATTAATATTTTATAAGGAGTGATTAAAATGACAAAAGCAGATATTGTGGCATTATTAATTGAAAAAAACGGACTTCAAAAAGCAGAGGCTCAATTAATTGTTGAGATTGTAATTGAAAAAATAAAAGAATCACTAATTGCTAATGAGACAGTTAAAATTTCTGGTTTTGGTACTTTTACAGTAAAAAAGAAAAATGCAAGGGTTGGTAGAAATCCTAAAACAAAGATAGAAGTCGAGATAACACCAAGAAGAGTAGTAACTTTTAAGGCTAGTGATCAGATAAAAAAAATATTAAAAATCAATAATGCAACATGATTTTGTTTAGGTAATGAATTCAATTAATGAGGATAATCAGCCCCCTTTTTACCTATCAAGAGAAAAACTCTTTTATAAGATTGGAGAAGTAAGTAAGATTGTAGGACTTGAAGCTTATATTATTAGGTATTGGGAATCCTTATTCCCAAATCTAAAACCTAAGAAGACCAAATCAGGACAAAGGGTATATACCAAAAAGGAGATTGATTTATTACTTTACATAAAAAAACTCCAGCAAGATGAAGGATATGCCATTGAAGGTATAAAGAAAAAGATTAATTCAAGGACTTCTGAATTAAATAATGACATTTTTTCAAGGAGAGATAATATAGAAATCAAAGACAGCAATCTTGTTGCCTTTGTAAAAGATAGATTGAAGAAAATACTTGAAGAGTTTTCTTGATTACTTATGTAGCTAAATTCTTTTGTAAATCAGTACGTAATTTAGAGATTGCCTTTTTACCATCTTCATCTAAATTTTCTTCAATATGATTTTTATTTGACTCTATAAATAGCAACAAGTCTCTGTTTTGCCACAAAAACTCCCTTACCATAAGTGTGATTGCCTCTATTGACTCTGGTTCATCTTTGTTCATCTCGTAGAGTAACTCGTGGTCATTTGGATCAAAGCCAAATTCGACTAAAAAGTATCTAAACATTTTTAATCTATTGTTTAAGCTTTTAAGTGGTTCTTTATTTTCAGAATAAGAAGAAACCTTGATTGTAGAATCATAAACTGATGATATCAAACTTAATCTTTTCTTTAGTTCTTTTTCTTTAATCTTTGTATTTTTTTTATTATTGTCCTCTTTTTCCATAACACACTGTAAAAGGCAATCAACAAATAAAGTATTAAATCTCTTTCTATTTAGATTAAGTGCAACTTTAATTTCTTTTAAACTTGTGAATTTCCAGGTAAGGGCATCTGCAACCTCTGCAACAGAAAGAATTTGTCCTAAAATAGATATTTCATTTCCCTTTAAACCTGAAGGATAACCACTACCGTCAAACCTCTCATGGTGTTGTAATACTGCAACGGCACATTCCCCTTTTAGATCTGGGAAATTTTGAAGCATAAAATAACCTGTAGCAGGATGGACATGAATAAATCTTCTCTCTTCAGCAGTAACAATATGGTTTGGTTCTAAAATCTTTGGATCTGTATGCATCTCTCCCATGTCGTGTGTAATAGAGGCACATATTAATTGATCAGACTTTAAGGGCTCTAAATTATGGAAGAAAGAAAAATAGGCTGAGATAATTGAGGTCCTTAATAAGTGACTATATAATCTTGGCCTTGCATCTCTTACTACAGTAAGTCTATTTAGAATTGGTTTTGGTAAGTTGATTTCTTTTAATTTATTAAGTAAATATTTTGGATCGTCGATTGACCTTGCCAAACGAACAAAAAATAATTCATTTTGAATGATTGACTTTGCTTGACTAACTATGTCATTGATGGTAAGACAGTTTTCAATAGATACACTCTCTGTAATTGGTTTGATTAACTTGTGATTGACAATCTTTTCCCATATCTTATTTTTAATCTTTGTGCCAGATGAAACGAGTTTGATACCTGTTTCTGAATAGATGTCTTCTTCTGCAACGATAGACTGTTTTTCACCTAATTCAGAGACAGTCCGATTAAAAATGGACTCTCCTTGAGATAACTCCTCCTTTGATATATAAGGGACTTTTATCTCATCATTCATAATTGGATATCTATTATCAAATCTTTATCTCAACACCTGCAAATAGCCATCTGCCAGGCATTATTACAGAATTAATGTCGTAATATGTCTTGTCTGTAAGGTTTTTGCCTTCTATAAATAAATTGCCTTTGATTTTATTGTATTTGACAGGCTTTGTTATCTTAAGGTCGAGGAGTGTATAAGAATCTTGATAAATCCTTTTGAGGTGACTTATTAAAATAGTGCCTTTTATATCAAAAGGTAATTGGGAATTGATGGTTAGGTTTACTTTATGTCTAAGATAGTTTAGATACCCTGATTGTAAAGTGGCATTGTTTCTTTGATTTAGCCAAGAGTAATCAAATTTTATACTATTAGATTTATAAAAAAATATAACAGCACTCGTAAGACCAGTTGTATCTACCTTGTTTATATTGTCAGAAATCCAATAATCTCCCATCTTTAACCAGTCAATAATATTACTTCCCCACTTTTGAAAAAGGGTAAATGATGTCATAAAATTTTCTCCATAAAAATCCATACCACTTTCAATCTGCCATACCTTTTCAGGCTTGAGATTAGGGTTGCTTTTATGAACTGGTGATGTGTAATAAAGCTCTGTATAACTTGGTAATCTAAAAGATTTATTGATTGCCATACGGGCTTTAATATCTTTTGTTAATTTATATAAGGCACTAAAAGAGGGCGAAAGCTCAAAATCTACCCCCCTATCGTAGTGGTCAAGTCTTAAATCAAGATTTATTATTGATTTGTCAAGGTATTTTTTTATTCCACCAAATAGGGCCTGATGACTCCTTTTATTATTACCAAGCCTTGTGCTGTCAATATTGTCATAGGATAATTCAAATCCTGTGATGAATTTGCCATAGTTTGTATCTATATATAAAGGAACGGACATGGACAAGTAGTTGGTTTTGTGTGTGTTGTTATAAAAACTGGGATTGTCTCTAATAAGAACATAGTAATCATAATGGTGGCGGTAAATGAATGTGGGGGATATTTTTACAGCCTCAATTTTAAAATCCCCTTTACCTGCTAATAGAAATGACTTGGTATGTTCCCACTGCATAGGATATTTTGCAGTGTAAAAACTATTTGCACCAAATTTCTTTTCTGAAAAACCAGTTATTAAATTTAGGTGATTGCTATTTAAAAAGGCATTAAAGATCTTATTATCAAAGTCAGTATTTATCTTATAACCATCAGACTTCTGTCCTTCAAAGCCAAATCTTACATTAACAGGTATTGGCAATGTAAAGGCAATATTCTTTCCCTGGTAGCTGTTATCACCAAGCTTTACGCCTCCTGAGATGATACTGTCTGATTTGTCTTTGGTGATAATGTTAATAATTCCACCAAAACTACCATGACCATAAACAGCACTACTTGCACCTGGCATTATCTCAATCCTTTCTATTTCATTGATACCAATAGGAATATCACTATGAAAATGACCTGTTTGTGGGTCATTAACCCTAATGCCATTAATCAAAAACAAAGTCTGTTCAAAACTCCCACCCCTTATACTAATATCTGATTGGATACCAAAGGGACCCCTTTGCATTACATCTATAGTACTTAGATATCGTAGTGCCTCATCGATAGAGTTTGCACCGTAGTCTTTAATCTCATCAGACTCTATTACTTCAACCTGTTGAGATAGTTCTTTTAATGGAACTGCAAATCTTGCAGAGGAGACAATTATTTCTGAAAGCCGTGTTTCTGATGCAAAGGTTGTCTCAGAGAAGATTAATACTAATATACTAATCCAGATTAAAAGCCTCTTCGTCTGAAATCTCATTATATACCTCCTTTATAATCTCATTAAGAATGGTTTCATTAATTTTTAATATTTCAAATACATGAGGATCTAAAAGTGGAATCAAATTATCACCTGAATAGCCAAAACCAAAGGCTTTTATTAGGCAATCTGCAAGGTTTACTATGGAACAATGTATCTTTGCATTTTTTGACATTGTGGGATGATGGTGGTATTTAATTGTTTCCGTTAAGACAATGGGGAAATTCCATTTATGAACAAGCCATGAACCTACATCTGCATGGGTAACTTCAAAAATATTTATTTCTTCTTCAAGGATATAAGTTTCACCATTTTTACTATTTAAAAGGACTGCTCTATATTTTTGTGGATATTTGGTGTTTAATATTACCTTGCCTATATCGTGTAAAATTGCTGATACGGTGATGTCTTCAATAAGATCAACATTTAGGGTCAATTCCGCTATAATCTTTGATGCCTCTGCACAACCAGCAGAATGTAGCCAAAGACCCTCCATGGTCTTGTCCATATAATTAGATACCATCACCCCTAGTAATATTCCTTTGACAGAATTAATACCAAGCATTAGCATTGCTTGATTGACACTTGTTATTGGATGGGAGAACCTACTTTTAAAGATAGGGGAGTTGACAAACTTAATAACCCTTGCAGTCAAGGATGGGTCTTTTAATATAAATTTTGAAAGCTCATTCATTGATACGGCAGGGTCTTCAATAAGGACAAGGAGTTTTCTCAACATAGGTGCGATAGTTGGTATGTTGTATATATTTTCAATGTCGTATTTTAATTTTGCATTCATTGTTTTATTAAATGTCTCGCTTTTGAATTAGACTTCTGTCACACAGGACTTTACTACTTAATCCTAACTCTTGAGATAGTTTTTTTGGATACCTCGAGGCTTCACTTATTGTAAAAAAA
>Ga0209207_1001148_pt1 | contig 13070 bp, 13 predicted proteins | sample SaghotsprinmetaG_FD_184140 | JGI IMG/M metagenome (GOLD analysis project Ga0209207, IMG submission 184140) | Hot spring microbial communities from South Africa to study Microbial Dark Matter (Phase II) - Sagole hot spring metaG (SPAdes) (version 3) | ecosystem: Environmental > Aquatic > Thermal...
GCTTTTATGTGTGAAAATATCAGTTATGTCCACTGGCTGCAAAAATTAGTCTTTTGTTGACAAAACTAGCTTACCACAGGATTAGTGTGTCTATTGTTAGAAAAGGAAATCTTAAGATTCAACACTTCTGCCAGTTTAGCTATCTTTACGGTTGGAATAGATACCCGTTTCATCGCGATCGAACAGGTGTTTAATCCGCTCCCAAGCTTTGATGAGGGCATTCGTTTTATCCTTAGATTCCCCTAAGGTTTCATTGTAGGCTTCCACAAAAGTTGACTGCGCTTCATCAGAAAGATTTGCCCTCATTTCTGGAGAAATTTGCTCTTTACTGGTCAACTCCCCCTCTGGTTGGCGCGGAATTTGCATATCGGTAGTGGCAACTTCTTCGCCTCCCGCCGCTTGTAACAACAAGAAGATTTCACCAGATTTATCGGCTGGGACTTCTACCACGAGCAGAAATTCGCCCACTTCCAGACGGGTTTGGTAAATCGCTGCCTTATCTTGAGGCATTCCCAAGGACATCAGTGCAGAACCCAGTCCACCTCCCAAAGCACCATATAGCGCACCGCTCGTCGCTCCCAATAAGGCGGCTCCCAAGGGTCCTGCTGCAACAACAGCCCCCAAAAGGGGGACCAATAAAACGCCAACGCCTGTAACTAGACTGAGCAAGGAACCGAACAGCGAACCGTAAATGGCCCCGCTGGTCATACCATCTAAAATGACATCCTTTTTGGTGATAAAACCCGTGATCCGCGCTTCTGATTGGAAGTTGCGACCAACAATGGAGATATTCTCCTTGGGAACACCACGATCGAGCAAGCGTCTAATCGCATCTTCGAGCCTTTTCTCTTCCTTAAAGGCAGCAGAAACACATTTATCAACGGTTTTTTCAAAGGCTGAACTCATCGATATGATCTCCAGTTGATTTGGTGATTGTTGGCTAAGCGCACAAAAAGGGGGCACCTGGCAATACTATTCCAGGAAATAAGCTGAATTTTGCCCAAGTTGCCCTTGCGAATCTGAAAACGACTAAAACCTCTCCCGCTAGGATCAGTGATTTGGGTGTGTTAATGACTTAGCCTCTTGTGGGATAGCCGTCCTAGCTGTCTCAGGGGCAGGCAGGGCACCTACCCCACAGTGGGCTGATTGTACTACTGAAATGCCCCTGATTCGATTAGGGGGAGGAACGATTAGCTCAAGTTGACTTTCACAACTTTGTTCTTTTCTTCCTCCGCTTTGGGCAGCGTCAGTGTCAGGACACCATCTTTATACTCAGCCTGTACCTTGTCATTTTGAATACGGGCGGGGAGAGGAATGACCCGTTCAAACTTGCCATAGCGGAACTCAGTACGGGTTACGCCTTTCTCTTCAGTTTTGGTCTCCGACTTGCGTTCACCACTGATACTCACTGCCTCAGCGGAAACTTCGACATTCAGGTCTTTGGCATCCATGCCAGGAATTTCCAGCTTCAGATGAATTTCATCGGCTGTTTCTTCCATTTCCGCTGGCGGCACAAAGGTAATGCCATCCCGCGTTTCCCTGGTAACTGGGAGGAGTTCGTCAAAGATGCGGTTCATTTGCCGTTGCAGCGTGTCAATTTCCCGGAAGGGTTCCCAACGAACAAGTGCCATAGTCTTAACCTCCTGAATTTAAGTTTTTTGACCATTGAAACTGCATTTGATGGGGATTGTGCAGATCAATGGCTGACTGTATCTGCGCTGTTAGCATTTTTCTCTGACATCCTCACCTTATCATTCAGTGCCCATCAGTCGATGGTTGGTTTCTTGGGTAAGCTAGGTTCCTATTTCCGTACCTGTGAGTAGGCAGCCCTCTTGGATCAAATCGCCTAGTCAACCCTGTACCCAGCCCTCTACCAAGGTTTTCGGCTCTTCTGGACACCAAGCGATAAGCAAAAATTATGATTTATGACACTTATGACCACTTATTCATAATTTTAGGTTATGAATTGCTGCCTGGTCAGGACAAGCCTTGCAAACACTAGCGGTTGCTTGGCACCTTTTCTCTCAGAATTCTAAGTACAGCATCCTGATCCTGCGGTGTGATAACCGATCGTACCCAATTGTCCTTTTCAAATAAGATAATGCAACGGTTTTTAGAGGGGCGCTGGAGATCCAGATGAAACCAATCAGGACTCAGGCCCATTCCCCAAATGCGACCACTCCCCGTCCAAAAATTCATCGGTTCCTCTACAAACCGTTCAATCGCTTGATAGGGAATGCGTTTGCTGCCAATCGGAAAGTAATAGTAGTGGATGGTCAGGGCATCTTCGTCAAAAACTAGATAAGGATCTTCGTAAAGTGTTGCCATAGTCTGGATTTTGTCAACTAATTTTGTGAGCTAGTAGGAATGGGCGATGAGTTTGGCTATCCCTCTATAGTATAGCTGTCATTCAAATGATTAGACAATTGGCTAGATAGGGAGCAACTATCCACTCAGTTTCTAACACCATACTACGATCGCCTCACCACTCATTTCTTGGCAATGAAGATCTTCCCTTTCTGAAGCGTGGGCGATCGCTGGCTTGTACTCACGACTAATGTCATTGGGTTTATTGGGGCAGTTCAACTGCCCGCTCCTGGATGAATTGAGGTACCCTGAGGAGTGTCGTATTTATCGTGCGAGACCAATAACTCGCCGCATTCAGACCGTTGACCGAAATGTTCAGAAAATTCCTATTTAGTGCCATTTGGCTCGGATTTGGCTTCTATGCCTTTGGACTGGCGCCGCCGAATCAACCCGACACCCTGGACTTGCTCCAAAAGCTGGCTCTTGGCCAATTCGCGGGCATTAACCCTCTGATCATTGCCCTGTTTAACCTCATGGGCATCTGGCCTATGCTCTATGCCACGGTGCTTCTGGCGGAGGGTCGCGGCCAAAAGTTGCCTACCTCCCCCTTTGTTGTTCTGAGTTTCGGCATTGGGGCCTTTGCGCTACTTCCCTACCTGGCCTTTCGCCAACCTAACCCTTGTTTTTCGGGTCCCCGCGATCGCCTCCTGCGCTTCCTCGACTCCCGCTGGCTCGCGATCGGCCTGACCCTAGGCACGATCGGTAGCTTGGCCTATGGCCTCAGCCAGGGGGACTGGGCCGACTTTGCCCAACAATGGCAAACCAACCGCTTTATCCACGTTATGAGCCTAGACTTTTGCTTGCTCGCCCTGCTCTTCCCCACGATCGTCCCGGATGACATGGCCCGCCGCCAGTTCTATGCCCCCCGCCTCTTCTGGCTTGTCAGCGTCCTCCCCCTCCTTGGTCCGCTGGCCTACCTGATCCTGCGACCTCCCCTGCCCGATACCGAGACCCAACCGCCTCCCCCAATTGCCGCTGAAACCTAATGTGATCGGGAGGCGATCGATCACGGCCTCACTTTTCCCGCAGCGGTCCCGCGACTTAGGTAGGGATCGGGGCCGATCGTGGTTCAATATTACTCATTGTTTTACGAGTATTTACATGACAGCAACGACAGCAAGGCCCGTGCAGGCAGTCCTCTCCCCAGCCAACGTTGACTTTCAGCTAAAAGATCTTATCAAGAGCCTTCCCCGTGAGTCCTTTGAGAAAAAACCCCTGAAAGCCTGGTTTAACGTTTTCCTCAGTGTCGCTGCCGTCAGCCTCGGATACGTGGGCATTGCCTACCTGCCTTGGTATTTATTGCCCTTCGCCTGGTTTTTTACCGGAACAGCCTTGACGGGATTGTTTGTGATTGCCCATGACTGTGGCCACCGATCCTTTGCCAAGCAGCGCTGGGTGAATGATGTCGTCGGTCATGTGCTGATGTTGCCACTGATCTATCCCTTCCATAGCTGGCGGTTACTGCACAACCATCACCATGCCCATACCAACAAGATGGAAGAGGATAATGCGTGGCGGCCCTGGACCCCAGAAGAGTATGCCAGTGCAAACCCTCTGATGCGAGGGATTTACCGATCGCTGCGCGGTCGCTTGTGGTGGTTGGCCTCGATCGCCCATTGGGCAACCCTCCACTTTGATCCCCGCAATGTTGAACCCCGCCACCGGAACCAAGTCAAATTGTCGATCGCGGTCGTGGTGATTTTTGCAACCCTCTTCTTCCCGACGCTGATTTGGGCGACAGGGGTTTGGGGTTTGGTCAAGTTTTGGCTGATGCCGTGGCTGGGCTATCACTTTTGGATGAGCACCTTCACCCTGGTTCACCACACCGATCCGGCGGTCCAATTCTATCCCGCAGCCCAATGGAACGAAGCCTATTCCCAACTGACGGGGACGCTCCACTGCACCTATCCCCGTTGGGTGGAAATCCTCTGCCACAACATTAATGTGCATGTTCCCCACCACATCTCAGTGGCGATCCCGTCCTACAATCTCCCATTGGCCTATGCCAGTCTGACGCAAAACTGGGGGGACTACATCCAAGAACGGCAGTTTTCCTGGTCCATGATGAAAGCCGTGGTCGATCAGTGTCATCTTTACGATGCAGCATTGGTCTACCAACCGTTTGACGGCGATCGCCCGTGAACGGTCTCGCTAGTGAACGGTCTCGCTAGTGGACTGTCACGATTAAGACTAGTACAGTAAACATAAAGTTTCGCAACGTTTCTCCTGTGGAGACGCTGCGCGAACGTAGTAATGACTTCAGTCGTTGCAGGCTAAAGCCAGCACGACAAGCGTTGCAGAATTTTCTTGTCGATCTACTAGGTCGATCTACTAGGACTTCGACTGGCTCAGCCCGTTCGCGTCGGATCTCCCTAGGCGCAACGGCTGAGTCCCGCTCACCCTGCGGAAACCATAACACCCGTTCACCCGCCACCCGCCGCTGAGCTGTTTGGGGCCTTCACGCAGGTAGATCGGGGAAGGCAAGGACACCCGTATCCCCATTTAAGGTGGCGGGGATACCCACTGGCAGGGCTGCATTCGGGCCATCATGCCCAAAGGGTAAATCCGCCGCGATCGGGATACCCAAGTCCGCCAACCGATCGCGCAAGACCGTTGCCACATCCAGACTGGGGATTGCCGGTGGGGCCGCGCACTGGCTAAACCGCCCCAGGGCAATGCCTTTGACGAGTGGCAAACACCCACTTAAGCGCCACTGGGTCAACAGCCGATCGAGCCGATAGGGCGCTTCCCCCACATCTTCGATCGCCAAAATCACCTGGCTGAGATCGGGAACCAAGGGGGTGTGCAGCAAATGGGTGGCCACAGTCAGGTTACCGGGCAAGAGGTACCCCGTGACGGCTCCGCCCCCCCAGCCGACGCCGTGTAAGGGAGCTAGTGCAGTGCGATCGCCGACCCATTGCCACAGGCGATCGCGGCTCCAGTCGGGTTCAGCGGCGAGCGTCGTCAGGACCGGACCATGCACCCCGGCAATGCCCTGCTGGGACAAATACCACAGCAAAGCGGTGACATCAGAAAAGCCAATCACCCACTTGGGGGGCATTCCCTGGGGCGGTTGCCAGCGCTGCTGGCGCAGGACCTCCACCAACCGCATACTGCCGTAGCCCCCCCGTACACACAGGATGCCCCGATAGCGCGGATCGGCATAGGCATCCCACCACTGCTGCACCCGATCGCCATCTTTGCCCGCTAAATAGCCCCACTGGTCCTGGCAATGGGGATGTAACTCAACCTGGTAGCCCTGCGATCGCCACAAGGCCACCCCGGCTTCAAAAGCGGCTACCTCTCGCGGTCGGAGGGTGCCACTGGGGGCGATGACGATCAGCCGATCGCCGGGTTGGAGGGGAGGCGGAAGTTGACAGGAGGGCATCTTTTCTAAGCTGGGATCGGGATGCAAAAGTTTTAACGATAGTATCGTTAGTATCGTTCCCCTGTCGCATCAGCCACCGACTGGGGACCGTCTATCTTGTTAGGATCATGACCCCTAGGATCATCCCCCCGTCCCCTCAGCCACCGACTTGAGAACCGCTATGCCCCGTAAGCCGACTGCCGCCGAAGCAACGACCGCCAAAGCCAACCCAGGCGTGACCGCTGCCCCCCTCAGCCCCGCATCAGACTCCCGATCGGTTTTTCCCCGGACGATTCGCCCGATCGGGGCCTACAGTATACAAGATCTCATCGTGGCCGCCGGGACCCTAGTGGTGCTGGATACGGTGCGGGGCTATCTGCTGCAAGTGGGCGTAGACAATGACAATAGCGTGATTCTGAATCCCCACCAAGTTGAGCTACTGCGCGATGCCACCAGTATTGCCTGCTGGGAAACCGATCTCTGGTTTACACGCGATGATTCGGTCTATGTGTGTCGGGGGGCGATCCAACCCCAACCCGACTCCCCAGGGGGAATCGTCCTCGATGATCTGCAACCCGAACGATTTGTGGCCCTGACCTATCCGGCGGATGGGGTAGCCATATGGCGATCGACGGTCTATGTCACCTGTCAGAAGGCGGGCTATATCCTGGTGTTCGCTGAAGACACGGGCGACCTGATTACCAAGCATCCGGCCCCCGGCATTGGCGTTGAAAACCTAACGGTGTGGGAGGAGGAACTTTGGGTTTGCGATACGACGGAACAGACGGTCTATTGCCTCGATCGGGCAACCGGGGAAGTGCAGTTCAGCATCCTAACGCCATTTGAAGGCCCAACGGGGTTGGCGTTCCTGCCCCAAGCGGCTGATGGGAGTCCGGTGCTATACGTCAGCTATGCCGGGGAAGAAGCCTACGTCCGCGATGATCCCAATGCTGATCCCCCCCATCAGTTGGCATGGCGCGATCGCACCTTCCTGCATCCCCTCTTTTTCGCCCACTATCCCGCCGACCACTACACCCTGTCCAATGGGTATTTAATCGAAATTTGCTATGTCGAAGAACTGTCTTCCCTGGAAACGATCACCCTGAAGGACGTTGAATGGCGGATTGCCCTGCCCTCAGAAACCCCCCGTCAAAAGGTGCGCTGGGTGGAACCCGTGGGCATGCCCTTTACCGAAGAGGAACAGGATGGGCAACGGGTTGCGGTCTTCCGGTTCGACTCGATCCACCCCGATGAGGGTCGCCTGTTTGGCTGGCGGGCGCAACTGGAGGTCTATGGCATCAAGTACCACCTCACCCCCCCTGACGTTGAAGGACATCCCCCGCTGCCGCCAGCGCTACAGGTGCGCTACTTGATCGACGACGATGACTTGGCAATGGGCACCCAGATTGTCCAGGATGCAGCCAAGGCGGCGGTGGGGCGGGAAACCAATACCCTGCGCCAGATGATCAGCATTCGCAATTACGTGTACGATCGCCTCTCCTATGCCCTGACGGTCCGGATTGAGACCCCTGATGTGGTCCTGCGGCGAGGGAAGGGGTCCTGTGGCGAATATGTGGGGGTACTCCTAGCCTTGGCCCGTCTGAATGGCATTGCCTGTCGCACCGTCGGGCGTTACAAGTGTCCGAATCATCCCGAAATGCGGAGGGTTCCGCTCCAACCGGACTTTAACCATGTGTGGCTAGAGTTCCTAATCCCCGGTATAGGTTGGCTACCGATGGAATCGAACCCGGATGATGTGCAAGAACGGGGACCCTATCCCACCCGCTTCTTCATGGGGCTGGCCTGGTACCACACGGAACTGGGGCGGGGGATTTCCTTTGAGGGGGTAAAAACCGAGGGCGTGCCCTTAGCCGACACGGATTTGGATATTTCGATCGGCGATCTGGCCCTGAACCATATCCAGTTCACGATTCTGGACGATCTCATTCCCCCGGCCCCCACTGCCTGAGGTGACACTGGCGACGATCGCGGTCCAAACCAGGTTGGGGTCGCAAGATGTGGGGACCGATCGACACCCGGATATCTCCGGATACCGTCAGTTCAATGACCCTCTCCCCAACCCCTCTCCCCCAGGCAGCGGGGCCTAAAACCTTGATGATGCCGGACTCCCCCTCGCCCCGTTTGGGAGAGGGGCCTGGGGGGTGAGGGCAATGGGGCTGTGATCGAACTCACGCCCGGATACCCCGGTACAGCGATCGCAACGATCGCGTCTTGGGTCCATAGCCTGCCTCCCCGCGATCGCACTTTTCTCATAAAAGCCGGAAAGCCAAGGGTTTCGCGGAATACGACAAAACCGCTCAGATCCTTTTTAGATAAGCCTTACAACGGGGACTGACTCAGACAGTCACAGCCGACAATTTCTGAGAATAAGGTAATGCTTTGTAAAGAATCGCCTATTCCATTAAGAAATGTTGCAGGTTGTGAATCTAGTTGCTAACGTCGGTAGGTAGGTCCCCTGAAATAGGACCCCTGTTGATCGCAGTGAGGTGATTGACCGATGCGCTCACAAACAAATACCTGCGGTGGCCTGAATCGGCATCAGGCAGATGACCCCATACCCCCAGCCTGAGCGGCTGGTCTCAAGAACACCCATTGGGAGGAGGTAGCCCGATGATATTAACCGCTACAATTCCCGATAAATCGCTAACTCTTTTGAACGAGATCTTGCTGAAGACGCGATTGCTGAATACCCCACGGGAGCTAGGGGTTTTCGGTCGCTCAATTCCCAACTTAACCCGCTGGCAATTAACGCGCAGGCCGAATCAAAACGTTGTTTTTGTTGTTTTTTGTTCGCAGATTTTGTTCGTTGATTTTGTCCACAGATTTTGTTCGCAGATCGGGCAAGCCCTTTAGCCCGCTAACATTTGTCATTTTGCTAACCAACACCAAATTGGTTTGACACCGTACCGAATCCCGATCCCCTGGGGCGAGTGATCCCAGTCGGGTGACCGGAGTTGCACTAAAACCGGTGCGTTGTCGAACCTCGCAAGGGAGGTTGCGTATGAATTTGCAAGGAAAAACGGCTCTGGTAACTGGAGCCTCACGGGGCATTGGGCGAGCGATCGCCCTAGAACTCGCCCGTCAAGGGGTTCATCGTTTACTTCTCGTCGCCCGTGACAGTCAACGGCTGGCAGAGGTGGTGACCGAAATCAAAGCCTTGGGGGCCGATGCGATCGCCCTGCCCCTGGATCTGACCCAACCGATCGCCACCCATACCACCATTTCCCGGGCTTGGCGGGACTATGGCCCGATTCACCTGCTGGTCAACTCCGCCGGGGTGGCTCACCAGTCCAGTTTTTTGCAGACCCGCCTGCCCCAGGTCCAGGAGGAAATTGCCGTTAACCTGGTGGGTCTCTATACGATTACCCGATCGTTGGCCCGTCGCATGGCAGCCCGTCGCGAGGGACATATCGTCAATGTGTCCAGCCTCATGGGCAAAGTGGCGGCTCCCACAATGGCCACCTATTGCGCGACCAAGTTTGCGATCCTGGGCTTTACCCAAGCCCTCCGGGGAGAATTGGCTCCGTATAACGTCCAGGTGTCGGCCCTGCTCCCGTCACTGACCGATACCGATATGGTGCGGGATCTGCACTGGTTCCGCTGGGTGGTGCCGATGTCGCCGCAACAGGTGGCTAGGGCACTGGTGGCGGGCTTGAAGCGCGATCAGACCGAGATCCCCGTGGGTTGGCAAAGCCGTCTAGCTCTCTGGGCGAACCGTTTGGCGCCCTGGTTGGTGGAGCAGGTGGTACATCGAGCGGCTCCCTCTTCGCTGGGTTAGTGATGGCGGGTCATGGTCCCGATGTGTGGGTATCGGGCTTATTATAGTGCAACAGCTTTTGGGCCTGGCACCAGAGCATGAGCAGGGTCAACGGTTGTAGCGTCGGCATGAGCGCACCCAAGGGGAATGGTTCTTAATTTTTTAGAAGACGAGACGATCCCGCCAACGAACGACCGCAGTGAACAAGCGCTGCGACCGAGTGTGATCTGCCGCAAGGTAACCAACGGCTGCCGCTCCGAGTAGGGAGCGGACTTGTTCGTCTGGGCTGAAGTTGCTTGGGGTCGTTGCTGGACATGGCGAAGCGTCAGGGTATCGGTGCCTTTGGAGCGACCCGTGCCCTGAGCACCCCCCATATCGGGCCACCCCCCAAGGCCAAGCAACCATCCTTCTGAATCTGTTTCTCGCTTCTCGCTTCTCGCTTCTCGCTTCCCTTTCAACACCCGTCCCTCCCCATGAACCTTCCCACCTGGATTACCGTTTCCCGCCTGCTGGCTGTTCCCCTGTTGCTCTATGGCCTTCATGACCCTAGCGATCGCCTGCGTTGGGTGTGCCTGGGGGTTTTCCTCTTGGCGGCGGGGACTGATTGGCTAGATGGCTACTTGGCACGTCGCCTCGACCAAGTGACGGATCTGGGGAAGTTTCTTGATCCGTTGGTGGATAAGTTGCTGGTCTTAGCCCCCCTGATCGCGCTGGTGGAGTTGGGACAAGTCCCGGCCTGGGGGGTGTTTTTGATCCTGGCACGGGAGTTGACGATCGCCGGGTGGCGGGTGAATCAAGCCCAAGTTACGGGGGCCAACCTGTGGGGAAAGCTCAAGACCGTCAGCCAGGTGGTAGCGATCGCGGTGCTGATTGCGCCCCTCCCAGCGGTGTGGCAGGTACCGAGCCAAGGGTTGTTTTGGCTCGCGGTCGCGTTGACGCTGATTTCTGGCGGCATTTATTTGCGCGGCGATCGGCGTCAGCCACAGATAGATACCTGATCAGGACCGCCGCTCAGGACCGCCGCTCAGGACCGCAGTGGGATTGCAACAAGTTGTGCGTAATTGATGTGAGTTCCTGTGTAGATCTGCGTAGTTGACAACGATCGTAAACTTGCACTTTCAGTCAAAATCCCGTTGTCAAAACTAGCCCCTAGAATTTACTTTCTCAAAGCGATTGTTTCCCCTTGGCTCTGTTTTGTGTGAGGCAGGGAAATATTGGCAACAGCCTTTGCCGCGAATCGGCTGAACAGTCGTGTGCCAGCAAAACCCACAACGGGTCAGCGGGGTATTTCTTAAAGCTGCGGTCAATTTTAGATGAAGTTACCGTGAGCTCGCCCAATCGCTCGAATCCTTATGGAAAGCTAAAAGTAGGGAGAAAACGTCAGGAAGACCTCCGCAGGTGAAAACCATGCTGCATCTAGTCCTACATAAGAACCTTGGTAAGCTCGATGAAGCTCTGGTGGAAAACCTAGAGACGACGACAACCGTGATGCTCATTGTAGGGCTTGGCCTTTCGTTCTTGACGCAGCAATTGCTTTACCTGGTGCTGGCCTTAGCCTTGATGTTCTGGTTGAGCTTGCGGGAGCAACGCCGCCTTGCCCAACGTCTAGATCAACTCCAAGCCCACTATGGTGTCTTTACGAGCGCGATCGCCACAACCCGCGATCGTTTGGATCGGGTTGAGCAGCACACCACCACTCTCCACACGACCTTGGCGGAACACCGCACCACGAGCCAAGCGATTACTTCCCTGACCGATTCCTACTACAGCACCCTGCGCCGCTTGATGGCTCTGGAAGATTGCGTGGGTGAAGTCCAATCCCGCCAGGACGACTGCATCCTGATGCTAGATAGTTTCCAACGCAGCCTGGAGATTATGCAGGACTTTGCTGGCTACACGACCGATCGCAAAATTGAAGCGGCTCTCTCCCAACATCTGGAACGGATTGAAGCCGCCCTCGGTGCTTTGCAACACCGGGCGGACTACAGCTTGCTTAAGGGCTATGGGGCCAACCGGGCAGCCCTGCTTAGCGCGATCGACCAGGTTGAAAACCGCCTGACGATGGCCTGCCCCTGCCTCACGGACTCTCCTATTGATGATGAGATAATTGCCAAGCTGGATCACCTGTTAGCCGATGGCAAACAGATTGAAATTGGTTGGGGCCTCATGCGGGGGATTCAACCCAGCAATAGTGAGGGGCTTCTCTTCAGCGCCCTACCCAAACTTCGGGAGCTACAACACGCCTATCCCAACCAACTCACGCTAAAGCTGATCAGTACCCACGAAAAATTCCTGGTGTGTGATCATCGTGTCGTGCTAGTGGGCAGTCATCACTTCCTGGCTTCTAGCAATCCCTGCCCCGACCACGAACTGGGTCTGCAAACCACCGATCCCGCGATCGTCCATAACCTGCTGCAATATTTTGACAAGGCTCCTGAACTGAAGCAATTTGTCCGACGACGCTCCGCAGCCTAGTCACGATCGTCCTCTGGCCTTGGAGCAACGCATTACCAGGGTGATTATTTGGTATCCCCGTCGGGAGATTTGACCTTGGGAATAATGTTGGGGCGCTCGCGGTCCTCCCAGCCAGGGGGACGTTTCGAGTTATACCAGGCGATCGAGCCGATCGTAACGGCAGCAATGAAGCCAACCACATAGACCAGGGTAAAGGCTAAGGGGAAATGGGGGCCTGCGCCAGCTACGGCCATTCCCTCGGCAATTGGGTGGATGATCATGGGGTTCCCCCTCTAGACAACGGTCAACTGATAACGATGACTTAAATATGCAACAAAATGGTGAAGCGCGATCGTGTTTAGGGGCAAATTCTAATTGCAAATTCTAATTGCAAACCCTAACGGAGGTGCTTCCCAGTTATGGATGTGCTTTACCTTTAAGGCGAAAAAAACGGTTTTGGGTTGCATCAAACGCAAAAAACTGAAGTTGGGCAGCCTGATCCAGGGGAGCGGCAATTTCCACATACCAGCCCGCGTATTGATAATGAGGCCCCCAATGTTGCCGTAGATCCGATCGGGAAAAACCACTTTTCCCAATAGCCACGATCGTTAGTGTATGGGTTTCCTGACTACGTGCCGGATCAATGACAACAATGCCATCCGCTGGTCGGTTTATATCCGGTAAGAGGGCAAAGCCGCTCACCGCTACGCGATCGCTGTTTGGCGTATTCAGTGAGGTTATCGTCTCTATGTGCCCGATCGCGATTGGAAAACTTGTGGCTTGTAGCAGAAGTGTTGAATGACAGCAAACATGTTGCAAAAATAGCCTCTAATCGTGTAAACTAGAGGCTATCAAAATCATAATACTATTAGTATGATAATATCAAACTTTCCTGAGATTGTCAAAAAGCATCTGGGCCACCTCGCCACAGATGACTATCCCGTCCTCAACAGTTTTCTGTTTGTTTCAATTTGGCTCTCCTTTGTTTTGGATCAGAGCCAAACCAGTATGAGGAGTGTCTTCAAACGCTTAAATATTCGTGGTATCAAGGTTAAGGTTTCTACTTTTTCTAAAGCCAGTAAGAACCATGATCCTCAGATACTT
>Ga0209207_1001155_pt1 | contig 13033 bp, 10 predicted proteins | sample SaghotsprinmetaG_FD_184140 | JGI IMG/M metagenome (GOLD analysis project Ga0209207, IMG submission 184140) | Hot spring microbial communities from South Africa to study Microbial Dark Matter (Phase II) - Sagole hot spring metaG (SPAdes) (version 3) | ecosystem: Environmental > Aquatic > Thermal...
GCCGACGCCTGTATCGAGGTGCCCGCGGACCTGGCGCTGGAGGCGCCGCTGCGGCGTCTGCAGACCCCGGGCGGGCGTTGCGCGGTGCTGGAGTTCGTCGGGCCCTATGCCGAGCTGGATCAGGCCTACCAGTGGCTGTTCAGCCAGTGGTTGCCGCATTCCGGCGAACAGCCCGGGGATGCGCCCTGCTTCGAGGAGTATCTGAATGATCCGCGCAGCGTGCCGCCAGCCCAGTTGCGCACGGCGATCTGCATTCCGCTGGCGGGGTAGTACGCTTCAGGTGCGGTCGGCGCGGGCCAGGCCCGCCCCGATCGCGCATCCATGGCGGGGCTCAGCTGCGCTTGGGCACCGGGCGGGTACGGCCGCTGCCGTCGATGGCGACGAAGACGAATACCGCCTCGGTCACCTTGCGCCATTCGCTGGACAGCGGGTCGTCGCTCCACACTTCCACCAGCATCTGGATCGAGCTGCGCCCCACTTCCACCGTCTGGGTGTAGAAGGACAGCTGCGCGCCCACCGCCACCGGCACCAGGAAGGCCATGCGGTCGATGGCTACTGTGGCCACCCGGCCGCCAGCGACCTTGCTGGCCATGGCGGTGCCGGCCAGGTCCATCTGCGATACCAGCCAGCCGCCATAGATATCGCCGAAACCATTGGTCTCGCGGGGCAGAGCGGTGATCTGCAGGGCCAGATCGCCTTGCGGAATGGGGTCTTCCTGTTCGAAATCGTGCATCGGATAGGCTCGCGGTGCGGTTGTTGTTATTGGCGCTCGCGGCAGGCCCAGAGGCCCGGCAAGCCCGCAGAGGTGCGGGGTTTGCGAGTATAGCGACTGAACGGTCGCAGGGCGACCATGGCAATGGACTGGTAGAAACGGGCAAAGGTTCGCGCATTCATCTAACTGTCATATTGATTGCATAGAGTCGTCATACGGCCTGCAGATACTTGGCCCCGTTCAAACCAACCCTAGTTTTTCAGGAGTAAGGCATGAAACTTAAGCGTTTGATGGCGGCCATGACTTTTGTCGCCGCTGGCGTCACCACTGCCACTGCGGTTGCTGCTGTCGACCCGGCTCTGCCGAGCTACACCAAGACCTCCGGCGTATCGGGCAACCTGTCCAGCGTCGGTTCCGACTCCCTGGCCAACCTGATGACTCTGTGGGCCGAAGAGTTCAAGAAGGAATACCCGAACGTCAACATCCAGATCCAGGCTGCCGGTTCCTCCACCGCGCCGCCCGCGATGACCGAAGGCACCGCCAACATGGGCCCGATGAGCCGTCCGATGAAGGACAGCGAAATCCAGGCCTTCGAAGAGAAATTCGGCTACAAGCCGACTGCCGTGCCGGTAGCCATCGACGCCCTGGCCGTGTTCGTGCACAAGGACAACCCGATCAAGAGCCTGTCCATCGAGCAGGTTGATGCCATCTTCTCCAGCACCCGTCTGTGCGGCGGCGAAAAAGACATCGCCACCTGGGGTGACGTCGGCCTGACCGGCGAGTGGGCTGCCAAGCCGCTGCAGCTGTTCGGCCGCAACTCGGTATCCGGCACCTACGGCTACTTCAAGGAAGAGGCCCTGTGCAAAGGTGACTTCAAGGCCAACGTCAACGAGCAGCCGGGCTCGGCCTCGGTGGTGCAGTCCATCTCCAGCACCCTGAACGCCATCGGTTACTCGGGTATCGGCTACAAGACCTCCAGCGTCCGCGCCGTACCGCTGTCGAAGAAGGGCGGTGAGGCCTTCGAAGCCAGCGAAGAAAACGCCCTGGCCGGCAAGTTCCCCCTGGCGCGCTTCTTCTACGTCTACGTGAACAAGGCGCCGAACCAGGCCCTGAGCCCGCTGGATGCCGAATTCGTCAAGCTGATGCTGTCCCGTCAGGGCCAGGAAGTGGTGATGAAGGACGGCTACATCCCGCTGCCGGCCAAGGTCGCGGAAAAAGCCCTGAAGGACCTGGGTCTGTAAGACCCAAGGCAGCGGCAGGGATGCCGATGCCCCGGGGCCCTGGCTGGTGGTGCTGAACAGCGCCAGCCGGGCCCCGGAGCACATGCCAGGACTGCGCCCGCCCTCTTCGGAGTGGTGGGCGTCGTCATGTCAAACGCTTGTAATCTTTCTGTCATACAAGCCCGTTAGATTGGCAACCCTGAGCAGCCCTGTGGGCTGCGTCTGTAGGTCGCGCAGAGATTTCCTCGCATGAATGACTTGGCTAAAGAACAGCTCAACGGTCCGAAGAACCCCCTGGGGCTGGACTTCAATACCCCGGCGTTGCAGCGCAAGCGGCGCATGCGTGCGCTCAAGGATCGCCTGGCCAACTGGTATGTGTCCATTGGCGGCCTAGCCGTGCTGGGCGCCATCACCCTGATCTTCTTCTACCTGGCCCATGTGGTGCTGCCGCTGTTCCAGGGCGCCGAGATGGAGGCGCGCAAGGCCCAGCAGCCGGCCTGGCTGAGTGAGGCCGCCGCGCCGCTGATGCTGGCCATGGAAGAACAGAACCAGGTGGCCATGCGCCTGGGCGCCGATGGCGTGGTGCAGTTCTTTAACCTGAAAACCGGCGAAGCCATGCAGGCGGTGAACCTGCCGTTGCCGGAAGGCGTGGCCATTCGCTCCCTCAGCGAAGATCAGCCGGGCACCCGTCGCGTGGCCCTGGGCCTGGATAACGGCCAGGTGCTGGTGCTGCAGCACAACTACAAGGTCACCTACCCGGACAATGTGCGCACCATCGCCCCGGTGATCGAATACCCCTACGGCGAGGCGCCCATCGAGCTGGACCCCCAGGGCCGTGCCCTGGAGCATGTGGCCATCAACCTCAACAGCGGCACCCTGATGCTGGCTGGCGCCACTGGCGCCGAGTTGCACCTGATCAGCCTCAGCCGCGAAGAGAACCTGTTTACCGGCGAGGTGGCGCTGAGTGAAGACCGCATCCAGCTGCCCCAGGTCTCCGACACCATCCACAGCCTGCTGCTGGACCCGCGCCAGCTGTGGCTGTATGCTATCAACGGGCAGTCCACGGCGGATGTCTTCGACCTGCGCAAGCGCAACCTCAACGGCCGCTACGAGCTGCTGAAAGACAACAGCAACCGCATCACCACTGCCACCAGCCTGCTGGGCGGTATCTCCATCATGTTGGGTGACGCCAAGGGCGGCATCCAGCAGTGGTTTATGGTGCGCGGCAACGAGGGCAGCCCGAGCTTCCAGAGGGTGCGCAGCTTCCAGCTGGGCGATGCGCCCATCACCCAGATCCTCCCGGAAGAACGGCGCAAGGGCTTTGTGGCCCTGGATGCCAAGGGCCAGCTGGGCATCTTCCACAGCACCTCGCAGCGCACCCTGCTGAAACAGCAGGTCGCCGACGGCACCGGCATCGCGGCCCTGTCGCCCCGCGCCACCCGCGTGCTGGTGGAGCGCGAAGGCAGCCTGCAGCGCTACGTAGTGGACAACCCGCACCCGGAAGTGTCCTGGAGCGCGTTGTGGGGCAAGGTCTGGTACGAGAGCTATCAGGAGCCGGACTACGTCTGGCAGTCCACCTCGGCCAACACCGATTTCGAGCCCAAGCTGAGCCTTTCGCCGCTGGCCTTCGGTACCCTCAAGGCGGCCTTCTACGCCATGTTGCTGGCGGCGCCGATTGCCATTGCCGCGGCCATCTACACCGCCTATTTCATGGCGCCGCGCATGCGCACCAAGGTCAAGCCGGTGATCGAGCTGATGGAGGCGCTGCCGACGGTGATTCTCGGCTTCTTCGCCGGCCTGTTCCTTGCGCCCTTCCTGGAGAACCACCTGCCCGGCATCTTCAGCCTGCTGTTGCTGACGCCCATCGGCATTCTGCTGACCGGCTATGTGTGGACCAAACTGCCGGAAAGCATCCGTCACCGCGTGCCGGAAGGCTGGGAGGCGGCGCTGCTGATCCCGGTGATTATGGGCGTGGGCTGGCTGTCCTTTGGTATGAGCGGGCATGTGGAAAACGCCCTGTTCGACGGCAATATGCGTCTGTGGCTGACCAATGATCTGGGCATCCCCTTCGACCAGCGCAACGCCCTGGTGGTCGGTCTGGCCATGGGTTTTGCGGTGATCCCGAATATCTATTCGATTGCCGAAGACGCCGTGTTCGGCGTGCCCAAGAGTCTGACCTTCGGCTCCCTGGCCCTGGGCGCCACGCCCTGGCAGACCCTGACCCGCGTGGTGATCCTCACCGCCAGCCCCGGCATCTTCTCCGCGCTGATGATCGGCATGGGTCGCGCCGTGGGCGAAACCATGATCGTGCTGATGGCCACCGGCAACACGCCGATCATGGACATCAACATCTTCGAAGGCATGCGCACCCTGGCGGCCAACGTGGCGGTGGAAATGCCCGAGTCGGAAGTAGGCGGTACCCACTACCGGGTGCTGTTCCTCGCCGCCCTGGTGTTGCTGCTGTTCACCTTTGTGATGAACACCATGGCGGAAGTGATACGTCAGCGTCTGCGCGTTAAATATTCGAGCCTGTAAAACATGCCTGCGTAGCAGGCCAACTGATGCCCCTCTCCCGCTTGCGGGGGAGGGTGCCCGAAGGGCGGGAGGGGGTGGTTTGTTTAACGCTTCCCTCTCCCCCAGCCCTTCTCCCGCAAGCGGGAGAGGGGAGGAAAGAATGATTTCATTCAAGGTGTGATGCCGTGAAACAGAACAACCTGAAATCCTGGTACAAGAGCGGCGCCCCGGGCGTGTGGATGAGTGGTGGCGCGGTAGCCATCGCCATCATCATGACCATCGGTCTGCTGCTGGTCATCGCCAGCCGTGGCCTGGGCCACTTCTGGCCGGCCGATGTGATCGAGGCCGACTATCAGGTGCCTGGCCAGGCGCCCAAGGTCATGGCTGGTGAAGTGGTGCAGGTGGAAGAAGTGCCGCGCGCCCGCCTGGCCGCCGCCGGTTTGCCGGTGGCCGAGGAAGGCGGCGAATTCATGACCCGCGAGCTGCTCAAGGTGGGCAACCGTGAGCTGTTCGGCGCCGACTTCAGCTGGGTCGTCGGTGAGTGGCTGAGCAACCCGCGCACCCCGGCCGAGCTGATGGTGGTGGAGCGGCGCGAGTGGGGCAACATGTATGCCTACCTGATCAACGTCAAGGAAAACGGCCAGGTCGTTGCCGAAGGCGAGGCCGCCTGGCCCGAGTTGCAGAGGCGCATCGAACGGGTCGAGCAGTTGCATGCCCAGCTGTCGCGTCTGGAGAAAAAGGACATCGGCCGCATCAACCACGGCATGGAGCGCATCCGTCTGGAAGGGCGCAAGCTGGAGCTGCAGGGCAAGCTGGATGCCGCCGCCCAGGCCTCTCTGGACGCGCGTCGCGCCGTGCTGGATGCCGACTACAAGGTGCTGGAAGCGCAGATCGTCGAGCTCTATCAGCAGTTCAACCGCGACAGCATGACCGTGCGTGTCAGCGATGGCCGCGAGAGCACCATCGTGCTGGGCAAGGTGGTGCGCGCCTTCCGTCCCAACGCCATGGGCCCGCTGGACAAGTTGATGTTCTACGGCAGCAAGCTGTGGGAATTCGTCAGCGACGAGCCGCGCGAAGCCAACACCGAGGGCGGTATCTTCCCGGCCATCTTCGGCACCGTGCTGATGGTGATGCTGATGGCCGTGCTGGTCACCCCCTTCGGTGTGATCGCCGCGGTGTACCTGCGCGAATACGCCAAGCAGGGCCCGCTGACCCGGGTGATCCGCATCGCGGTGAACAACCTGGCGGGCGTGCCGTCCATCGTTTACGGCGTGTTCGGTCTGGGCTTCTTCGTCTACGTGCTGGGCGGCTCCATCGACAGCCTGTTCTTCCCCGAGTCCGCACCGGCACCGACCTTCGGTACGCCGGGTCTGCTCTGGGCTTCGCTGACCCTGGCCATCCTCACCCTACCGGTGGTCATCGTCGCCACCGAGGAAGGCCTGGCGCGGATTCCCCGGGCGGTGCGTGAAGGTTCCCTGGCTCTGGGTGCGACCAAGGCCGAGACCCTGTGGAAGGTGGTGATCCCCATGGCCAGCCCGGCCATGATGACCGGCCTGATTCTCGCCGTGGCCCGCGCCGCCGGTGAGGTGGCGCCGCTGATGCTGGTGGGCGTGGTCAAGCTGGCACCCTCGCTGCCGCTGAATGGCAACTACCCTTATCTGCACCTGGACCAGAAGATCATGCACCTGGGCTTCCACATCTACGACGTCGGCTTCCAGAGCCCCAACGTCGAGGCGGCCCGTCCGCTGGTGTACGCCACTGCGCTGCTGCTGGTCATCGTCATTGCCACCCTGAATTTCAGTGCGGTGTATATCCGCAACCACCTGCGCGAGAAGTACAAGGCGCTGGATCACTAAACGCAGCTACAGGCCGCATGCCCCGGCCCATCCAGGGGCATGCAGCTTGGAGCTTGTAGCTACGAACGGAGTGAAGACATGCAACACGAAACCCATACCCACGGTATCGATATGGCGGCCCTGGGCCGCGACAAGCAGAGCCTCAATCTGGCCGCCGAAACCACGGCGATCGAGGTGCCGGGCCTGGATCTGTTCTATGGCGACAAGCAGGCGCTGTTCGACGTCAAGCTGAACATCCCCAAGCAGCGCGTCACCGCCTTTATCGGCCCTAGCGGCTGTGGCAAGTCGACCCTGCTGCGCACCTTCAACCGCATGAACGATCTGGTCGACGGCTGCCGCGTAAAGGGCGAGATCAAGATCGACGGCCGCGATATCTACCGCAAGGGCGAGGACGTGGCCGAACTGCGTCGCCGGGTGGGTATGGTGTTCCAGAAGCCCAACCCCTTCCCCAAGAGCATCTACGAGAACGTGGTGTATGGCCTGCGTATCCAGGGCATCAACCAGAAGCGCGTGCTCGACGAAGCGGTGGAGTGGGCACTGAAGAGCGCGGCGCTGTGGGACGAAGTGAAGGACCGCCTGCACGAGTCGGCCCTCGGCCTGTCCGGCGGCCAGCAGCAGCGCCTGGTTATCGCCCGTACCGTGGCGGTGCAGCCGGAAGTGCTGCTGCTCGACGAACCCTGCTCGGCCCTGGACCCGATCTCCACCCTCAAGGTGGAAGAGCTGATCTACGAGCTGAAGAACAAGTACACCATCGTCATCGTCACCCACAATATGCAGCAGGCGGCGCGGGTGTCGGACTACACGGCGTTTATGTACATGGGCAAGCTGATCGAGTTCGGCGACACCGACACCCTGTTTACCAACCCGGCCAAGAAGCAGACAGAAGACTACATCACCGGTCGCTATGGTTAACGCATGACAGTCCCCTCTCCCGCAGGCGGGAGAGGGTTAGGGAGAGGGTGGTGTGCTGCTGCCCTCTCCCCCCGGCCCCTCTCCCGCGGACGGGAGAGGGGAGGTGAAACCCAGGCTCAGGACTCTCACATGATCAACAAAGAAAACCTTACCCAGCATATCTCCCAGCAATTCAACGTCGAGTTGGAAGAGGTGCGCAGCCACCTGCTGGCCATGGGCGGCTTGGTGGAAAAACAGGTCAACGATGCGGTTACCGCGCTGATCGACGCCGATTCGGGTCTGGCCCAGCAGGTGCGCGAGGTCGATGACCAGATCAACCAGATGGAAAGCAATATCGACGAGGAGTGCGTGCGCATCCTCGCCCGCCGCCAGCCGGCTGCCTCCGACCTGCGCCTGATCATCAGCATCTCCAAGTCGGTGATCGACCTGGAGCGCATCGGCGACGAAGCCACCAAGATCGCCAAGCGCGCCATCCTGCTGTGCGAGGAAGGCGAGTCGCCACGCGGCTACGTCGAGGTGCGGCATATCGGCGACCAGGTGCGCAAGATGGTGCAGGAGGCGCTGGATGCCTTCGCCCGTTTCGACGCCGACCTGGCCCTGTCGGTGGCCCAGTACGACAAGACCGTGGACCGCGAATACAAGACCGCCCTGCGTGAGCTGGTGACCTACATGATGGAAGACCCGCGCTCCATCTCCCGGGTGCTCAACGTGATCTGGGCCCTGCGTTCCCTGGAGCGCATCGGCGACCACGCGCGCAATATCGCCGAACTGGTGATCTATCTGGTACGCGGTACCGATGTGAAGCACATGGGCCTGACCCGCATGCAGGAAGAAGTGCAGGGCAACCGCTCCTGAGGCCATTGCCAGGGGCTGACCGATAAAGGGTGGTATTTCGGTTGGCCTTTGGCCAGTAGGCGCGACTATGCTTAAGGCCATTACAACAGGAGTGGCCGATGAGCAAAGTCAACGTACTGGTAGTGGACGACGCGACCTTTATCCGTGACCTGGTGAAGAAGGGCCTGCGCGACCACTTTCCCGGCGTGCAGATCGAGGAGGCGGTCAATGGGCGCAAGGCCCAGCAGATGCTCGGTCGCCAGGTCATCGACCTGATCCTCTGCGATTGGGAAATGCCGGAAATGTCCGGCCTGGAGCTGCTCAGCTGGTGCCGCGAGCAGGACAGCCTGAAAGCCATTCCCTTTATCATGGTTACCAGCCGCGGCGACAAGGACAACGTGGTGCAGGCCATTCAGGCCGGCGTCTCCGACTTTATCGGCAAGCCCTTTTCCAACGAACAACTGGTGACCAAGGTCAAGAAGGCCCTGAGCCGCGCCGGCAAGCTGCAGGCGCTGATGACCGGCCACGGCCCGAAGATGCTCAGCACCGGTCTGGCCAACGATTCGCTGTCGGCCCTTACGGGCGGCAAACCGGCCGAGGTGGCCAAGCCCAAGGCCGCCGCCGCGGCGCCAGTGGCCGCAGCGGCCTTTGCCGCGCAACCAGCCGCCGCCCCGGCCAAGCCCAGCAGTGCCACCGCCGGCCGCGGCCAGGGCCAGCTGCGCCTGCCCGGCGGCAGCATGGCCTGCGTGATCAAGGCCCTGAGCCTCAAGGAGGCCCTGCTGGTGGTCAAGCGCAGCGAGCAGCTACCCCAGGTTCTGGAAAGCGCGGTGCTCGACCTGGAACAGGGTGAAGCGGCGGAAACCGCCCGGCTCAACGGCTACCTGCATGCGGTGGCGGCCCTGGAACCCAAGCCCGACAGCGAATGGCTGCAGCTGACCTTCAAGTTCGTCGACCGCGACCCGCAGAAGCTCGACTACCTGTCGCGCCTGATCGCCCGCGGCAGCGCACAGAAGCATTTTGTGCCGGGTGCCTGAGCCTGGCGCGTGGTGGGTCACACCTCGGCGCTTGTGGCCTCGCGCAGGTGCTGAGGGGCTGCTAGTCTTGCAAGTCCGGTCATGCGTTTTATAAGAACCGAGTCGTTATGTTAGGGCGCCTGCTTTTTATCCTCTGCCTGCTGACCTGTGCCGGGTCGGCCAGTGCACTGACCATCTACAAGTACGTCGACAAGCACGGCGTGGTCACCTATAGCGACAAGGCCGTGCCTGGCGCCCAGGTGTTCGTGTTCAGCGACCGCATGGTCGAGCGCCTGGATAACCAGGTGAAGCTGGAAACCAAGAAGCACGAGGCCGGCGAGACCCTGCTGGTGCGCAACGACCTGTATGCCCCGGTGCAGATCGAGTTGCGCCTGGAGCAGCTGGACAATGTGCTCGGCGCGCCGGCCAAGCCGATCAACTGGGTGGTGCCGCCGCGCAGTCATATCCGCCTGGCCACCCTGGCCCCGCGCGATGCCGGCAAACCCCTGCGTTACAAGCCCAAGCTGCGCTACGCCCTGGGCGATCCGCGCCTGGTGCCGACGCAGAACCGCTACCCGCTGCCCTGGCGCGGTGGCCCCTTCCGCCTGACCCAGGGCGCCAATGGCAAGTACAGCCACTTCACCCCCAAGGGCCGTTACGCCATGGATATCGCCATGCCCGAGGGCACGCCCATAGTCGCGGCCCGCGGCGGCATGGTGATCAAGACCGAGAACAGCCAGAGCGGCCGCGGCAACAACCCGGCCGGCAACTTCGTGCGCATCCTGCATGACGACGGCACCATGGGCGTGTACCTGCACCTGCAGCAGGGCTCGGTGGCGGTGCGTGAGGGGCAGCGGGTGGGCACCGGCACCTTCCTCGCTCGTTCCGGCAACACCGGCAACAGCACCGGCCCGCACCTGCACTTCGTGGTGCAGCGCAATGTCGGCCTGGCGGTGGAGTCCATTCCCTTCGACTTTACCCAGCCGGTCAACAGCCTGCCCAACTTCGCCGTGGGCGGGGAATAAGAACCTGCTTACGATCTGCTGCGCGTCGGCCCTACTGCGTTAAAAACAGGCTCGGAATGCTCATGTACAAAAGTACACTCCGCTTCCTCGCCTGTTTTGACCAGCCGGAGGCTGTTACTACGTAGCGCCTTGTAGGACTCTAGCTCGCGAGCTCGTAAACACGTTCTACGGCAGTCTGTCCTTTAATCCAGCTTAAGCACCTTGGCCAGGACGATCTTCGGCCCCTTCATCTTCTTGACGATAATGCGCAGGCCGTCCACCTCCAGGCCTTCCTCCTCCTCGGGCATGCGCTTCAAGGTCTCGTAGACCAGGCCGGCCAGGGTCTCGGCCTCGATATGGTCGAGATCGACGCCCAGCAGGCGCTCGACCTTGGCCAGCGGCGTATCGCCGCGCACCAGCAGCTTGCCCGGCTGGTAGGCGAGGATGCCGCGCTCGGCCTTGCGGTGTTCGTCCTGGATATCGCCGACCAGGGCTTCCAGCACGTCCTCCATGGTCAGGTAGCCGATCACCTTGCCATCGGCTTCCTCGACCAGGGCGAAGTGCGAGCCGCCCTGGCGGAACTGCTCCAGCAGCTGCGACAGCGGCATATGCCGGCCGACCCGCTCGATGGGATGCATCAGGTCCGCCAGCCTGAGGGCCGAGGGCAGCATCTCCAGCAGCGACAGGTGCAGCAGCAGGTCCTTGATATGCAGCACGCCGACAAAGCCTTCGCTGGCGCTGTCGTAGATCGGGTAGCGGCTGTACTTGTGTCGGCGGAAGGTGCTGAACACCTCGTCCAGGCCGGCATCCAGGGCCAGAAACACCAGGTCCTCGCGGGAGTTGGCCCAGTCCACCACCTCCAGTTCGCCCAGTTCCACCGCCGAGGCCAGCACACGCATGTCCTGGTCGCTGGGGGCGCTGGCGCGGCTGGAGTGGAGGATCAGCTTGAGCTCGTCGCGGCTGTAATGATGCTCGTGGTGTGGCCCCGGCTCACCTTGCCCGGCGATACGCAGAATGGCGTTGGCGCTGGCATTGAGCACGAAGATCGCCGGGTACATCAGCCAGTAGAAGGCGTACAGCGGCGCGGCGGTCCACAGCGACAGGCGCTCGGGCTGGCGGATGGCCCAGGACTTGGGCGCCAGCTCGCCGACCACGATATGCAGGTAGGAGATGATGGCGAAGGCGCTGAAGAAGGCGATGGCACTGACCAGCCCGGCCGACTCGATGCCCAGGGCGCCGAGTAGGGGCCGCAGCAACTCGGCAAAGGCCGGCTCGCCGACCCAGCCCAGGCCCAGGGAGGCCAGGGTGATACCCAGCTGGCAGGCCGACAGGTAGGCGTCCATCTGCCGGTGCACGGTGCGCAGGATATGCCCACGCCAGCCGTGCTGCTCGGCCAGGGCTTCGACCCGGGTGGCACGCAGGCGGACGATGGCGAACTCGGCGGCGACGAAGAAGCCGTTGAGCAGCACCAGTAGCAGGGCAAACAGAAGAAGGCCGAAGTCGGCGAAGTACTGAGCGGCGGAAAGACTCGTGGCAGGGTCCATAAAGACTTGTAGGGCAGGGAGATGCTTAAAGGGTGGGGGCAGTGCCCGCGCTTTGCAAGGGGCGCCGCGTTATTGGCCGCGGCGCACCGCCTGCAAGGGCGGGAAATGACAGGTAAAGGTGCTGCCCTTGCCCAGCTGGCTCTGAATATCCAGGCGTGCGCGGTGGCGCAGTAGCACATGCTTGACGATGGCCAGGCCCAGGCCAGTGCCGCCGGTGTTGCTGGCGCGGCTGGAGTCGACCCGGTAGAAGCGCTCGGTCAGGCGCGGCAAATGTTTGGCCTCGATGCCCAGGCCGGTATCGCTGACCGCCAGATGGGCGCCCTGCTCGTCACCCCACCAGCGGATGCGGATCTCGCCCTCGTCCGGGGTGTACTTGACCGCATTGAACACCAGATTGGAGAAGGCGCTGCGCAGCTCCGCCTCGCTGCCCTTGAGCTTGAGGTGCGGGTCGGCCTCCAGGCTGATGCGATGGTGGCGCTCGCCGGACAGGGCCTGGGCGTCGTTCTTGATGCTCAGCAGCAGCAGGTCCACCGCCACCGGCTGGTTGTCCGAGGGGTAATCGGTGGCTTCCAGCTTGGCCAGCAGGAGCAGATCATTCAGCAGGTTCTGCATGCGTCCACCCTGCTGCTGCATCTGTTGCAGGGCGCGTAGCCAGCGCGGGTTGACCGCCTCGACATTGTCCAGCAGGGTCTCCAGATAGCCGGCGATCACCGTCAGCGGGGTGCGCAGCTCGTGGGACACGTTGGCGACGAAATCCTTGCGCATCTGTTCCAGCTGATGGAGACGGGTGACGTCGCGCACCAGCATCAGGTGCTCGCTGTTGCCGTACTGGGTGATATGGAACTGCAGGCGCACACGGTCGCTGACCGGCGAGGGCAGGTCCAGGGGCTCGCTGTAGTTGTTGCCTTCGAAGTACTCGATAAAGCGCGGGTCGCGCAGCAGGTTGGTGATCTGCTGGCCGCTGTCCTGGGGTGTTTTCAGGCCCAGGAGCTTTTCCGCGGCGATATTCCACCACTCCAGGTTGCCGTTGCGGTCGAGCATGATCACCGCATCCTTGAGCGCGGCGGTGGACTCCTGCACGCGGTCGATCACCGCCTGCAGGCGGCCGCGGGCCTTCTGGTCGCGGCGCTGCAGGTGGTAGATGCTGTCGAACACCTCGCCCCACAGGCCATAGCCATCGGGGGGCGGCTCGTCCGCTTTGCGCGTGCGCAGCCACTTGTGCAGGCGCAGCAGCTGCTGCAGGTGCCAGCCCAGGTAAATGGCCAGGCCCAGGGCCATGGACCAGCCGTACTCGCCGGTGATCAGGCCGAGCAGCAGGCAGCCGGCGATCAGCAACAGCAGGCGACGTATCAGGGGGGCGCGCCAGTCTTGATTCAATTAGAACTCATCCGCGATCAAATCCATCTGCCGCTCGCAAGCGAACT
>Ga0209207_1001163_pt1 | contig 12957 bp, 13 predicted proteins | sample SaghotsprinmetaG_FD_184140 | JGI IMG/M metagenome (GOLD analysis project Ga0209207, IMG submission 184140) | Hot spring microbial communities from South Africa to study Microbial Dark Matter (Phase II) - Sagole hot spring metaG (SPAdes) (version 3) | ecosystem: Environmental > Aquatic > Thermal...
GGGCCGTGACGCCTTTGAGCACCTTGACGGCATCGGCTACGGCGATGGCGGGCGGGATGGTCAGAAACAGGTGGATGTGATCCGGCTGAATCTCCTTGGAGATTACCGGCCAGCCCCGTTCCCTGCACATCGCGTCCTGCATGCCCCCCGTTACCCCCGCGACCGTTCCGGTCAGCACATCGCGCCGATACTTCGGACACCAGATCACATGGTAGGCTGTTTGATAGACGCAATTGCGGTTCGCGAAGACATCAACCATGCGCCGCAGTTTACACCACATGGTGCGCTTCGCGCACCCGCAATTCCTCCCGCGATTGAAATCGCGGGTTTCCTTGCGGAGGTTCTATGAAGGGTAACGACAAACAGACTCTCTTCCAGCTGTCGTCTTGCGATCGAAGGAAATGCTGAAAAAATGGCTGCGCGGGCGCTTCATCGGCGTTGCGCGCTGCGTGCTCCCTCGCCTATCCTCTCGAGAGGCTGCAGCCGCTCCGCGCCGCGCGCCTCCTGCTTCCTCCCGCTCGCGGCTTTCGTTTCCTAAACTGATTTCGATACAGTTTCCTCGATCGCGGTTTTGCCGGACGCCGTCGCGAAGCCGAAGCACTCAGGATCAGTATATGTCCGATCGCGTCTTCTTTCTCCGCCGCACGATCCTTGCCATCGCCGTTGCCGCCGCGCTGCCGCTGCTCGCCCAGCGGGCGCAGGCCAATCCGGTCGATCCGACGATCATCGCCGACAGTGCGTTCTTCCAGTCCATCGGTAAGATGCGCCCCGTCAGCAACTCGCCCGGCGCGATCTTCCACTGGTGCGCCTTCTCGATCGGCGCCGACGAGACGACGCGCCTCATCCCGCAGCACGCCGCCAGCAGCATCCTCGACCGCGTCGTACGCCTGGTCAATCTCGTCAATCCCGAGCTGCACTATGAGTTGAGCGCACCGGGCGTACTCGATATCGGCGCGGGCGGGACGTGGCTGCTCGACCCATACGACTTCACGATCGGCAGCACGACGACCCATTATGGAAACGCTGAAGAAAGCCGCGAGCGGGAGGAAGCAGGAGGCGCGTATCACGCAGCGACGGCAGCTTATCGAGTAGATCGGCGAGGAAGCGAGCAGCGGGCAACGCCGCAATGCGCCCGCGCAGCCATTTTGTCAGCGTTTCCCTTGTCGTCGCCACCGCAGCAGACGCGATACATGCCGCCGCCCGGTTTTTACGATCATCGACCGCCCGCCGGCGTGGTGCGCTGAGAGGCGCTTTGCCCTTGGGTGTGGCGATGATCGCAGTACAGGCGCTGCTCGCCGCGCCGCTGACCGCGTTGCTTCTGGGGTGGCTGCTGCGCCGGCGGGTGGCCTTGCTGCTCGATCATCCGAACGAACGATCTTTGCACCAGCGGCCAACGCCGCGCTTCGGCGGTCTAGCGATGCTGCTCGCGCTCGGTCTGCTGCTGCCCTGGAGATGGGCCGAGATGGCAGCGCCGCTGCCGACACTGCTTCTGCTCGCCGCGCTGCTGGCTTCGTTCTCGTTGCTGGACGACTGGCGCGGCCTGCCGGTCGTGCTGCGCTTTTTGGCGCATCTCGCTGCCGCCGGTGTCGCCGTCTGGCACCTCGGCCTGCCGCTGCTGCTGGTGCCTCTGGCCTGGCTGGCCATTGCCTGGATGACCAATCTCTACAACTTCATGGACGGCGCCGACGGTCTGGCCGGTGGTATGGCGCTGTTCGGTTTCGGTGCCTACGCGCTCGCTGCCGCCTCCGCCGACGCCGTGCCGACGGGGCTGACTTTCGTTGCGCTGGCGCTGGCGGCGGCGGCGGCCGGCTTCCTGCTGTTCAACTTCCCGCCGGCGCGCGTCTTCATGGGTGATGCCGGCTCGATTCCGCTCGGTTTCCTCGCCGCCACGCTCGGGCTGTTTGGCTGGCAGGCCGGTGTCTGGGCATGGTTTTTCCCGCTCATCGTCTTTGCGCCCTTCATCGTTGATGCCAGCCTGACGCTGTTCCGTCGCCTGCTGCGTGGCGAGCGTTTCTGGCAGGCGCATCGCGACCACTTCTATCAGCGCCGCGTCTGCGCCGGCTGGAGCCACCGCCGGCTATTGCTGCTCGCCTGGCCGCTGATGGCCGGCTGTGCGCTGCTCGGCTTGGCCGTCGCGCGATGATGGTATATTGCCACCCTTCCGATGCGCGGACTTTTGGCAAGCGATGAACTGGCTCGAACCGATACGGCTGCGAGAATGGCGCGCGATGGCCGTTTTCGCCTTCGATCTCGTCGCCGTCGTCCTGGCCTGGTTCTTTGCCTTCCAGTTGCGTTACGATTTCTCGCCGCCGGACGAACACTGGCCGGCGATGCTCGGCGGATTGCTGCTGCTGTTGCCACTCGAAGGTCTGCTCTTCCGCGCCACCGGCTTGTATCGCGGCATCTGGGCCTTCTCCAGTCTGCCCGATCTGGCGCGCATTCTGAAAGCGGTCGGTCTCTCGGCGCTGATGCTCATCGCGCTGGCTACTTTCCTTGCGCCGGAACCGGCCTTGCCGCGCGCCGTGCTGGTGCTCTATCCACTGCTGCTCGTGCTGATCATGGGCGGCGGCCGCGCCGCCTACCGCATGTGGAAGGAGCATCGTCTCTATGGCGCGCTCAATCTGCAGGGAACGCCAGTGCTGGTCTTGGGTGCAGGACGGGCCGGCGCCAATCTGGCACAGGAGTTGGCGCGCTCGCGCGAGTGGCGCGTCCTCGGCTTCCTCGATGACGATCCGGCCAAACTGCAGCGCGAAATCCACGGCCAGCGCGTGCTCGGCCCGCTGTCCGAGCTTTCGTTCTGGGCCAACCGCCTCGGCGTGCGCCATGCGATCATCGCCATGCCCTCGCTGGCCGAAGAACTGCGTCAGCGCATCGGCACGCTCTGCGTGCAGGCCAATGTGCGCACCTTCACTGTACCATCGACCGAACAGCTGCTGCTCGAGCGCGACCGTCTCGATCATGTGCGGCCGATCGACCTGCAGGATCTGCTCGGTCGCGCCCAGGTCGATATCGACATTCCCGAGGTGAGGGCGCTGCTTTCCGGCCGCGTCGTGATGATCACCGGCGCCGGCGGCTCGATCGGTAGCGAGCTGTGCCGGCAGATCGCTTCGCTGCAGCCGGCGCAGCTGCTGCTGGTCGAAAACAACGAATACGCCCTCTATCAACTGAGCGAGGAGTTGAGCGATCATTTTCCCGCGCTGCCGCTGTTGCCGCTCGCCGGCGATGTCAAGGATATCGCCTGGGTGAGCGACGTCATGCGTCGCCATACGCCGACCGTCGTCTTCCACGCCGCCGCCTACAAGCATGTGCCGCTGATGGAGGTCCACAATGCCTGGCAGGCGGTGCGCAACAACGTGCTCGGCACCTGGGTCGTCGCGTCCTGCGCCCAAAAACAAGGAGTGCCGGAATTCGTGCTGGTGTCGACCGACAAGGCGGTCAATCCGACCAACGTCATGGGGGCCAGCAAGCGCATGGCGGAGATGGTCTGTCAGGCTTTGCAGCGTCCGGACAGCCCGACTCGATTCGAAATCGTCCGTTTCGGCAATGTGCTCGGCTCGACCGGCAGCGTCATCCCGAAGTTTCAGGCCCAGATCCGCAAGGGCGGGCCGGTGACGGTGACGCATCCCGAGATCACGCGCTATTTCATGTCCATTCCCGAAGCCAGCCAGCTGGTGTTGCAGGCAGCGGCGATGGGCGAGGGGGGCGAGATTTTTGTCCTCGACATGGGTAAGCCGGTGCGTATCGCCGATCTGGCCAGGCACATGATCCGTCTCTCCGGCCGTACCGAGGATGAGATCCGTATCGTCTATACCGGTCTCCGGCCCGGCGAGAAGCTGCACGAGGAAGTCCTGGCCAGCGACGAGCAGACGCGGCCGACACATCATCCCAAGGTCCGCGTCGCCCGCGCCCGGCAGGTCGCCGACGACTGGCTGGCCGGCGTCCTCGACTGGCTGCGCGCCCCGACACCACGCACCGACATCGAAGTGCGCCGCGACCTGCGCCGCTGGGTGCCCGAGTACGCTCCAGCCCAGCCGCCGGGTTTGCACGTCGTGGCGCCGCTCGAGCTGGCGACGCGGCGCTAAGGGGCCCAGATGGCCATCTACGCCGTCGGCGATCTACAGGGCTGCCTCGATCCGTTGCAGCAGCTGCTCGACCATATCGCTTTCGATCCGGCCTGCGACCGGCTCTGGCTGGTCGGCGATCTGGTCAATCGCGGCCCACAATCGCTGCAGGTGCTGCGTTTCGTGCGCAGTTTGGGCGGAGCGGCGATCAGCGTGCTCGGCAATCACGACCTGCATCTGGTCATGCTTGCCGAGGGCTATGGCAAGCCGAGCCGTGAGGATACCTTGCAGGAGGTGCTCGCCGCACCGGATCGCGACGAGCTGATCGCCTGGCTGCGCGGTTTGCCGCTGTTTCACTGGCAAGACGGCTTTGCACTGGTGCATGCCGGCTTGTTGCCCCAGTGGTCGATCCCGCAGGCGCAGTCGTTGGCCGACGAGGTTCACCGCGCGTTGGTCGCGCCCGATTATCGGGAATTTCTCGCGCGCATGTGGGGCTCCGAGCCCAATGCCTGGCGCGACGATCTGACTGGCTGGGACCGCTTGCGCGTCATCGTCAATGCCATGACGCGCATGCGCTTCGTCTGGCCGGATGGACGCATGGAGTTCCGTGCCGGCGGTGCCAAGGGGCCGCCCGAGCGCGGCCCGGCCGGCTGCCTGCCCTGGTTTGCGGTGGCGAACCGCAAAAGCCGTGACCACACCGTGATCTGTGGCCATTGGTCGGCGCTGGGTTTCAGGCACGAAGAGACGCTTCTGGCCCTGGATTCGGGTTGTCTGTGGGGGGGGCGTCTGACTGCAGTGCGCCTGCCAGATCGACGGGTGTTTCAACTGCCCTGTCGGCAGCAGGTCGCGCCAAGCGGCTGGCAATGAGGCGATGGACATGCGCCGCCAGATGGCGGCGATCGACCTCGTCGGCCGGCTGGGGTGGCAGCGCCTCAAGATGGGCGGTCAGGCCGTCGGCGCGGGCAATGGCCCACAGGCATTGCACCATCGTCACTTCGCCATCGTAAGCCGGCGCGCGCGAGCGCTGACCCGAGGTATCGGTGTAACGCAGCAGCACCGGTGTCACTGGTCGCCCGGCGTCGATCGCCGACTGGAACAACGCGCCGTGAAAGGGCAGCACCTGTGCGCCGTCCGAGGTCGTGCCTTCCGGGAAAATGGCCACCAGATCGCCGGCGCGCAGGCGCTCGACGATGTCGGCGCGCGCCTGCGCCGCCGCTGCGCGCGAGCCGCGCGCCAGGAATAATGTGCCGGTATGCGCGCACAGCCAGCCAATCAGCGGCCAGTGGCGCACGTCGTCCTTGGAGACGAAGGCAGCCGGCATGACGGCGTTGATGACGAAGATGTCGAGAAAAGAGATGTGGTTGGCGGCGACGAGGCCGGTGAGCCTCTGGCGGTTGGCATAAAGACGTACGCCCAGCGTTTCGAGCAATTGCCAGGACCAGCGTTGCTTCAGCGCCAGCCGCAGGCGCTGCGTCACGAAGGGATAGACGAAGGCAACCGTCGCCATGCCCCAGGCGAGATGAAGCCCGACGCGCGCCAGCCGGAAAGCGGCGCGCAGTTCGGCGAATGAGTTTTTCAGCATGCAGCGACGACTTAGCTTTGCCGTTCGACGAAGTGCCGGGCATAACGCGCATCGACGCGCGCCATCGGCAACAGGATGAACAGATCGGCGGTGTTGAAGTCGGGATCCCAGGCCGGCTCACTGCAAATCCAGGCGCCAGCACGCAGGTAGCCCTTGAGCAGCGGCGGCACGGGTGCATCGAGCACCGGCTCGATGCGGTCGAGCGGCAGCGGGCAGCGCGGAAAGACATGATACTCGAGCGGCGCCATGTGCTTTTCGAGTCGATGATAGAGACCGACCGCCGCGTGGCCGCCGTCGTGCATGCCGATGCTGGCACACCCCATCAGGTAGTCATAACCGCCCTCGGCCATGTAACGCGCCAGACCCGACCACAACAGCGCAATGACCGCGCCGGAGCGGTATTCGGCGTCGATGCACGACCGACCGATCTCCACCAGACGCGGCCGCAGGTGTTGCAGGCGCGTCAGATCGAATTCGCTCTCGGAATAATAGCTGCCGACGCGGCGGGCATTGTCCGGCGACAGAATGCGGTAGGTACCGACGATGCGGCCGTTTTCTTCGTCGCGCACGATCAAGTGCTCGCAGAAAGGATCGTAATGATCGCGATCGACACCGGGCAGGCGCGACGGCAGGCGTGCCCCCAGCTCATCGGCAAAGACGCGCCAGCGCAGTTTCTGTGCCTCGAGGACTTCCGATTCGCTGCGCGCCAGCGCGACATGCAATTTGTGGCGGGTATGGGGCGCGTTCTCCCGGTACGCGAATAATTCGTGATGGCCATCCATCGTCGCTCTCCTTGCTTGATTCAGCCACGCACTGTGCCGTGCCGGCTTTTCTGGCGCATTGCGCGCGTATTGCGACAAGGTTGCAGTGCGACGGCGCCGACCGAGAACCGTCCGTCACGCGATGAGCAGATTTGGTCTCGGCAGAGGCTTAGGCCGCTATTGGCAGGTTCCATCGACCAAGGAAACCAAATTGCTGCGCGGGCGCTAGGGCGGTGTTGCGCGCTGCTCTCTCCCGCTCGCGGCTTTCTTCAGCGTTTCCCAAGAGGGTAGAGACGGCGTTGGACCGATCGGTGCCGGTGAAAGTCAGTGTTGCCGGCTCGAAATTATATATAATACGTTAGCTCTGCATTCATGCGGCGGGTTTTCGCAGGCCGCGAATGGGGTGCAGCGCGCATCGGTCGGCGACCGCGGTCCTGCCGAAAAGGATGGGCACCGGAGCGAGCGCCATGCAGCGATGCGATGCGTCAGTCGCGCAATCTTTTCCGCGTTTCCCTCACCGTTCCGGGAGCGTCGATGCCGTCTTTCTCCTTGCCTGTCGGGCGCGCCGCTGCCCTGCGCGGCTTCACGATGGTCGAACTGATCGTGACGCTGATCCTGGTCGGCATCCTGGCGGTCAGCGTTCTGCCACGCTTCGATCTGCTGCGTGGTTATGATGCGATCGGCTACCGCGATGCGCTGCGCGCGACGCTCGAATACGCCCGCAAGGCGGCGGTGGCGCAGCGGCGCAACGTCCAAGTCGTCGTGGCAGCCAACAGCATCAGCGCCCAGATCGCCAGCGATGTGCCGGAAGGCAGCAATGCAGCCGTGTTCGACCGACCGTTGAATCTGCCGGGCAAAAACACGCATACACTCGCCGCGCCGACGGGGGTGACGGTCAGTCCAACGGCAACGATCGTCTTCGATCCGCTTGGCCGTCCTTCGCTTGGCGGTGTGTTTTCGGTCACTGGTGCTGGCGATGTGACCCTCGTCGCGGAGACCGGGCATGTCTATTGACCACGCCGGGGCCGCTCGCCAGCGCGGTCTGACGCTGATCGAGCTGATCGTGTTCATCGTCATCGTCGGCGTCGCGCTCGCCGGCGTACTCACCGTGCTCAACCATACGACGCGCCATTCATCCGATCCGCTGATCCGTAAACAGGCGCTGGCCATCGCCGAGGCGATCCTCGAAGAGGTAGCGCTGCAGCCTTATACCTGGTGTGATCCGGACAATGCCGCTGCGCCGACCGCGACCGGATACGCCAGCTGTACGGTGAACGAGAACAATCTCGCCCCGGAAGCCGGCGAGGCGCGCGGCGGCACGAGGCCGTTCGACAACGTCAATGACTATCATGGCTTGAGCACGTCGACCAACATCACCGGCAGCGGGGCGAATGCGCCTCATACGGCCAGCGTGACGGTGGCCCCCAGTGCATTGAACGGCATCCCGGCCGATGCTTCGCTGCTCATCACCGTCACGGTGGCCGCGCCCGGCGAGACGATCCAGCTGCAGGGCTATCGCACACGCTATTCGCCGAACGCTTTGCCATGAACCCACCTTTTGCTCTGCGGCGTCTTTGCCGCCATCGAGCCGACGGCTTCACCTTGGTCGAGATGATCATGGTCATCACCATCACCGGCATCATCGCCGCGATGGTCGCCGTCTTCGTCCGCGCGCCGGTCGAGGGCTACATCGACTCGGTCCGGCGGGCGGAAATGACCGATCAGGCCGATCTCGCGCTCAGACGCATCGCGCGCGAGGTGCGGCGCGCCCTGCCCAACAGTCTGCGCTTGACGGGCGACGGTTTCGAATTCATCCTGACCCGGTCCGGCGGTCGTTACCGCGATGCGGCCGATGGCTCGACGAGCGGGGATTTTCTCGATTTCAGCATTCCAGCCGATCTGAGCTTCGATGTCCTGGGACCTGTGCCGGCGATGAATGTCGGTGACCGTATCGTCATCTATAACCTGGGCGTCGGCTATGCGCCCGCCGATGCCTACAGCGGCGGCAACGTCGCCAGGATCAGTGCCATTTCCGGCAATACCGTCACGATGCAAAGCAATCCTTTTGCGGCGCAATCGCCACCTTTGCCTTCGCCAAGCGGGCGCTTTCAGGTCGTCGATCAAAACGAATTGGTGGTGCGTTATCGATGTACGGGCGGCGAGCTGCGCCGCCTCCAGGGCTGCACGCTCGCGACGCCTTCGGTCTGCAGCGGCACAGGCAATCTGCTCGCCGGCGGTGGTGGCACGAATGTCGCCTGCACGACCGATTATGTCTCGGCCGAGACCAGCCGCAACGGCCTGTTGCTCGTCAGTCTGACCTTGAGCCATAGCGGCGAGTCGGTGACCCTCTTCAACCAGATCCGCGTCGATAACTCGCCATGAACGCTACCCGACTGCGTGGTTTCGCCATCGTCGCGGCCATCTTCATCCTCGTCGTGCTCGCCGCGCTCGGCGCCTTCATTCTCTCGGTATCGAGCAGCCAGCAGCTTGGCTCGGCGCTCGACGTGCAGGGCGCGCGCGCCTACCAGGCGGCGCGCGCCGGCATCGAGTGGGGTCTGTATCAGGTGCAGGCAACGCCGGCCTACAACTTCAGCTATGGCACGCCGCCGACGACGGTCGGTGCGGTCGATGGCAATCTGCGCTCGTGCGCCAGCGCCAGCGGCAGCTTCGCGCTCTTCGGTTTTACCGTCACGGTAGAGTGCGCCCCTTTCGCCGACACTCAGGGCGGACCGACGGCTTTCCGTCTGCGCTCGACAGCGTGCAGCCAGCCGCACAATGGCCGCTGCCCGAATACCACGAATCCGGGCCAGTTTTATGTCGAGCGCCGGCTCGAACTGCTGTTCTGAAAGTCAGTCCGGTCGGGGCGGCGTCTTGATCGGCCGTGCGCCCGCGCACGGTGCGCTGCATCCTGAGCGCGGCTTTCTCCGCCGCTTCTCTGAGGGTAAATTGCCGCCATGAGCCCAAAGCCCCGAAAACCCAGCGCACCGGCACAGCTTCTCATGGCGCAACAGTGTCAGAAGGTCGCCCCCTTACTGACGCGCACCCATGCCATCGCCGAATTCGAGCGCGGCAACGTCGAACCATTGCGGCAGCTGTGCGATGGACTGGCGCGCAGCAGGCCGGACGATCCTTTTTACTTCAACGGCATGGGAAATCTGGCGCTGCGCCGCGGCGCGTTCGCCGAGGCCGTGGACTGGTTCCAGCGTGGCCTCGCTCTACATCCGGACGATGGTGTGCTGCATGCCAACCTGGCCAGCGTCTATGCCGACCTGCACCGCAATCGCGAGGCTTACGAGCATGCCAAACGCGCCACCGAACTGGCGCCGGGCAACTGGGTGGCGTGGCTGAATCTGTCCAATGCCTGCAACCGTCTGCAACGCTACGGCGAATCGGAAAAGGTGGCGCGTCATGGCCTGACGCTCAAGCCGGGCGACCCAAACCTGCTCAACAATCTCGCCAATGCGCTCAAGGAGCAGGGCCGGGTGGGCGAGGCGGTCGAATTGTACCTGCAGGCGTTGCGCGATACGCCCGAGTTCGACGGCGGCTTCATCAATCTGCTGCTGGCGTTGCTCTATCACCCCGAAGCGACGGTGCAGGACATCAGTCATGTCGCGATGGCCTTCGGCGCTTGCCTGGAGGCCCGTCAGGGTGGCCAGCGCCTGCCACTCGCCAACCGTCCCGATCCCTGGCGCAGGCTGCGCGTCGGTTTCCTATCGCCCGACTTCCGCGTCCATGCGGTGATGTATTTCGCCGAGCCGGTCATCGCCCGCCTCGACCGCAATCAGTTCGAGATCTATTGCTACTACCTGCGCGCCGGTGAAGACGCGGTCACCGCACGCGCCCGCCGGCTGGCCGACCGCTTCGTTTCGCTCGCCGGCCTCGATGCGTCCGAGCAGGCGAAGCGCATCGCTGCCGACGGCGTCGACGTGCTCATCGACCTCGCCGGTCACACCGGCTACAGCGGCCTTTTGGCCATGATCCACCGGCCGGCGCCGGTACAGATCACCTGGCTCGGCTATCCCGGCACGACCGGTATGACGACGATGGACTGGCGCATCACCGACGAGATCGCCGATCCGCCGGGTGACGAAGAGTTTTATACCGAACAACTGTTGCGTCTGCCGCCGCCCTTCGCCGTCTATCGGCCGCGCGTGCGCGCACCGCTCGAACGCTACGAAGCGCCCTATCAGGTCAAGCCGCCGCCTGCGCTCAGCAAGGGATTCGTCACCTTTGGCTGCTGTAACAATGTCGGCAAGCTCACTCCCGGCGTGCTGCGCCTGTGGGGCCGGTTGCTCGAACGTCTGCCGACGGCACAGCTGCTCATCGAGGTCAATGGCCTGCGCGACCGCGAGGTGGAACAGGCTTTGCGCGCCAAGTGCGTCGCGCACGGCATCGCCAACGAGCGCTTGATCCTCGTCAATCAGGAAAGCCGCAACCAGTATCTGACCTATCACCACATCGACATCGCGCTCGATCCGTTTCCGCTCGTCGGCGGCACGACCAGTTATGACGCGCTGTGGATGGGCTGCCCGCTGGTGGTGATGCGCGGCGCGCATTTCCGCGAACGCATGGGTATGAGTTTTCTCACCGCCATCGGCCGTGAGGAATGGATCGCCGATAACGAGGATGCCTATCTCGACATTGCCTGCCGGCTGGCCAGCGACCTGCCGGCGCTGGCGGCGCTGCGCCGCGAGCAGCGGGCGCGCGTCGAGTCCAGCCCGTTGATGGACGAAGCGCGCTTCGCCACGCTGTTCGGCGAAGCGCTGCGCGGCGCCTGGCTGGACTGGTGCGCCCGCCAAAGCGGCGGCGACCGGCTGGCGCAGATCGACCGCTGGCTGGCCGAACGCCCGGCATCGTCTCCGGCCATGCCGCGCGTCTTCGTCGCACCGGGCGAGTCGCTGCCGCTGGCCGATGCCCTGAATCAGCTTGCCGCACTGCAACGAGCAGGCGACTGGCCGGCGCTGCGGCAACTGGCGACCTACATCCTCGAATCGGTGCCGCAAGTCGGCGAGGCGCTGCAGGCTTTGGCCGAAGTCGAAGAGCAGGCAGGGAACCGGGCTTTGGCCATGCAATATCTCAGCCATGCGCTCGACTTTCTCGCCGAACCATTGCAACCGGCCTTGCGTTTCGTGCACTGGCTGGTCGAAGCAGAGCAGCGCAGTCAAGCGATCGAAGTGTTGCACTGGCTGGCGCATCGCCAGCCGGCGATGGCCAGCGAACTAGCCGCGCTGGCCGAAGCGATCGCCGGCCAAGGCCAGATGGCGTAAGCCTGCCCAGTGGCGAGGCGCGTCACCGAGTGACGAAACGACTGCGACGAAACAACCGCGCAGAACGGTTGCGCGCTGAGCGAGCCGTTCAGCCACGCACGCAGGCGCGACCGGCGACTCTGGCTTCATAGAGCAGCTTGTCGGCGCGCGAATAGGCGTCATCGAGACTGCGATCCTCGCGCATCAAAGGCGTCACGCCCGCGCTGAAGAGGATGATTGCCTCGCCCTCGGGCACGGCCAGCGGCGTGGCGCGCATCAGTTCGAGCAGTTCGGCGAGCTTGCCGCGCGCCTCGCCGAGCGGCGTCTCGATGAGCAGTAGGGCGAATTCCTCACCACCGACGCGCCCGAACAGGTCGTTCTGGCGCAGCCGGGCGGCGAGCGTCGCGGTGAGCAAGCGCAAGGCCTCATCGCCGACCTGATGGCCGTAGCGGTCGTTGATGCGTTTGAAATGGTCGATATCCAGCACTGCCAGACAGGCTTCGCCGCCATAGCGGCGCACGCGCTCCAGTTCGCGGTTGCCGTCCTTGAAGGCGCCGGTTGCGAATGCCGGTCAGCGCGCATGTTCATCCCCTCAGACCGGTGAAACCCATGAAGGCCAACGAGAGGAATTCCGGCCAGCATCAGCGTTATCGCCGTGCCGGCGGTTTGCTCGGGCAGATCGGCCAGCGCCAGTCGCTCGCGCACGCCGCTCGTCAACAGCAGCGCCAGCGTAAAGCCGCCACCGGCGCCGAGTGCGAAGGCCAGCGATTGCACGAAGTCATAATCGCGCGGTTTGAAACAGCGCCACACCGAGCGCGGCGCAGTTGGTGGTGATGAGCGGCAAATAAATGCCCAACGCCCGGAACAGCGCCGGACTGGTTTTTTTCAGAAACATTTCGACCCGTTGCACCGCCGAGGCGATGATGACGATGTAGGCAATCGGGCGGAGGAATTCGAGCTCGAAATGCACGAGCAGCAGGTTGAGGCCATAGACGCAGACCGAGGCGACAAGCATGACGAAGGTCGTCGCCGCGCCCATCGGCAGCGCGGTTTGCAGGGGTCTTTCGCGATCCGTGTGGAACCACGGCTCCCCTGCCTGTCCTGCTCCCCAGCGGTTCTGCGACAAGGGCGGGCAGGCGGGGTTTTGCCTGCCCGGCGAAGCGCACCCTTGACGCCTTACCATGAGCGCTGCTTACCAGGCGGGTATTCGGGAAAACCTGCCCAACGCCGAGCTTTGCTTCGACCGCTTCCACGTCGTCGCCTTGGCCAACGAAGCCCTGGAGCAAGTTCGCCGGGCCGAACAGAAA
>Ga0209207_1001167_pt1 | contig 12898 bp, 8 predicted proteins | sample SaghotsprinmetaG_FD_184140 | JGI IMG/M metagenome (GOLD analysis project Ga0209207, IMG submission 184140) | Hot spring microbial communities from South Africa to study Microbial Dark Matter (Phase II) - Sagole hot spring metaG (SPAdes) (version 3) | ecosystem: Environmental > Aquatic > Thermal...
GAGATGGAGCTCCGACATCACCTGAAGGTGAGCCTTCGCTGAAACTCGCTTTGCTCTTTTTCTCGGTCGCTGCGCTCCGTGCGCCTTGCATCGGATCACCCTCGCGACGTTTTTCAACAGCCTGTTATGCCATCCGGAAGGCCGCGTGAACTGCAAATCGGTGTCCAATCAATTGCGGGCGATACAACAGGGAGGCTGTGCGACCGAGCATCGTTCTATCCTGGCCGCCCGGAATCCGTCCCCCGCTCACTGGGCGATGGCGCGGAAGGCCTCCCAGTACCCCGGAAAGGTCTTGTTGACACAGGCCGGGTCGTTGATGCGGACCGGCACCCCAGCCAGACTGACGAGCGAAAAGCACATCGCCATGCGGTGGTCGTCGTAGGTGTCGACCGCCACCCCCGGCGTGAGACGCCCCCCTTCCGGCGGGGTGATCCTGATGTAATCCGCGCCCTCCTCCACCGTGGCCCCCAGCTTGCGCAGCTCGGTGGCCATGGCGGCGATGCGGTCGGTCTCCTTCACGCGCCAGGAGGCGATGTTCTTCAGGGTGGTGGCGCCCTCCGCGAACAGGGCCAGCACCGCCAGGGTCATGGCCGCGTCGGGGATGTGGTTGCAGTCCAGGTCGATGGCATGGAGCCGGTCGGCGCAGCCAAGGCGGCATTGGATCCAGTTCGGGCCGAAATCGATCTCGGCCCCCATGCGCGCCAGGGCTTCGGCGAAGCGCACGTCGCCTTGGATGCTGTTGCGCCCCACCCCCTCGACCCGAGTCTGGCCATGGCCGATGGCGCCGGCGGCCAGGAAGTAGGAGGCCGAGGATGCATCGCCCTCGACCCCGATCCGGCCCGGGCTCCCATAGCGCGCGGCCGGCACCACGAAGCGCTCCCAGCCCTCGCGCCGCACCTCGACGCCGAAACGGCGCATCAGGTTGAGCGTGATCTCCACATAAGGCTTGGAGATCAGCTCGCCGTCCACCCGCACCGTCACCTCCCGACCCAGCAAGGGGGCGGCGAGCAACAGGCCGGTGAGGAACTGGCTCGATACATTGCCCTTGACGCTCACCTCGCCCGCCCCGCCCGCAGCGGCAGGATGGATATGCAGGGGCGGAAAACCGACGTTGCCGAGATAGTCCACCTGCGCGCCCAGGCCGCGCAGCGCATCGACCAGATCGCCGATCGGCCGTTCGTGCATGCGCGCCACCCCCTTCAGCACATAGTCTCCCGCCGAGAGCGCCAAGGCGGCGGTGAGCGAGCGAAACGCGGTGCCTGCGTTGCCCAGGAACAGCTCGGCCTGTTTCACCGGAAACACGCCGCCGATCCCTTCGACGCGATAGTCGTCACGCCCCGCATGCCGACTCCAGTTCACCCCCAGCTGGCGCAATGCATCCAGCATCACCCGGGTGTCGTCCGAATCGAGCAGGGCCTCGACCTCGGTCACCCCCTCGGCCAGGGCGGAGAGCAGCAGCACACGGTTGGAAATGCTCTTCGAGCCCGGCAGGCGGACGCTGCCGCGCGCGCCTTTGGCGGCGGGAAGGTCGATGAATTCGGTAGGGTTCATGATTCGTTTCCGGTTGGATTGATCTCGGGCGACCAGCCATTCCTGGCCTCGCTCGCCCGCTGAAAGGATTGCATCAGGCGCTCGCCGTCGCCGGCCTGCAATGCGGCGCGATAGTCCGCCAGGCGGTCGAGGTAGGCGTCCAGTTCGACCAAAAGTGCATCGCGGTTGGCCAGCGCGATGTCGCGCCACATCGCCGGGGAGCTCGCGGCGATGCGGGTGAAGTCTCGAAAACCGCTGCCGGCATGACGGAAGAATGTGGTGGCCTCACCTCGGCCGGCCAGTTCGTCGACCAGTGCGAATGCGGCCAGATGCGGCAGGTGGCTCACCGCGGCAAACACCCGGTCGTGCTCTGCCGCATCCATCGCGCTCACGCGCGCGCCGCATGCGCGCCACAGCTCGGCGATGGCGGCGACATCGGCGGGGATGTTTTCAGGCAGGGGGGTGAGGATGACCTCGCGCCCGGAGAACAGGTCGGCACGCGCGGCGCCGGCGCCGCTCGACTCCGCGCCGGCGATGGGGTGGGCGGGCACGAAGCGGTCGATGCGCCCGGCCAGCCCCGCGCGGGCCGCGGCGATGACGTCGCGCTTGGTGCTGCCGACATCGAACACCCGCGCATCGGCGGCCAGATGCGGCGCGATGCGGGCGAATGTTGCCGCCATGGCGCCCACCGGCACGGCGATCAGCACGCGGTCGGCGTCCTGCACCGCCGCCTCGGGCGAGTCGGCCACCGTATCGAGCACGCCCCGCTCCAGTGCGGTTTGCAGATTGGCGCGCTGGCGACCATAGCCCACCACCTGCCGCACCGCGCCGGCCTGTTTCAGGGCCAGCGCGACCGAACCGCCGATCAGGCCGACGCCGAGGATCGCCAGACGCTGGATCATGTGCCGGACGGCCGGGCCAGGATCTCGCCCAGCGCGGCGAGCAGGCGTGCGTTCTGCTCCGGCAGACCGATCGAGACGCGCAGGTATTCGGCCAAGCCGTAGTTGGCCACCGGTCGGACGATGATGCCGCGACGCAGCAACTCGGCGTTCACCGCCGCCGCATCTCCGACCCGCACACACACGAAATTGCCCGCCGAAGGGATCCAGTCCAGGTCGAGCGCCGCGAAACCTTGGGTGAGTTGACGCATGCCGGCATCGTTGAGCCGCTTCGATTCGCCGAGGAAATCATGGTCATCGAGCGCCGCGGTGGCGGCGGCAAGGGCCAGGCTGTTGACGTTGAACGGCTGCCGCACCCGGTTCATGAGATCGGCCACCGCCGCGCTCGCCAGGGCGAAGCCCACGCGCAGGCCGGCCAGACCATAGGCCTTGGAGAACGTGCGGGTGAGGACGAGGTTGGGAAACACATCCAACCATTCGAGCGAAGGCGAGCGCGCCTCCGGGTCGAGGTATTCGACATAGGCCTCGTCGAGCACCACCAGCACCTCTTCCGGGACCGACTCCAGGAATGCGCGCAACCCGGCGGCGGCCAGCAGGGTGCCGGTGGGGTTGTTGGGATTGGCGATCCACACCACCCGGGTGTCCGGGCGGATCGCCGCGCGCATGGCTTCGAGGTCGTGGCCGAATGCGCGCGCCGGCGCCTCGATGCCCGTGGCACCCGCAGCCTGGGTGGCGAGCGGATAGACCGCGAACGCATGTTGCGCATACACCGCCGATGTGCCGGGCGTCAGGAATGCGCGCGCCACCATTTCAAGCACGTCGTTCGAACCGTTGCCGAGCACGATCCGCTCCAGACCGATGCCGAGCCGGGTCGCCAGGGCAGACTTGAGGCGAAAGCCGTTGCCGTCCGGATACAGGGCCAGACCGGACAGTTCGGCCTCGATCGCCGCCCGGGCGCGCAGCGAGGCCCCGAGCGGGTTTTCGTTCGAGGCCAGCTTGACGATGTCGGTCTCGACAAGGTCCATCTCGCGCGCCAGTTCGGCGATCGGCTTGCCGGGGACATAAGCGGCGATGGCGCGGATGTACGCCGGGGCGAGTGTGTTGGGGTGCATGGCGGACGGTTCCGGGGAACGCGGTGAAAGAATGGATCAGAGAATGGCTCAGGCGGCGGCCGGGTAGGAGCCCAAGACCCGCAACTGGCGCGCATGGCGGCCGGCCTCGGCGAGCGCCTCGGCCACCTGCGGCGAGTCGCGGTGCCCCTCGAGATCGATGAAGAACACGTATTCCCAGGCCCCGCTCCGGGCCGGGCGCGACTCCAGCTTGCTCAGGCTGACGCCGTTGCGGGCGAAGGGCTGCAACAGGTCGAGCAGCGCACCGGGGCGGTTTTCGGTCCACACCGCGAGCGAGGTCTTGTCGCGCCCGGAGGCTGCGGCATCCTCCCGCCCCAACACCAGGAAGCGGGTGGTATTGCGAACGTCATCCTCGATATTGCGCGCCACCCTTACAAGCCCATATTCGCTGGCCGCGATGTCGCTGGCGATGGCCACGGCATCGTTCTGCCCTGCGGCGAGCCGCGCCGCCTCGGCATTGCTCACCACGCTCACCCGTTCGACACCCGGCAGATTGCGGTCCAGCCAGCCCTGGCACTGAGCGAGCGACTGGGCATGCGCATAGACCACCCGCACGCCGTCGAGGCCCGCGCGCGCGCGCAAAAGGTTCTGGCGCACGCGCAGCATCACCTCGCCGCACACCTTGAGCGGCGTGGCGAGCAGACAATCGAGGGTGCGGCCGACCGCGCCCTCGGTCGAGTTTTCCACCGGCGCCACGCCATAGCTCGCCTCGCCCCGCTCCACCGCATGGAACACCGCGTCGATGCTGGCCACCGGCAGGCGACTGGCAGCGCGGCCGAACTGCTTGACGGCCGCGGCCTCGGAAAACGTGCCGACGGGACCGAGACAGGCGATCACCTGACGCTGCTCCAGGGCCCGGCAGGCCGACATGATCTCGCGGAACAGGGTCTCCACCGCCTCCGCCGGCAGGGGTCCTGGGTTGGCTGCGCGCAGGCGGCGCAACACCTGCGCCTCGCGCTCGGGACGATAGATCGGGCCCTTCTTGCGGCGGCCGATGGCCTGCGCCAGACGGGCGCGGGCATTGAGCATCTCCAGGATGCGATCATCGAGCGCGTCGATCTGTCGGCGCAGTTCGGTCAGGTGCTCGGCGGCCATGGCGTTCAGCCCCACCGCGCCGCGAATTCGGCCATGAACGCCACCAGCGCGTCGACCCCGGCCAGCGGCATGGCGTTGTAGATCGATGCGCGCATGCCCCCCACCGACTTGTGCCCCTTGAGCTGCACCAGGCCGCTCGCCTGGGCCTCGGCCAGGAAAGCCGAGTCGAGGCTGGAATCGGCGAGGGTGAAGGGCACGTTCATGCGCGAACGGTTGGCCAGCGCCACCGGATTGCGGTAGAAACCGCCACTATCGTCGATGGCGGCGTACAGGCGGCGCGCCTTTTCGGCGTTGAGCGCGGCCATCGCCGCCAGCCCACCCTGGTCCAGCAGCCACTTGAACACCAGCCCGGCCATGTAGATGGCGAATGTGGGCGGCGTGTTGAGCATAGACTGGTTTTTGGCCTGCACCGCGTAGTCGAGCAGGGTGGGTGTGCGCGGATCGGCGTGGCCGAGCAGGTCTTCGCGGACGATGACGATGCACAGCCCAGCCGGGCCGATGTTCTTCTGCGCCCCGGCGTAGATCAAGCCATGGCGCGCCACGGCGATGGGACGCGACAGGATGTGCGAGCTCATGTCGGCGACGATGGGCACACCTTCGGGCAGGACCGAGTCATCGAACAGCTCGACGCCATGGATGGTCTCGTTGGTGCATACATGCAGATAAGCGGCATCGGGGTCGAGGTCCATTTCGCCGCGCTCCGGGAAGCGGGTGAAACCGCTCGCCTCGCTGCTGCCGGCCAGACGCACCCGGCCCATGCGGCCGGCCTCGCGCCAGGCCTTGCCCGACCATTCGCCGCTCACCAGATAATCGGCGGAACCACCGCGCAACAGGTTGAGCGGCGCCTGGGCGAACTGGAGCGTAGCGCCGCCTTGCAGGAACAGCACACGGTAGTTGTCCGGAATGGCGAGCAGCGCGCGCAGGTCGGCCTCGGCCTCGGCGAGTATCCTGGAGAACTCGGCGCCGCGGTGCGACATCTCCAGCACCGATACGCCACTGCCCTGCCAGTCCATGAGCTCGTCGCGCGCACGGGCGAGCACGGCCTCCGGGAAGACCGCCGGGCCGGCGCTGAAATTGAAGGGTCGTTGCATGCGGGATTCCTGAGGGATACGGCTCGATGAAGACAAGGGCTACGGAACGTTCAGGGCGTGGCGCGGCGTCCCCCGGCGGCGGGCTTGTCCAGATCACGCAGCAGATCCAGCCGCGCCAGTCGTTCGCGGTCGGTCTCGCCGTTGACGTTGACGATGACGAGCCGGCCGGCGCCCTCTTTCAGCTCGTCGCGGAAATCGTAGATCGCCCCCACCACGGTCAGCTTGCCGGACAGGACACGGTCCTCGAACAGGCCCATGGCGTGGCGTACCTGGTGGTTCACGTTGAGGCGGATGCTGGCAAGCCCCGGTTCGTCCTTGGGCACCGCCAGGCGGTCGAGCTCGTTGCGGATCGCCGCCGGCTCGGCCGAGTAGTCACCCGCCGCGGCACGGATCGCGCCACATGCGACATGGCCAACGATCAGGAGCAAGGGCGTGTTCAGATGGCGCACACCGTATTCCACCGAGCCCTGCGCGGTGGCGATCTGGTTGCCGATGTTGCGCACCACGAACAGGTCATTGTCCGGAGTGGCATCGAATGCATGCATGTGCACACGCGAATCGGCGCAGCTCACCACCGTGGCGCGCGGCCGCTGGCCGTCCTTGAATGCGGCGAAATAAGCCGGCTTGCGGCTGCGCGCGAAGGCGCGGTTGTGCTGGTGGATCTCGCGCAGCACGGCGCGCGCGCCGGGGGCGGCCTGGTGGTCGCCCAGATGGGCGGCATATTCGCGCAACACCTCCTTGACGACCTGGCGGATGCGCTCACGTTCCTCGGTCGACGCATCGGCCGCCCGGGCCGCTGCGCCCGACATCATGACCGCCAGGGCCAGAACGGCCCACGCCCTTCGCTTCAATGCCATGCCCCCGTCCTGAAATCAAACGCGCCGGCAACCGGCCGGCGCAGTGCCGATTTTACTGTGAAACAAAGGGGCTAGGGGCTGGCACACGACCTCACGCCTCACGCCTCCCGCCCAAGCCGCGGCTCGGCGGCGCGCGCCTCGCGCAGGCTGGCCAGGGCGACCTCGTACTGATAGCCGTCGATCTGCCGTTCGATGCGGCTGGCCAGCGGCCCGAGTGCGGCGCGCAGGCAGTTTGCATGTTCGCGCCAGAGCGCGCCGGAACGCATGTTGAGCTCGGCCAGCAGGGGTTCGAGCTGATCGAGGATGAATCGCACTCTCTCCCAGTCGACCTCCTGATCCGGAGCCACGGCACAGCTCGGCGTCAGGGCGAGATGGATCTCGGCCACCAGCGGATCGAGCCGGGAACGCAACTCGGCCAGCCGCGAATCCAGCGCGGCCGGGTCGAGCCCCTCGCGGATACCCTGCTCCAGACCGGCGGCGGCCTTGCGCACGCTTTCCGCACCCAGGGCCGCAGCGGCGCCTTTGATGGAGTGGGCTAGACGCCGCGCCTCCGTGGCATTGCCCTCCGCCAGCGCGGTGGCGATACGCTCGCACTCGCCGGCATGGGTTTCGGCAAAGCGGCCCAGCAGGCGGCGTAGGCTGGCCACCCGCCCCGCCACCGCGCGCAGGCCCACTTCGACATCGAGGCCCTCGATGTGCGGCAACACCTCCGTGTCCTTGCCTGCCGGATCCTGCCCGTCCTGCGCCAGGCCGCTTGCATCCTCGCCGACGGCATCCTCACCGCTCTTTCCCGACACGGGCGGCAGCCAGTGCAGCAGTGTGGCGAACAGCTGGTGCGGTTCCACCGGCTTGCTGACATGGCCGTTCATGCCCGCATCGTAGCAACGCTGACGATCGTCCTCGAACACATTGGCGGTCATCGCCAAGATGGGCACGTCCGCCCAGCCAGGCAAGCGGCGGATGCGGCGGGTCGAATCCAGACCGTCCATACGGGGCATCTGCATGTCCATCAGCACCAGGTCATAGGGCCGCGCCTCGGCACGCTCAAGCGCCGCCAAGCCGTCCTCGGCAAGATCGACATTGAGGCCGGTTTGCCGCAACCATTCCAGCACCACCTCCTGGTTCACCGGATTGTCCTCGACCAGCAGGATGCGCCGACCCGCGGCACGGCGACCCAGGCGCGCCTCCAGCTCGGCCAGCTCGAGCCCCGTGGTTTCCGGACCGCGGACGGGTTCGGCCCGGGCGGGCGGCAGGCATACGCTGAACCAGAACACGCTGCCCACACCCACGCGGCTATCCACCCCGATCTCGCCCTGCATCAGCTCGACCAGGCGACGGCTGATGGCAAGTCCGAGGCCGGTGCCGCCATACTGGCGTGAGGTGGAGTTGTCGGCCTGCTCGAAGGCCTGGAACAGACGCGCCTGATCCTCCGCGCGGATGCCGATGCCGGTGTCGACCACCTCGAAGCGCAAGCGGCGCAGGTCCGGGCCGGCCGGCCCCAGGTCGAGCGCACGCAGTACAATGCCGCCCTGCTCGGTGAACTTGACCGCGTTGCCGGTGAAGTTGAGCAAAACCTGACCCAGGCGCAGGTCATCGCCATGGAACGCCGCCGGCAGGCCGGGAGCGATCTCGATCGCCAGACTCAGGCCTTTCATCTCGGCGCGCTCGGCAATGAGCCCATGCACGTTGTCCATCAATTCGGCGAGGATGAAGTCGCGCGGACTCAAGCTGAGCTTGCCGGCCTCGATCTTGGAGATGTCGAGGATGTCGTTGATGATCGACATCAGGTGATTCGCCGCGTCCGCCACCTTGCCGAGCTGATCGCGCTGACGGGACGAGTCGGCCTCGCGCCGGAGCAGGTGGGTGAGGCCGATGATGGCGTTCATCGGCGTGCGGATCTCATGACTCATGTTGGCCAGGAAAGCGCTCTTGGCGCGGCTGGCGGCCTCGGCCTGGGCCTTGGCCTCGACCAGCGCCCGGTCGGCGCGCCGGCGCAGGACGATGCCCCAGAGGTCATCGGCGAGCAGTTGTAGCTCGTGCCGGTCGGCCTCATCGTATTCGCCCGGCTTGTCGGCCACCCCCAGCAGCAGGCGTACCCGGCCGCCATGCAGCACCGGCACGCCCAGGTGGCGAGTCGGCGGGCCGCCCGGACAATCGTCGCGGTGCGGCTCGGGATAGACATTGTGCGCCACGGGCCGTCGCTGGCGGATCGCGTCGGCCCACGCCCCGGCCGCAGCCAGGGAACGGGACGCGCTCGACGCATCCGGCTCGCCCCCGGCCGTGAGACAGGCGACCGGAATCAGCTCGCGCTGATCCTCGCTGATCAGATGCAGGCTGCCGCGCCGGCTCCCGGTCATGCCCACCGCCTCGGCAAGACCCGCACGCAACAGTTCAGTCTCCTCCATTGCGCCGGCCCGTTGGCTGAGCACGAACATGGCGCGCAGGCGATGTTCGGACAGGCGCATGCGGGCATTGGCCGCCTCCAGCTCGGCGGTGCGCTCGCGCACCAGCGCCTCGAGGTGATGGCGGTGGCGGTCCAGTTCGGCCCCCAGGCGCTTGCGCTCGGTGATGTCCTCCTTGATCCCCAGATAATGGCTGACCCGGCCATCGGCCTGGCGGATCGGCGTGATGCGGGCGAATTCGATGTATTCCTCGCCATTCTTGCGCCGGTTGCAAAACTCGCCCTGCCAGGTCTGGCCGGCGCGCAATGCGGCCCACATGGCGGCGTAATCGGTGACCCGGCGCGAGCGCGATGAACGCAGGATGCGCGGATTCTGCCCGATCACCTCGGCGCGGGTGTAGCCGGTGAGCCACTCGAATGCGGCGTTGACGTACTCGATGCGCGCTTCGAGATCGGTGATGACGATCATGTTCGGGCTCTGTTCCACCGCCAGCGACAGCTTGCGCAGCGAATCCTCGATGCGACGTTGCTCGGTGATGTCGTTGCCGGAACTGAGCACCCCGACGATGTTGCCTTCCTCGTCGCGCAGCAGGCTGGTCCGCCATTCCACCAGGCGGCTTCCGCCGGTGCGGGTGCGAATGGCGTTTTCGTATTTTCCCGCCGGCGCCTCCAGGCCGGCGACCAGGCGCTGGAAATAGGGGCGAAGCCGGCCCTCCCCCTCCGAGCGGGGCAGGCACAGCTCGAAATAGTCGCGGCCAAGCATCTCGCCACGGCTGTAGCCGAACACCTCGCAGGCCATGTCGTTGACGATCAGGATGCGGCCTTCGCGGTCGAGCGCCACGACGATGGCGCCGACGATGGCGAGATAGCGCCGGTTGAGGTCGCGCTCCTGGCGCAGGGCCAGCTCGACGGCCTTGCGCTCGGTGACGTCCTGCACCGTGCCAATGGCCTCGACTGGCTGTCCTTCGGCGGTGCGGCTGATCTCGGCCCGCTCGCGCACCCACACGGTCTCGCCGCCGACGACGATGCGATGCTCGATGTCATACCCCGACCCGGCCAGGGCCGCGCCCCAGGCGGACAGAACCCGGGCGCGATCGTCCTGATGCACGCAATCGAGAAAGAGCTCGATGTTCATGGGCGTGCCGATCGCCACGCCGAACAAGCGATAGGTTTCGTCCGACCAGATCAGGCGATCGTTGACGATGTCGAGGTGCCAGCTGCCCAGATGCGCCACCTCCTGCGCCCGCTTGAGCTGCGCCTCGCTCTCGATCAGGGCCTGCTGCGCCATGAACGAGGACGTGATGTCGCGGGCGATGCCGAGCACGCCGATGAAACGTCCCTGGGCATCGCGGATCGGGGTCTTGATGGTCTCGAACAGGCCGCGATAGCCATCCTCGGCGAAGGTCAGCCATTCTTCGTTGAGCTGCGCCGCGCCGGCCCGCATCGCGGCCAGATCGAATGCGCGGAAGCGGTCCGCCGTGGCCGCATCGAAAAAGTCGTGATCGGTCTTGCCCAGAATCTCGGCCTCGGTCCGACCGAGCATGCGCTCCATCGATCCGTTGCACAGCAGGAAGCGACCGTCGGGGTCCTTCAGCCAGACCGGATCGGGTATGGCGCGCAGCAAGCCGCGCAAAACCTCTGGATCCGGCGCGGACAGCCATGCATGCATGGCCCCCGGAGCGGAATCAAGCGTCATTCCGCCTCCTCGGCACAGCCGCGGACCGTGCGGGCCGCCAGAACACTGGACACGCCATGAAATTCAAGCATGAAGACTGGGTTGGATATTCAACCCAGATTATCCATTCGGACGCGAGAGGATGGCGAGGCGGAGCGCGAGGGCGCTCGGGCGGTTGGGAGGACGCCATCGCCGAGCCTATGGCCGACGAGCAAGCGCCCAAAAGGGCCGCGATCCGTCCCGCCAGCGCGCGCGTAGGCCCAAAGGGCCGCCGAATGAATAGTCCGGGTTCGATACTGTAGCCCAGATCGGCTGGCTTTGGGCCTTTGCCGTGCATGCACGCGCTGAAGCCCACGCGATCGTGGTTGCCGCGACCGGACTGCGCGGGCACAATCCGCCCATTGAAACCCAAAAAGATTCTCTGGAGCCCCCCCGTGCCGATCACCGCTGCCCGCTCGATCCAGCTCAAGATCAGCCTCGCCATTGCCCTCACCTTTCTTGCCGTGCTGGTGGTCTCGGCCAGCCTCACCGCTCGCGGCAACCGCCAGCTGGCGGTGAAGATCGGCCTGGACAAGGCGCGCGACGTGGGCAGCGCCTATTTCGACGGCCTCAACACCATGATGCTCACCGGCAGCCTGGATCAGAAAGGCACCCTGCAACAAAAGCTGCAAATACACGACGGCGTCGAGGACATCCGCCTGGTGCGCGTGCCCGGCCACATGAGCGACGACCGCCCCGAGGATCTGGCCCGCGACGAACTCGACCGGCGCGCACTGGCCGGCGAAGAGGTCCGGCACCTCGAAGTGGTGAACGGCCAGCGCCGGGTGACCGTGCTCATCCCCATCCGTGCCAGCCGCAATTATCGCGGCACCGACTGCCTGGCCTGCCACCCGGTCGAGGACGGTGCCCTGCTCGCCGCAGTGCGCGCCACGTACTCGCTGGAAAAGATCGACGGCGACCTGCGCAAGAACCTGATCGTCAACAGCCTGTTCAACCTGATCCTGTTCGCGGTCGGCATCGCCTTGGTCCTCACCCTGCTGCGCCGCATCGTCGTCCGCCCCATGCTCACCATGCAGGGCACCATGCGGACCGTCGAGCAGAATGCAGATCTGCGCCAGGCCATCCCCATCGACAGCGACGACGAAGTGGGAGCCCTGGCGCGCTCGATCAACAGCATGCTGGCCAATTTCCGTACCAGCATGACGCAGGTGGCGCAAACCTCCAACCGCCTCACCGAGGCCGCCGGCCAGATCATCGCCGTTGCCGAACAGACCAGCCAGGCCGCCAGCGACCAGCTACTGGAAACGGGGATGACGGCGCAATTCATCGGCGACCTCGGCGCCATCGCCCAAGAGGTGAACCAAAGCGCAGTGGAAACTTCGAATGCGTCGGTCGAGGCCGAACAACAGGCGCGTAAGGGCACCGAGATGACCCGCAACGCCATCGGCGGCATGGTCACCCTGGTCAACGAGATCGAACAGACCGCGCGCCTCATCGAGGACCTGGAGGCCCGCAGCCAGAGCGTGAGCAGCGTGCTCGACGTGATCAAGGGGATCGCCGAGCAGACCAACCTGCTGGCGCTCAATGCCGCCATCGAGGCAGCCCGCGCCGGTGAGGCCGGACGGGGCTTCGCCGTGGTGGCGGACGAGGTCCGCAAGCTCGCCACCCGCTCGCACGATGCCACCGGCAGCATCGAGGAAATCATCGCCCAGCTCCAGAACGAGGCCCGCGCCGCCAGCGGAGCGATGCGCGAGGCGCGCAACCGCGCCGAGATCCACGGCCAGCGCCTGGAACAGTCGATGGCCAACCTCGACCACATCGCCGCCAGGGTCACGGACATCCGCCAACTCAACACCCAGATGGCCAGCGCCATCCAGCGCCAGAGCAGCCTCACCGAAAGCGGTCACCAGAAAGTGGAAACCATCAGCGAGATCGCCCATCGCACCGCCGCCGGCGCCGCCCACACCCGTGACGTCAGCGACGACCTGGTCGACCTGGCGCATGAGCTAAACGGCCTGGTCAGCCGTTTCAAGCTGTAACAGGCTGTTGAAAAACGTAGCGAGGATGGCCCGATGCAAGGCGCACGGAGTACTGCGACCGAGAAAACGAGCGAAGCGCGTTTCAGCGAAGGCTCACCTTCAGGTGATGCCGGAGCTCCATCTCAAATCGATCGGCGAGGGAGCGCAAACGAAGTTTTAGCTTGCGCTAAAACTTCGTTTG
>Ga0209207_1001176_pt1 | contig 12832 bp, 19 predicted proteins | sample SaghotsprinmetaG_FD_184140 | JGI IMG/M metagenome (GOLD analysis project Ga0209207, IMG submission 184140) | Hot spring microbial communities from South Africa to study Microbial Dark Matter (Phase II) - Sagole hot spring metaG (SPAdes) (version 3) | ecosystem: Environmental > Aquatic > Thermal...
CGAGAAGTCGGGGCGCGTGGCGCGGCTGATCGAGCTCGATCCGAAGTACGCGGACGTTATCGTCCGGCGCTGGCAGGACTGGACGGGCCAGCAGGCCACCCGCGAGGCCGATGGCCTGGCCTTCGATCAGGCGGCGAGCGACTCGCTGGCGATCGCGCAGTGAATCGCGAAGCCGTCAGCGACGGCATCCCATGCGGGTTGCGCCGCCCCATCGCGACTCAGGCGAGCCGATAGACACGCTCGCCGCCCTGGGATTTCTCGGAGACGATCGTCAGGCCCAGTTTCTTCTTCAGCGCCCCGGCCAAGGTGCCGCGCACCGTGTGCGCTTGCCAGCCGGTGGTTTCCATGATCTGGCGGACGGTGGCGCCTTCGGGACGCTGCAGCATCGCGACCACCTGCGCCTGCTTGCTGTCGGCGCGGGTGCGGCGGGGCTCGGCGGTGCGATGCGCATTCTGCGCCCAGGCTGCTTCGGCGGCGGTCACCGCCGCCTCCAGGTCGGCCTCGTCGCGAGCCGTCTGCGCCTGCTCGGCCTGGGCGATCACCGCATCCAGCTTGGCGACGAAGGACTTGCGATTTGCGGTCCGGGCACCCGGGCGCGGTACGCCCAAGGCGTCGTAGCTTGCGTCGGCAACGACCCAGACGTCGCCATGGCGGGCGATTAGGGCGCGATTGGCCAGGCCGTCGAGCACCTTGCGGCGTGCACCGCCTTGGATGTGCTCGGGGAACCATTCGATCCTGCCGTCGCTGTGCTTGAGCGCATGGGCCAGGATCGCGTGCTGGGCGGGGGTGAGGGTGATGGTGGCCATGGTCTGCTCCTTCGCAGGGGTTGATCGGGTGACGTGATGAACGCGCTGTTCACCCGTGAAGCCAAGCCCCGTTTGCTTGGCTTCGCGTTGTGAGTCAGGCCTTGCGCAACACCGCGATGCCGGCTTGCGCGAGATCCAGGGCGGCGGCGTGGAAGGCCATCTCGCCGACCCAGGGCGCAGCCCGCGCGTCGTCGAGCAAGCGGTCGATGACCGGCCGTGCCTTGGCGCGCATGGCGACGCATGCGGCTTCGAGCTCGTCGCGGCTGGCGACGGCAACTTCCTGGCGGCAGGTGCGGACGAGCACCGTCAATGCCGCCTCGGCGAGCTTGGTGGCGAGAAGGTCGGGGGTGTGGGGGTTCATCGGGCGTCCTTTCGATCGGGTGGTTCGGAGTGACGTGATGAACGCGCTGTTCGCGTGAGAAGCCAAGCGCTTTCTGCGGGTGTTGGCCAAGAACTGACGATGAATGGATCGAAGAGGGCCACGGGCATCTCGATTCGCGCCTACGCCCGTCACCGTGGGGTATCGGACACCGCCGTACACAAAGCCATCCGCGCCGGACGCATCACGCCCGAGGCGGACGGCACGATCGATCCGGACAAGGCCGACCGCGACTGGGCCAGGAACTCCGAGCCGCCCAAGGAAGGAACGGGCGCCAAGGCCACGAAGGTGCGGGTGGCGGACGATCCGGCCCCGAACCTCGCCACCGGCCTGCCCGCGGGCGGCACCACGCTTGTGCAGGCGCGCACGGTCAACGAGGTGGTCAAGGCGCAGACCAACAAGGTGCGACTGGCTCGGCTCAAGGGCGAACTGGTCGATCGCAATCAGGCCATCGCGCACGTGTTCAAGCTCGCCCGCACCGAGCGCGATGCCTGGCTCAACTGGCCGGCGCGGATCTCGGCGCCAATGGCCGCCCGGCTCGGCGTGGATGCTCACACGCTACACGTCGCGTTGGAAGCGGCGGTGCGTGAGCACTTGCAGGAACTGGGGGAGCTACACCCAAGAGTGGATTGAGGAAGTGGGCGACGACAGGAATCTCACCTGCACATCTTCGTGGTATGAGCACGACGAGGATTGCATATACACCTCTCCGCCCGTCGCCCGGTGCAATGTTAGCGCGGCAGCTTGACAGCGGGTAGTTGGTCGATAGGCCATGCTTGAAGTGGAACTGCAATACGACGGTGCGGCCGAGATCGAACGCGCCTGGCGCGAGGGGTTGACGCCCGACCCGCTGCTCACCGTCTCCGAGTGGGCCGACCGGCACCGGGTCTTGTCGAGCAAGTCCTCGAGCGAGCCGGGGCGCTGGCGCACCGCGCGCACGCCGTATCTGAAGGCCATCATGGACTGCCTGTCGCCAACCTCGCCCCTCGAGCGGGTGGTGTTCATGAAGGGCGCGCAGGTGGGCGCGACCGAGACCGGCTCGAACTGGATCGGCTACGTGATCCACCACGCGCCGGGGCCGATGATGGCGGTGTGGCCGACGGTGGAGATGGCCAAGCGCAACTCCAAGCAGCGCATCGATCCGTTGATCGAGGAGTCGCCGGTGCTCTCCGAACTGATCGCCCCGGCGCGTTCGCGCGACTCGGGCAACACCATCCTGGCCAAGGAGTTTCGCGGCGGCGTGCTGGTGATGACCGGGGCCAACAGCGCGGTGGGCCTGCGCTCGATGCCGGTGCGGTATCTGTTCCTCGACGAAGTGGACGGCTATCCGATCGACGTCGAGGGCGAAGGCGATGCGATCTCGCTGGCCGAGGCGCGCACGCGCACCTTTGCGCGGCGCAAGATCTTCATCGTCTCGACGCCGACGATCTCGGGCGCATCGGCGATCGAACGCGAGTACGAGGCCAGCGACCAACGCCGCTACTTCGTGCCCTGCCCGCACTGCTCACACCGGCAGTGGCTGCGTTTTGAGCAGCTGCGTTGGGAGAAGGGACGGCCCGAGACGGCAGTCTATGTGTGCGAGGCATGCGACGTACCCATCGCCGAGCACCACAAGACCTGGATGCTGGAGCACGGCGAGTGGCGCGCGACGGCCGAAGGCACGGGCAAGACGGCGGGCTTTCATCTGTCGTCGCTGTACAGCCCGCTGGGCTGGCGCGCCTGGCGCGAGATCGCCGCCGCGTGGGAAGCCGCCGTGAGCAAGGAAACCGGATCGAGCGCCGCGATCAAGACCTTCAAGAACACCGAGCTCGGCGAGACCTGGGTCGAGGAGGGCGAAGCGCCCGACTGGCAACGCTTGATGGAGCGACGCGAGGACTACGCCATCGGCACCATTCCCGCAGGCGGCCTGCTGCTCACCGCCGGGGCCGATGTACAGAAGGACCGGATCGAGGTGTCGGTGTGGGCCTTCGGTCGCGGCAAGGCGTGCTGGCTCATCGAGCACCGGGTGTTGATGGGGGATACCGCCCGCGACGCGGTGTGGAAGCGCCTGGCTGAAATGCTGGTCGAGACCTGGACACACGCTTGCGGCGCGCAGATGCCGCTGGCCCGCTTTGCTCTGGATACCGGGTTTGCCACGCAGGAGGCCTACACCTTCGTCCGGGCGTGCCGCGACCCGCGGGTGATGGCCGTCAAAGGTGTGGCGCGCGGTGCAGCCTTGATCGGCACGCCGACTGCCATCGATGTCTCGCTGGGCGGCAAGAAGCTGCGCCGGGGCATCAAGGTGTATGCGGTCGCGGTCGGGCTCGCCAAGCTGGAGTTCTACAACAACCTGCGCAAGAGCGCCGATGTCGACGAGGACGGATGGACCACGGTGTTCCCGGCCGGGTTCGTCCACCTACCCAAGATCGACGCCGAGTTCATCCAGCAGCTCTGCGCCGAACAACTGATCACCCGCCGCGACCGGAATGGCTTCCCGGTGCGGGAGTGGCAGAAGGTGCGCGAGAGGAACGAAGCGCTGGACTGCTACGTGTATGCCCGCGCCGCCGCCGCGGCCGCAGGGCTGGACCGCTTCGAGGAGCGCCACTGGCGGGAACTGGAGCGGCAACTCGGCGTGACGAGGCCCCACGAGGCGCCCGCACCCCCGCAAGACATCGACACGAACGAGGCCACCCCCAGCGGTGGCCTCGTCGTTTCTGGAGCCCGCACCACCGGCCGGCGTGTGATCAAGAGCCGCTGGCTGTCCTGAGGAGGAGACGATATGTCACTGACCACCCGCATCGAGAGCCTGGTCATCCGCGTCGCGCAGGAGTTCAACGACGTCCGCGCGAAGGCTGGGAATCTCGCCAACCTCACCACCACCGACAAGTCGAGCCTGGTGGCGGCCATCAACGAGCTGAAGGCCGCGGTGGTGGCATCAAACGCGATCGACGACACCCAGGTCGCCACCACCAGCACCTACTCGTCGAGCAAGATCGTCACGCTGCTCGACACGCTCAAAGCCGAGATCCTGGGCGGGGCCGATGCCGCCTACGACACGCTGCTGGAGATCCAGCAGTTGCTGCAGGACGGCACCAGCGGCCTGGACGCGCTGCTCACTGCCGTCAACCACCGCGTGCGCTTCGACGCGGCGCAGACCCTGACGGCCGCCGAGCAGGCCCAGGCGCGCAGCAACATCGGCGCCGTGGCCGCCGCAGACGTGGGCGACACCGACACCGACTTTGTCGCGGTCTTCGAAGGGGCGCTGCTCTGATGAGTCTGGCTGCGCGCATTGCCGCCTTGGCCGGCCGCATCGGGCGGGAGGTCAAGGCCAAGGTCGGTGCCGACCACCCGGGTCTGGCGCGCGCCTGGGTGTGTTTCGGGTATGTGGGTAACCAGATCGTCGTGCACGCTGCGCACAACGTGGCCAGCGTGACCCGATTGGGGGCAGGGCGTTACCGCGTGCACTTCGCCAGCCCCCTGCCGGACGCGAACTATGCCTGGGTGGGCGTGGCCCGCAGCAACACCAACAGCGGCACGCAGCGGCTGCTGATCGTGCGCGCGACTGCCGACGAGAAGACGCCGACGCACGTCGATGTGGGCTGCGCGACCACCGCGGCGTCCTTCGCCGACTCCTCCGAGATCGACCTCGTGGTCTACCGCTGATGGCCTACACCCAAGCCGACCTCGAGGCACTGCAAGCGGCGCTCGCCAAGGGCGAGCGGCGCGTTGCCTTCGGCGACAAAACGGTCGAGTACCGCTCGATCGATGAGTTGCAAGCCGCCATCCGCGCGGTCAAGCGCGATCTGCACGAGCAGGCGGTGGCCACGGGGCTGTGGCCCGGCGCGCCGCGGCAGATCCGCCTCCACACCCGCAAAGCGACCTGAGTGTTCATCATGAGTGAGACGACGCAAAGCGCGCTCGACTGGCGCCGCTATCCCAACTTTCGTCCCGAGGAGTTTCGCTGCCGGCACACCGGGCGGCTGCGCATGGACCCGGGGTTCATGGCGCGGTTACAGCGGCTGCGCAGCGCCTATGGCCGCCCGATGGTGATCACCAGCGGTTACCGCGACCCGACTCACCCGGCCGAGGCGGCCAAGACGAGCAGCGGCGCTCACACCCTGGGGCGGGCCTGCGACGTGGCCGTGCAGGGCCGCGATGCCCTCGATCTGATCGTGCTCGCGGTGGCTCACGGCTTTACCGGCATCGGGGTGCAGCAGCGGGGACCGCGGCGTTTCATCCATCTGGACGACTTGGACGCCACAACGGACCGCCCGCGTCCGACCCTGTGGAGCTACGGATGACGTGGTGGAGAGGCATCAAGCGGCGCCTCTTCGGTGCGAGCCCGACCTACGACGGCGTGGGCGGCGGCCGCCGGGCCGTGGCCTGGCAGGTCGGCAACCCCGGGGCGGTCGCGGCACTCGCCTACACCCAGGGCGAGCTGCGCGCCAAGAGCCGCGATCTCGCCCGGCGCAACGCCTGGGCGGCCGCGGGCATCGAAGCCTTCGTGGCCAACGCCATCGGCACCGGCATCAAGCCGCAGAGCATGGTGACGGATGCGGCCGTGCGCGAGGCCATCCACGCGTTATGGTGGGACTGGGTGGAGGAAGCCGACGCCGCAGGACTCACCGACTTCTACGGCCTGCAGGCCTTGGCCTGCCGCGCGATGCTCGAAGGCGGCGAGGCGCTGGTGCGCCTGCGCTGGCGCCGCCCCGAGGACGGTCTGCCGGTGGGCCTGCAGCTGCAGGTGCTCGAGCCCGAACACCTGCCGACCACGCTCAACAGCGACCTGCCCTCGGGCCACGTCATCCGCGCCGGCATCGAGTTCGACCGGCTCGGGCGACGGGTGGCCTACCACCTGACCCGCTCGCACCCCGGGGACGGGAGTCTGGCGCCGATGTCGGGCACGGGCACCTCCGTGGGAGGTCTCGACACCGTGCGCGTGAGGGCCTCCGAGGTCATCCACCTGTTCCGCCCGCTGCGCCCGGGGCAGATCCGCGGCGAGCCGTGGCTCGCCCGCGCCTTGGTGAAGCTGCATGAGCTCGACCAGTACGACGACGCGGAACTGGTGCGCAAGAAGACCGCGGCGATGTTCGCCGGCTTCATCACGCGGCTCGCCCCCGAGGACAACCTCATGGGCGAAGGCCTGCCGGACGCCCAGGGCGCGACATTCGCCGGACTGGAACCCGGCACCTTGCAGATCCTGGAGCCGGGCGAGGACATCAAGTTCTCGGCACCCGCCGATGTCGGCAGTTCCTACGCCGAGTTCATGCGCCAGCAGTTCCGGGCGGTGGCCGCCGCGATGGGCATCACCTACGAGATGCTCACCGGCGATCTCACCCAGGTGAACTACTCCAGCATCCGCGCGGGGCTGCTCGAGTTCCGCCGCCGCTGCGAAGCAATCCAACATGGCGTGATCGTGCACCAGCTCTGCCGGCCCATCTGGCGGGCCTGGATGGAACAAGCCGTGCTCGAAGGGGCGCTGAGCCTCCCCGGCTATGCCCGCCGCCGGCGCGCGTACCAGGCCGCCAAGTGGATCCCGCAGGGCTGGCAGTGGGTCGATCCGCTCAAGGAGTTCAACGCCCTGAAGCTTGCGATCCGCGCCGGGCTGATGAGCCGCTCGGAGGCGATCTCGGCCTACGGCTACGACGCCGAGGACATCGACCGCGAGATCGCGGCGGACAACCGGCGCGCCGATGAACTGGGGCTGGTGTTCGACTCGGATCCGCGGCACGACCAACCATCGAGGCCGACGCCCACCCCCGCGCCCGACACCGAACGCCAGGACTGAACCGATGCTGCCCCACCTCGCCGCCCGACTGTTCGGGACGCCTTTGCTCGTCCAACGCGACAAGCTCGATGTGATCCTCGCGGTGCTCTCCGAGCGCCTCCATCTCGCCGCGCCGGACGTCGAACTCGCGCCGCCGCTGCCGAGGGCCCCGAACCCTCCGGCGTTCCCGTCGAGCTCGATCGCGGTGCTGCCGATCCACGGCATCCTGGTCAAGCGCACGCTGGGGCTGGAGGCGGCCTCGGGGCTGACCAGCTACGCCGAGATCGGCGCGCGGCTGGAGGCGGCACTCGGCGACCCTCTGGTGGCCGGCATCGTGCTCGACATCGACTCGCCCGGCGGCGAGACCGGCGGCTGCTTCGAACTCGCCCGCCGCGTGCGCGAGGCGGCGGCCGTGAAGCCCGTCTGGGCGGTGGCCAACGACGCCGCCTTCTCCGCGGCTTACGCCATCGGCTGCGCCGCCGATCGGCTCTTCGTCACCGAGACCGGCGGTGTGGGCTCGATCGGCGTGATCGCGCTGCACGTGGACCAGTCGGTCAAGGACGCCCAAGACGGCTACCGCTACACCGCGATCACCGCGGGCGCCCGCAAGAACGACTACTCGCCGCACGAGCCGCTTGCGGACGCCGCCCGCGCGGCGCTGCAGGCCGAGGTGGACCGGCTCCACGCGCTCTTCGTCGCGCACGTGGCGGCGATGCGCGGCCTGCCCGAGGACGCGGTGCGCGCGACCGAAGCCGCGCTCTTCTTCGGCCCGCAGGCCGTCGAGACGGGGCTGGCCGACGGGGTGGCCACGCTCCCCGCGGTGCTCGCCGAGTTCGACCGACATCTTGCTGCCACGCGGCGTCCGTCTTCCCCGCCGCGCCAGGCCCCGACCGGGAAGGCGACCATTTTCCGAGGAACCCCCACCATGACCGATACCCCGTCCGAAACTCTCGGCGTGGATGAGGCCGCCGCCCTGGTGGCCGAGGCCCGCCGCGAAGTGGCGCAGTCCGCGCAAGCGATCGCGCAACTGTGCCTAATCGCCGGCTGCCCCGAGCGCGCCGCCGAGTACATCGCCGCAGGCCGAAGCGAAGCCGAGGTGCGCCGCGCCCTGATCGAGGCGCGCGCCGACCACAGCATGGAGTCGGCCGTGCGCTCGACCCACGTGCCCAACGATTGGGCCGCCCCCGGCGCCGATCCGGCCGCCTCGCCCGTGGTCGCCGCCGTGAAGAAACTCGTGACCCGGGAGTGAACCATGCCCACGCTCACCCAAGCCCCCAATCTCGGCGACCTGCTGAAGTACGAGGCGCCGAATCTGTACTCGCGCGAGCAGGCGACCGTGGCGGCCGGGCAGAACCTGTCGCTCGGCGCCGTGGTTGGCATTGATGCGGCCACCGGCAAGCTCAAGGCGCTCGACCCCACCGCCAGCGACGGCAGCGAAGTCGCCGTGGGCGTGCTCGCGCTGGCCGTGGATGCGACGCTGATCGACCGGGAGGACGCGATCCTGATCGCACGCCACGCCATCGTCGCGCGCCACGCGCTCGTCTGGCCTGTGGGGATCACTGCAGCGCAAAAGCTCGCTGCGATCGCCCAGATCGAAGCGCACGGCATCTTGGTGCGCGACAGCGCCTGATTTTTAGGAGACCCCGATGCTCAACCCCTTCGATTCCCCCGGCTTCTCGATGGCGAGCCTGACCGCCGCCATCAACCTCATCCCCAACCGCTACGGGCGGCTGGAGGCCTTGAACCTGTTTCCGGCCAAACCCGTGCGCACGCGCCAGGTCGTCCTCGAGGAATACGCCGGGCGTCTGAACCTGCTGCCCACCCGCCCGCCCGGCTCGCCGGGCACGGTGGGCGAGCGCGGCCAGCGCTCCTTGCGTTCCTTCGTCGTCCCGCACATCCCGCACGACGACGTGGTGCTGCCCGAGGAGGTCCAGGGCATCCGCGCCTTCGGCTCGGAGACGGAAGTCGAGGCCGTCGCCGGCGTGCTGGCGCGGCACCTGGAGACCATGCGCAACAAGCACGCGATCACCCTCGAACACCTGCGCATGGGCGCGCTCAAGGGCCAGATCCTGGACGCCGACGGCAGCACGATCTACGACCTCTTCAATGAGTTCGGTCTCACGCCCACCACCATCGCCTTCGATCTGGCCAATGCCAACAGCGACGTCAAGGGCCACTGCTACGAGGTGCTGGCGCACATCGAGGAGAACCTGAGGGGCGAGTTCATGACCGGGGTGCACGTGCTGTGTTCGCCCGAGTTTTTCCGGGCGCTGACCGGCCACAAATCGGTCAAGGAGGCCTATGCGCAGTGGCAACAGGGCGCGATCCTGATCAACGACGTGCGCGCGGGCTTCGTCTTCGCCGGCATCACCTTCGAGGAGTACCGCGGCCAGGCGACCGACGCCAACGGCAACGCGCGCCGCTTCATCGCCGCCGGCGAGGCCCACGCCTTCCCGCTGGGCACCGTGGACACCTTCGCCACCTACTTCGCCCCGGCCGACTTCAACGAGACCGTGAACACGCTGGGCCAACCGCTCTACGCCAAGCAGGAGCCGCGCAAGTTCGACCGCGGCACCGACCTGCACACCCAGAGCAACCCGCTGCCGATGTGCCACCGACCGGGTGTGCTGGTCAAGCTCACGGTCTGATGGTGCGGCGATGGTCCGTGTTGAGGATCTGTACGACGCCGCCGAGCGCGCGGGGCTCTTGACGCCCGTCGTGCTGGGCGCCGCCACCGTGCACTGTGCGTTCCGTGCGCCGGACGAGACGGTGCTCGACGGTCTGGCGCTCTCGCGCGACTTCGAGATCGAGTACGCGGCCTCGCGCCTGGCGCTCGCCACGGGCGACGTGGTCACCATCGCCGGCGAGCCCTACCGCGTGCGCGAGGTGCGAGCGCTCGGCGACGGCCGCGAGTGCCGGGCGAAGCTCGCGAGGCTGCCATGAACTCGGTGCGCGAGCGCCTGCTGCACCTCCTGATCGATCGGCTCAGGGCGGCCCTGGCCCCGGCGGCCGTGCTGCGCCAGCCGACGGCGCCGCTGCCCCGCGAGGCCGGCCCGGCACTGCTCGTCTTCGTCGAGGGCGACGCCCTCACCGCGCACGCCAACCGGCTGGTGGACCGCTCGCTCACCGTGCGCCTGGTCGCGCTCGCGCGCGGCGCGGACGCCTTCGACGCAGCCGACCGGCTGATCGTCGCCGCTCACGCCGCCGTGCTCGCGGACCCGAACCTGGGCGGCCTGGCGCTCGCCGTGCGCGAGCTCGACGCCGACTGGGACGCCGACGACCTCGATGCCGGCACGGTGACGCTGCCGGCGCGCTACGAGATCCGCTACCGCACCACGCTGACCGACCTCACGACCACGGGATGACCCCCCATGCACATCGAACTGCTCCAAGCCCACACCCACGCCGGTCGGCGCTTGAGCGCCGGCTCGCGGCTGGACCTGCCCGAGGCTAGCGCGCGCTGGCTGATCGCCCAGGGCGCGGCCCGGCCCGTCACTCCGGACTCCCCGGCCCCATCCCTCAAACCCTCACGCCGTGACGGTTCCGCCGCCGCGGCAACCTCCACGGGAGACTGATCATGGCTTACTTTTCAGGACAGGGTCGCGTCTACATCGGCGCGCGCGATGCGGCTGGCAATCCCGCCGGCCTCACCTTCGTCGGCAACGTGCCGGAACTGAAGGTGTCGTTGTCGGTGGAGACGCTGGAACACCAGGAGGCGCAGTCCGGCCAACGCCTGACCGACCTGCAGCTCATCAAGACCAAGAAGGGCGAGTTCGCCTGCACGCTGGAGGAGCTCAGCAGCGGCAACCTCGCGCTCGCCCTCTACGGCCACTCGACCACGGTGGCGGCCGGCACGGTCACGGGCGAGGCGCTGCCCCACCCGGTCACCGCGGGCCACCTCTATCCGCTTGCGCACCAGAACGTCTCGGCGGTGCAGATCCAGGACTCGGACAGCCCGCCCAAGACGCTACCGGCGGCGCAGTACCAGGTGCACGCCCGGCACGGCTCGGTGCTGATCCTCGACGCCACGACCGGCGGCCCCTATGTCGAGCCGTTCGTCGTCGATTACGCCTATGGCGCCGTGCAGAGCACGGCGATGTTCACCCGGCCGCTGCCCGAGCGCTGGATCCGCTTCGAGGGACTGAACACCGCAGACGCCAACCGCGAGGTGGTGATCGACCTCTATCGCGTGGCCATCAACCCGGCCAAGGAGCTTTCGATCATCACCGACGAGTTGCTGAAGTTCGAACTCTCCGGCCAGGTGCTCGCGGACCTCTCCAAGCCCGCCGACGGCGAACTCGGCCAGTTCGGCCGCCTGGTGCTCTTGTAAGGGGTTGGCGATGACCGATGGCAATACCGATTTCCGGACTTTCCCGCCCGTGCCCCAGGTGGTCACGGTGGCGGGCAGCGCGGTGGAACTCACGCCGATCCGCTTGGGCGAGTTGCCACGGATCCTCGCCGCGGTGCAGCCCATCGCAGCCGACCTCTCGGCCGAGCCGGATTGGCGCGCGCTGCTCGCCCGGCACGGCGAGGCGGTGCTGGAGCTGCTCACGCTCGCCACCCGGCGCGACCGCGCCTGGATCGAGGGGCTGGCGCTCGACGAGGCCATCACCCTGGCCTGCGCCGTGTTCGAGGTGAACGCGGATTTTTTCGTGCGGCGGGTGGCGCCGAGCATCGCACAAGCGGGCGAGCGGCTGGCGCCGATCCTCTCGGCTGGGACGATGCCGTCGCCCGGCTCGTCGCCTGCGGCCACCGCCACGTCGAGGTGATGGGCTACACGCTCGCGCAGGCGCGGGCGTTCCTCGCCGCACACGGCCGGCTGGAACGTAGGCAGCACGCTTTACGGCTGGCCTTGCACGCCGTGGCGGCCCAGGGCGACCGCTCGGCCATCGAGCGGCTGCAGCGCGAGTTATGGGAGGACGCGCAGCCATGAAACTGACGCTGGCCACCTCCGGACTGCTCGATCCAGGGAAGCTCTCCGCCTGGAGCGCGCAGCGCCGGCGGGCGATCCACGCGGCGGTGGCCAAGGGGATGGCCGCAGGCGGCCGCGAGGTGCGCAAGGCCGCCCGCGCCCGGATGCGCAGCGCCTTTACGGTTCGGCGTGCGAGCTTCGTCGCCTCGCTGCAGGCCAAGGTGTTCGACCAAAAACCTGATCGCCTGCCCGCGCTGTGGGTGGGAAGCCGAATCCCCTGGCTCGGCATCCACGCGCACGGCGGCACGGTGGCAGGCCGGATGCTGATCCCGCTGCTGCCCACCCGCATCGGCCCCAAGCGCTTCCGTCAGGTCATCGACGGCCTGATGCGCTCGGGCAACGCCTTCTTCGTCGAGAAGCACGGCCGCGTGCTGCTGATGGCCGAGAACCTCCGCGAGAACGCCGCACAGCTTGGCCGCTTCAAGCGTGCCGAGCGCGAGCGCCGCGGCGTCAAGCGCCTGCAGCGCGGCCAGGAGATCCCCATCGCCGTGCTGGTGCGGCGGGTGGATCTGAAGCGCCGGTTCGATCTCGCGGCAGGCGTGCAACGTGCGTTGTCGGCGCTGGCGCGGGTGATCGAGCGGGAGTTGGGAAGGCTTTGAGGGTCAACGCAGACCGCGTACCGTTGCCAGCGGGAGGAACAAGGTCAGCGGCGTCTCTGGCAAGGCGATGAACCCGTGGTGCCGGTAGAAGGCCGCAGCCGTCTCGTCCTTGGCATCGACCGTCAGCGCATGGGCGGCAATCTCGGCATGGGCTGCGCGTGCCAGCGCATCGGCCAGCAGCGCGCCGCCCAGACCCCGCCCCTCGAAGCGGCGATCGACCGCCAAACGGCCCATGCCCACGGCGGGTACGGTGGGATAGCGCGGCAGCTTCTTGGCGGTGCTGGGCGGCAAGTCGGCCAGCCACAGGCCCGCCGAGGCCAAGGTATAGTA
>Ga0209207_1001184_pt1 | contig 12739 bp, 12 predicted proteins | sample SaghotsprinmetaG_FD_184140 | JGI IMG/M metagenome (GOLD analysis project Ga0209207, IMG submission 184140) | Hot spring microbial communities from South Africa to study Microbial Dark Matter (Phase II) - Sagole hot spring metaG (SPAdes) (version 3) | ecosystem: Environmental > Aquatic > Thermal...
AACCGCCGCGTGACAGTCAATCTGGCCGGTATTGTGGCCCTGAGCCCGGAGGGCTGCTGATGTTTGCGCAATCTCAACGGGGCGTTTCGCTGATCGAGGTGCTGGTTTCGGTGCTGTTGTTCTCCGGAGCCATCCTGGGTATGGCTGCCATGCAGTTGAATGCCTTGAAGTCCAACCAGACTTCTTCGGTGCGTTCCCATGCCGTGTTTCTGGCCTATGAAATGGCCGACCGCATGCGGGCTGGGCGTGGTGATGCCCAGGCGGGCTTTTACGATCTGGCCATTGGTGCGGCCTTGCCCTGTGATCCGGCGGACCCGCTTGCGAACTGCTTGCCGTTTCAGCGTGATCTGGCCGAGTGGCGCGCCAACCTGGCTGCACAGTTGCCCAATGGTACGGGCGGTGTGCAGCGCAATGGCCAGCGCTTTACCATCATCGTGCAATGGAGTGAGGAGCGCGTGGATGGCAACGCGGCTCAGCAGTTCTCCTTTGTGACGCAGATCTGACGAGGTGTTTATGCACAAGCAACGTGGCATAAGCCTGATCGAACTGATGATCGCCATGCTGATCGGCCTGATGATTACCGGTGCGGTAACCCAGGCATTTCTGAGCAGCCTGATGACCTCGCGTATGCAGAGCAATATGAGCCGCCTGCAGGAGAGCGGTCGCTTTGCCCTGCAGTATCTGGCCCAGGAGAGCCGCCCGGCCGGGGTTGGCCTGGGAGTGCGCATGCCCGAGGAGCAGATTTGCGTGGTGGCCAATGCCGGCGATCCGGCAGCCTGGGCGCGTTTCAATCGCCCGGTATGGGGGCGCCGCAGCACGGGGGCGGCCGATCAGTTTGGTCTGGTTGGCACCGATGAGTTGCACCTGTTCAGCAGTGATAACTGCAACTCGTTTCTCACCGATGGGGAACTGTTGCGCCCAGGTTCCAACGCCAATATCCAGGTGACCGCCTATTGCCCGAGCATGCGGCAGAACGCATTGGTACTGGTGGCCGATCTGGAAAAGGCTGTTTTGCTGCGCATTACCAATAATCCCAACCCGAATGCGCCCAATCCCACGCTGGCGCATTCAGCCGGAACCAACAACGCCAACGCCCAGTGTGGTGGTTTCCGCTTTACCGATATCCGCTTCGAGAGCCCGGCTCGAGTAATGGGCTTCGACCATCGTATCTACTATGTGGCCAACACGGCTCGTGTAGGCGCCAATGGTCAGCCGATTCGCGCCCTGTTCGTGCGTGATAGCGTGGCGGGTACGGCCGAGGAAGTGGTCGATGGTGTCGAATCCATGCGTATTCGCTATGGCGTGGCGCTGCCGGGGCGTAATGCGGTGGAGCAGTATATGACGGCCGCCCAGGTGGAGGCGGCCAACCGTTGGGGCGATGTACGCACCCTGAGCTTTGAGTTGTTGCTGGTGGCCGATGGCCAGACGGCGGGCGCCGACCAGCAGGTGTTGACCTTCGATGGTGCCGCGGTACCGGCTGATGGGCGCCTGCGCCAGGTCTACCGTACCGTGGTCGCCTTGCGTAACCGAGTGGAGTGATGAGGCCCCTTATGCCAATAAGCAAGCAAAGGGGCATGGTGCTCCTGGTGTGTCTGGTGATGCTGCTGTTGCTGACCATGATCGGTATCACCGCCATGTCCAACAGTACGCTGCAGGAGCGCCTGGTGGGCAGTACGCGCGACCAGAATACGGCGTTCCAGGCGGCCGAGGCAGCCCTGCGGGTTGGCGAGGCCTTTGTCCGGCAGCAGGTCGAGGCCAGTGCCGATCCGGCCAACCTGTTTGCCGCTGTAACGCCTTGCCCGGCCGTCACCGCCGCTCAGTGGCGTAAGCCGGACACCCAGTTGGGTGCCGTGGCCACACCGACCTGCAGCGTTTCCAATTTCTATGCGGGCGCTGGCAGTGCCGCGGCTTTTGTCTGTGAAACTGACGGTTCCATCACAGAGGACCGCGCCTTCGATTGTCTGAGCCGTACATTCCTGTTCAATGTGGAAGCCGTGGGTTTCGGCACCGGTGACGTGACCGTGCGCCTGCAGTCCACAGTGGCCATCGCCATCCGTAGTCAGAACTGACAAGGAGTTCGAGATGAGAGTCGCATCGCTAGCCTATTGCGCACGCTTGCTTGCCAGTGCCTTGCTGACTGCCGGCGTGGCCCAGAGTGCCTATGCCTTTACCCCGGCCCAGGTGCCGCTGAACCTCGGCGGCCAGGTCGAGCCCAATATCATGTTCCTGTTGGATGATTCGGGCTCCATGCGCTGGGGTTTTATGCCCGACGAATTGGATGCCAGGTGGGGTGATCTGACTACCTGCAGCACCAGTAATCGGGGCTCCTATGCCGGGGCCAATACCACCTTCTGCAGCATTACCGGGCGCCAGTACCTGGCTTCCAGTCATCTCAATACGGTGTATTACGACCCGACACAGACCTACCTGCCCCCGATCCGCTCCGACGGTACGCGTTTTGCCAATGCGACCTTTACCAGTGCCTGGGTGGACGGTTATACCCAGAGTGGCGGCAGCATTAACCTGAGCAACAATTATCGCGCCATCATGGATGACTACTTCCACCGGCGTTACACCGCAGGTGGTGTCCAGTTCGGTGGCTTTACCCTAAGTGCCAGCCCTGGCTCGGGGGAGACGGCCTTTTACTACACTTATAAGAATGGCTGCTCAAACAGTGTTTATAGCGACAGTTGCTATGACAAGGTTGTGCTTGGAACCAGCGCCTCTGCCGCGGCCAAGCAGAATTTCGCCAACTGGTTTTCCTATTACCGTACTCGTCTGATGGCGGCCAAGGCGGGGGTTAGCCAGGCTTTCTATGATCAGACAGGAGATATCCGGGTGGGCTATGGGGCTATCAACCTGGGTAATCGCTCCGTTGATAACGTCACGACCAATACCATTGCCCGTGGTGTGCGGCGTTTCGAGAACACTGGGCGTAGTGAGTTCTATGACTGGCTGTTCGCTTCTCAGGCCGATGGTGCCACACCTTTGCGCAGGGCTCTGGGCGCCGCCGGTGAATACTATTCACGTACCGATGCCCGCGGCCCCTGGAGCTCCACCCCTGGGCAGGCTGGCGGCACCGAATATGCCTGCCGGCAGAGCTATACCATTCTGACCACCGATGGTTACTGGAATGGTGACGCCGCCTCGAATGAGGCTGCACGTTTGAATGTGGACAACCTCAATGGGCCTACCATCACCGGGCCTGATGGTGCCAGCTATCGCTACGTGCCCAAGGCGCCTTTCAGCGACAGCCATGCCAATACCCTGGCCGATGTGGCCATGTATTACTGGAATCGCGACCTGCATGGCAACCTGGGCAATCGGGTGCCGACCTCTCCGGAAAACCCTGCTTTCTGGCAGCATATGGTGACCTTTGGTGTGGGCTTGGGGGTATCCGGCTCGGTTGATGCAGCCAAGGCTTTTGCAGCAATCAAGTCGGGTGAATCCATCACCTGGCCCAATCCTGAAACAAGTGCTCCAGCCAAGCTGGACGATCTGCTGCATGCATCACTCAACAGTCGCGGTGATTTCTTTAGTGCTGCCGACCCCAAGGCCTTTTCCGAGGCGCTGGCCTCTACCCTGAGCAAGATTGCTGGCCGTGCAGGTTCCAACACCTCTGCCGTACCTAATGCCCGCCGCTTGGACAGTGAAACCCTGGTTTATGAGGCTTTCTTCAGCAGTTCGGACTGGAGCGGCAAACTGGTGGCCAAGCGTCCCACCGCGACCAGCACAGGCATTACCTTTACCGAGGAGTGGGAGGCGGGCAGCCTGCTCAGTTCAACCAGTCGCCGACTGTTTTCCCATACCGGCACCTCGGGCGTCAGCCTGAACAATTGGGCGAGCTTGTCGACTGCCATGAAAGGGCATTTCGACAGCAACCAGGCGCTGTTCAACTATCTGATGGGCAGCCGGGTCAATGAAGCGCCGGCGGGGCTGAAGTATCGGCCGCGTAACACCCTGCTGGGGGATATCGTCAATTCCACCCTAGTGATCGCCAACAAGCAGAATTGGGGCTATCAGGGCATCGTGCCGAATCCCACCGGCACCGGTGCGCAGACCTATAACGAGTTTGTTGCCAGCAAGGCCTCACGTACCCCAACGCTGTTTGTTGGGGCCAACGATGGCTTTCTGCATGCCTTTAACGCCAATAACGGCCAAGAGCAGTTCGCCTATATGCCCAATGGCGTGCTGCCGAATGTGAAGCAATTGGCGGCCAGTGATTACAAGCATCGTTATTTCGTTGACGGCAAGTTGCATGTGCGTGATGCGGTGCTTAATAACCAGTGGCGTACCGTGCTGGTGGGAGGCCTGGGTGCTGGTGGCAAGACCGTCTTCGCCCTGGATGTTACCGATACGTCGGCTAGCGGCTTCGATGCTAGCAAGGTGCTTTGGGAAATCAAGGATGATGCCGACCTTGGCTTTACCTACAGTGAACCGCTGGTTGGCCGGATGAAGAACGGCAAATGGGTCGCTATCTTCGGCAATGGCCACGGCAGTACCAACAATGACTCGGTGCTGTTTATCGTCGACCTGGAAACCGGCGCGGTCAACAAGGTGCGTGCCGGCACCGCTACCGGTGGCATGTCCACGCCGTCCTTTATCTATGCCAAGGATGATGCCGGGCATATCTATGTGGATGAGATATTCGCCGGTGATATGAATGGCAACCTGTGGAAGTTCAATCTGAGGAAAAACGGTACTAGCGCTGCCGACTTCGAGGTCAGCCTCAAATCCGGCAGCACGCCGCAGCCGCTTTACGTGGCCGCAGATAGCACTGGCAAGCGCCAGCCCATCACGGTCAAGCCGGAGATTGCGCCCCATCCCAAAGAGGGTGTGGCAGGCAACGTCATCTACTTCGGTACGGGGCGCATGTACAGCGTGGGGGACGTCACCGACGCCGGCGTGCAGTCGTTGTATGGTATCTGGGACAAGAAGAGCAACAGTGGTACTTCCACGGCCTTTACCGGGCGCACATTGCTGGATGCGCGCAGCATTCTCTTTGAAGGCACTGCCTTTGATCGTCAGGTAAGGGTGCTCGACGCCCCCACTACGGACATTGACTGGGGCAGCAAGCGTGGCTGGGTGCTGGATCTGCGTTCGCCAACCCAGGGCGCTCAGGGTGAGCGGGTGATCTTCTCGCCGCGTATTCTGCTGGGGCGTCTGGTGGTGCAAACCGCCATTCCGTCCACCGACCCCTGTCAGGGTGGTGGTAGTGGCTGGACCATGGTGCTCGATCTGGAAACCGGTGGGCGTTTGAACTATGTGTTGTTCGATATGAACAAGGACGGCAAGTTCGACAATGCCGATATGGTCGTGGTCAATGGTCAGCCACTGCCGGTTTCCGGTATCGGCAGCACCACGGGGATTCCGACCGGGGGTTATGACCTGCTGGATAAGGATCGCTACTGGCTGTGTCGTGGCACCGGGGTAGATGACTGTATTCCGGCGGCCAATACCCTCAATATCATCGAGGGCCGCCAGTCCTGGATGCAGTTGCAATGACAGAAACGTTGCCCCCTGCAGGCGGCAGGGGGCAACGCCTATTTCCAAGACGCGGACAGAACACGATGCGACGCGAACAAGGCTTTACCCTGATCGAGCTGATGATCACGGTTGCGGTAATCGGCATCCTGGCCGCTATCGCCTACCCCAACTACATGGAATACCTGGCCCGCGGCAATCGCGCCGAGGCCAAGGCAGCGCTGATGGATGGGGCGCAGCGATTGGAGCGCTACTTTGCCGTGCAGGGGACTTATCTGGACGCAGGTAACAACCTGGCTGCTGTGTTTCCAACCGTGGTGGGTGAAGCGGGACGACCGAGTTACAACATTGCGGCTAGCGGTAACCCCACTGCCACCAGCTTTGTGTTGCGGGCCACTCGGGCCGGCAGCATGCAGGCCGACGAGTGTGGAGATTTCCAGATCAGCCACACCGGCGCACAAACCCTGGCCAACAATACTCGAACCGTTGCTCAGTGCTGGTAGCCTGAGGCTTGCTGGCGTATAACGGGCCGCTTTGCGCAAGTAAAGCGGCCCGTTTGCATTTGGAGAACCTATGCGAGTGATACTGGTTGGCGGTGGCGCCATCGGCATGATCAGTGCCCATTTGCTGGCCAGCGCCGGCATCGAGGTGTGCCTGTTGGACAAGGGGGCATTGGGCCAGGAATCCTCCTGGGCCGGTGGCGGTATTGTGTCGCCGCTGTATCCCTGGCGCTATTCGCCGGCAGTGACGGCTCTGGCCCATTGGTCGCAGCAGTTCTACCCGGATTTTGCCCGCACCCTGCTGGAGACGACCGGGGTTGACCCCGAGGTGCATGCCACCGGCTTGTACTGGCTGGACCTTGAGGATGAGGCCGAGGCGCTGGCCTGGGCGGGCCGGGAAGGGCGCCGGCTTGAGCAGGTGCCCATGGCCCGGGTGGCGGGTGCGGTACCGGCGTTGGGGGCGGGTTTTTCCCGGGCCGTGCATATGCCCGGGGTGGCCAATGTGCGCAACCCGCGCCTGCTCAAGGCGCTGCGAGCGGCCTTGCTGCGCATGCCCAATGTCAGCCTGCACGAGCAGTGCGCGGTCAGCGGCTTTGTGCAGCAGGATGGGCGCATCACAGGTGTTCGCACGGCTCAGGGCGAGATGCTGGCGGAGCAAGTGGTGCTCTGTGCCGGTGCCTGGAGTGGCGAACTGCTAAGTAGTCTGGGCCTTGAGCTGCCGGTGGTGCCGGTCAAGGGACAGATGATTCTCTATAAATGTGCAGAGGACTTTCTGCCGGCCATGGTGCTGGCCAAGGGGCGTTATGCGATTCCCCGGCGCGATGGTCATGTCCTGATCGGCAGCACCCTGGAGCACGCCGACTTCGACAAGACGCCTACCGAGGAAGCCCTGGCCAGCCTCAAGGCTTCGGCGGAGGAACTTCTGCCCGCCCTGGCCGAGGCCGAGGTGGTGGGGCATTGGGCCGGCCTGCGCCCCGGCTCGCCCGAGGGCATACCCTTTATCGGCCCGGTGCCTGGGCATGAAGGGCTATGGCTGAATTGCGGGCATTACCGCAACGGCCTGGTGCTGGCCCCGGCCTCCTGCCAGTTGCTGGCGGATCTGCTGCTGGGGCGCGAGCCGATTGTCGATCCGGCGCCTTATGCGCCGTCAGGGCGCCTGCCAGTGCTCTAGGGAGCTCCGCGCGCACCGGGGCAATTCGCCGTGTTCAATGGTGTGCAAGGTGTTCAGCCGGGGGATCAGTCGATCCCCAGTTTTTTCAGCCGGTAGCGCATCGAGCGGAAGCTCAGGCCCAGGCGCTGGGCGGCGGCGGTGCGGTTCCAGCGGGTTTCTTCCAGGGCCTGCATGATCAGCTTGCGTTCGATGTTTTCCAGGTGGTCTTCCAGGTTGTCGATCTGCGCCAGGCTGGCTTCCCCGCTCTCGCCGCCGTGGCAGGCATCGCTTAGGCGCAGGTCGCTGGGGCTGATCAGGTCGTCCTCGCACAGGGTGTAGGCACGCTCCAGCATGTTCTCCAGCTCGCGCACGTTGCCGGGGAAACGGTAGCTCTTGAGCTTTTCCAGGGCCTCGGGAGTCAGGCGTGCCGGGCTCAGGCCGCTGCCTTCGGCCAGGCGCTTGAGCATGATCTCAGTCAGCTGGGCGATATCCTCGCGGCGTTCGCGCAGCGAGGGCACGTGCAGTTCGATCACATTCAGACGGTAGTAGAGATCCTGGCGGAACCGCCCGGCGGCCACTTCGGCGGCCAGGTCCTTGTGGGTGGCGCAGAGGATGCGCACATCCACCACCACTTCCTGTTGGCCACCGACGGCGCGCACGGCCTTTTCCTGAATGGCACGCAGCAGCTTGACCTGCATGGTCAGGGGCAGGTCGGCCACCTCATCGAGAAACAGGGTGCCGCCGTTGGCGGCCTGGAACAGGCCCTGCTTGTCTTCGATGGCGCCGGTAAAGCTGCCCTTCTTGTGGCCGAAGAATTCGCTTTCCATCAGTTCGCTGGGGATGGCGCCGCAGTTGACCGGCACGAAGGGCTGTTCGGCTCGCGGGCCCTGCTCGTGGATCAGACGCGCCACCAGTTCCTTGCCGCTGCCGGATTCGCCGCTGATATAGACCGGAGCCTGGCTGCGCGCCAGTTTCTGGATCTGCTTGCGCAGGGCCTTCATCGGCGGCGAGTCGCCCAGTAGGCGGTTGTCCACCGGCAGCTCCTGGCCTTCGGCCTGGCCCAGGCGCAGGGCGGTGGCCACCAGTTCGCGCAGGCGGCCCAGATCCACCGGCTTGGTGAGAAAGTCGAAGGCGCCGGCCTTGAGCGCGTTGATCGCGGTATCCAGGCTGCCGTAGGCGGTGATCATGGCCACCGGCACCTGGGGGTGGCGCTGCTGGATATGCTGCACCAGCTCCAGGCCGGTGCCGTCGGGCAGGCGCATGTCGGTCAGGCACAGGTCGAAGGGTTCCTTGGCCAGCCAGTCGCGGGCCTCCTTGACGTTGCGGGCGCTGCGGGTGTCGAGCTTCATCCGCCCCAGGGTGATTTCCAGGAGTTCGCGGATATCGGGTTCGTCGTCGACGATCAGGGCTCTCTGCCGGGTCATGTTCAGCTCAGTTTGCGCGAGTGGGCGAAGGTGATGCGCAGGCAGCTGCCGCCACCTTCGCGCAGTTTATAGTCAAGACGGGCCTGGTTGCTCTCGCACAGTTCACGGGAAATATACAGGCCAAGGCCCGTGCCCTTGCTCTCCGTGGTGTAGAAGGGCTCGAACAGGTGCTGCTGCTGCTCCTCGCTGATGCCGGGGCCGTCGTCCAGTACTTCCAGCACCGGCAGGTCGCTTTCCTCGTCGCGGTACAGCTTGAGCCAGACCTGGGCGGTGGGGTTTTTCTGGGCGCTGTAGCGCATGCCGTTTTCCACCAGGTTGCTCAGCACCTGATCCAGCTGATGCGGGTCCATGCGGGTCTGGATGCTGCCGCTGGGGGTTTCCAGGTGCAGGGTCTGGTCGCTGGCAGCAGTGCTGCGGAACTCGCTGGCAAAACGGTGCAGCCAGTACTTGAGGTCGAGCAGCTGGGGTTCGGCCTGGCGCCGCCGCGACAGCTGCAGCACGTTCTCGATTACCAGGTTCATGCGCCGCGAGTGGTCCTGGATGATCTGCGCCAGGCGCTTGTCCGGGCCGTGCAGGTCTTCCGACTCCTGCAGCAGCTGGGCGGCATGGCTGACGGCTCCGAGGGGGTTGCGGATCTCGTGGGCAATGCCGGCGGTCAGGCGGCCCAGGGACGCCAGCTTGAGCTGCTGGGCCTGTTGGGCGATCTGCGAAATATCGTCGAGAAACACCAGGCTGTGCTTCTGGTCGCCACGCTGCAGGGTAATAAAGCTCGGCTGCAGTACGCGGTCGTTGGCGGCTGCCTTGAGGCTGGCCGGGCGCAGGCTGGGGTTGTGCAGCCACTGCTGCAGGCGTTTGATTAGTTCCGGGCAGTGCGGGTCGAGGATCTTGCCAGCCAGGTCGTCGTGGCCCAGCAGGTGGCGGGCGCCTTCGTTGGCCAGCAACACCCGGTGCTGTTCGTCCAGCACCAGGATACCGGTGCGCATGCGTTGCAGGATCAGGGCGTTGAGGGCCTCCAGATTGGCCACATCGGTGGCTCGTTGTTCGGCCAGGCGCTCGCTGAGTTGCAGGCGCCGGGTCAGGGCCTGGATAAACAGTGCGGCGGCAAAGCACAGGGCGCCCAGGGTGCCGACCTGCACATACTGGGCGCTGGCGGCGGGGCGGCTAAGGCTGAGGTAGAAGGTCAGGTAGATCATGCCGATGGCCGCGGCGGCGGCAATCAGCAAGCCGATGCGCCCGCGCAGGAGGATATTGGCGATGGCCACGGCCACGATCAGCAGGTTGCCGATACCGCTGGGGGTGCCGCCGGCGGCATAGAACAGCCCGGATAGCAGGCTGACATCGGCCAGCGCGAGGACGAATACCGGGGCCAGGCGCTGTGGGTCGCGCATCACGCCGATGACCAGCACGTTGAGCGCCAGGTACAGCCAGCTGACGCGCTGGAACAGCTGGGCATTGGCCAGGTCGAGCAGCTCCTGGTCCAGGTTGCTGGCCACCAGCAGGGCCAGGGTAATGCCGATAACCAGGCGGTACAGATGATAGAGGCGCAGGATGCGCCGGGCCTGGCTACCGCCCAGCGGGCGGTCCTCAGTGCTCACGGGAGGACGGCCCTTGTTCGAGATGGGCCTGGCTGCAGTACCAGCGCTGGTCCTGGCTTAGGGCATGGTCCTGGGGGATATGCACGCCGCAGTGGGCGCAGCGCACCATGGGCAGGGGGCCGTTTTGATTGTCGCGTGGGGCCGGCCGCGGGCGCGTCAGGCGCCGCCATACCCAGACGATGGCGAAAATGATGGCGATCCACAGCAGCAGACGGAACAGGCCCATAACGGTCTCGTTTAGTGGCAAAGGTGCCAGTTTAGCCAAGCGCATCGGCGCAGCCCAGCGCTGTCTGGGTTGCCATTGATCATAAAACGGATGACAAAAGTAGCGTAACTGCAGGTTTTGACTAGCCTTAGTCCGCAGACACCCTCCTTTGTGCGAGGACCTTGCCGATGTTGCCTATCACCCGGCTCGTCTGGGCGCGCCTGGCTGCGGGCTGCCTGTTGCCGCTACTGCTGGTGCTCGGCGGTTGCAGCGAGCGCCTGGATCATCAGTCGATTGTCAGCAACCGCAGTGCTATCCAGCCCAGCGAGTTGTTGCAGAGTCATGCAGACCGCATGGCGACCCTGGCCATGCGCAACAACCTCAACAGCCTGTATCGGCTGATGGACAAGCTCTATGCGCGCAACCCGCGGGAGTGGCGTAAAAGCGGTTTTGCCAGTGTCGAGCAGGCCAAGCATCAGGTGCATCAGGCCATCGAGCAGGGGCGCCCGTTGCCGGACCTGGCCGGGCGCAGCGATATCGAGGCGCTCAGCCATGCCCTGAGCCCCGAGTACCAGGGTGACCGGGTGGCTGCTTATATCTATGCCCTGGGCAGCATGCTGATCGCGGCCCATGGTGGGCGCACCCAGTACTACCTGACCCATTCGCTGGACGGGCAGTTTATTCACAACGCCGCGCGCAATGTGGAAAAGGCCGCCTGGATGCTGGCCAACCGGCGCGATGAGCAGGGCAACCCCTGGCTGCTGTCCAATGAAATGTCGGCTCAGGGCAACAACCTCAGCTATGCGGTGGAGTTCGGCAAGATAGTCGCGAGGCTGGATTTGCTAAGCGACGTGCTGGATGAGCGCTATCGGCGTATCGGCGTCAATTACGCCCATGGCCTGCTGTTTCTGAATTTCTTGCCGGTGCAGTGATGTCAACGGGGGCTACTGCTCCCAGCGTTGCTGAATGGTCTGCAGCCGGCCCTCGGCACGCAGGCGCTCCAGGGCTGCGGCGAAACGTTCGGCGCGCGCTTTGTCGCCTTTGGCAAAGGCGACAAAGCGCGGCATTTCCACCAGTGGTCTGGGCAGTACGCGTACCTGTTGCTCGGCCAGCTGCTCGCGGACGAAATACAGCAGTTGCACCCGGTCACCGACGATGATGTCGATACGCCCGGCCAGCAGCATGGAGACCAGCTGGCGCGGGTTCTGCGCACTGGTATCGCGCGACAGGTCGGCCTGGTCGAAACTGGACTCGTAGGCATAACCGCGAACCTGACCGATGGTATAGGGCGACAGATCGTCGACCTGTTGCCAGTCCTGAATCGCGGTCTTGTGGGTGGTCATAAACACCGTGGAGCCGGTGCGGATTGGTCCCACCAGCTCATACTGCTGCCGCCGCTCGGCGGTGCCGGCGAACTGGAAGGCCATCTGTGCCTGGCCGTTGTCGAGCATGCGCTTGACCCGTTCCCAGGGATACAGGCGCAACTGGTAGCCGACCGCGGCCTCGTCCAGCACCGCCTGCACCAGTTCCACATCCAGGCCCTTGGGCTGGGTGTCGTCCGGGCCGAGAATAAAACTGTAGGGGGCGAACTGGGCATCGCCCACCACCCGCCAGTCCTGGGCCTGGGCGGTGCAGGCCAGGATCAGCAGCAGGGCAAGGCTGAGTGTGCGCATGGGCTGGGCCTCGGGTAAAGATACATACAGCCTAGACCCCTGGCAGCGCGACGTCAGACCTTGCGCACAAATTCCGACTTCAGCTTCATGGCGCCGATGCCGTCGATCTTGCAGTCGATATCGTGGTCGCCATCGCACAGGCGGATGCCCTTCACCTTGGTGCCGACCTTGACCACCAGGGACGAGCCCTTGACCTTGAGGTCCTTGATCACGGTGACGCTGTCACCGTCCTGCAGCACGTTGCCCACCGAGTCCTTGATCACCCGGGCGTCATCCGCCTCGCCCGCGCCCGCCTGGGCAGGCCACTCATGGGCACACTCCGGGCAGATCAGCAGGTCACCGTCTTCGTAGGTGTATTCGGAATTGCACTTGGGGCAGGGGGGCAGGGTGCTCAAGGGGAGTTCTCGCTGTGTCTCGATTAAGAAGCCGCAAATTATATAGGGTTTTGTCGGTATGGCCGAATGTGCCGGCCTCTGGTCGGCTTGGCGCGTTTCATCATGGCGTAATGGCCCTGTGCAACTATGCTGCCCGCCCAGAGCAAACGCTTGTATGGATCGGGAAAAGGCCGGATTCGTCTCAGTGACTGACTGATTGTGCCGGTCATTACCATCGCGCAGGATGCGCGCCCTCGTCAGCGCAGGCGCTGTTCGAGTGATCTTTAATTGATGAAACCTGGCCAGGGACTGGTGCTACCTATCAATAACCGGG
>Ga0209207_1001190_pt1 | contig 12688 bp, 10 predicted proteins | sample SaghotsprinmetaG_FD_184140 | JGI IMG/M metagenome (GOLD analysis project Ga0209207, IMG submission 184140) | Hot spring microbial communities from South Africa to study Microbial Dark Matter (Phase II) - Sagole hot spring metaG (SPAdes) (version 3) | ecosystem: Environmental > Aquatic > Thermal...
AAATGGCAAGAGGTTGGCGGCAAGATAATTGATGTGGTTGCTGCCTACACATCCAAGTTTGCCTACGATGGCTCTGGAGTTGTGCAGCGTGACCCGAACAACTATGCTCTGGCCACATTCCCCTCTGATAAGCGATACAACTGTGACCTAAATGGCTCGTACAATATCGCTGCCAGAGGGATTCTTAAGCTCACTCGCAGAAATGACAGTGAGAAGCGTTCCAGCGGAAGTTCTGGACGCTCGCCTAGAAGCTGGGCTTGTCTGTGTGATCTGTGGACGCTCGGTTCTCAGATTAGCATGGACACCCCCACCTCGCGCCAGCAGGTGGGGTGAGCTTCATACATTTCGATGGCTGCAAAATTGGCTGTTGATTTTAGCCTAGTTCCTAAAACCCTCAATCTGACTCACGGGAAAGCTCGTCAGACTCTGTCACCTCAGGCTTTGCCTCAAGCTGTTGCTTTGCCTGTTGCCAAAGGGTTTCTAGCTCGGCCAAGTTATAGTCCTTAAGGGGGCGGTCAATGCTGGCTTCAATGAGTTCTAGGCGCTGGATAAAGCGGCGGTAGGTTTCTTGCAGGGCTTGCACGGGGTCAAGCTGGCACCAGCGGGCAAGGTTAATGACGCTAAATAGCAGATCCCCCAACTCGGCGGACTGTTGTTCGGGGTTGCTCTGGAGTAGGGCTTCTTGGAACTCTGCTAGCTCTTCGTAGAATTTTTCCCACGCGCCACTAATCGTCGGCCAGTCCAAGCCGGAGCGGCTCGCTCGCTCACCAATTTTAATGCCGGCAATTAAGGGTGGCAGGGTTCGGGCATAGTGTTGCAGTTTTTGGCTGAGGGGCGAGGAGGCATCGTCACCTTTTTCGCTGGCTTTAATGTGTTCCCACTGCTCCCGTACTTCTTGGGCGGTGCTTAGCTCTACGCTGCCAAAGACGTGGGGATGACGGCGAATGAGTTTTTCGCTAATGCCTTGGGCAACCTCTGCTAGGGTGAACTGATCGGCTTCTGCGGCCAGTTGACTTTGCAAAACGACCTGCAGCAGTAGGTCTCCTAGTTCTTCGGCAATGGCCTGTGGATCCCCTTCCTGTAGGGCATGAACCACTTCGTAGGCTTCTTCCAAGATGTAGGGAATCAGGCTAGTGGGGGTTTGCTGCAAGTCCCATGGGCAACCGGTTTCAGGATGGCGAAGCTGCTGCACAACGCTCATCAACTGCTGCATTTGAGCTAGGGCGGGGGGAGGTGGCGGCGGCAGGTAAAGCTGGAGGGGGCACTCTGCTGTGGTGAGGGTCTCAAGGTCGGCAAGGGAAAGTGCGGTTGCTTGGTGTTGAGTGTTAATGAGGGTCACGGTGGTGGTTGCTGGCCAGTGGGATTGCAGTTGCTTACTCAGTTGGTGAGCGATCGCCACGGTAGGAATCTGCGTAATTAACCCCCCGTGCGGTAGGGAGGCGACTTCCTCAAGGGCGCTGGCCGCAGTAAGAACACAAAGAGGGCTGGCCATGGCGGACTGATCCGTGATTGCTGCCCAATTCACCACTACTCGGTAACCCCATTCCTGTTTGTCCCCTTATTGTAACTTTTGAGCAGGTCCGTAAGCGCTACAGTCGCGTTGGGGTACTGAAACTCAAATCCACTGGCGAGGGTGCGCTCAGGGAGCACTCGCTGTCCTTTGAGCACAACGTCTGCCGCTTCCCCTAGGAGTAGCTGCAAGGCCACAGCGGGGACAGGCAACCACGAGGGACGGTGCATGACCTCGCCTAAGATACGGCAGAACTCGGCCATGCGCAGGGGTTCTGGGGCGGTGGCATTGTACGCCCCCTGCATGGCTGGCTGTTCTATGGCGTTCAAAATGAGCCGGACTAAATCTTGCTGGTGAATCCATGAAAACCACTGCTGTCCTGAACCGAGGGGGCCGCCCATGTAAAGGGTAAAGGTGGGTAGCAGTTTTGCGAGCGCCCCTTGATGCCCTAGCACAATCCCAAATCGCAGAATGACCAGTCGCAAACCAAGGTCTGTTACGGCTTGGGCGGCGGCTTCCCAGTCTTGGCACACCCGCGCCAGAAAGTCGGATCCTGCGGCGTTAGTTTCCACAAAGGTGTCGGTGTCACTGGTGCCGTAGTAACCAATGGCGGAGGTGGAGACGAGAACTTTGGGGCGTTCCTTTGCGGTGGCGATCGCCTGTACCAGTTGTTGGGTTCCCAGAACGCGGCTGTTGTAAATTTCTTGCTTGCGGCTGGCGGTCCAGCGACCGTTGGCGAGGGGTTCCCCTGCCAAGTGAATGACAGCATCCGCCCCATCAACCGCCTGATACCAGTCCCCCGCGACTTTGGGGGTGTAGGCAACAGTGGTTATCTGGGCATTGCTCAGCCAAGGTTTCGGTACCCGCTGGGGTGTCCGCACGAGGGCAGTGACGTGGTCACCGCGGTTCACTAATGCCTGAACCACCTGCTGCCCGACAAAGCCGGTTGCTCCGGTCACCACAACCTTCATAGAGCCTCCACGCTGGGTTGCCATTCCTGTCCGTACTGCTCACGCAGCGCCTGCCAAGCGGCGACCTGTCCGTCGGCATACTCTCCCGGCTTACCCCACTGCAAAAAGGCACTCAGCACTGATTTATCGTTGGCATCGACGAAACGGATGGCGTAGGTGGGGAAGTTACCGCGCTTGGCTTGGCCTTCTTCAAACCGGATGGTGGCCACTTGATCCATGTTCAGGTGAAACTCAAAGTCATCGCTGTGCATATTGGCATAACGACCTTTGGGTAACTCGGCGTAGAATACCTTTTCTAGGGGCGATCGCACCTCGAGGACGGCAATATCGTTGGTGACCACCAGACGCAGAAGTCCTAGACTGCCACAGTCGGCTAAAAATTGCTGAAAGGAGTGTTGGGGACGTGTTGATGCTGTGGTCATCGTTAGGATTAAAAACCTCCACAATACCTCGACCTAGTCTGGAAATGTTCAAGGGTGCCTCACTGTTCTGGCCAAGTATCACTCAGCGCAGTAACCTAAAGATCAATTGAAGATCAAGACAGCCGCTCCCTAGTCATTCTACCGAACGGCTTTGCCAAAATTGTTCATCGCTTGCTTTGCCACCGATGCCTCCGACCTCTCCACCACCCGATGAGCTACGAGAGCGCCTGCGCTCAGAGGCGCAAGCCCCCTATCGCGGTCTGCGGCGGGTTTTTTATGGGGTTTTTGCCGCATCGGGATGCATGGGCGGTTTTATTCTTGGCCTGAAGTGGCTGGCCGGGACAGCGCCAGCGGATGTGGGCTGGAGTTTAGTATTACAGATGGGGGTGGTGGCTCTGATGGTAGTTCTGTGGCGCTGGGATCAACCGCGATCGCCCCGTCGCCCTAGCGGCGCTGCGCCATCAAAAAGCGATCCTGCTGATTGAGATCCGGCAGGATTTGCACGGCCTGATACCCATGGGTGGCCATCGCGATCGCCATCGCTGCCTCTCCTTGACCTGCCATCAGCTCAATAAACAGCCAACCGTGGGGCAGCAGATACTCCGGCGCGGTTTGCACCAAATGACGGACGGCGGTGAGGCCATCCCTGCCGCCATCGAGGGCAAGGTGTGGTTCATGGTACTGTACTTCCGGTTGTAGGTGAGCCAACAGAGCCGTAGGAATATAGGGCGGGTTACTGACAATGCCCTGCACCTGGCCTTTGAGGTGGGCGATTGGCTCAAACCAGTTCCCTTGATGGCAGTGAATGCGCTCCACCATTTGGTAGCGCTGAATGTTGATCTGAGCCACCGCAAGGGCATCAGGACTTTGATCCACCGCGTGTACCTGAACCTGTGGCCAGAGGTGCGCCAACCCTAGGGCGATCGCGCCGCTGCCGGTACCTAAATCTAACCAGTGTCCCTGCTGCTGCTGCCGTGGCACCCATCGAGCTAGCCAATCCAGCAGCTCCTCCGTTTCGGGGCGGGGAATGAGCACACCAGGGGTCACCGTTAATTCCAGATGCCGCCAGTAGGCACGCCCGATCAGGTATTGCAGCGGTATTCGTTCTTGCCAGCGTTGGCGCCAGCGATCGCTCAGCACCGCAAGGGGTAACCGCAACGCGACACTGGGCTGACTCTGGTAGGTGTGCAGCGCCAGATCGAGGGGTGTTAAGTCACTCAGGGCGAGCAAAAACCGTTTGAGTTCAGCGCGACCGGTGTTTTTTTCTGCCTCGGGAATGCACTCACAGGCCCATTGCCACCACTGCCACAGGGCATGGCCGCTAACTGAACATAATTGAGACTTGTTTTCTGAGGATACTCGTATCACAATAGCCCTAGATCATTCTGTGCCCTTATTCACTGTGGCAGATTTTCAGGATCAGCTTCAACGCCTCCAAGAGCAACTGCAAAAGGCGCAGGCGCGAGCCAAAGAGCTAGAGCAGGCGGCCTTGCCCACGGCGGCGGTTGAGTTGCCATCAACCACTGAACCCCCTGATCTGCCAGACTCTCCTGAGTGGAGCGATGAAGTAGCCCGCATTCAAGCTCGGGTGCAAGCCCTGACCTCCGTAACGGAACTGCAACAGCAACTCATCGAGGCATTAATCGAAAACCAGCGGTTACAGTTAGCCCTTGAGCAAGAGCGGCAACACCATGCCCGTACCCGCCAAAGCCTGATTACCGCCCTAGGGGATGCCCTCGATACCCTTAAGCAACGGCGGCGCTCCCCTAAGTCACCCTAAATGGCTGGCCGAGGCCGGCCACAGGGAAATGGTCAGTCCCGCTAGGACAATGCCGCCCCCCACCAGAACCGATGGAGCGGGCACTTCGCCAAACAACAGGAGCGCAAACCCACTGGCGGCTAAGGGTTCCGCCAGCACCAGGAGGGTAACCCAGGTGGGCGAGAGCCAGCGCACCCCCCAATTCAAGCTGGTGTGGCCAACTAACTGGGGAATGAGCGCCAGCAGCAGAATCGCCAGATACAGCCTTAGGGGCCAACCGATGTACGATACCCCCAGCAGCAGTGGCATGGGCAGTAAAACAACGGCAGCGGTGGAGTAGGCAATGAGGGCGTAGCGATGGATCTGTAGCCCCGCCGCTTGGGCACACTGGCTCCACAGGAAGTACAGGCTAACCGCCCAAGCAGCAGCCAAGGCTAAGCTATTCCCCAGCAGGGGATGACTGGCGGCGGCACTGGTGGGCTCGCCCCAGCCAATTATGCCACCCCCGATCAAGGCAATCCCCATGCCGAGTACCGCTCGCGGTTTTAGGGTTTGGCGCTGCCACAGGTAACCGATCAGCGCCGACCAGATGGGGGTGGTGGTCACGAGGGTGGTGGAGGCGGCCACTGACGTGTAGCGCAGGGAGGTAAACCAGAGGCTAAAGTGGGCGGCCAAGGCAACCCCGGCCAAGAGCGCGTAACGCAGGTTGCGATCGCTCAGGTCAGACCAAGGCCAGTAAAACAGTTGGGGGGACAGAAAGATAGCGGCTAAGGACAGCCGCCCCGCCGCCAGCAATATACTAAAACCGAGGGTGGCACCAAAGGAGCCTGTACCCAGCCCTTGGCTGCCCCAACGCACGAGTACTGCGGCGGTTGAGACGGCCAGCACTCCCGCTGCCAAGATCAGGGCAATCAACCAAGGGGGTGGCTTATTTGCCAACATGGGGAATGGCGATCGGCGCCTCGCCATCTAAACCAAAGGCGGTGTGTACGGCTTGGAGGGCGCGTACCCCCTCGGCGGCGGCCACAACGCAACTGACGCGGATTTCGGAGGTGGCAATCATCTGGATGTTGATGTTTTCGTGGGCCAAGGCCGCAAACATCCGCGCCGCAATGCCCGGACGGTGAATCATGCCAACACCGACAATGCTCACCTTGGCGATTTCGCGATCCACTAAAACGTCCGTATAGCCGAGTTTCGCTTGCAGCCCCCGGAGCAAGACTTCGGCGCGATCGGCATCGGCAGCGGCCACTGTAAAGGCAATATCGCGGCTCATCACCCCGGCCAACGAGCGCGATCGCTGGGATTGAATGATCATATCGACACTGATACCAGCATCCGCAAGGCTCTGGAAAATGGCTGCCGCCATTCCGGGGCGATCGGGCACATCGCGAATCGCCAGCCGCGCCTGTTTAGCATCCAGTGCCACCCCCCGTACCGGTGGTGCGGCAATCGGCTCTTGGGGCAGGGCAGGTTCGGCATCCACCTCAAAGGTTTGTGCCAGCACCGCAATGGCGCGCCCCGCATCCGCTGCCGCCACGGTACAACTGACATTTACTTCTGAGGTGGAGATCATTTGCAGGTTAATGCCCGCCGCCGCCAAGGCCGAAAACATTTGCGCCGCCACCCCAGGGCGACCAATCATCCCCGCGCCGGTAATGCTGACTTTGGCAATGTCCCGATCCACGAGCACATCGGTCTCGTGCGCCACTTGGTGGGGGTTCAAGCGCGGATAAAAGGCCGTGGCCACCGCTTCTGCTTGCTTGAGGACAGCTTTTTGTACCGTAAAGGCAATATCGTTGGTTTGCCCCTCATGGATGGATTGAATAATTAAATCCACATCAAGGTTTTGGCGTGCCAACTCACCAAAAAGCTGAGCGGCGATCCCGGGGCGATCGGCCACCCGCAGCAGCGCCACCTTGGCCTGATCCGTATCCAAGGCTACCCCATCTACCGGTTTACCCAGTTCGAGGTTTTCCACCGGCCGGGGCGATCGCGCCGGGGCCACCACCCGCGTGCCCGGATCCTCACTCCAACTGGAGCGCACCACCAAATCAACCCCGTAGTTGCGGGCAATTTCCACCGCCCGCGGATGCAATACCTTCGCCCCCAAGCTGGCCAACTCCAGCATCTCATCGCAGGTAATTTCACTCATCAGTTGTGCCGTCGGCACCAGTCGTGGATCCGTCGTTAAAATGCCCGGCACATCGGTATAAATTTCACAGCAATCGGCTCGTAGGGCTGCCGCTAAAGCCACGGCTGAGGTGTCAGAACCGCCACGGCCAAGGGTGGTCACCTCAAAGTCAGCATCGGCAGTAATGCCCTGAAACCCGGCCACCACCACTATCTGACCACTTTTGAGATGCCGCTCAAGCCGTTGGGTTTCAATATGCAGAATCCGCGCCCGGGTATGGGCCGGTTCAGTCACGATCCCCACTTGCGCGCCCGTCAAAGAAATGGCCGACTCACCAAGGGCATGGAGTGCCATGGTCAGCAGGGCAATGGACACCTGCTCCCCCGTTGACAGCAGCATATCCATTTCCCGCTGGCTGGGGTGTTCGCTAATTTCCCGCGCCAGTTGCACAAGGGTATCGGTGGTTTTACCCATGGCGGAGACCACCACCACCACTTGGTGCCCCGCTGCCACCGTTGCCTGGACGCGCCGTGCTACCGCTTGGATGCGCTCTACACTACCGACGGAGGTGCCGCCGTACTTTTGTACAATCAGTCCCATGCCTGTGTTGAAACAATGCTTTCGCTATCTTAGTCCAGCGGTAGGGGCATTGTCCGCCTTGGTATGGCCCCTAGGTTGGCGAAAAACCCCTGTTAAAATATTAAGTAATCTTGTTCGATCTCGGCGGCACATGAAACACGGTCAACGTATTTCCCAACGACTCAGTCAACTGGCCTTAGTGGTGGGCTTATCATTAACTCCGACAAGCGTTGGGCTAGCCCAGTCCAGCAATACCGAGACCGTGTCCTACAGCCAGTTCATTGCCGAACTGAAGGCAGGGGAAATCAGTTCCGTTGAGCTTTACCAAGAGCAACGCCTTGCCAAGTTTCGCCGCAAGGATCAGCCGGAAAAGTCCCCCGCCAGCGAAGTCTTGCTTTTTGACCGCAATCCAGAATTGGTAGAGTTGCTGCGGCAGGTGAGTGTTAAATACAACACCAATGTGCGGGTGGTGCCCTCCGGGAGTGATAGCGCTGTGGTGGGGGTCATTTCTAACCTGTTGCTGGGGTTCTTCCTGCTGATTTTGTTTCTGATGATTCTGCGCCGCGCCAGTGGTGGTGCCGGTGGCCCTGGGCAAATTTTGAACTTTGGCAAGTCGCGGGCGCGCTTTCAGATGGAAGCCCAGACGGGAGTTACTTTTGAGGATGTGGCGGGCGTTGAAGAGGCCAAAGAGGAACTGCAAGAGGTTGTCACCTTTTTGAAAAGCGCCGAAAAGTTTACCTCCATTGGTGCCCGTATTCCCAAGGGGGTGCTCCTGATTGGGCCGCCCGGAACGGGTAAAACGCTTCTGGCCAAGGCGATCGCCGGTGAAGCGGGGGTGCCCTTCTTTTCTATTTCCGGCTCTGAATTTGTGGAAATGTTTGTGGGGGTGGGCGCCTCACGGGTGCGGGATCTCTTCAAAAAAGCCAAGGAGAATGCCCCCTGCTTAGTATTTATTGATGAGATTGATGCGGTGGGTCGCCAGCGCGGTGCCGGGATTGGCGGGGGCAACGATGAGCGGGAGCAAACCCTCAACCAACTGCTGACGGAAATGGATGGCTTTGAGGGGAATACGGGCATTATTGTGATTGCTGCCACCAATCGCCCCGATGTGTTAGATGCTGCCTTACTGCGCCCGGGGCGCTTTGATCGTCAAATTACGGTGGATCTACCCAGTTACAAGGGTCGCTTGCAAATTTTGCAGGTTCACGCCCGCGATAAAAAAATTGCTGAGGATGTCTCCTTGGAGGCGATCGCCCGCCGTACGCCCGGATTTTCGGGAGCAGAACTGGCCAACCTCCTCAACGAAGCCGCGATCCTCACTGCCCGCCGCCGCAAAAGCGCCATCACCAACACAGAAATTGATGATGCCATTGATCGGGTCACGATTGGCATGACCCTGACCCCCCTGCTCGACAGCAAGAAGAAATGGCTCATTGCCTACCACGAAGTGGGACACGCATTGCTGATGACCCTACTCAAACATGCCGATCCCCTGAACAAAGTCACCATTATTCCTCGCTCTGGCGGTGTGGGGGGCTTTGCCCAGCAGATCTTTGATGAAGAGCGCGTCGATAGTGGCCTTTATACCCGCGCTTGGCTCCTAGACGAAATTACAATTCTTTTGGGAGGGCGGGCTGCCGAACTCGAAATTTTTGGTGATGCCGAAGTGACCATTGGCGCCAGTAGTGATCTGCGGGCTGTGGCCAATTTAGCGCGGGAGATGGTCACCCGCTACGGCATGTCGGACTTGGGGCACCTTGCCCTTGAAACCCCCGGCAACGAAGTGTTCTTAGGTCGGGATCTGATGCCGCGCTCTGAGTATTCCGAGGCGGTGGCGGTGCAAATTGACCACCAAGTGCGGGAAATTGTGATGCACTGCTACGATATTGCCCGCAAACTGATCCGCGAGCATCGCGTGGCCATCGACAAACTGGTGGAACTGCTGCTGGAAAAAGAAACCATTGATGGGGATGAGTTCCGCGCTCTGGTGCGCCAATATACCCATTTGCCGGTGAAAGAACCCGCTTGGAAGGCCATGGGCTTGACAATGTCCCCCTTCATTTTTTAGATTAGAAGTCTGTTGCGGGTATAGCTCAGTGGTAGAGCGCAACCTTGCCAAGGTTGATGTCGCGCGTTCGAATCGCGTTACCCGCTTCTCCTAAGCCAATGCAGTTTTCCTTGGCACCGCGCTGGCTTCTCCCTAGCCGCCTCCAACTTAAGCACGCGGTTAAGGTGGGCATTGCCTCCGGTGTATTGGCTACTGTGTGTTGGAATGCCCATCTGAAAATGGTGCACTATCCGGCCATGGGGTTAGTGGCCACAATGCTCTCGTTGAATACGGGTGAAACCCTGAAAAATGGCTGGGGACGACTGGGGGGCAGCGTCCTAGGGGGGACTTGCGCCGCGCTTTGGATTTCCGGTTTGGGGCTGACCCCTTTGGCGGGGACGCTGGCCTTTAGTACTGCCCTCTTGCTGTGCGAAACCCTAAAGCTGCCAACGGTCCAAAATCAGGCGGCGGCGGTAACCGCAATGATGGCGGCCAGCAGCGAGTTTGGCCAGCAACCGTGGGACTATGCCAGTAGTCGGGTCTTTGAGAACTGTATTGGCATTGTCATTGGCATTTTGGTTACCCTTTGCCTGTGGCCAGAGCACCCTGCGCAAACGCTCAAGCAGATCACAAGCCGCATTTTGACGCAGTTGCGCAATAGTTATGAAGACCTTTGCCAAGGCTGGGCGACGGGCGGTGTCCGGCAGCAGGAGGACTCCCTAGCTGCTTTGGTGAGTCAACTACAGCAGGCAGAGGCCACCCTCGAAAAATCCCTCTATGGCATTGCGGGTTGGGTGCTTGTGCTGCAAAACTGGAGCGATCGCCTCATTGGCCTGCGGCGACTGCGGCGACACTTACGCAGCCTCAGTCATCTAGGGCCTGCCCTCTATCGCAGTGAGTTCAAGCAGGAATGTCAGCCGCTTTGGGATCAGCTTTGGCCAGCCTTAGCGGCAAAATTCGCGCAGGTGCACGTGCAATGGCAAGGCACAGCGTCTGTGCTGGCATCACCGCAACCATTGCCACTGTTTGAATTACTCCACCAGCGTTTAACCCAACTGCGTCAAGAGCAAATCACAAAAAAATACCCCTTAGATGATGTCATTCACGTCTATCAAACGGTACACATTGCCCAGCACATTGACCAGGATTTGAGCCAGTTGCAGCAGGAGCAACCGCGGCCACCGGTGCAGCGCCGTCCTTGGCACTGGCACTTAACACTCCACCCCATCAGCGACGATCGGGTGCGCCGCATCATCAAGGCCAGCCTAGCCGTTGCCATTGGCTTAGTCTTGGTGTCATGGTTGCAACTGCCCGCTGGCTTCTATGTCACTCTTTCCATTGCCATTTGTTTCCAGTCCACCCTAGGGAACAATATAGAGGCGGCACGGCAGCGCACCTTGGGAACCTTGGTTGGGTTGCTGGTTACGGAGGTGATGATTTACACCCTAGGGGTTAACGCCTTGAGTATTGGGCTGGGGATGGTGCTCATTATTCTGATTGCTGGGATGATCGGGATTCCCCAAGGCTATAAGCCCGGTGCTTTTTTGCTAATTGTCTCGATGATGGCCTTTGGTGCCACACCCGAAGCCTACATCTGGGAGCGTTTTTGGGCCACTCAGTTGGGCATCCTGATTGTCCTAGTCGTTGATTTGGCCTTCTGGCGCGATACCGCTGCCTCGCGTCTCGATCAAGAACTGCAACAAAATTTCCGCCGCTTGGCAACCCTTTACGGCGGACTCATCGCGGATGTTACGGGGGCGCGATCGGTGCAAGAGCGGGATGCCCTCATCGAAGCCATCCGCCATAGCTATCGCCAACAATTACAACTATGCCGCGTCACGAATTTAGAGTCTGTGGTCGGGTTTGGCTTGGCGGAAAAGCGCCGCCAGTGGAATATTAGCTTGAGTTATCAACTCGCACTCTTTAGCAGCTATCTTTCCCTCGATTTACCCTGTCGTGATCCCGGCAGGGTTGATGGCATCCTCAAGGAATTACAACCCGCCCTTGGTAACTTGGTCGAGGCGATCGCCAACCGTTTAGGCCAAGGGTTGGCAGAGAGCCGCCACACCGTTGAACCCTCACTACAAGCGCTAGAGGCACAAGTCGTCCGCCTGCGCCATCAGAACCGTCTCCGTGACTATCCCCTTGCTGCGATTTTGGAAGCCTTCAGTATCCTTGAAGTCCTCAGAGAGGTTGGCGGTGACATCGACCCAACTGATCCATCTGTTGACGGCTCCCGCTCTGAGCCAAAACCTGCCTAGGGGAAGACCATCCCTCCCAAAATCTGAGATAGACTGGCCTATAGCCATCGTGCAAACAACTGGGACAACGCACCGCAACCCTATGACTGTCGTCAAGGCAGCATCAATTGCAGTCTTGTTCATAGAATGCACAGCCGGTTGGCTAAGCTCAAAAGTGGTCAGGAGAATACAGCATGGGTGAAAGTATCATCGCAGCCCTCGTCCTCGGGGCGATCGCGAGTGGTCAGGGCATGATCAGTCCTTCGGCGCAAGTGCAGCAACTCTTAACCACTAACGCCTGTCCGGGCTGCGATCTAAGTAATGCCGATCTGCGGGGCTACAACTTAACCCGAGCCAACCTGCGGGGAGCGAATCTCCAAGGGGCTAACCTACAGGATGCCACACTCCTGCTGGCAAACCTTGAGGGAGCTAACCTCAGTAATGCCAATTTAACGGCGGCCTACCTCGAACGTGCGAATGTGCAGCAGGCCAACTTAACGGCAGCCACCTTAGTCCTAGCCACCCTCCGCCATGCTCGCTTCCGTGGTGCTAATCTCACCAATGCCAACCTCAGCGGTGCCGATAGCCGCTATGGAGACTTTCGCCGTGCGAACCTCAGCAATGCAAACTTCGAGCAAACCAACCTGCAATGGGCACGGCTGAACGGTGCTAAAGTGAGCCAAACCAATTTTGAGGATGCCTACCGCCCACGTATGCCCTACGGTCTTAACCTGTGGTGAGGAGTGGCTGAATTCTAAAATTGAGAAGCAAGGCCTGAGGTTGCGTAATAAAGACAACTTTTCAAACCCTCAGGTCTGTAGAGTAGGATGTCATCGCACATCCTCAGATAGTGTCTGCTCCTATTGTCCTAATATTGCTGAACGGAAGGATGGTGACAGAAGCAAGGATACTGGCGATCGCATAATGAAGCTCACCCCACCTGCTGGCGCGAGGTGGGGGTGTCCATGCTAATCTGAGAACCGAGCGTCCACAGATCACACAGACAAGCCCAGCTTCTAGGCGAGC
>Ga0209207_1001192_pt1 | contig 12679 bp, 15 predicted proteins | sample SaghotsprinmetaG_FD_184140 | JGI IMG/M metagenome (GOLD analysis project Ga0209207, IMG submission 184140) | Hot spring microbial communities from South Africa to study Microbial Dark Matter (Phase II) - Sagole hot spring metaG (SPAdes) (version 3) | ecosystem: Environmental > Aquatic > Thermal...
TTTGAAGGGACTCAGGCTTAGTACTGGCACTCGGTGCCCAGCATGCCTTGCAAAGGCGACAAAGGCGGCGCCGGGTAGGGTGCGCTATGCGCACCGCCAACACCAGCGCCGGCAGCACATTAGCGGTGCGCACGGCGCACCCTACCGAGGCAGCTTGCCTTGCTGTTAAGTCTGCGGCCGCGCCGCCCAGATGGCTTCGGCACGGGTAAAGGCCTGTTCACGGGGTTCACCCAGGCCGCGCAGGGCCAGGGCCATGGTGCTGATAATGGCCAGCTGGCCATAGGCATCCTCGGTCTCGCCGCGCCATACCGCCAGCAGGTGCTCCGGCACCAGGCTGGCCGGTTTGACATGGCGTTGGGCCGACAGCGCCGGCCATTCCTCATCCCAGTTCTCGCCAGCGGCCGTGCCATACAGGTGGCTGCTGGCATCCGGGTTGATCTCGATCTCGCCACCTTCGCCCTTGATCACCAGCGCCGTATCGCCAAGCAGCTGGCTGGCCTCGCGGTGCACCGCCTGGTAACCGGGATGGAAAATACTCTGCAGTCCGCAGCGGGCGCCCAGGGGATTGAGAATGCGCGCCAGGGAATGGATCGGTGAGCGTAGGCCCAGGGTATTGCGCAAGTCGATCATGCGCTGCAGCTGGGGCATCCAGTCGCCCAGGTAGATAAAGGCCGGCTGCTGCTGGTCGAGGCGCTGGGCTACATCGGCCCAGTGATGGCAGCGGGGAATCTGCAGCAGGTCCAGTAACTGCTCGGTATAAAGCCTGCCGGCCGTATGGGCGCCGCCACCATGCAGCAGAATGCGCACGCCATTGGCCGCCAGGGCCTTGGCCGCCAGGAGGAACCAGGGCAGGTGGCGTTTCTTGCCGGCATAGCTGGGCCAGTCCAGGTCCACGGGAATGCTGGGCGCTTGCAGGCGCTCGCGTACGGCTTCGGTAAAGCCGGCCATTTCCTCGGCGCTTTCTTCCTTGTGCCGCAGCAGCATCAGAAAGGCGCCGAGCTGGGTGTCCTCGACCTTGTCGTCGAGCAGCAGGCCCATGGCCTCGCGGGCTTCCTCGCGGGTCAGGTTGCGTGCACCGCGCTTGCCCTTGCCGAGGGCGCGGACAAACTGGGCGAAGGGGTGCTCTTGCGGGGTGACGAGATTCATAGGCAATTGGTCGGCTTGGGCAGGCCCGCCAGCTTGGCGGCGAGTTTGGCAGGAGCGCCATTGAACAGACGGTTGAGGTGCAGGCTGTTGCCTTTTTCCGGGCCGAGCTTGCCAGCCACGTACTTGATCAGCGGACGGTTGGCCGGCGACAGCTGGAATTCGTCATAGAAACTGCGCGTCAGCTGGAGGATTTCCCAGTGCTCAGCGCTGAGTTCAATGCCCTCGCGCTGGGCCAGGGCTTGGGCTACGTGTTCGGACCAATCCTGCAGATGAGCGAGATAGCCGTCCTTGTCCAGCACCACGGTCTGCTCGTTCACAGTCAGATCATTCATAACCAGCTATTGACCTTGGCAAAGCGGCAGCTGAGTTCGACAAAGCCGGGGTAATCCACCACCTGCAGGCGCTCAGGGACGTTCAGACCACGGGCGCCCAGGTCTTCTTCTAAGGCGAACAGGCCGATACTCGCCGGCATCAGCTCCAGGGCCAGGCACTGGGCGCTGCCCGGTTGCAAGGCATAGACCGCATCGCCGCACAGCAGCAGGCCATCATCCGGGCCGAGCAGGCGCAGGCAGCTGCTCAGGCGGCTGTCGCTAAAGGGTGAGTGGGACAAAACATGCAAGGTCGCCATCAGAGGGTGATCACCTGGTCATAACGGTCGAGCAGGGCGGTCAGGGCACTGTCGTCCAGCACCTGGGCCTGCAAATTCAGGGGGTGTGCCTGCAGGCCGCGCTCCTGCAGGCTGCGCTCGGCCACATACAGGGCCTCGACGCCGAACATGGGCAGGGCCTGCAGGTTGGCGGTCAGGTCTTTCTGCTGCACGGTGGCGGGTTGCTGACCAGGCAGTAGCTGGAACACCCCGTCGTCGAGAAACAGCATGGCCAGGGGCAGATCGAAGGCACCACCGGCCAGGGCGATATCCAGCGCTTCACGGGCCGAGGGGCCGGCCCAGGGTGCCTGACGGCTGATAATCAGCAGCGATTGAGGCATCTCAAGGCCCTCCGAAGCAGATCAGGCGGTCGGCCAGTTGCGTCGCCTCATGCAGCTGACCCAGTCCGGACAGCTCCCAGGGGGCTTGCAGATTCACCGCGGTGCGTTGGTGGCGCGCGGCCTCCTGGGCGTCCAACACGCCACGGCGTAGCGCCGCGGCGATGCACACCACCGCATCCAGCCCCTGCTCACGGACAAACTCGCGCCACTCAGCGCTCAGGTCCAGTTCATCCTGGGGGCAGACCGGGTTGCTGGCAGCACTGTGTACGCCATCCTGATAGAAGAACAGGCGCACGATCTCATGGCCACCGGCCAGCGCCGCCTGGGCAAAGCGCAGGGCGCGGCGCGAGGAGGGGGCATGGGGCGGGGCGAACAAGGCGATGGCGAATTTCATAAGCGAACAGGTCCGGCGATTTGCCGGAATGATAAAGCCTAAGTGGGATACATGGCGTACTGCAGGCGTAAAAAAGCCCGCATCAAGCGGGCTTTTCGTCGATCAGGACTCGATCAGTCGTCGCCACCCATGATGCCGAAGATCTGCAGCAGGCTGACGAACAGGTTGTAGATGGATACATACAGGCTGATGGTGGCCATGATGTAGTTACGCTCGCCACCGTGGATGATGGCGCTGGTCTGGAACAGGATGCAGGCCGAGGAGAACAGCACGAAACCGGCGCTGATGGCCAGCTGCAGGCCGCTGATCTGGAAGAAGAAGCTGGCCAGCATGGCGCCCAGCAGGACGAAGAAACCAGCGGTGATAAAGCCGCTGAGGAAGCTCATGTCCTTGCGCGTGGTCAGTACATAGGCCGACAGGCCACAGAACACCAGGGCGGTCATGCTAAAGGCCGAACTGATGACCTCGGCACCATTGCTCATGCCCAGGTAGCGATTGAGGATCGGCCCCAGGGTCAGCCCCATAAAGCCGGTCAGGGCCAGGGTGGAGAGCAGGCCCCAGGGGGAATTGCGCAGCTTGTAGGTGAGGAAGAACAGGCCGTAGAAGCCGATCAGCACCACGAAGAAATTCGGGTAGGGCAGATTGGCTTGCTGGCTGAAAAAGGCCACCAGGCCGCTGAAAGCCAGGGTGATGGCAAGCAGGCCATAAGTGTTGCGCAAGACGCGGCTGACTTCCTGCTGCTCGACCTGGGCATGGTCAAGGGCATAATTGTGTTCGTTCATGGCGACACTCCTGAATGGGCTAAAGGTTCCGTGACCTGGGTCGAGTCGGATCATAGCAGAGGCATTCCGCATGCCAATACGCAGAGTTTGACAGTGTGTTGCGTTCGGGTAAGATTGCCGCCCGCACTTACGCCGGAAGCGTGGCAGAGCGGTTGAATGCAACGGTCTTGAAAACCGTCGAAGGGGAAACTCTTCCGTGAGTTCGAATCTCACCGCTTCCGCCATTTTCCTCTCGACCGTTCTTGGCGTCACGCTGTTCTCTGACGCTTGCCTTTTGACGGTTATGCGCCAAGCTGGACATATTCTCCAGTCTATCCACCAGGCCGCGTGACGACGGCTGACGCAAAATGGGGTGTCGCTTGATCAGGGTGCTAGTTGTCGATGACCATGACCTGGTGCGTACCGGCATCACCCGCATGCTGGCCGACATCGACGGTCTGCAGGTGGTAGGCCAGGCCGAATCCGGTGAACAGTCCCTGCTCAAGGTGCGTGAGCTCAAGCCCGATGTGGTCCTGATGGACGTCAAGATGCCCGGCATCGGCGGCCTGGAAGCCACCCGCAAGCTGACCCGCAGCCATCCCGATCTCAAGGTGGTGGCCGTCACCGTCTGTGAAGAAGACCCGTTCCCCACCCGCTTGCTGCAGGCCGGGGCCGCTGGCTACCTGACCAAGGGCGCGGCGCTGGATGAAATGGTTCAGGCCATTCGCATGGTGTTCAACGGCCAGCGCTATATCAGCCCGCAGATCGCCCAACAGCTGGCGCTCAAGTCCTTCCAGCCGCAGACCAGCAACTCGCCCTTCGACCTGCTCAGCGAGCGGGAAATCCAGATCGCCCTGATGATCGCCGGTTGCCAGAAGGTGCAGACCATCTCGGACAAGCTCTGCCTGTCGCCGAAAACCGTCAATACCTACCGCTACCGCATCTTCGAGAAGCTTTCGATCACCAGTGACGTGGAGTTGGCTTTGCTGGCGGTGCGTCACGGCATGATCGATGCCACCAGCTGAGAAAGCCCCCGGCTTCGATGCGAGCGCCTTCCTCGCCACCTGCAGCGGGCGTCCCGGTGTCTACCGGATGTTCGACGGCGAGGCCAAGCTGCTCTATGTGGGCAAAGCCAAGAACCTGAAAAAGCGCCTGGCCAGCTATTTCCGCAAGACCGGCCTGGCGCCCAAGACCGCCGCTCTGGTGGCGCGTATCGCCCAGGTGGAAACCACCATCACCGCCAACGAGACCGAGGCGCTGCTGCTGGAGCAGACGCTGATCAAGCAGTGGCGGCCGCCCTACAACATTCTGCTGCGCGACGATAAATCCTACCCCTATGTATTTCTCTCCGATGGCGACTACCCGCGCCTGAGCATTCATCGGGGGGCGAAGAAGCACAAGGGGCGCTACTTCGGCCCCTATCCCAGCGCCGGCGCCATTCGCGAAAGCCTCAACCTGCTGCAGAAGACCTTTCAGGTACGTCAGTGCGAGGACAGCTTCTTCAAGAACCGCACGCGCCCCTGCCTGCAATACCAGATCAAGCGCTGCAAGGGGCCCTGTGTCGATCTGGTCACGCCGGCGGAATACGCCGAGGACGTGCGCCACTCGGTGATGTTTCTCGACGGGCGCAGCAATGCCCTGAGTGATGAACTGTCGGCCAGTATGCAGCAGGCGGCTGCGCAGCTGGACTTCGAGCGGGCCGCCGAGTTGCGCGACCAGATTGCCCTGCTGCGGCGGGTACAGGATCAGCAGAGCATGGAAGGCGGCACGGGTGATGTCGATGTGGTGGCGGCCATGGTCAACCCGGGCGGTGCCTGCGTGCACCTGATCAGCGTGCGTGGTGGCCGAGTATTGGGCAGCAAGAATTTCTTTCCCCAGGTGGGCATCGAGGAGGAGGGCAGCGAGGTACTGCTGGCCTTCCTCGCCCAGTATTACCTGGGGAGTGTCGAGCGCGACCTGCCGAGCGAGCTGATTGTCAATGCGCAGCATGAAGACTTCGCCACCCTGATTGCGGCCATCGAGTCTCAGCGCGGCCGCCAGCTCGGCATCAGCTACCGGGTGCGCGGTACCCGGGCACGCTGGCAGCAGCTGGCGGTGACCAATGCCGAGCAGGCCCTGGGCGCGCGCCTGGCCGATCGGCAGCACGTCGCGGCACGCTTCGAAGCCCTGGCCGAGGCCCTGCAGCTGAACGAACTGCCGCAGCGCCTGGAGTGCTTCGATATCAGTCACTCCAGCGGTGAGGCCACCGTGGCCTCCTGCGTGGTATTCGGTCCGGAAGGCCCGCTCAAGTCCGATTACCGGCGCTATAACATCGAAGGGGTAACGCCCGGGGATGATTATGCCGCCATGCATCAGGCGCTGACCCGACGCTTTAGCAAGATCAAGGACGGCGAGGGCAAGTTGCCGGATATCCTGCTGGTAGACGGCGGCAAGGGCCAGTTGGCCATGGCCCGGGAGGTGCTCGAAGAACTGGCCGTGCCCGAACTGATCCTGCTCGGCGTGGCCAAAGGTACAACCCGCAAACCTGGCCTGGAAACCCTTTACCTCAACGACGCGGCCCATGAGTTCACCTTGCCGGGCACTTCGCCGGCCCTGCATCTGATCCAGCAGATTCGTGACGAGTCGCATCGCTTCGCCATCACCGGTCACCGTGCCCGACGTGGCAAGGCCCGGCGCACATCGAGCCTGGAGGAAGTGCCAGGTATAGGGCCCAAGCGCCGGCGCGAGCTGCTCAACCACTTCGGTGGCCTGCAGGAACTGAGCCGTGCCAGCAGTGAAGAAATCGCCAAGGCCCCGGGAATCAGTAAAAAGCTTGCCGAGTTGATTTATGCCGCCCTGCACAGCGAGTAGAATGCCGGCTCACCTCGTAGCCCAGTTGTGCCGATGAATATCCCCAACCTGCTTACCGTGCTTCGCGTTCTGCTGATTCCGATCTTCATCGCGTTGTTCTATATGCCGTTCAGCTGGAGCTACTGGGCCGCCAGCGCCGTGTTCGCCGCGGCAGCCGCCACCGACTGGCTGGATGGCTATCTGGCCCGGCGCCTGGAGCAGAGCACGCCCTTCGGCGCCTTTCTCGATCCGGTGGCGGACAAGCTGATGGTGGCCGTGGCCCTGGTGCTGCTGGTGGCCGAGCACGGCAATCTGTGGCTGACCCTGCCGGCCGCGATCATTATCGGCCGCGAGATCGTGGTATCGGCCCTGCGCGAGTGGATGGCCGAACTGGGTGCCCGAGCTCAGGTGGCCGTCTCCAATCTGGGCAAATGGAAGACCGCGGCGCAGATGGTGGCCCTGATCATTCTGCTGGCCAATCCGGCCACCTACACCGCCTGGGTGATTCTGGGCTATGTCCTGCTGATCGTCTCCGCGGTGCTGACCCTGTGGTCCATGTTGCAGTACCTGAAGGCCGCCTGGCCGCACCTGAGTACCACGGCAGAAAAAAAATAAGTTTTTGAATCAAGGGCTTGACGCGGCGTCTTGAAGCTATAGAATGGCGCCCGTCAACACGACAAGCGGGAATAGCTCAGTTGGTAGAGCACGACCTTGCCAAGGTCGGGGTCGCGAGTTCGAGTCTCGTTTCCCGCTCCAGTTTTCAACGAGCCGTATCGATCGGCTCGTTTAGTTTCAAGGCTGAGTAGCAGAGTGGTTATGCACCGGATTGCAAATCCGTGAACGCCGGTTCGATTCCGACCTCAGCCTCCAATTAAAAGCCTCGTAGATCAAAGATTTACGAGGCTTTTTTCATGCAGAGTCGCAATCCTTGCGACCCGCTGTCGGCCTGTATATAGTCCAGGCCTTGCTCAAGGCCGCAGTGGCTGAGCCCTCTGCAAGTGGATCACCACCGCGCTACACGCTGCCCCGATGGTGAAATTGGTAAACACAGCAGACTTAAAATCTGCCGACCGTAAGGTCTTGCCGGTTCGATTCCGGCTCGGGGCACCATCTTCGTTGCATCTCCCTTCGTGCTTCTATCCTCTGTATTTTGCTGTTCCGTGCGGCCTACCAGCCCACGGCAATTGGCTGTTCTGATGCGCCTGCTACGTTACCTAAACAGTCTTGCCTGATAGACTTGCCGCGCGTTGAGTTTCTCTAAAGGATATCCATGATCAAGAAGTGTTTGTTTCCCGCCGCCGGTTACGGCACCCGTTTTCTGCCGGCGACCAAGGCCATGCCCAAGGAAATGCTGCCGATCGTCAACAAGCCACTGATCCAGTATGGGGTAGAAGAGGCTCTGGAGGCTGGGCTGACCGAGATCGCCATGGTCACCGGGCGCGGCAAAAGGGCGCTGGAGGATCACTTCGATATCAGCTACGAACTGGAGCATCAGATCCAGGGCAGCGACAAGGAGAAGTACCTGCTCGGTATCCGTCGCCTGATCGACGAATGCAGCTTTTCCTACACCCGTCAGGTCGAGATGAAGGGCCTGGGCCACGCCATTCTCTGTGGTCGCCCGCTGATCGGTGACGAGCCCTTTGCCGTGGTGCTGGCCGATGACCTGTGCCTGAACCTGGAAGGTGATGGCGTGCTGGCGCAGATGATCAAGCTGTACAACCAGTTCCGCTGCTCCATCGTGGCCATTCAGGAAGTACCCGCCGAGGAAACCCAGAAGTACGGGGTGATTGCCGGTGAGATGATCCGCGACGATATCTACCGCGTGCACAGCATGGTGGAGAAACCCAAGCCCGAAGATGCGCCATCCAACCTGGCGATTATCGGCCGCTATATCCTCACCCCGGATATCTTCGAACTGATCGAACAGACCGAGCCGGGCAAGGGCGGTGAAATCCAGATCACCGATGCGCTGATGAAGCAGGCGCAGGACGGCTGCGTGATGGCCTACAAGTTCAAGGGTCAGCGTTTCGACTGCGGTGGCGCCGAGGGCTATATCGAGGCCACCAACTTCTGTTACGAGCATCTGTACAAGACCGGCAAAGCGTTCTGAGTCTTGTCACACCAGCAAAGCCACCTACGGGTGGCTTTGTGCTTTCAGGGGATCGGCATTTGCTGCGAACCCGGCCCCAGGGGCTGGCCGTAGCTGAACTCCACATAGTTGCCGGCCGGGTCGCGCAGGCCGCAGTAATAGCCGACCGGGTAGGGCTCATCCCGTGGCGGCCAGATCAGGCAGCCGGCCGCCTGGGCCTTGGCGGCAATCGCATCCACCGCTTCGCGGCTGTCCAGGGCAAAGCCGAAATGGCTGTAGTCGTCCGCCGCCAGATTGCGCGCTGCACCGCCGGGCATCAGAACGAAAATAAACTCATGCTCCTTGCCCGCTTCGGCCATCCAGACGATGCGCGAACCCTTACCGGCGCGCTGGTGGATGACGCGCATGTCGCAGAAGTTCTCATAGAAGGCCACGCAGGCATCCAGGTCGGGTACGTGCAGGGCCAGGTGGGTCAGGGCAGGGGACATGGGCTTCTCCTCCGTCATCAGCCAAGCATAGCGCGCCGAGCTTAAGACAGGGCTTTGCGCTATGCTTGGCGGCTGCTTGGGAGGCTGTGATGAGCTACGACTTCGATCTGTTTGTAATAGGCGCCGGTTCCGGTGGTGTGCGGGCTGCGCGCTTTGCCGCAGGCTTTGGCGCCAAGGTGGCGGTGGCGGAAAGCCGTTATCTGGGCGGTACCTGCGTCAATGTCGGCTGCGTGCCGAAGAAGCTGCTGGTTTATGGCGCTCATTTTGCCGAGGACTTCGAACAGGCTGCAGGCTTTGGCTGGTCCCTGGGTGAAGCCGGCTTTGACTGGGCGACCCTGATCGCCAACAAGAACCGCGAGATCGAGCGCCTCAACGGCATCTACCGCAACCTGCTGGTGGGCAGCGGCGTGACCTTGCTGGACGGCCACGCCCGCCTGCTCGATAGCCACAGCGTTGAGGTCAGCGGCCAGCGTTATAGCGCCAGGCATATCCTGATCGCCACCGGCGGCTGGCCGCAGATCCCGGATATTCCCGGGCGCGAGCACGCCATCGACTCCAATCAGGCTTTCTATCTGCCCGAGTTGCCCAAGCGGGTGCTGGTGGTGGGCGGTGGCTATATCGCCGTGGAATTTGCCTCGATCTTCCATGGCCTGGGCGCGCAGACCTCGCTGCTGTACCGCGGCGAGCTGTTCCTGCGGGGCTTCGATGGCGCGGTGCGCCGGCATCTGCGTGAGGAGCTGGAAAAGCGCGGCCTGGACCTGCAGTTCAACGCCGCTATCGTCCGTATCGACAAGCAGGCCGACGGCAGCCTGCTGGCTACCCTCAAGGATGGTCGAGTGCTGCACACCGACTGCGTGTTCTATGCCACCGGTCGGCGCCCCATGCTGGATAACCTGGGCCTGGAGAACACCGGGGTCGAACTGGATGCGCGCGGTTTTATCCAGGTCGATGAGCTGTTCCAGACCCGCGAGCCTTCGATCCTGGCCATTGGCGATGTAATCGGCCGCGTGCAACTGACGCCAGTGGCCCTGGCCGAAGGCATGGCCGTGGCCCGGCGCCTGTTCAAACCGGCGGAGTATCGCCCGGTGGATTACCGGATGATTCCCACCGCCGTGTTCAGCCTGCCTAATATCGGCACCGTGGGCCTGAGCGAAGAGCAGGCCAGGGAGGAGGGCTATGAGGTCAAGGTATTCGAGAGCCGTTTCCGCCCGATGAAACTCAGCCTTACCGAATGCCAGGAACGCACCCTGATGAAGCTGGTGGTGGATGCCGCCAGCGACCGCGTACTGGGCTGCCATATGGTTGGCCCGGAGGCGGGGGAGATCATCCAGGGGCTGGCCGTGGCCCTGAAAGCCGGCGCGACCAAACAGATATTCGATGAAACCATTGGCGTGCACCCGACTGCCGCCGAAGAGTTCGTCACCATGCGCACGCCTGTGGCGTCCTGAGGGGTTTATGCAGCAACTGTTCTATATGGCCGACCTGTTCGGCGTCGCGGTCTTTGCCATTACCGGCGCGCTGATGGCCGGGCGCAAGTCCATGGACCTGTTCGGCGTGCTGGTGATCGCGGTGATCACCGCCCTGGGCGGCGGCACCCTGCGTGACCTGATCCTCGATAACCACCCGGTCAGCTGGATTCTCAACGACCTGTATATCCTTGTTGCCTCCCTGGCCGCCATCGGCACGGTGATCTGGGTGCGGCTGACTCGGCCCATCCATGAAAAAGGCCTGCTGCTGGCCGATGCCTTCGGTCTGGCGGTGTTTACCGTGATCGGCACCGAAGTAGCCATGCAGCATGCCGTGCCTTACAGCACCGCGGTGATCATGGGGGTGATGACCGGTGTAGCGGGGGGCGTAATGCGCGACGTGATCTGCAACGAGATACCGCTGATCTTCCAGAAGGAAATCTACGCCACTGCCTGTATCGCCGGCGCCCTGGTGTTTATCGGCCTGCGCGAGCTGGGCACGCCACACTGGCTGGATACCGGCATCGCCATGCTGACCGTGCTGTTGATCCGCCTGGCGGCGATCCGCTGGCACGTGTCGTTGCCGCGCTTCCATCTGCTGGACCGCGACTGATGATCGAGCGCCTGGATCATCTGGTGCTGACCGTGGCTGATATCCAGCGCACGGTCAGCTTCTATCAGCGCGTACTGGGCATGGGCCATGAGGTGTTTGGCCAGGGGCGCCATGCGCTGGTGTTCGGCCAGCAGAAGTTCAACCTGCACCCGCACGGCCGCGAGTTCGAGCCCAAAGCCCTGGTGCCTACACCTGGGGCCATCGACCTGTGCCTGATCACCCGCTGGGACATGGCGCAGGTACTCGCCCATCTGCAACAGCAGGCTGTGGCCATCGAAGAGGGGCCGGTGGCACGTACCGGCGCCATGGGGCCGATCGAGTCGGTGTATTTCCGCGACCCGGATGGCAACCTGATCGAGGTGAGCCGTTATCCATAAGCCGGCGCTACCTTGCCCATATGTAATTTAACATAATACACATTATACGAATTATGCTAGTATTAAAGTTAAGCTAGCTGTCCTGAATAAATCACGCTTCGCATAATGTCGCTTATGTTGAATGGGTCTGTTCTTCTGATACCTGCTTGGCGTGCCTAAAGCCGCAGTGCTAGCCTCAGGGCCGATTCACTGTACAAGCCCAGACCATGAGCAAGCATCCACGCAAGAAAACCAGTCGTTCTGCCAGCAAGACCTCCGTTGTACCTCAAGGCAACCGCCATAGCCCCGAATGGCCAGTACTGGTTCTGGCGCTGCTGGGCATGCTGCTGACGGCCTATCTGAGTTACAGCGCCTTCAGTCAGAGCGTGCCGGCCTTCTGTGCGGCCGATTCCGGCTGCGAGCTGATCCAGCAAAGCCGCTGGTCGCGGGTTTTCGGGGTGCCGCTGGCGCTCTGGGGTTTTGCCCTGTACGGGCTGCTGGCGGCCATGGCCTGGCGCCTGCCGGCCAAGGCTTTGCGCTGGCAGCGTCTGGCCCTGGTGGCCGTGCTCGGCCTGGGTATCAGTCTGTACCTGACGCTGCTGGGCTGGTGGCAGCTCAAGGCCTTCTGCCTGTGGTGCCTGCTGTCGTTGGCGCTGCTGGCGGGCATCTGTGTGCGCCTGGGGCTCATCCGGCCGCAGGGTCTGGAGCGTGCGCAATGGCAGCGCTGGTCGGGCAGCTGCGCCCTGGCCGTGCTGCTGGGTATTGGTGCCTTGCAACTGGCCTACAGCGACCTGCTCGAACCGCGGGAAGACCCGCAGCTACAGGCCCTGGCCGAGCATCTGCAGCGTATCGACGCGCGCTTCTACGGCGCCTTCTGGTGTCCGGCCTGCCAGGAGCAGAAACGCCTGTTCGGCAGTTCGGCCAAGCGCCTGCCCTATGTGGAATGTGCGCCCAATGGCAGCAAGGGCCTGGTGGTACGCGCCTGCCTGGATGCCAATATCAGCGGCTACCCGACCTGGGTGATCCGTGGTCGCCGCTATCAGCAGATTCTCAGCCCAGAGGAACTGGCCCGCTATTCGCGTTTCAAGGCCGAACAATAGCGCCACTGCCTGTTGATAGGCATCAATACGCGGCCTGGCCTGGCGGGTTACAAAGACGCAAAATTGCCCGGAGTTGGCCATGGACAAGCAGCAACAGTGGAACCTGTGGTACTTCCTGCTGGCGTTCAGCCTGTTGCTGCTGTTCCAGAACTGGTGGAGCGCGCGCAGCGCGGTGGAGCCCATTCCCTATAGCGAATTCATGCGCCTGCTCAAGGAAGACCAGCTCAGCGAGCTGCGCATCGACCAGCAGCAGATCAGCGGCCGGCTCAAGGAGCCGATCAACAACCGCCACCAGTTCTCCACCGTGCGGGTCGAACCGGATCTGGCGGCGGCCCTGGCCGAGTCTGGCACCAGTTTCAGCGGCACCCGCGAAGGCGGCCCCCTGAGCACCCTGCTCAGCTGGCTGCTGCCGATGCTGCTGATCTTCGCCCTGTGGTCCTTTCTGTTTCG
>Ga0209207_1001200_pt1 | contig 12606 bp, 10 predicted proteins | sample SaghotsprinmetaG_FD_184140 | JGI IMG/M metagenome (GOLD analysis project Ga0209207, IMG submission 184140) | Hot spring microbial communities from South Africa to study Microbial Dark Matter (Phase II) - Sagole hot spring metaG (SPAdes) (version 3) | ecosystem: Environmental > Aquatic > Thermal...
GTGTCGATCGCCCGCCGCCTGCAGGACCCGCTCGCCGAACTGGTCAAGATCGAGCCGAAATCCATCGGCGTCGGCCAGTACCAGCACGACGTTTCCCAAACCAAGCTAGCGAAGAATCTCGATGCCGTCGTCGAGGACTGCGTGAATGCCGTCGGCGTCGATGTGAATACCGCCTCGGTGCCGCTGCTGACCCGCATCTCCGGCCTGAACGCCGGCCTGGCGGCCAACATCGTCAGCTACCGCGATGCCCACGGCGCCTTCAAGAGCCGTGACGACCTGAAGAAGGTGCCGCGCCTCGGCGACAAGACGTTCGAACAGGCCGCCGGCTTCCTGCGCGTGCCCAACGGCGACAACCCGCTCGACGCGTCTTCCGTGCACCCGGAAGCCTATCCGCTGGTCGAGAAGATCATCGTCGACCTGAAGAAGCCGATCAAGGAACTGCTCGGCAACAGCCAGGCGCTCAAGGGCCTCAATCCGGCCAAGTACACCGACGAACGCTTCGGCCTGCCGACCGTGCAGGACATCTTCAAGGAACTGGAAAAGCCCGGCCGCGACCCGCGCCCCGAGTTCAAGACGGCGACCTTCGCCGACGGCGTCGAGGAAGTGAAGGACCTGCGCCCCGGCATGATCCTCGAAGGCGTCGTCACCAACGTCGCCGCCTTCGGTGCCTTCGTCGACATCGGCGTGCACCAGGACGGCCTGGTGCACGTCTCGGCGCTCTCCAACACCTTCGTCAAGGACCCGCACGACGTGGTCAAGGCCGGCCAGGTGGTGAAAGTGAAGGTGCTCGAAGTCGACCTCGCCCGCCAGCGCATCGCGCTGACCATGCGCATGAGCGACGAGCCGAAGAAGCACGACGGCGGCAGCCAGCGCGGCGCGCCGCTGTCGAAGCAACAGACCCGCCACAACGCCCCGCCGCCGGCCGGCAACGCGATGGCCAACGCCTTCGCCAAGCTGAAGCGTTAATCGCGCTTCGGCGTTCCCGAGGGCATCGCCCGCAGGTACTGCGCCGGCCAGGCCGCGGCAACGCCCAGCGCCTGCGCGGCCTGCAGCGGCCAGTAGGGATTGCGCAGGATTTCGCGGCCGACCAGCACCAGGTCGGCCTCGCCGTTGGCGACAATGGCCTCGGCCTGTTCCGCGCCGGTAATCAGGCCGACGGCCGCCACCGGCAAACCGGCCTCCTGCCGGATACGCGTGGCGAACGGGACCTGAAAGCCCGGCCCGGCGGGAATTTTTGCACTCGGAATCAGGCCGCCGGACGAGACATCGACCAGATCGACGCCGTCTTCCTTGAGCAGGCGGCACAGCGCCACCGTCTGCTCGGCATCCCAGCCGCCCTCGACCCAGTCGGTCGCCGACAGGCGGATCAGCAGCGGCAGTTCCTGCGGCCAGACGGCGCGTACGGCAGCCACCACCTCGCGCGTCAAGCGCACGCGATTGGCGAAGCTGCCACCGTAGTCGTCGGTGCGCCGGTTGCTCAGCGGCGACAGGAACTGGTGCAGCAGATAACCATGCGCGGCATGGATTTCGATCATCCGGAAACCGGCCGTCAACGCCCGCCCGGCCGCCGCGGCAAACGCCGCGACCACGGCGGCGATACCGGCTGCATCGAGCGCCTGCGGTTCGGCATAGCCCTCGAAAGCGATGGCCGACGGCGCCACCGCCGTCCAGCCGCCCGCTTCGGCGCTCAAGGTACGCTGCGCTTCCCAGCCCAGGCCAACGCTGGCCTTGCGCCCGGCATGCGCCAACTGGATCGCCGGCACCACGCCCTGACGCTCGATCAGGCGGGCAATGCGGGCCAGCGGTTCGATCTGGGCCTCGTTCCACAAGCCCAGGTCGCCCGGGCTGATCCGCCCTTCCGGCAGCACCGCGCTGGCCTCGACGATGACCAGTCCGGCGCCGCCGACGGCGCGGCTGCCGTAATGCTGCACATGCCAGTCGCCGGCCAGGCCGTCGGTGGCGGAATACTGGCACATCGGCGGAATGCCGATGCGGTTGGGCAGGGTCAGGCTACGCAGCGTCAGCGGGGAAAACAAGGCGGGCATCAGAGTCTCCGGCAAAGCGACAGGCAAAAGCCCGTAGCCTACCGCATTGCCCGCCGGTTTGCCGCTCAGGTGCCGATCACCCCGCCGTCGTCCTTGGTGATGACGATGGTCGACGAACGCGGATAGCGCCCCTGGTTCGGCCAGGTGCCGCGCAATTTGCCGGCGGCAAACTCGTCGGCCGAGGTCGTCGCCCCCGGGTGCTGGACATTGACGAACATGGTGCGGCCGTCCGGCGTCGTCACCACGCCGGTGATCTCCTGCCCCAGCGGACCGACCAGGAAGCGACGCAGTTCCTTGCTGTTCGGGTCGGCGCACAACATCTGGTTGTTGCCGAACTGCGCGTAATCGCCCTTGTTCATCGCGCTTTCGCTGATGTCCGTCTGTATCCACAAGCGGCCGTCGCGGTCGAACCACAGGCCATCCGGGCTGTTGTGGATCTGCTCGGCGGTGAGCGGCTTGCCGGCCAGTTCCGAATCGCCGGCCGGGCCGGACAACAGGAAGATGTCCCACTTGAAGTGCGTCGCCGTCGGCGAATTGCCCGCCTCCGTCCAGCGGATGATGTGGCCCCAACGGCTTTTCGCGCGCGGGTTGGCCTTGTTCGTCTCGTTGCGGCCGCTGTTGTTGGTCAGCGTGAAATAGACCTGCCCGGTTTTCGGGTCGATGGCGCCCCACTCCGGACGATCCATCCGCGTTGCCCCGACGCGGTCAGCCGCCAGACGGGTATTGACCAGCAGCTCGGCCTGGCTGGCGAACAACTCGCGGGTCAGCGCGCCCTGGCCGACGACCAGCGGCAGCCAGTCACCCGTGCCATCGTCGTTGAAACGCGCCACGTATAAGGTACCGTCGTCGAGCAAGGCGCCGTTGGCCAGGCCCTTGGCCCGCTCGAACACGCCGCGCGAAACATACTTGTAGATGTACTCGTTGGTCGCGTCGTCACCGGAATAGCACACCACCGGCTGCCCCTCGACGCCCTTGTGGAAAATCACGCCCTCGTGGGCAAAGCGCCCCAGCGCGGTACGCTTGACCGGCGTGCTGGCCGGGTTGAAGGGATCAAACTCGACCATCCAGCCGAAGCCGTTGGCCTCGTTGCGATAATCCTGATTCGCCGCCGCCCCCGTTGCCGTGACGTCGAAACGGACGAACTCGTCGGCACCGCTGTCGGCCAGTTCCCAGCCGTAACGCGAAGCCGCCGGCTTGCTGTCGCGGCTGCGCACACCGTAACGCGACTGCTCGCGCGGACGCTCGCCCGCCGGCACTCGGTTGATGAAATAACCGGCCCAGTTTTCCTCGGCCATCATGTAGGTATTCCACGGCGTCACGCCATGCGCGCAATTGTTCAAGGTACCGCGAACCCGCGTGCCATCCGGACTGAAACGCGTCCGCACAAAATCGCTACCGCGCACCGGCCCGGCAATCTCCATCGGTGTCAGCCCGGTGATGCGACGGTTGCGCGCATCCGCCACCATCTCCCAGCGACCGTTCTCGCCCCGGCGAATACGCACCACCGAAACCCCGTGGCCATTCAGTTCCTTCAGGCATTCATCCGCCACCCGCTTGCCATTGACCAGCGCCGGGACCGCGTCGCGATCCAGCTTCTGGCCCACCGCGCTGGCGTGCATGAAACGCGGCTCGACGTACTCGTGATTCATCACCAGCAAACCATCGTCCGAACTGCCGTTGAATGGATCGCGCCCCTCGATGGGGAAGAAATGCATGCCGTCATGATGGCTACCCATCTGGCTCGCCTGATCCGCGCCGCTGTTCTTCAGCGGATCGAAAGCCGGCATGCTGCCGGTGATCGGCGTACCCCACGGCAACAACGGCTGGGCGCGATACCCCGGCGGTACCCGCACGGTATCGGCATCGCTGATCGCCACCGCCGAAAAACCAAGCAGACGGCCACCCGCAACACCCGCCGAATTCGTCGCACACGCCGTCAACCCCGCCCCCGCAAACAGCGAAGCCACCGACGCCGCCAAGCCGCCCTTGAGCACCTGCCGCCGCCCAAGATTGACCGCCAGCACATCGCTGAAATGCCGGTTGCCGCTGTAATTGGACAAAGGCTCATCGCCATCGCCGTTGTCGATGATCAGGTTCGGGGGAAGACTGGACATGGGATCGCTCCTGTTCGGGGATAGTTAGGACAGGTGGATCGTAGGTGGGTTATGCGACAGTGCTGTGACAGGGTAACTGGAAACGGCGAACGGGGCTTCGGGTGATTGCAGCAGAAAAATTCCGTTTAGTGTTTAATCACGGCATGAAATCCATCGTCATGCTATTTCTCTCGCTGTTGCCGCTTTCTGTCCTTGCCGATAACCCCTACGCGGTCGAATCCGCAATTTATAAGGTGGTTGTTCCAAACGGCAATTCACGCTATTTCGGCACTGGCGTGCTGCTCTCACCCGACAGGATTTTGACGAATTGTCATATCGTCCAGGGCAAGGACGGATGGCCGAAGGTAATGCAGCGAAAAACGGGTAATTGGTTCAAGGTAGCGAAGTACTACCAACTCGGAAAGCTTGACGCCTGTGTTCTCGTGGGGGGCTTTCAGGGGCAGCCAGTTGCACTTAGTGCAAAGATTGTCGAAGGGGAAAACATCTGGCTGTATGGATACCCATCGGACATCCCGGTAATCGGTCAGGGGTCTGTCCTTGGGTATGCCGATGGCGGAAAAACCTTGAAACTCGGGGCGTTTTGCTCGGGCGGATCGTCGGGCGGGCCAGTATTGAATGCTCGCGGCGAGTTGATCGGCCTCAATTTCGCGGTGTATCGCTATCAAAACTCCTGTCTCGCTATTCCTGTTAGCGAACTTAGGCAGTATTTATAGCCTAACCACTAGCGTCCGAGCACAGTGCCATCGCAGGCAAGCGCGATGGTTGTGACAGCTGCAAGATCGACCTAAATCATGAGATCGGCCGAAGCGGACACCTACGTTTCGATTACTAGCAACATCCGCTTTCGGCCAGCTGCTGCCGTTCAGAAAACTTCCGTAAAGTAGACTCTCAGCGGGATGTCCATTGCATGAACGCATCAGTACAATGGGAAGCTGTCCGGTTTCAGTCTCTCGCCTACATTCTGCATAAAATCCATTTTCCTGAAAAAGCCCAGCAGGCAAGGACTGCGGCCTGTCGCATATTCCAGCTTATCGGACAGAGGTCCAGCTTATTGGACACTTCTGTCGTCTACTACTAGTTAGCTTGCAAAGGACCGCACTATGCCGAAGTTTGTCGCCGTTATTGGACAGCGCAATTCCGGGAAGTCTTCGATCATCAAGAGTCTGACTGGCTGTCCGAAAAGCACGTTTCGTGGGTTTGTTCAGGATCGCGCAACGGGTCGATCCATATATGTCGTGTGCAGTTCTCCGCAAGAGCAACCTCTTACGTTGGCGGCGCTACGTAAGATCATTGCGAAGTGCCAAACCACGAGAAATTGCCACGGCATCGTCATGGCAATTCAGCCCACGGTTCCCCGGGTGCGGCTTTCGCTTGAGGGCATATTCCAAGAACTGGCTATTTCGGCCAAGTTTCAATCGTCCGCCTTCGTCCTCGATCCGGGCTACGACGGAACGGCTTCGGGCTACAGCGGTATAGCTGCTCGCCTTAGCAATTATCCGTGTCAGTGTTCGAGGCTTGATGGAAGGCGCTTCGCACAAATCAATGCGGCTACGATCAATGCAGCTACGCAAATTGCAAGCTAATTCTACGTTAGGTCTCCTATGGATACTCCACTTGACCTAAAGGGCGGAAAGAAATGGTTGCCCATCTCCATAAATGCAATGGAAGGCCACCTTCAGCAGCTCATCGTCCCGGTTCCCGACTTTGACGCTCACAAGTGCATCGCACTGAGAAAAAATGTTTCGTATTCGTTGCAGCATCTCGAGTTTCTTCATCGCTGCGAACGTGATCTGGAAATCACCTCGGTAATCTGGACGCAAAACGCCAAGACATTCATCATCGTCGGCTGCGGCATTCTGGAAGCATTGTTCTTCTACATACTCGTTTCGAGTGGGAAGGCTGCAAAAACAGACTGGAAGTCGGTGTCTAAGGCAACAACATCGGAGTGCGAAATTGGTGGAAAGAAACATCGATCTGAAATCGAATATTTCGTAAAGCTCGATGAGCCCGCCCTTGAGCAAATGACCTTTGATGCAATGTGCAAGCGTGTCGAAAAGCGCGATTTGGCGAAACTTGGCTCCGAAGAGTTCTACAAGCACTTGCCTTACCTTAGATCGCTAAGAAACCGCGTGCATATTCATGATGTGAATGGAACGGCCGACACCGACTGGGCGAAGTTCAACCGCAAGGACCTCAATCTTGTGAAGCAAGTACTCTTGTTGTTGCTCCAGTCATCGTTCTTCCCAGTAAAGAACCCGGATCGCTTCTACTTTCTTAATGTCTAGGCGCCGGCGGTCTAACCTCTCATTCCATCGGACCTGCGCGAAAAGCCGCGCAGGCCGGTGAATTCAAACGTTGAACGTCCGCTTTCACAATCGACCAAGTTCCGTTTCGGGTCGGTAGTGTTAGTTCGCTGGGTGGAGATGCTGCCGCTAGATGCCAACAGCAACTGAAGGGCAGCTGACTGTCACATTGCCGCCTGACACCACCTACCAAGCCAATAGCAGCTGTGGCCGATTTGCAGTTATAGAGACAAGAATCAACGGGTAGCCACTAACGCCGAAGGCCTACTGCCCCCCCCTCTCTTCCCTTCCCTTCCACACGTACCGCCCCCTAGCCGCCTGTTATCATTGCGCCCTGTCGCGGGCATGGCCCGCTTCCCTACGCCAGAATCACGGATATGAACAAAGCCACCCCAAGCCAGCCGGTCATGTACGGCATCAAGAACTGCGACACCATGAAGAAAGCCATGACCTGGCTGACGGAGAACGGGATCGCTTACGAATTCATCGATTACAAGAAGGCCGGTGTGGCCGCAGCGAATTTGCCGGATTGGGCGGCGCGGGCGGGTTGGGAGGTGTTGCTCAACAAGCGCGGCCTGATGTGGAAGAAGCTGAGCGACGCCGAGCGGGCCGATGTGGATGAGGCCAAGGCGCTGGCGTTGATGGCGCAGTATCCGGCGCTGATCAAGCGGCCGGTGCTGGATATCGGGAATGCCCTGCTGGTCGGCTTTGCGCCGGAAATTTATGCGGAAAAGCTGAAATGAGCGTGAGTACGGTTCGTCGCTTCATTTTCGAGGGGCTGGACATTCGCGGGGCGATTGTTCATCTGGGCGATGCCTGGACGCAGATGCAGGCCGGGCGCGATTACCAACCGACGGTGGCGCAGTTGCTGGGCGAGACGGCGGCGGTGACGGCGCTGATCGCCGCGCAGTTGAAGCAGCCGGGCCGGCTGACGCTGCAGTTGCGCGGCAACGGGCCGATCCAGTTGCTGGTGATGGATTGCAACGAGCAATTGCAGATGCGCGGCATGGCGCGCAGCAACCCGGTGGTGCTGCCGGCGCCGGTGCCGGAACTGCTCGGCGCGCACCAGGGCGGACAGTTGCTGATGAGCCTGGACCTGCCGACGGCGCGCCAGCCCTACCAGAGCTATGTGCCGATGGTCGGCGACAGCATTGCGCAGATTTTCGAGCATTACCTGGAGCAGTCGGAGCAGCAGCCGTCGCGCCTGTTCACCACGGCCAGCCCGCGCGCGGCCGTGTGCCTGTTCCTGCAGAAATTGCCGCAGGCGGATCAGCACGATGCCGACGGCTGGGATCGCATCACACAACTGGCGGCGACGGTGAAGACCAGCGAGTTGCTGGAGCTGGATGCGGAAACGCTGCTCGGCCGACTGTTCCACGAGGAAATCGAGGCCCGCGGTATCCGCCTCTACGATCCGCAGACGGTGGTTTATCACTGCCCCGAGGATTGGGACAAGGTACGCGACATGATCCGCAGCCTGGGCCGCGCCGACGCCGAGACCATTCTGGCCGAGCATGGCGAAATCCTGATCCGCGACGACATCTGCAATCGAGATTACCGCTTCAGCCCGGCCGACGTGGCCGCCCTGTTCGACGGCCAGTCGCTGCACTGAACGGCTTTATTCGCTAAAGACGAGTTCGACCCGGCGCATCTTGCGCCGGCATTCGGCCGACTTGCAGTTGATCGAAACTTCCTCGCTGCCGACGACCTGACGGCGGATCTGCGTCACCGGAATGCGCTGGGCGCGCAGGATGGCCTGCACGGCATTGACCCGCTGCTCGGCAATCGCCAGGTTGTAGGACGGACTGCCGAGATGATCGGTATGCCCGACCAGGGTCACCTGGAGGTTCGGGTTTTCCTTGAGGCGGGCGGCATGCCGGAGCAGGCGCTGCCGGTTGGCTTCATCGACGATGACCCCGGACGGCGGGAAAAACACGCTGTTGTCGGTGTTGATTGCAGCGATGATCTCGGCCTCGCTCGGCTCGCGCTGCCTCTTCTCGCTGCTCTGGGCAGCCTTGGTGGGCTCGGCCGTGGCGGCCGATGGTGCATCGAATACCGCCTGGCTGGCGCAACCGGCCAGCAGCAAGAGGCTCAGGGAAACTGCAAGATGCCGCATTTCAGGTTTTCTCCGTTTGTTTCAGCATGTCGGCAAGCGGCACGCTGGCATAGTTTTCATCCTTGCCCGGCAGATGCCGCAGCAGTTCATCCAGATTGATCTGCAATGTTTTGAGGACAACCGGCGGAATGGCCGACAGGGCCTCCGGCAGGATGCCTTCGGCCGGCCCCGGCAAGGCGGCCAGGGCTTCGCGCCCGCGTTTGGCGAGAACGAGCCCGACCCGGCGCTGATCGCGCTGCTGTTTGCGCTTTTCCAGACATTCGCTGCCAACCAGCTTGTCCACCAGCAGGCTGCAGGTCGATTGGTGGATGCCCAGGCGCGCCGCCAGTTCGCCGATACCGATTTCAGGCGTGCGCTGCACTTCCTGCAGCACCCACATCTGCGAGCCGGACATGCCGCAGCGATCCTCGACCAGGCGGAAGTGCTGACGCATGGAGCCGTAGATCAGGCGGAATTGCTGCAGGACATCAAGCACCGTCTGCCCCGGCGGGGATTCATGCTTTTTCAATATTCTGTTTCCCAACGAAATAGTGTTGCGCGATTTACAAGGCTCAATTATATTGCCCGGCAATGGAGTTGTAACTTAGGTCATAACCCCATTCCTTTTCGACGAGGATATTTCAGGGGGGGGGAAACCCCCCCATTTTTTCCTTTCTCGTCGCACCAGACCAGGCAACCCATGCTGCGGCAGCCTGGCGAATCAGACAGGGCATATATAAATCGTCGGCACCCGCTGGTGACTGGCGTTCCCCAGGGTTTCAGCCGATACCGTCGCGGTGATGCCCCATCGACAGCAACTAGGGAGGACATATGACCAGAATCGGACTCATTGGTTATGGGAAAGCCGGCCAGGCAGTGGCCAGCGTCTTGCGCGAGGATCCGCGTTTTGAACTGTGCTGGATCGCCCGGCGATCCGGCGCCCCGGCCGAGGATATCGATGTCCCGGTCACCCGACTGGACAAGGACAGCTTTCCCGGCTGGCTCGATACGCACCCGGTCGACGGCATCATCGACTTTTCCGATGCCGCATCCATCCACCTCTACGGCGAAGCGGTCCGCCAACGCGGCATCATGGTGGTGACCGCCATTTCCGGCTACCCGGAGGAAACGATGGATTACATCCGCAGCCTGGGCCGCGACATCCGCGTGATGTCGTCGCCCAACATCACGCTGGGGATCAATTTCCTGCTGCTGGCGGCCAAAATCCTGCGCCGCATCGCGCCGTTTGCCGACGTCGAGATCGTCGAGCAGCATTTCCGCGACAAGCCGGAAATTTCCGGCACGGCACGGCGCATCGCCGAGGTGCTGGATGTCGAGAGCGACCATATCACTTCGCTGCGCCTGGGCGGCATCGTCGGCCGGCACGAGGTCATTTTCGGCTTCCCCTACCAGACGGTAAGGCTGATCCACGATTCGATCCGGCGCGAGGCCTTCGGCACCGGCGCGGCGTTTGCCATCGAGCAACTGGCGCAGTGCGACAAGGGTTTCTACACGCTGGACAACCTGCTGCTGCGCCTGATCCGCGACGAACTGCAGAACGAGGAAACGCTCAACGCGGCCCTGGCAGCTTCCCGGGATTCATCAAGCCACGTGGATCGAGTGCTGTCCTGATCGTCCGCATCAGGTCGATTTCGGTCGCCGACTTGTAGCGCAGGATTTCCTCGCGCTTCAACTGGCCAATGCCGTGTTCGGCGGAGATCGAGCCGTTCAGGGCATGGACCGTGTCATGGACGATGCAATTGACCTCGGCCTGGCAGGCGAGGAACAGCGCGTTGTCCTGGGCATCCGGCTTGGACAGGTTGTAATGCAGGTTGCCGTCGCCGACATGGCCGAAGGCGACCACGCGGATGCCGGGAAACGCCGCGGCCAGCGCGGCATCGGCGCGGGCCAGGAATTCGGGAATGCGTGACACCGGCACGGCGATGTCGTGCTTGATGCTGACGCCTTCGATCTTCTGCGCTTCGGAAATGTTCTCGCGCAGCGCCCACAGCTTTTTCGCCTGAGCCGCGCTGGCGGCGAGCACGCCGTCGCTGACCGTGCCATCGGCCAGACGCTCGCCCAGCCAGCGTTCGACCGCCGCCGGCTCGGCATCGGCAAACTCGGCCAGCAGATACCACGGGCTGGGTGCCGTCGGCCGGCTGGCCCCGGGAATGTGTTGCTGCACCAGCGCCAACGAGGCTTCCGAGACCAGCTCGAAAGCCGTCAGCTGCGCATCGAACGTGCCTTTGGCCTGATTCAGGAGTTCGACCGCCGCCGCCGGCGAGGCGATGTTCAGCCAGCAGGTGGTCAGCGTTTTCGGCAGCGGGTAGAGCTTGAGCACGGCGGCGGTGATGATTCCCAGCGTGCCTTCGGCGCCGATGAACAGGTGCTTGAGGTCGTAGCCGGTGTTGTCCTTGCGCAGTCCGCGCAGGCCGTCCCAGACCTCGCCGCCGGGCAGCACGACCTGCAGGCCGAGCGTCAGTTCGCGCGTGTTGCCGTAGCGCAGCACCTGGACGCCGCCGGCGTTGGTCGACAGGTTGCCGCCGATCTGGCAAGTCCCTTCGGACGCCAGCGCCAGCGGAAACAGCCGGTCGGCCGCCTGCGCGGCTTCCTGGATGGCCGCCAGCGGACAACCCGCCTCGACGGTAATCGTGTTGTTCTGCGCATCGAGCGCCAGGATGCGGTTCATGCGCCCGAGGCTGACGACCACTGCCCTGCCCGTCGCATCCGGCGTTGCCGCGCCGCACAGGCTGGTATTGCCGCCCTGCGGCACAATCGGCACACCGGCTTCGACGCAGGCGCGGACAACGGCAGCGACTTCCTGGACAGAGCCGGGGCGGACGACACATTGCGCCGCCCCACGATAACGGCCGCGCCAGTCGGTCAGGAAAGGCGCGGTGTCGGCCGCATCGACGAGGACGTTGGTCGCCCCGACGATGTCGGCCAGTTGCCCGACCAAGTCAGACAACTTCGGCGTAGAGGTCATGGTGGTCGGCGTCGATGACGCGGACCTTGAGGAAGTCGCCCGGCTGGGCGTCGAAATGGCCGTCGAGGTACACCACGCCATCGATTTCCGGTGCATCGGCCTTGGAGCGGGCGATGGTGCCTTCTTCATCGACTTCGTCGACCAGCACCTCGATCACCGTATCGATCTTGGCCGCCAGCTTGTCGGCTGAGATGTCTTCCTGGACGCGCATCAGCCAGCTACGGCGGTCCTCGCGCACGCTTTCCGGCGGCAGGCCGGGAATCTCGTTGGCGGTGGCGCCCTCGACCGGCGAGTAGGCAAAGCAGCCGACGCGGTCGAGCTTGGCGTCTTCGAGGAACTGGATCAGTTGATCGAAATCCTCGTCGGTTTCACCGGGGAAACCGGTGATGAAGGTCGAGCGGATGACGATTTCCGGACAGATTTCGCGCCACTTGGCGATGCGTTCCAGCGTGTTCTCGGCCGAGGCCGGACGCTTCATCGCCTTGAGGATCTTCGGGCTGGCGTGCTGGAAGGGAACGTCGAGGTAAGGCAGGATCTTGCCCTCGGCCATCAGCGGGATGACGTCGTCGACCGACGGGTACGGGTAGACGTAGTGCAGGCGAACCCAGATGCCGAAGGACGACAACGCGTCGCACAGTTCCTTCAAGCGGCTCTTCACCGGCTTGCCGCCCCAGAAGCTGGTACGGTACTTGAGGTCGACGCCGTAGGCGCTGGTGTCCTGCGAGATGACGAGGATTTCCTTGACCCCGGCGCGGGCCAGGTTCTCGGCTTCGGCGAGTACGTCGCCGACCGGGCGCGAGACCAGCGGGCCGCGCAGCGAGGGAATGATGCAGAAGGTGCAGCTGTGGTTGCAGCCTTCGGAAATCTTCAGGTAGGCGTAGTGCTCCGGCGTCAGGCGGATGCCCTGCGGCGGCACCAGGTCGGAATACGGGTCGTGCGGCTTGGGCAGGTGCTGGTGCACGTGGCCCATGACTTCTTCCATCGCATGCGGGCCGGTGACGGCGAGCACCGACGGGTGCGTGCTCTGCACGATGTCGCCCTTGGCGCCGAGGCAGCCGGTGAC